>Ga0208961_1000023_pt1 | contig 94055 bp, 72 predicted proteins | sample RifOxyB3_FD_184034 | JGI IMG/M metagenome (GOLD analysis project Ga0208961, IMG submission 184034) | Groundwater microbial communities from Rifle, Colorado - Rifle Oxygen_injection B3 (SPAdes) | ecosystem: Environmental > Aquatic > Deep subsurface > Groundwater | place: Rifle, Colorado, United...
ATTAAATAATCAGAGTATATTTCTAAAAGTTGCTTATCCATCTCCTACCTCTTATTTTCTTTCTTAGAAATTTAATGATTTTCTTCTTCTTTGCGTAAGGTGAGTTAGTAACAAGTATTCAGCTATTTAATTGTTAGAGAATGGGTATTACTTTCGACGGAATCTGAATTTATTTATTGTTTAGCTATGATGACCAGCGAGTAAAAAGTAAGTATAACCTAATGAAGTGATAAGCGATGAGATTATTGAATTTTCATTTTCTAATTTTGTGTGCAGTTATTTTAGCTCCTCATAATTATGCACAGCACGTTGTCATAAATGAGCTCATGGCATCCAACAGTTCCACAATCTCTGATGAAGACGGCGATTATTCAGATTGGATTGAATTATACAACCCGCTAAGCGAGAATATTGATCTTACAGGGTATGGTTTATCGGATGATCCTTCTAATCCATTCAAATGGATTTTTCCCGCTGTTACATTATCACCCCTGAATCATTTGCTGATTTTTGCCAGTGATAAAGATAGAAGAAAATATATAAAACACTGGGAAGCTGTTATCACCTGGGGAGATATTTGGAAATACAAACTGGGAACAAGTGAACCGCCAGCAAACTGGAAAAATTTAGGATTTAATGATCAAACTTGGCAATCAGGTCCTAGCGGTTTTGGATATGGTGATGATGATGATTCCACTTTAGTTCCAACCTCAATCCACACAATCTACATTAGAAAGACTTTTTCAGTTGAGGACGTTAATAACGTTGAAACTGCTGTATTACATGCAGATTATGATGATGCTTTTGTAGCTTATTTAAATGGAGTTGAGATAGCACGAGCTAACATCGGCACTATTAATATTCCGCCTGCTTACAATACATCTGCGGATACTTACGTTGAGCCGGTTTTAGTTTTCGGTGGAAGGCCAAAATCATTTACCATTCAAAATTTTCAATCATTATTGCAGAACGGTGAAAATGTTGTTGCTATCCAGGTTCACAATTATGGAACTGGATCATCGGATCTAACTCTAATTCCGTTTTTATCACTTGGGATGAATACCGTTCCGCCAAATCCGAATGGAACAAACCCACTCTTAGATTTACCGAATAGGTATTTGCATACGAATTTTAAATTAAGTTCTGGTGGAGAAACACTAATTGTTACCCATCCTCAAGGTAATTTAATTGATCAAATAAGTTATCCTTCATTGAGTGCTGAGATTTCATTCGGAAGGCAGCCCGACGGAGGTAATTCATGGTATTTTTTTCCGGGAGCTACTCCCGGTGAAACAAACTCTACTCAAGGATACTTAGGAGAAACTGTGAACCCGGAAGTTTCATTAAATGGTGGATTTTATTCTTCTCCAATTGATGTTAGTTTAAGTGCTGGTTCGGTTAATGATACAGTTTATTACACTCTGGATGGCTCTGAACCGAATATCTCTTCTCCAAAATATAGTTCATCAATTCAGATAAGATCAACAACTGTATTGCGGGTAAAAGCTTTCAGCCAAGGGTTTTTACCAAGTAAAACCATCACAAACACTTATCTAATAAATTTTAACACGCAGCTTCCCGTTGTATCGATTTCTACTAATCCGGAAAATTTCTTTGATGAAGAAATTGGGATTTATACTTTAGGAGATAGTGCTCAATCCTCCTTTCCTTACTTTGGAGCAAATTTTTGGAAGGATTGGGAGGAACCCGTTCACATTGAGTTGTTTGAAACTGGTGGTTTAAATGGATTTAGTATGGATGCGGGTGTTCAAATATTTGGAGGATGGACCAGAGGTCATCCTCAAAAGTCGCTTGCAATTTTTGCCAGGGGAAGATACGGGTACAGTGCAATTGATTATAAACTTTTTGAAGATCTACAATTCACGGAGTTTCAAGCATTTGTATTGCGAAATAGCGGTAACGACTGGACGTCCACAATGTTTAGAGATGGGCTAATGACAAGTCTGCTTGGCGATGTTGATGTTGACAGACCATCATTCAAGCCGGCAATTGTTTTCATCAATGGTACCTACTGGGGGATTCATAATATTCGTGAAAAAGTAAACGAACATTTCTTAGCTCAACATCATAATGTAAATCCGGATGTCGTTGATATTTTAGAGCTCAATGGAGAAGTAATTCAAGGTGATAATGAGGATTATCTTTCATTGTACTCGTTTATTGAAAATAACAATTTGGCAGTTACAGCAAATTATGAACATGTTAAAAGTAAAATTGATGTAAATAATTTTATTAAATATTTTGTTTCTCAAATTTACTTTGCAAATACAGACTGGCCTGGAGGTAACATTAAGTATTGGAGAAGTGATAGGAATGGCAAGTGGCGCTGGATACTTTTCGATACTGATTTTGGTTTTGGATTATTCGATGCAAATGCATATAAGCATAATACACTGGCATTTGCTACTGCTACCAACGGTCCTGACTGGCCAAATCCACCCTGGTCAACTCTCTTCTTACGAAAGCTCCTAGAAAATTCCTCATTTAGGAACGATTTTATTAATTGTTTTGCGGATTTCTCAAATTCAATATTTAAAGCTGCCGTAGTAAATGAAAAAATTACTGCACACAAATTAAGGATTGAAGCAGAGATTACCAGACATGCTCAACGCTGGAATCAATTCGATTATAACGGTTGGTTGAATAATGTTCAGTTGCTAAGATACTTTGCAAATCAACGGATAACTCAAATGCAGCTGTATTTTGTTCAGAGGTTTGGTTTAACAGGATTAGCACCGGTAAACCTTTCCATTAATGATACAAGCATGGGTTTAATTTTACTCAACTCGCTTGCTATAAACTTACCAACCTGGAATGGAGGCTATTTCTTGGGAGTGCCAATTAAATGTATTGCACGGCCAATATCCGGTTATAAATTTCTTCGATGGGAAGGCTCAGTTTCCTCAAGCGAAGATTCATTGACTCTATCATTTTCAGCAGCACTAAATTTAAAAGCAATTTTTGCAATTGATTCAAATTATGCTCTCCCGAAAATCGTGATAAATGAAATTAATTATAACTCCTCTTCAACATTTAATCCAGAGGACTGGGTAGAATTATATAACAATGATAGCACAAATGTGGATTTATCTGGATGGATTTTCAAAGATTCAGATGATGCCCACATATTCAAATTAAGCCAAGGTAAGAATTTAAAACCTGGTGAATTTATTGTTCTATGTACTGACACATTGTTATTTAAAGCGTTATTTCCTGAAATTAATAATTTTATTGGAAATGTAGGGTTTGGTTTGAGCGGCAGCGGTGAATTAATTAGACTGTATGATTCCCAAATGAACATGATTGATTCACTCGTATATGATGATGCTTCACCTTGGCCAATTGCACCCGATGGAAATGGCCCAACTCTTTCGTTAAAAAATCCAGATTTTGATAATGCTTTTGGTGAAAATTGGACTGCATCGCTCGGAAATGGAACACCAGGAAAAGTCAACGATGTACTGACTATTATTAAAGAAGTAAATAAAATCCCATCAGAATATTATTTGGGACAAAATTACCCAAATCCCTTCAATGCCACGACGATTATTAACTATTCGGTTCCTTTTTCATCTAACGTAAATATACAGGTTTATGATATTATTGGACAACAGGTTGTTTTACTTGTTGATGAATTCAAATTAGCAGGAAACTATAGTATTAATTTTAATGCCGAAAGTCTGCCGAGCGGTGTTTACTTTTGCAGTATGCAAGCGGGCGATTTTTCTGCTAATAAAAAATTAATAGTATTAAAATGAATAAATTATTTTTTCTCGTTCTGATTGTTATCTCGGCTAATGGAAACCTCTTAAGTAAAAAGTTAGATTCAACTTCATCCAGCAGTAATAGCTTAAATGTTGTTTCATTTACTTCATCCAATCTTCCAATTATTGTGATAAATACTCATGGTCAGCAAATTGTTGACGATTATAAAATTACTGCCGATATGGGAATCATTTATAATGGCGAAGGAGTTCGAAATAATCTTACCGATCCTTTCAATAATTACAATGGTAAAATTGGAATTGAGATAAGAGGCTCATCATCTCAAATGTTTCCTAAAAAACAGTACTCAGTTGAAACGCGTGATCTCTCAGGTAATGATTTAGATGTTTCTCTTCTCGGATTTCCTGCTGAGAACGATTGGGTTTTATATGCGCCTTATAATGATAAAAGCTTAATAAGGGATGTACTTGTGTATAGGTTAGCAAATGATATGGGACGATATGCTAGCAGATCAAAATTTTGTGAAGTCGTTTTAAACAATGAATATGCTGGAGTCTATGTTCTGTTCGAAAAAATTAAACGCGATGTAAATAGAGTTAACATAAAAAAACTCAATCCTACAGATATTTCCGGAGATGCCCTTACAGGAGGTTACATAATTAAAATTGATAAGACGGATGGCGAAAACAATGCAGGTTGGTTTTCGAATTATCTTCCATTTCCTCAGTTACCTAATAAAATTTTATATCAATACCATGTACCTAAACCAGATGAGATTGTACAGCAGCAAATGACTTACATACAAAGTTTAATATTCAACTTTGAAACCATAATGAAGTACAGTTCGAATATTGCCGATTCAGCAACGGGATATCCAAAATATATTGATACAGATTCCTTTGTTGATTTTATTTTAATTAATGAATTAGTAAAAAATGTTGATGCATATCGACTAAGCACATTTTTGTATAAAGATAGAGACAGCAGAAATACTAAATTATTTGCCGGACCTGTTTGGGATTTTAATATCGCATTTGGAAATGCTGATTACTATGAAGGATGGATGACAAATGGTTGGCAATTGGAACATCTAACTAATTCTCAGAATATTCCTTCATACGAACCTTTTTTAACTCCGTTTTGGTGGAGAAAGTTGTTTGATGATACTAAATTTAGAAACAGAGTTTATGCACGATGGCAGAATGTGAAAAATGGTTCGTTCAAAGTACAGAACATTTATCATTATGTGGATTCGCTTGTGCAGCTTCTTGATGAATCTAAATCTAGAAATTTTGAAAAATGGCCCACACTTGGTATATGGGTTTGGCCTAACTATTTTGTTGGTCAAACATATGAGCAAGAAATCAATTACTTAAAAAGCTGGACAGCAAACAGGATAAATTGGCTCGATCAAAATATGATTGGGGAACCCACCGATTTAAATGATCCCAATTATCCATTACCCTCAGATTTTTCTCTTGATCAAAATTATCCTAATCCATTTAATCCGGAGACGATAATTCCCTTTAATATGAAAAGTTCCGGCATTGCCGAAATTGCCGTCTTTAATATTTTGGGGAAAAAAGTTTTTGACAAGACTTTATATGGATACGGAGGAGAAAATCAGTTTGTCTTTAATGGCAGCAACTTAGAAAGCGGTATATATTTTTACAGCTTGAAAGCATTTGGTTTTAATCAGGTCAGAAAAATGTGCTTAGTAAAATAGATTTATTACCAATTCTTAGAATTAGCTTGACAAATGAATTAAAAGAATTTATATTGCAAACGTTTTCGCAAACGTTTGCAGACTATGAGACATACAACAATAACAGACATAGCTAAAAAATTAGGAATTTCCGTTTCCACAGTATCACGCGCTTTAAGCGATCACCCTGATATAAAAGCAGATACTAAAAAACGAGTTAAAAAATTAGCAAAAGAATTTAACTACAAACCTAACCCAATCGCACAAAGTTTAAAAAATAACCGGACGACAATAATTGGTGTGATTGTTCCTGAAATCAAACATGACTTTTTTTCTTCTGCCATTAGCGGTATAGAAGAAGTTGCTTACCATTCCGGTTACACTATTATTGTGTGTCAATCAAACGAAAATTTTGAAAGGGAAGTTGTAAATACCAATGCTTTAATACAACAAAGAGTTGCGGGAATTGTAGCTTCCATTTCTCAGAACACCAAAAACGAAGATCACTTTCAAGGTGTAATTAATCACGGAATTCCATTAGTCTTTTTCGATCGTGTATGTAAAAATATCTCTGCGAGTAAAGTTATTATTGACGATACCAAAAGTTCATTCGATGCAGTTTCTTATTTAATTGATAAAGGATATAAAAAAATTGCACATTTTGCTGGTCCCAAAGTATTGGAAATTTGTAAGCGAAGGCTAAGTGGATATACGGAAGCCTTAAATAAGACTCGTATTCCAATCGTGAAAGAACTTATCTGCTATGGTGGCTTACATGAGATTGATGGTTACAATTCAATGGATTATCTTCTCAAGAAAAATATTGTTCCCGATGCAATATTTGCAGTTAATGATCCTGTCGCGATAGGAGCTTTTCAAAGAATAAAAGAAGCGGGACTAAAAATTCCTGCGGATATCGGGATAGTTGGATTCTCGAACAATAAGATTACAAGCTTAGTGGATCCTACTATCACAACGGTAGATCAGCCGTCTTTTGAAATGGGAAAGAAAGCTGCTGAAATTTTGATAGAGTTGATTGAAAACGAAAAAAAGAACGCACGTACAAAAACTATAGTATTAGACGCAAAATTAATTGTCAGAGGTTCAACCTAAACTGGAAAATTTTATTTTCCCATTTCCGACAAACTTTTGCGGGATCAATTGAAAAAGGTATATAACAGGATTTTATTTAAATACCGTTTGAGTTTTCCAAATGAATGGGACTCAAGCGGCGAAGCTGTGTTTTTATTGAGTATGCCATTATCTTTCAAATGAATAAAAGTTAGAACCTTTAAGAATTTTTTTAGCATAGGTTATTTCGAACAACAAATAATGGAAAAATTAACTTCTTTTTCTGGCGAAATGATAATTTTTACAAAAATATTAGCAATGACATAAATTTCAGGAGATCCTATTATGAATAAATCTTTCATCATTTTTATTTCAATGTTCATTGTCTCAAGTAGCAATCTATGCCAAAAAAAAAATGCTACTGCTTTTTGGAAAAGTAAACCTCAAATGGTAATCACTCAATCAGAAGCGCAAAAGGAAATAGAAGAAAAGCTGGTTCGAGTGCAAAGTTTTTTGAATGAGCAAAAACTGGATGGACTTCTTCTTACGCAAGTTAGAAATTTCTATTGGATCACAGCGGGATTAGCTAATAATCAAATTGTGTTAAATAAGGATGTTGGAGCTGCTTCATTATTAATAATGAAAGATGGAAAAAAATATTTACTATGCACTGGAAGTGAAGCTGGGCGGCTGATGGATGAATCACTTGGAGAACTAGGTTACGAATTAAAAAATTTTAATTGGTACGAGGCAAATGCAGAGAAAGATGTTCGGAGTGATCTGATAAAGGAAATTTCGAAGGATGGTAGAATAGGAAGTGATATAAATTTTCCTGGAACGGTTTTGATTTCAGATCAATTCAAAAAAATACGTTATTCACTTCTAGAGTCAGAGATAAAGAGATATCGCTGGCTTGGGAGAGAAGTTACAGAAGCCATTGCTGAAGTGTGCAAAACCATTAAACCGGGAATGGACGAATTTGAAATCGAAGCATTGACTTCAGCATCTTTGCACACACGTGGAATTTTGCCAACTGTCTTACTTATCGCAGTTGATAATCGAATATTTAAATATCGACATGCGCTTCCCGGTGGAGCCAAACTTGATAAATATGCTATGATAAATGTTTGTGCGGAAAAATGGGGGATGCCAATTGCTGTAACTCGTTTTGCCCATTTTGGGCAGTTACCTGAGGAACTGAAAAATAAATTTGAAAAAACAGCAAAAATTTTTACACAGTATGAATTAGCTACAGTTCCTGGCAATACATGTGCTGATATTTTTGAACAATGCAAAAAGTGGTATGAAGAAGCAGGTTTTTTAGATGAATGGAAAAAACATCATCAAGGTGGTGCCATAGGATATAATGATCGTGAATATGTGATCTATCCGGGCATAAAGGAGACGGTTCAGGACAACCAGGCTTTTGCATGGAATCCAACAATTACAGGTGCAAAAGTAGAAGATACATTCATAGCTTATAAAGATCATTTCGAAGTTATAACGAAATCTGAAGGTTGGCCAATGATTACTGTAGAGATAAATGGAAAGACATACGAACAACCTGGGGTATTGATTCGATAATTGACGATAGAGCAAATCTCAATAATAAACGAGGAGTAGAATTGAAAAGAAAAAATTTTTTGCTTATGAATGAAGTCCTTACTCCTCATATAAGTTCTACGTTTTTCCGAAGACGCTGCTTGGGAAAAAGCTAAAGGAGAAAATAAATAATAAATATCGAACAAGGAATTTCGAATGATGAAGTTGAAATACAGATTGCATTCATTTCAAAATTCATGATTCCTTGTTCAATATTCGATATTCAATTATCGTTAAAATTTTATTAAAAACGTTCCCTAAGAGCTTAACCAGATAACCATTGGTGCTTTAATTAATAATTCACTTTAACTTGTGTCTAATTGTTTGATGAAAGGAGGTGTTACTACAATAGACAATTTTTCTTTTAAAAACAATTGGCAACATTGGTAATTGCCAAATCTTTGAAGAAGAAATAAAATAGTGAGCTTCTTCAAAACTAATTTATACAACCAACAATAGGAGATAATCTTATGAAAGTCTTTTCTTCAATTTTCGTTTTCGCAGTGTCGCTTGTGTTATACGAACAAGCGCTATTCGCTCAAGCACTTGAAACGATTGGCGGTCCATACACTGCAGATTCAAATACCGTTTTACTTTTGCATTTTGACGATGACTATACTAATGCTGCAGCCACTCTTGGGAAAACAGCTCCCGCCGCAATTCCCCATTCGACAAATTTAGCGACAAAACTATCGTTTCTAAGTCATAGCGGTCCGTTAGCGGTATTAGGTAAGAGCCTTCGTATTGATAATTCATCAATCAACGATTCAACGTATCTAACTGTAGCCGATACTGCTGCTTTAGATATGACAGGAAATTGGACAATCGAAGCTTGGGCAAACATCTTTACATTTGGTACTGGATCTAGTGATTATCGTTGGGTTCCACGTGTTGTTATGAAACCCGGTGATGATGTGTTTTGGCATCCAAACTATTGGTTAGAAGTGTGGGGCGATAATCGTTTGTTCCATGGCGGTTATTATACTGCCAATGATGCATTTATCTCTGTTAGTTCGCCTAATAACATGTTTGTTCCTGGTGAATGGGTTCACTTAACATTTATTCGCGACACTTCCCGAGCATTTATTGCAGTAATGGTGCATGATGCAAATTTAAATCTTAAAGGATTTTTAACTCGAGGATTTGATAAGGTTCAGGATATTCCAAACTTAACTGCTCAAGACCTGCATATTGGATGGGCTGGATCTAAAAAAATTGTAGCACCAAGTACGGATTCTTGGCTTGATGGATTTGTAGATGAAATCCGTATTAGTAATGTTGTACGTAACTTTGCAGGTCCTCCGGTGATTCAAAATGTAACAATACTACCTAATCAACCCTCAACAGCAGCTTCATATCCCGTAGAAATTTCTGTCTTCCCATTGAATGCAGGCGGAAGCATGAGCAGTGTTGAATTGAAATACCGCGCTGACACTCTTAGTGCATTTAGCAGCGTAAGCCTTTCATCTATTGGAGATAACAAATATACCGGAGCCATTCCGACTCAGGCGTTCGGGAAACAGGTTCAATATTATTATGCAACAAAAGATAATAATAATTTGACCTCTTTTTCGCCAACAGCTGCTGAAGATCTGACAAATCCAAGTTACTATGCATTTTGGGTTTTCCAACCGAATGCAAAAACACTTGATTTGACGTTTGAGGAAGGACCAAGTGGTAACCCGATCGACCATTCTTCAAATAATGCAACAATAACAACCTTTGTAGACTTCAAATATTCTATAGATCCTCCTGTAGGTGGCGGCACGTATTCATTGGATGTAAAAGCCACAGATGGAATTAAAATTGATTCAAACTGGGTCACAGCCTCTTCGCCTTTTCTAGCTGCCGAAGAGTTTACATTAGACTGCTGGCTAAAACCAGATTCAGCTAATAGACATGCTGCACGCATCATAATAAATCCATCTGCAGAACAAGATTGGAACAATGCAAACATTGAGTTAAGCTTCAGAAATGGATCGAGTGGTCAACCAGTATTCACAGCACGCTATTGGAAGAATGACGGTTCAGGAGCTGTTGCTCTTCAAGATACACTTGTTGCTCAAACGAATCACGTTGGTAAATGGCGTCACGTTATTATCGAACGAAATAAAACCAACGGAAATTTTGCAATGGTCATCAAGGATGAAAACGATCAATTGATGTTTAGTAAGACCGTCAATGAAATGAAAGCTCCTCTTATGGCTGGTGCTCCAATGGTAATTGGCCGTTCATGGTTTCTTGTTGACGATCAATACTATGTTGGACCATATCGCGGCTTAATTGATAATGTTAAGCTATATAACTATCCCGCAGCTAATATCACCGGAGTTTCCGAAGAGCTAGAGATGCCAAACGAATTCAAGCTGTCACAAAACTATCCAAATCCGTTCAACCCCTCAACCGTAATTGAATTTACACTTCCAAAATTTCAACAGGTTTCACTGGTAATATATGATATTCTTGGACGATCAGTAAAGACGCTGGTGAATGAAGAACGGCATGCAGGTCAACATCGTGTAACATGGAATAGTACAAATAACTTAGGATTAGCAGTTTCAAGTGGTGTTTATTTCTATGAGATGAAAACTAATGATATGGTAAAAGTTCGCAAGATGATGTTGGTCCGTTAATTTGTGTATAGCGGAGATCGGTGTCAAACCGATCTCCACTAATTTAATCTTCCGTAAAGGATAGGGATATTTATGAAAAAAGCATTTTGGTCCTGTTTAAGATTATTTTTTTTATGCATGTTCCTCTTAGGTGGATGCAACACAGGAGTGGAACCATCTCCGGATCCGGGAATTCTTCGTATTACAATGAAATCGGCTGAAGTAGATACATTGCTAGTCATTCTTGGAGATACGGTTAAGTTTTCTAGAGTAGATCACTATGATGTTATTTTTAGTCAGGGTCGTCTTTATCAAGGCAATAATTATGCAGATTTATTTACTGATTTGAGCATAGATCGTATTAATTCCGATACTATTAATATACTTCAGCGTGCTTGGTTGGATGGACGTCTTATAACACCAACTGATTCTGTATTTGATGTTGAAACCTTTCAATCTCGATATGTAAGCAGTAAAGTAATTGAATGGTATGTGCCTCCTGGAGCTTATGACAAGTTACAATTTAATTTTAAGGGAATTGAAGTTTTTGTAGCCCGACCACGACAATTTAGAACCCCGCTTCAACTTGCCGAGGGTGTTACACCGATTATGAGTTTTAATCACCCAATTACTGTCAATGCAGGCCATGTCACAGAAGTGAACTTGGAAATATTACCCTTTGAATCTATTCGACGGTATAAAGATTCTTATATCTTTGATCGTAAAGTAAGTGTAACAAGCGTTCGGAACTATTAAAGTAGAAATTTACTAAAAGGAACAGGTTTGTCTATGAGAAAATTCAGTATTATCACATTCGTTGCATTTTTTATAGGAATAATTTGGAACTCATGCGAGTACCCTACATTGCCTCCAAATCCGAATAATCCCCCTGACACAAAATTATCAAATGTACCAAAGGATAACGATACGATCTTTCCTTTATCAAACATGTATTGGACTGGCGGGGATAATGATGGTTATATAGCGAGATATCAATATCGGTATATTACTTATCATCTAGTAATGGGAACAAATAATGAGTGGAAAGAATTTGATTCGACCGAATGGAAGGATACTAGTGCCACGGCTGTTACCATTGCATTTAATTCGAGTGACAATATCAACCGTCAAAGATTTATGGTGAGGGCTATTGATAATACTGGGGCAATGGATCCGGAACCGGCTGAAAAAATTATATATACAACAAGAGCAAGTCCGCCTGTTACAAAAATTATTACCCCCATGAAGAATGATACGATTTTAGCTTTAAATACTATAAGTGATTGGTGGACGGGAATCAAATTAACTTTCACTGCATCAGATCAGACGATTAACGGAGCCATTGTTAATTATGCTTGGTCAGTTGATGGAGGTCCGTGGCATTGGAATAGTGATACAACGTTGACAATTGCACCAGACAATTTTACTTTACCCATAACGGGTAAACATTATATCAAAGTGACTTCTAGAAATAATACAAACCTGATTGATCCAATTGGTGATTCAGCAGCTTTGTATTTAGTTATGCCATCATTTGAGAAAAAAGTTTTGGTTATTGACGAAACTGATGAATTCAACTTCCCATTTGTAACGTATAATATTTCAGATGCTACTGTAGATAATTTTTATTCTCGTGTTTTCCCAGATGCAGATCATTGGGATTATAAAGCAAATAAAGGCATGCCGTCTCGAGCGACACTTGCAAAATATAAATTGGTTGTATGGCATGCGGATGATTGGCCTCAAAGCAATCCACACAAAATATCTGATCCAAGAAATATCGAAATATTTACCGATTATCTTATAGTAGGGGGAAAATTTTTAATGAGCGGGTGGGGAATCTTAAAATCCTTTGCTTACAATAGTAATTTTCCATATACATTTCCTCAAGGATCTTTTGTGTATGATTATCTTCATATTCGGACGGTTGGAGTGACTGAACTTATCGGAGATTGTATAGGTGGAGAAAGTACGATGGCGGCATTCAGTAGTTTTAAAGTCGATTCAGCAAAAATAGCATTTTTCCCTTTTAGCGGTAAACTTGGGCAAGTAAATCTTATCATCTCTCCTGCTGGATTTACAGTCAGTTTGTATACTTATATAAATTTACCAAGTAGCTCATACGTTTCTTATCGTGGAAGAACAATAGCTCTTCGGTATTATGGAACGACGTTTGACGCCGTTGTACTTGGTTTTCCCTTATATTTTATTAATGAGGATGATGCTATTGTGATGGGAAAGCAAATTCTTCGAAACTTGAATATTGAGTAGGAGAAAACATGCAAAGTCTTAAATCGTGGTTCGTCTTTCTATTGTTAGTATTATTTTTAGCATCCTCATTTCTTTTTGCAGGTAATACGGGAAAGATAGCCGGACAAATTCGTGATAATGAAACCCGTCAGCCGATAATTGGGGCAAATATTTTAGTCAAAGGAACAGCGCTTGGTGCAGCGGCTGATGAAAAAGGTTATTATTTTATTCTTCAAGTTCCTCCTGGTACCTACGATTTGCAAATATCTATGATTGGTTATCAGACCATAATAGTACAGAATGTAAAAGTGCAAGTTGATCTTACTACGACAATTAATGTAGAACTCTCTTCGACCGCTCTGCAAATGGGAGAAGTTCTTGTTACCGCAGAAAATAAGTTCATACAAAAAGACGTTACATCTACTCGACGTGAGATTACACGAGAAGATATTCGTGAGACTCCGGGGCTTGAATCAGTAACCGATATTTTTAAAGTGCAAGCAGGAGCAATTATATCGAGTGTGCCTCAAAATATTAAACTTGCCGATGGAACACAGTTACAGATTCGTGATGAAAGTCTGAAAGATATTCATGTGCGGGGAGGACGCGGTGGTGAAATTTTATATGTAGTTGATGGGATGCCCGTAACTCATCCGATTTATGGTGGTCGTAGTGTATTAGACCTAAATGTTAACGATGTTGAAAATGTTCAATTGATTACAGGTGGATTTAACGCAGAATATGGTCAAGCTCAATCTGGAGTAGTAAATATCAATACAAGAAGCGGCAGCAATATTTTTAAAGGTGGAATAGAGTATAAAACAGATCGTTGGAAAGCTTTAGGCGAATCATATTTAACAGACTACGCCTCAGCATATTTTAGCGGACCTGAACCGATTACTCGAATACTTTTTCCCGCTCTTGGATTTGAAATTCCCGGGGAAATGGATTTTTTCATTTCAACTAATTTCAATCTTTCAAATACACCATATAACAATTTTCGTGACAGAAAGAATTTTAAGATTTTTGGATTGAATGTTAAAGAACGTCAAGATAATTCTTTTAATATGAACGCAAAAGTAAACTGGGGCATTACGGCAGAAAACAAATTGACTTTCAGCTACCATAATACTTTTCTGCAGTGGAGCACTTATGATTGGTTGTGGAAATATTATCCGAATAAGCTTTCAGATTATAAAAGAGATAACACAGCAGGAAGTATTCAGTATAATCATGTAATATCACAATCATCTTACTTTGCTATTAATCTGGGATATTTGGGCGTTACCTATAAAGGTTCACTTAACGGTAAAACACCCGCAGATTTCTGGGTGAAAGACAGTTCAGGGAAATTGATTTCGACTATCTCATCTCCTCAAATTGATCCACGGACAGGTTTTTTTACTGGACAGGGCTCAGAGAATATGTGGAGAGACGACAAAACATCTTCTTTTACCTTTAAAGGTGATTTTACTTCGCAAATTCATTCAGCGCATTTAATCAAAACTGGACTCGAACTTCAATTACACAATATTAGTTATATTGATATTCAAGATGGCGGTGTAAAGCTTTCAAGATATGGTTTGGGCTTGGATTCATTGCCCCCACCAGGTCCATTTCCTCTCTTTGGACAGTCGCGGTGGGTATTTGATGTAAAACCGATTATTGGTAGTGCATATATACAAGATAAATTTGAACTGGAATTCTTGATTATTAATGCAGGGCTCAGGGTTGATGGGCTTTTGCTTGGACAAACAGTTATGAACCACGATTGGAAGCAAAAATGGGAAGACGCAACTGGTTTGAAAGCTGATTGGAAAAAGTACATTTTTCGTTTCAGTCCACGCTTCGGAATATCTTTTCCAATTTCCGAAGATATGGTTATATTTTTCTCATACGGTCACTTTAATCAATTACCGGAATTACAATACTATTACCGAGATCCATATAGTGGTGGTACTACAGGAAATCCAAAATTAAATTATGAACAAACAATTCTTTACGAGTTCGGGCTATCAAAACAAATAACCGATCACTGGGCAATTGATGCTAAGAGTTATGCGAAGGATATCTCTGGTCAAGTTGGGACAACGCGATTGCTCGCTGCGCTAGGAACACCGGTTGATTTATTTGATAACAAAGGATATTCGCGTGCACGAGGGTTAGAATTTGAACTTAACAAAAGCTATTCTGACTTTACTTCAGGGAAATTAACATACACTATTCAATGGACAAGCGGATATTCCTCTTCTGCTTTTGACGATTATATTCGTTCACAAAATGATTTCCCGAATCCTATTAGAGAGCGTCCGCTTTCATGGGATGTTAGGCATCAAGTAATTTTTCAGGGGATGCTTTCAGCTAACAAAAATCAAGATGTTGAACTGTTTGGTATAAACCTTCCTAACGACTGGTTATTAACAATTCTTTACCGGTATTCTACAGGTACACCTTATACTCCTGGACAAGCCACAACAGATCCTGCAGAACAGCAAAGAAAGGAAAATACTGCGATTGGTCCATCATATTCATCTACTGATTTGAAATTTGAAAAAGGATTTATGCTTGGCAACGGAATTCGCCTTGCATTCTTTGCCGATGTGTTTAATTTGTTTGATCAACATAATCTTCAAATGTCGTATGGGTTTAATACGTGGACAGGTAAACCGTATCGCTATGGAGATGTACAAAATCCACAAAACAATTTTATTGACTATTATACTATGCTAAGCATTTTGGATCCTCGTCAATTTTCGACAGGCAGAACAACAAAACTTGGTATTCGAATCGAATTTTAAAAGAGAATTTCATGAAAATATTTTGTTCAGTTTTACGATTATTCTTACTGAGTGTTATTGGCTCATCAAGCCTTATTGCACAATACAACACAAAACTTGATTGGAAATTGCATAATGTTGGTAAGGTGCGTCAAGCTATCACAAATATGGGGACAATGAATAAAGCAGCGACGAATTATCCTGGATTGATCAATGCAGAATTTCCTCCTAACAGCGATGAAGAACATTTATATCAAGGTGGAATTTGGATTGGGGGGATTGATTCAAATGGCGACACACTTGTTTCTGTTACTCAAGCACATTATAAAAATGAATTTTATCCATCTGCTAACGAAGGGGACACAATCTGGACAGTTCAACGCGGTGATACAGTTCAGATTCCTTATTGGTCGAATTATGTTGGTATTTCAGATCAGGATTTTGTTTCCCGGTACGCAGATGATAATCTTTTGAATATTGAAAATCATACACCGCTTCATGTCGAAATTATTCAAGCAACACATACGTGGAGTTCGCCGCCGGTGGATGAATTTATTATTTATGAATATAAAATTATACCGAAGAGCCCGATAAAAGATGCTTATATTGCTTTTTGGATGCACAGTGCAGTAGGGGTAATATATACTGCAAATTTTATTGACGAAATAATCAAGTATAACCGCGAGCAGCATCTTGTTATTGCTGAAGATGTCCCTGGCGGAGAGGATGGCACTGCAATTAGTCCAATTGGTTTCAGAGTACTGAAACCAGTTGATCCATCATTACGGTGGTCAATGAGATACTATGAACATGAGACATTGCCAACATTCAATACAAGCGAGTATAAATCTATGAGCAGCGGAATTATTGATGAGGACCGGCTCGACCAACCGGCACGCGCACACATTATTCTTGGTTTTGGACCATTTCAACTTAAAGTTGGTGATACATTAAAAGTGGAAATGGCAGAGCTTTTTGGATTTGGATTAAAAGGTCTAATGAAAAATTCAGACTATGTTGATTTCTTACAATCAAAACAATTTCGTGTTCCGTCACCGCCGCCAAAACCAATAGTATCCGTTGCTATTAAAAGCCACGGCGTCACGTTAAATTGGGCAACAACTAAACAACTGGTCGAATCATATGTTGATCCCAATAGAGGAGACACAATAAAGTATCCATTCGAAGGATACCGAGTTTATAAAAGTACAAAATCAACCAATGGACCTTGGACACTGCTTGCAGAATATGATACGATCAATGATATTGGGTCGAATACTGGTCTTAAATATGATTATGAAGACCGCGGGCTTCTCAATAATATCGAATATTATTATGCAGTAACCTCGTATTCAAGAGAAGATAAAGTGTTAAATTTTCCATCACAAGAAACGAGTATCTCAAACACTGCAAAAGTAATTACACCTGGAACTACACCGCCGGAGACTATTGGGCAAGTAAGTGTTGTTCCAAATCCGTATCGAGGAGATATCGCATACAACACTTACGATCCACCGTGGGAAAAACCTAAAGGCTCTCGTTCACGATGGCTGGAGCAAGATCGCAGAATTCAATTCGTTAATATTCCTGCTCAATGCCAAATTAAAATTTATACACTCGCAGGGGATTTTGTGTTTTCTATCGATCACGATGACGCAAACAAAGGCTTTGAAGACTGGAATTTGACTTCGAATGTTGGTCAGGCAGTAGCGAGCGGCATCTATTTGTTTACCGTTGAAGATAAAGCCAATGGGAAAGTTCAAATCGGGAAATTTGTGATCATTAAATAATTTATAATTTGTGAGCAGTTTATGATTCTTAAATCTCTGATATTGTTTTTTATGTTTCCGATATTTCTTTTAAGTCAGTATGAACGCCCGGGGAGTGCAGATGCTCAGTTCCTAAAGATTGGCATTAGTCCAAGAGGAAGTGCGCTCGGAGATGCCCTCATTTCAACAGTGCAAGGGGCGGAAGCAACATATTACAATTCTGCTGCGTTGCCGTTGCAAAAAAGAACGGATATTGTTTTAAACCATACCCAATGGTTTGCAGGGATTAAACACGAATTCGCATCTGTTGCAATGAATTTTGATGATTATGGTTCTTTGGGCATTTCGTTTACCGGGCTGTATACAGATGAAATGAAAGTGACTACACCCCTACAACCTGAAGGGACAGGAGAAACATTTTATTCGGCTAATTATCGTATCGGTTTAAGTTATGCACGAAATCTTACAGATCGTGTGACCATCGGAACGACTATAAGTTATATAACAATGTCACTTTACAAAGATTTCTCCGCAAATGCGGTATCGGTTGATATTGCTACGCTGTATGTTTCTGATTTTCATGGATTCCGATTTGGGATGCAAATAGCTAATTTTGGTTCCAATATTCAATATGTGAATGAATCATTTCCATTACCGACAAATTTTACATTTGGTATGGGAATCAATGCTTTGGAATTGGAAAACCAAACAGTGCTTCTTTCATTTTCAGCCATGAAACCAAACGAGGGAGCTCCTCAAGCAGGCATGGGTGTAGAATGGGATTTTCAGAATATGCTTTTTTTGCGAGGAGGTTATCGTATTAACCATACTGTAGCAAATTATTCGTTTGGTGCAGGTATCAAAGTTGATGTCGTTGGTTATTTGTTCCGCTTCGATTATTCATTCAGCAATTTCATTTTACTGAATGCAGTTCACCGCTTTGGTTTAGGGATAACATTGTAAATTGATCGGCAGTTTATTCCTTCTTTGAGTAAAGTGCTGTGATTTCATGGACCCAAACGGTTTTTATTTCATTTCGATACCTAAAGTTCATTAATGAAAAAATTTTTAACGGTTATACTTGTTATTTTTTTTACTGTACCGTATAGTCAGCCGTTCATCGGAAATTATCCAAAACCTTCTTCGGAGGTTTCCTCAAATAATGATTCAACTTTCCTATCTTTTCCTTCTTCGCATTACACACCACACGGTTATCTTGATAATCCATATCATAGTATGATCTTTAACCGGAGCGGAATTCTTCGCTCTTTTCCACCGATGGGATTTGGTTTTTGGCGGACAGATTTTAAAGGAAGTTATGGGGAAGGACCGCGTGATCATCAAAATTACTTATCGTTGCTGCAAATTGGAATCACTATCGACGGGCATTCATTCACGACAACAGATGATTTTTCAAAAGCTGGCGTAGAATTGTATTCTGCCTATCATACAAAAAATATTTTCAGTTACGATTGGAATTATGACAACATTAATGTCAGCATAAAATATTTTCTTCTGCGCGAACATTCACTGGTGTGTATTATCGAACTACAAAATTCTGGTAAGGATGACAAAATTGTGAGAGTCAATGGTACACATATATTCAAAATTGGAGATGTGAAATGGTGGGGCAGCAACGGAATAGCGTCGAATTATTCCGTCCAGAACGACGCAATCATCAGCAAAATATGGGCGTACGGTGATATTTTTGTTTTTGGCTCTGACCAGAACAGTGTTGCACATACATCAACCGAATCTGAAAAACAATGGAAAGATTGGTTGAAATCTAGTGTTGTGGGTTGTATCGAAAGTGCATCGCTCATGGGAAAAGGTCCGATGCATTCATTGCTGAGCTACAACATTAGTGTGCCGGCGAAAAGTTCGCGATCGCTAGTTCTCTATTTATGTCGGGGGAAAAATGAGGAATGGGCAAAGAAAGAATTTATCAATGCAAAAGCAGATGTAATGACCGCTTTCCAAAACAAGATCAATGAAGACAACCAATTCTGGTCGCAAGCTCCGATGCTCTCTGGCGATTGGCCTGAAACATGGAAACATGGATGGGTGTACGATTTTGAAACTCTGCGCATGAATGTGCGCCAACCTCTCGGCATTTATAAACATCCGTGGGATGCCATGCAAGTGTCTTCGCCGCGTGTTGTGCTAGGCGAAACGTGTATGGATATGATGACGTTAAGTTACTCTGATCCTGAGTTGGCAAAAAAAGTTTTGTATGGAACTTTTGCCGACGCGATCGCGCCCAATGTTCCCTGTTCACGCGAAGATGGCAGTGTCAATATGGTTTCTGCTGATGGTTCGGAGTGTGGTACCGCTCCAATGTGGGGTTATCCGTTTCATGTTATACAATTAATTTTTGCATTATCGGGTGATACGGTTTGGGTTGATTCACTTTATCCGTATTTGAAATCGTATATAGAATGGTGGCTTCGGTACCGCACAGATTCCGAAGGTTGGCTGCACTGCAACAACAGTTGGGAATCGGGGCAGGATGGTTCAAAGCGATTTATCGTTGCCGAACACAACGAGGGCGCGGTTGCAGATTTTGTACGTACAGTTGATGTTGAAGCAAGTATGGCAGAAGCAATGATGGTTATGGAAAAATTTGCCGATATTCTTGGAAAAAAACACGATCAGGAAAACTGGAAAATACTTTCTGAACAACGGATAAAAAATACGCACGCAATGTTTTTCGATAATTGGTTCCGAGATGTGGATGCGCGAAACGGAAAGCCGATTCTCCTGAAAGAGTATTATGATGTGATGATGCTGACTCCGCTTGCCTGTAAAGTAGCAACGCCGGATCAGATAGAGCAGGTAAAACCGATGCTCCATTATTTTGCGTCTAACCGCCGGCTCGAATGGCCGCCGGGTGTCTTTACCTTTACTGAAGCTGCATGGAATGCAGGGGAGCGTGAAATAGCGTCTCAAGTTGTTGTATCAACGGCAAATCGTGTGTATGAGCGTACCGATATGAAAACAATACTGTTCTCCGATTCACTCTTTTCATATCGAATCCCAGGGGTGGCAAATGAATTCTGGCCGTCGGATTTCGTCCCTGCAGGTGGAGAAAATTATGGGTGGGGAGCGACACTACCTCTCTATATCATAAAAAATATCATAGGTTTTAGAGAATCGTCGCACCAACGGGTTAAAGGATTTACACTTGCACCGATGCTGCCGAAAAAATATATGCAAAGTGGGATGAGCTACACTATTCGGAATCTTCATTATTTGAATTTTACTTTTGACGTGACCTATACCGTACAAAATGAGAATGAATTTCTAGTTTCATTGAAGTATCATGCATCAACACCTTTATCTTTTTCGGTTCTTGATGAACGAGGGAAAGAGCTTTACATTCTCAAAGAGAATATGATGAGTAGGAGTTTTACTTTCGATGGGGTTAACGGGAATGTATATCAAATTCGAATAAATTAAAATTCAAGTCACTCAAGAAAAAATAAATACTGACTACTAACAATCATGAGAACGATTTTTCCTCTTTTCCTCTTATTCATCTGTTATACGAGTTGTTCTGTTTCTTCGGAGGAGTTACCATACGTGATTCATGTTGTCGTTGTAAAATATTTTCCCATCCATGGAGACAACATCGACATTGAAAAGACTGGAGATTGGGGAAAGGGGTTAGTGTTTACTCAGAAAAAAGTGGATAGTATAACAGCCGAACTTGCTAAATTACTTGGTAATGCTTCCTGCTACCGTGGTTACAAAAATCCAGACGCTAAGCCTAGCATCAAATACGAAATAGTTAGTACATTCGAATTTTACGAACCGATGCCTACAGTTAGAGGAACGCATCTCGACCCACCAATGACAGATTACAATACTATTATCCAACGTATTGATGGAAAGGATTGGATCGAAAACAGAGATGTAAAGGAAATCTGGGTTTGGGGTTATCACGGCGGTAAAGTTGGGTTATGGGAATCCAATATGGCTGGTCCGTTTGGTGATATCAGCAATAGCGACCGTGCATTAGATGATCTTCCCATTTTTTCTAAGACCTTTACTTTGTTTCATTATAATTATCAGCGTGGTTTGTCTGAGGCAATTGAAGACCACATGCATCAAATTGAAGCACTCCTGAATTTTGTAGATGGACGTGATTCTACTGATGAAGACAAGTGGAGCGAACTTCTCTTCTGGGGGAAATTTGTCGGTAGCGATAAGAGCCACAAGATAATTCGACCTGGTTGCGGTTGGGTACACTATCCACCAAACGGAGAGAAAGATTACGACTGGGCTAATAAAAAGTATGTTGATACAGATATCGAAGATTGGAAACCGGACGGGACGGGTACTAAGCAAAACATGAACTGTGAAAGATGGAAGTGTAATAGTCTATCGTGGTTTCAATACTGGATGCAAAACCTCCCTGGTTATAACAGCGGACTTTCCTCCGAAGGCAAACCGTTGACCAACTGGTGGATTTTTGTAGGAGATTTTGACACAGCGATGAAAAATAGAATGAAGTTGACAGCACCATAAAATTCTTGAAGCCATGATGTACTTAGTTATATGAAAGAAAAAGCTATACAAAATACATTAAGCGTCATTGCTGTTACACTCATTTTATTCTTACTCACGAATGATGTGTGTTTTTCGCAAGGAACTTTCCGCGACTCGATCTGGTATGCGAACTTTGTTAAGCACTCTGATGGTTCGCTATGCAATCACATTGCGCCTACAGCGACGTTCGTGTGCTATCTTAATGGGGATCAGAGCAGAACACTCACTGAGAATGCCGCCCGCTGGGGTTTATCACCCGATCCAAACATCGATGGCAAGGGTGTGTTTGGAGTTGAACTCGGCAATTTCATCAATCCAAGTCTGAAAGTGGGGGATAGTGTTTTCGTTCGTTTCACCTGCTCCGCAAATGGAGAACAAGAAGTACTTTCTGACGTGGTGAACAATATTCCGCCAGTGCGATTTCCACTTTTTTTGAAACTTACTAAGAAAAATATTCCGCAGCAACTCGAGAACTTGACAATATCATTCAGCCCTGAAAAACACCGGGTGCTTCAATGGGATTCAATTTCGGGTGTAACATACACTGTGTATCGCCGCAATTTTTCTGACACATTATCAAATGGAAAGTCGCGCGGTCTCTATGAGCTTCTTGCATCAAATCTTACAACTACTGCTTATGTTGATTCCCTCCCCTTTACGAGTTACTATCACGGATACATTGTTTTTGCCATCTCGAGTGGTGGCGTTTACAGCGCCGCATCGAGTGAAGTGACCGAGCCTGACACGAATAGATTCCAGCTTAGTGTCATCCCCAGCGCGACGACAGTTACTCTTTCTTGGAGTTCGATAACAGATTCAAACCACGTTGTAAGGGGCTACAATATTTATAAACGCACTGAAAATAGTACATACGGTCAGCCGATTGGTTATAGCGGCTTAGATACATCATTCATTGTTTCTCGTTTGCCGCTTGGAACAAAATTTTTCTATAAAGTAAAAGGCAGAATCGATGCCGCAAAGGAAATCGGTGAATCAAATGAAATCGCCGCAACCACCTTGACTTCAAGGGACGGGTTTTATACGTACGCAAACCTTAAAGTTGCTGTAGTGATTTATATGAATACCAATCGCGGTTCAATTTCAGATGCTGAAGTAGTAAAGATTCGCAAGATGCTTGAAGTCGGAAGACTTTTTTATTGGCGGAATTCTTTAATGAAATTGAATACCCCATTTACCTACTATCTGATTGATACCTACAAGGATTTTCCAAGCCGGGATGATTATGCCGTGAGTCGAACGGCGAATGATCTTCAAGCTCTAGGTGTAATGAACACGCAGTACGATATTGTGTTTCGCATTTCTCCTGCAACCAGCGGCTATTGGTCATTCGGTGTGCTGAATTTGAATTTGCCAGGTCCCGCCCGAAGTACAGGTTTTTCACATTCAGAGTGGCCTGTCGGGACAGGTGTTCAGTTCCCCGCTTATCAACCCGGCATTAATTTCGGATTGACTTGGATATATATTCACGAAGTTCAACACGCTCTCGATGGGCTTTATGAAGCCAATGGCCAACCCCAAATGTACCATGGCGATCAACCGCATGAATTTCCTGTTCCCGCCGGCGAACAACTGGATTTTCAAGCAAAGATGTTCCGTGATTTCACTGGGTATGAGAGGTTGTTGCCTCAGTGGGGTGGAATACAAGAAGCGATTGATGGTGATAAGGATGGGTTTCCGGACAATGAGCCGCTTCTGCCTTTGGATGAAGTGCGTTTTGGCAGTAGCGCTTTCCAGGTTGATACAGATGGAGACGGCTATACGGATCGTCAGGAAGCTCTGGATGGAATCTACAACGGAAGCAACCCAAACAATAGTGACACTGACGGTGACAGTATTTCCGATGGGAACGATCCTTATCCGCGTTATCCTGTGAACACTCCTGTTCCTATCTTTACCCCTACAATTGACGGTGTCATCGAAAGCGGATGGCATCTTGCGAATGACACAATAAGTTTCTCACCTATTAACTACGAACCAAAAATCTATATTAACTACGACGACAATTATTTGTATATTGGTTTTAACTTGAGTTATCCGGGAATTCCCCAACTGCAGTTGGATTTTGGTGCAAATGGGTGGTGGTGGGGAACCGGAAATACGATCATGACTATTAATCCATCGCAAGGGCAATTCACAGAATTCCATACGTGGGATGCGAGCCCCGAGGTTCAAGCCTATGCCCTGTCGCTCAATCAGTACGGTGGAATGTGGGATGACAACGCTGTATATCAACAAAAATTCTCACGTAGGGTGATTGATCCTTCCTCTACGATCTTGAAAGTTAATTACAGTAACACAGTATCTCAAATTGAAATGGCAATTCCCAAAAGCGATTACGGGGGATTAACATTAACGAGCGGAAGTAAAATTGGATTAAACATTACATATTCTAATGTCAAATACGTCCCTGCATTCTGGGCATCAACATTCGACCGTTATAGCTTTGTAAACTTTGTTGTTGACAAACCTGTGGGCGTGGAGGAACAGAATAGACAAGAAGGAATTGTCTCCACATTTTCGCTGGATCAAAACTACCCAAATCCATTCAATCCCGAAACAGTGATCAGTTATCAATTGCCTGTAAACGGTTTTGTGTCACTTAAAATATTTGACCTACTCGGACGAGAAGTTACAACACTCGTCAATGAGCGGAAAGATGCGGGAAAATACAGTGTGGAATGGAAAGGGGTGAATCAACCAAGCGGAGTCTATCTTTACCATCTTCAGGTAGGAAGTTTTCATGAAACTAGAAAGATGATATTGCTTCGTTAAAAGACAAATCATTTAATCCTCAACTCAATAGAGAAATCATCGATGAAAAAAATAATCATTCTTTTTGTAATTGCACAAGTTGTTTCATTTGCGCAGCAGACGAAGCCCTATCTCTCCAACCTTAATGCAACAAAAACATCGCCGCTCTATACAACTTATGCCGCAGCAATGGAACGGTCGGAATTTACGCTTGACGAGGGGTATCATTTCCTTTTTTACGATTCGACACGTGGAGCAGATTTTATAACTGATAATGCAGGTGATTGGTCCCTCGGTTTTCGGAAAGGAGCAAAGTATGTCTCATCAATCAATGAAATGTACAAACAACCTATTATTACTGCATCCTATCCGGATTTAGTGAATTATAATTTTTATCCATTTGAAAACATCAAAGTTGATGTGATGTTTTTAGTGTACAGCTCGCATACCGCGATTCAGGATATAACAATCACAAATCTCGGTTCACAAAAAGCAGCTATCGATATTCTGCCTTATCTTAGAAACAATTATCGTTCATTCAACGAAGTGCAAATTCTTAAAGAAAAAAATGCAATGACATTTTCGCATGAAGAGTTTCCTGATAGTTGGGTGCTTGACCATAAAGTGCCGTATGTTGACAAAGTGTACGATGCATTTCTTTTTTCTGAGCCGATGGATCGGTATGCAAGTTTCAGAAGCTATAAATGGGGACCGGTGGAAATCCCTCAAAAGATTGAAATTGAAAAACAAAGCCAGTATGTGGTATGGGGAAGGATTTTACATAAGAATGGAGAACGTTGTCGTCATCTTCCTCCTGAACTGAAAATGATGGTGATGTTGAATAACGATAAAAGCAGAATCCTAACTGAAAACGCGCCACGATGGGGAAGTGCGGAAACGAATGTGAATTCCTACAGTTTGTATGGCGCTGAATTGGGAAATTTCGGTGCGGTAGAAATTGGAGATGCCTTTACATTTATCCTTGCATGTAAAGAATCGAATCAGGATGTCGTTATCAACGGAACAGTGACAGATACATCGAAAGAGCGCGATCAGCGGATCGATGGTAAACTGAATGATGCTACATTGATCAACGCCCCCCAAGGAGTGAAACGCGATATCTGGGGAAGCGGAACTGAGTTGCGTCTATATTGGAAAAAAAGTGAAACCGGCGTTAAGTATAATGTTTATCGTCGTGATTATTTAAAAAGCGGTTTTTATGAATTGATAGCCTCATCGCTTGAACAACCTTTCTTTACCGATAAAAATATTCCCGATGATAAAGTATATGGTTATGTCGTTACAGCAGTTGATGCACAAGGACGTATGAGTATGCATTCGGATGAAGTAAACAATATCGAAGGAAGCGATTTTCTTACTGATATTAAATATCCTGGTCAAGTAAAAGGGGATGCAAAAGATCTTGCAAAAATTATTTCTGCATCTAAGCGTTTTGAGGTTTCTGCAGGAGAAAGCGAACAACTTCGCATTATTCGTACAGTGCGAAGACCGACAGATGACGAGGATAAAACTATTACCGAATCGCGAAAATTATTTTCGGAAGATATAAATAAATATCTCACGGCAAATGAAAAACTTTTTTCATCAATTCTGGCGCCGAAATTCGATAACTCTGAAAAAGAAATGTTATACTGGACAGCATTTTCACTTATGCGCCAGGTAATGCTTCCGCCGGAAGGGGAAAGCAGCTTCAACTATTATGTCTTTTCACGCGAACCGCAGTGGGGATGGGGACACGGCGGGCAAGTCTTTCACGAGAGTCTAACGATGCTTGCCTATGCGTTGATGGATAATGTAAGCGCGATGAATTCTCAACGCGTATATCGAGAGCGCCAATATAAAGACGGGTATATCAATTACCGCACCGGTGCATTTCTCAATGAAACCATTCCGTATGAAAACCAACTTACATCTTCTGCTCCATGGTATGCTTGGCAGAATTGGGAAATTTATAAAATCACAAAGGATAAAATATTTCTTGAAGAGATGTATGAATCGAGCAAATCATTCTACAATTACTATGTAAGTAACAGAGACAGTGACGGCGATGGATTATGCGAGTGGGGTGCACACGCAGTACTAGAATGTGTTCGTGATGGAAAAGTTGCTGTGTGGGATGAAGTCGGTTGGCCGAGCAATTTTGAGGCGGTTGATTTGAATTCAATGTTAGTCATGGAAGAAAAATCTCTTGCAGCAATGGCGATGGAACTTGGAGAAAAGAGTGAAGCGAAAGAATGGAATCGTAAAGCAGCGGAGCGATCAAAAAAAATCAATGATACAATGTGGGATAATTCGACCGGATTCTATTATAATGTAGATAAGATGACAAACACGTTCACTCACAAAAAGCTCAACGATCTGAAGCGTGAGGAGATTATCGGATTCCTTCCGCTCTGGGCTGGTGTCGCGGATGAACAGCAGGCAAAAAAACTGATGCAGAAGTTGACAAATCCCAAAAAATTTTGGCGCAAGTATGGTGTACCGACACTTGCTGCAGATGATTTATATTATAATCCTAAAGGATATTGGAATGGTCCTGTATGGGTGCAGTGGAATTATTTAATAGAACGTGGCATGATTGATTATGGGTATAAAGCAGAAGCAAGAGAATTAGTAAACCGCGTTGCAACTAATATGATTGAACAACTGAAAAAAGATCATAATTTTTGGGAGTTCTACAGCCCTGATGAACAATGGGCAGGTTATAACAAAACGTATTTGTGGGCTGGTATTATAACACGAATGATGTTAGATGCTCTGCAATAACCGTCTTAGATGAATAGTCGAGACTTTCAATATTCTTTAAAATTAAATTCAATAAATAAAATATTTTCACAAACAAAGTGAATACTATGAAAAAATGGAAACAGGTATTATCGTTTTCATTTTTCTTATTTGCAATATAGTATTTGTGGTTGCGGGAATATTTTTGATATTTTTTTTTACTTTGAACTTTTTACTTGCATCGGCATGTCGGAGAACTACGGCTCCCAATAAAATGCTGCTAATGTTGGTTGTTGCAAATGATGGATTGTTCTCCGTACAGACCCAAGTTGAACTTAAGTGAATTGAAATATCAATGTTTTCTCTCTTTCGCTGGGTCATTATAATTTTGTTACACGGAGAACTACAAAGTAAAGATATTTCATAAAGGAGAATGATTGTGAATTTATTTAAAGTGTCATTCCTGATTCTGATTGTCTCGCTTTTTCTCTGCGAGAAAAGTGATCCGCAGGTGACGGTGCATGATGAATTTTTAAAACTCAATGCAAAAACAAACGATCCGCTCTTTACAAATTACGCGGCTGCAATTTCACGGTCGCGGTTTTTTGCCGATAAATCATACTTTATGAACTATTTCACTTCAGACAAACCGATCACATACTCCAGTCAATATGCCGGAGATTTCACTGTGATTTGGAAAGTGAACAATATGGTGATCAGCAACATTCGTGATTATGCAAAACAACCTGTTGTGATTGCATCATTCCCTGATATGGCTATATTGGAGTATGAACCGTTCCAAAACATAAAAGTTCAAGAAGTATTTTTCGTCTATACTTCAGGGTCTGCAATTATAGAGCTTACATTCGAAAATACCGGCAACATTCCGTACGATATTATGCTTTATTCGCTGGTTTACATGCCGGAAGATTCGATGCAAATTATGCAATATGATGAATCAAATCAGGGTTATGTTTTTACGCATCATGAACCTTACGAACGATTGCACAGCAATCTGTATAAAGAACGCGGTTATCCATCTAATTTTCTGAACTTGCTTTCCTGTAATACTTCTCTTCAAAGTTACGGTGCTTATAATGTGTGCGATCTCGATCAATTTTATTTTGACATAAAACGTTTGAGCAAAGTCCACGAAAATGTTATTGCACTTAATGAACAAAAAAGTGGACTTGTTAATATAGCAGCGCTGCAAAAAAATATAAAACTTCAACCAAGAGAAAAAACATCCGTCCGTTTTATAAGATCGGTTCAAGATGAACGAAGTCCTGAAAGTGAATTGATAACGGATTCAAAATCTGCTAAGACAATTGAGCTACAAAAATATGTGGATGAGAATATTGAGTTATTCAAAACTATTCCACGAATACAATTTAAAACAGCTAAAGAAAAGATAGTCTACATCGGTGCGTTTAATCTTGTGCGCCAATGCATGCTTCCTCCCAGCGGACAAACACCCCATAATTTTTATGTTTTTTCACGTAATCCTGTATGGGGCTGGGGGCATGGGCATCAAGTAATGCATGAATCACTCTCGATGATTCCTTATGCGTATCTCGATCCAATATCAGCGCAGGCATCTCAACGGGTTTATATCGAACAGCAATATGAAGATGGATTGATAGCTTATCGCCATGGACCCCGCGGACCTCAAGTTTATCCGCATGAAGGAATCCCTTCAACTTCAGCGCCGTTTTTTTCGTGGACTAATTGGGAAATTTATAGTGTAAGCAAAGATAAAATATTCTTAAAAGAAAGTTATGACGCCGGCTCGAAGTACATCCGCTACCTCGAAAAAGAACGGGATCAGGATCAGGACGGAATGTATGAATGGGGACCGTATGGAATAATAGAAAATGTTCGTGACGGTTGGAATGTAGTCTTTCAATTATTTTCTGAAGGAACGGATGAAGGAAGAGATATTTCCCACGAACTTGATGTTCTCGACTTGACATCAGAAGTTGCAAATGAAATGTTTTATCTCAAATCTATGGCAAAGGAGTTAAAAGATACTGCCGGCATTCGCGAGTGGACAGAAAAATTTGATAAAACTGCAAAGCTTATCAATAAATATATGTGGGACAAAAAGGATAAATTTTATTATAACGTCTCGATGGCAGATAACTCGTTTGAGTTTGAAGGGGCTAGTTTAAAACGAAAAGAACTGATCGGCTTTTTACCGATGTGGGCGCGCGTTGCAACCCAAGAGCAAGCAAGTGAACTTGTTAAGCATTTAACAAACGATAAATCATTCTGGCGGAAATATGGAATTCCCACTTTAGCTGCTGATGATCCGAATTATACACCGTTCATTGACGGCTGCTGTCGCTGGAATGGAGCTGTATGGCTGCTTTGGGATTATATGGTAATGGTAGGATTAAATAATTATGGATACGACAAACTTGCGCGGCAAGTTGCTGATAAAATGATGCTTGCCGTAACAACACAGCTTGAAACAAATCATCATTTCTGGGAATCATATAGTCCGGATTATCCAGTGCAGGAAAGCCCGTCAAATTATATATGGGATTCCATTATGGCGAAAGTATTGATTGAAATGTATACGAAGAACCGATAATAATGTCTTAATAGGATAGAATTAATTTGAAACTCAACAAACACACACATCGTCGGTACAATATACTTTCAGGAGAATGGATTCTTGTATCGCCTCACCGAGCAGAAAGACCGTGGAGTGGTCAAGAAGAAAAAGTACAAGAACAGAAACTGCTGGCATACGATTCAGCTTGTTATCTTTGTCCGGGGAATGAGCGAGCCAATGGTATTCGTAATCCGGAATATGATTCGGTCTACTCTTTTACAAATGATTTCCCTGCATTGTTTCCGGACACTTCTTTAGATGAATTCAGTTCAGATATTCTTCTTATTGCTCGTGGCGAATCGGGAACTTGTAAAGTTGTTTGTTTTTCCCCTCAGCACGATGTAACGCTTCCCGAATTGCCTGTTGAACAAATTCAAAAAGTTGTTGATATCTGGACGGAAGAATACCGTGCTTTCGCTTCTGATCCCAAAATAAATTATGTACAAATATTTGAAAACAAAGGTGCAGCAATGGGGTGCAGTAATCCGCATCCGCATTCCCAGCTTTGGGCGCAAAATTCTATCCCGGTAGAACCAGCCAAAGAACTTACTCAATTCGCTAATTATTATTCCGAAAAATCGAAATGTCTTGTGTGCGATTATCTTGTTTTGGAACAAAAACTACAAGAACGTTTCGTATGTGATAATGAAGATTTTATTGCGCTTGTTCCGTTTTGGGCGGTCTGGCCATTTGAAACGATAATCCTTTCAAAAATACATTTTGGAAGTTTGATGGAACTAAACGAAAAAGAAAAAATATCGTACGCGGATATTTTAAAACGCTTGACGACAAGATACGACAATCTATTTAACGTGTCGTTTCCTTATTCAGCCGGCATTCACCAGTCGCCCACCGATAAAAATGAACATCCCGAATGGCATTTTCATATGCATTTTTATCCGCCGTTACTCCGTTCGGCAACAGTAAAAAAATTTATGGTAGGATATGAAATGCTGGCGAATCCTCAGCGGGATATTACGGCCGAATTTAGTGCGGAACGTTTACGCAATAGTTCTGAAATTCATTACAAACATCGAAAGTAATCTGAGACAGTTATGAAAAACATTTTATGGTTATTTAGTATTTTTTTGTTAATCGTTTGTACGACAAAGGTATTTGCACAAAACAAAAATTATGTTTCTAACCGCCAACCACTTATCAAAAATCCATTTATCCAGCTTCCTATCGGATCGATCTCTCCAAAAGGATGGCTGTTGCAGCAGTTCAAACTTTCTGCAATTGGAATGACTGGGCGCCTCGATGAAATCTGGAAAGATGTCGGTCCCGATAACGGATGGCTTGGTGGAAAGGGAGATCCATGGGAACGGGGACCATACTGGTTGGACGGTTTAGTACCTCTTGCCTACACATTAAAAGATCCAATCCTCATCAAGAAAGCCCAAGCATGGATAGAATGGAGTTTGAAAACACAAAGATCGGATGGATATTTTGGACCTCAGAGAGACACCACAAGAAAATTTTCCGACAAAGAACGCTGGCAGGCATGGATGGAAAAAAGCAAAGAAGATTGGTGGCCCCACATGATAATGTTGAAAGTCATGCAGCAATACTATGATGCGACAAACGATAAACGCGTTTTGAAATTCATGCATAAATATTTCCAATACCAGCAATTGCAATTACCTACAAAGCCACTTTCGTATTGGTCACATTGGGCAAGATCTCGCGGTGGAGAGAATCTGCAAAGTATCTACTGGCTCTATAACAGAACAGGAAAGGTATGGCTGCTTGATCTTGCACAGATTGTATTTTCTCAAACCGAAGATTGGACGGGAATGTTTGAATCCGGTGATCCAAAATACTGGCATGGGGTGAACACGGGAATGGGAATAAAGCAGCCCGGAGTCTATTACCAGCAGTCAAAAGACGAGCGTCACATCAAAGCAGTAAAAAAAGGGATTGCTGATTTGATGAAATATCATGGTCAGGTAAACGGAATGTTCTCGGGAGATGAAATTTTACATGGGACGGATCCTTCTCACGGAACAGAATTATGCACTGTTGTAGAATATATGTTCAGTCTTGAAACTTTGCTGCAAATAACCGGCGATTTAGAGTTTGCAGAGATATTGGAAAAACTTGCTTTCAATGCATTACCTGCCGGTATTGAACCGGACTTTACAGGGCGGCAATATTATCAAACCCCAAACCAGATAGTCTGTGATACTTTATACCAGAACTTCAATACAAGGCACTGGGGAACTCATCTCTTCGGACTCGAAGATGGATATGGCTGTTGCACGGCAAACTATCATCAAGGATGGCCAAAGTTCACAAGTCAATTGTGGCTTGCAACGCAGGATAATGGGCTTGCAATTATGACCTACGCTCCATCGGAAGTATCTGCGAAAGTTGGCAATGGAATCGCCGTAAATTTTGTAGAAGAAACAAATTATCCGTTTGATGAAAAGATTCTGCTGAAATATACAGGAACAAAAGATGTTGAATTTCCTCTCTATCTTCGTATTCCGTCATGGTGCAGCTCTGCTACGATCAGCATAAATAGAATTCCACAAAATTCCCGTAAAGCAGGTTCTCTTGAAAAAATATCCAGAAAATGGAAAAATGGAGATGTTGTTGAAATTATTTTTCCGATGGAAGTCCGGTTATCAAAATGGCATGAAGAAACGATTGGAGTGGAGCGTGGTCCGTTAGTGTACGCATTAAAGATGAGTGAAGAATGGAGAAAAATAAAGGGGATAGAACCTTACGCAACGTATGGAATTTATTCTAACGATCCGTGGAATTATGGATTGATCATCGGCGATGAAAACGAACCTGATTCCAGTTTTACGTTTCAAAAAAATGACATGCAGCTTCAACCGTTTGTTGCAAATGCCGCTCCATTAACATTAAGAGTTAAAGCAAAACGTATTCCTGAATGGCAGCAATATGGCGGTGTAGCCGGTCCGGTACCGTGGAGTCCGATCCGTTCGAAAGAACCTGTTGAGGAAGTTACATTGATTCCGTATGGCTGCACAAAACTGCGGATCGCACAATTTCCTGTAATAGAAAAATAAGATGCAATTAGTAATCGATTATCATAAATATGTAAATAAGGATTTGATATGAAAAGACGCAAACACTATTTAATATTGTTTATTCTCTTCGTATGCGCAGTAGTAACACAGGCGCAGATAGTACAGCTTCGTACAGTTGATATAGGAGCGCTATGGAAAGCCGGAAAGGCACACCCAAATTTTGTTCCGGCATATTCCGGCGATACCTTAAAACCGTTTGACGGCAACCCGTTTAATGCATTAGAAATGTTGAATACAGATTCTCTGATTCTAACCGTTCAATTTGATTCAGCAATCAGTATTGAAAAAGCAAAAACATATTTTTGGCATAATGCTGAATGGTTTCTCGAATCTGCTAATTCACTTACCGACTTAAATTCAAAATTAGGGACATACTCATTACTTGTTCCTAAAAAGTCGGCAAATAGTTTTCAATGGGATTCTTCCGCATTTGCTAAGAAAGAAGTTTCGTTAATACGGTTGTCAATAAAAAATCCTTCTGATTCAACTATTCGCTTCGGTGAATTAGTCTTAGAAGGAAGTATCACATTCACGAAGTTTATTATTTTACCTCAACCGATTCAAATTATTCCCAACACATCTCTGCAATTGCAACTGAAGATTCAAGATGAACAAGGGAATTTCCATTCAAATTTTATTTCTTCACCGATTTTATGGGAATCTTCTAACCATTCAATTGCAACCGTGGATGAATTTGGTAAAGTTTCCGCATTTGCTCTGGGAGAATGTGAGATCACCGTGCGGACTCTGGACAACAAACTAAAAGGTTTTGCTCCGCTGATGGTTGTGCAAGATTTCCGTTCAACAAAAGTAAAACCGATGACAGTGAAAGTAGCATTGGTCATTCAGGATCCGTGGCTGCCATCGAGCAATCGAATTCATGAAGAATTTGGCTGGCGGGACCCGAAGCAGTTGTCGAATAAACTTGTGTTTCATTTTAAAGAAGCGACGGACAGTGTCGTGAATTTTCAATTCGTGGAGATCATTGATGCAAACATTCTCTTCACTCGCTTTTACGGAAACTTTCTTAGCGTTACCCAATATGTTGAACTGCTCAAAGAACCCGGATGGAAAACACTGCGCGCAGCTGAAGATTCAGGACAGATCTGGTTCGATTACCGCGAAATGGTGAAATACTATCATTTTGATGAGAAGAGAAACAATAACTCCATTGATGAGGTGTGGGTGTTTGCCGCTCCATTCCTCGGCATGTATGAATCGCAACTGATGGGACCCAAGGCATTCTGGTGGAACTCTCCTCCTATTAAAGACGGAACAGCATTGAATAAACTTCTTTCCGTGATGGGATTGAATTACGAACGCGGCGTTGACCAAGCGTTTCACAGTTTTGGACATCGCGTAGAGAGCGCTCTTGCATATGCATATTTTGAAGCCACGGGACTTAATTGGAATTCTACAAGGACTAATCCAACTCCGTGGGATCTATTTACGAGGATAGAGAAAGATATGCCAGGTGAGGCGCACGTCGGCAATGTTCATTTTCCACCGAACGGTGCTCACGATTACGATTATGGTAATTCAACTATAGTGAAGTCGTTTGCCGAAAACTGGTACCGTTATCCCTATCTTCTCGATCAAAGTAGTCAGGTGAATGTAGCTACGTGGCTTTACACTCCAGGAGAACCACTCGCCGAAGGACAGGATCATTTAGGGTTCTTGCGATGGTGGTACGGTCATATTCCAAGATATGAAGGTGTAAGTAATGGAGTGTTGAACAATTGGTGGCATTATGTTGTGGATTATGAAGCTGCGGTTGCACTTGCAAAAAGTACACATCCGGTTGGTCTGCGTGAAGAAAATTCTCTTAATCCGCCGCGAAAGTTTGGACTTGAACAGAACTATCCAAATCCGTTTAATCCTTCAACAGTTATAAACTATTCATTGGAGAATCCGTCACATGTTTCGGTAAAGATATTTAATATGCTTGGAAAGGAAGTAGCTACATTGATTGATAAGATAATGAGTCTCGGACAACACAACGTTCAATGGAATGCGCAAGGCTTTTCTTCCGGGGTATATTTCTATCAATTAAAAACCGGGGACATTATTCAAACTAAAAAAATGGTTTTGCTGAGATGAGAATCAACACTCACAAAAACTGTAAATAAGGATCTGCAAATGGGTAAATATTTTTTACTATTCATGCTTTTGTTCGCAGTGACAACTATAGCAATTGCTCAGCAAAAATATTGCATTGGATATTTGACATCAGCTCTTGAGATATCTAAAGAAGATGATGCCGCAATAGCATGGTTAGATAATTCGAAGAAATTCAATTGTAAAATTATTAAAAAAGTAGAAAAAGGAAATCAGGATTTTGTTGGAACGGATGTTTTATGGATTCACCTTCCTGATTCAATTGGATTAAACAATCTACTTAAACAAAAAAACATTCTTTCTCATTTAAATAAATATTATCAAAATGGTGGGAAAATTCTTTTCACGGATTATGCTGCTATGTTACCGAATGCCATGGGTATTGAACCTAAGAAACCGGAAATCCGTCATGATACGATTCAGAACGAATGGTTATTTGATAAGCGTGGATTTCAAGGGCATTTGGGTCATCCGCTATTTGCAGGATTTTTTGGTGGTGAGTACGTATGGGATGCCAATGAAGATCAAATAATGTCTTTTGTGGGATATTTTGGGAAAGATTTTCCGGAAAAGGGGAAAGTAATTGCCATAGACAAGGCATACGTTTTTGTCTATGCGGAAAGAAAGATTGTGATTGAGCACTCTAATAAAAAAGGGAAAGTAATTTCAATTGGTTCAAGTATTTATTTCAGCAAGTCAAACAATCTTCGGAACAATCTTGAACATTTTATGGAGAATACGCTTCAGTATCTTGCCGGTGAAAAATTTAATGAACCCGTTACTTACTGGAAAAAATTTACTAATAAACCTATTCTTTTTACTGAAAAGAATGTCCCTATAGTTCTTTCAAAAGAAAGGGAAATGAAAAATATTCCTCACTCCGAATTGCTTTTTACTCGTTTAGAACCGCAAAATAATTATTATGAAGCTTCCGGACGTCGTGCGCTTATCATGGGAAAAGAAAATGGCGGAATTGAGGAAGTATGGGTGCATCCATTAAGGATTCTTCGTGATTATGAGGTTGGAATTTTAACAGGTGATTCGATAACATGGTTGCAGAATTACCCGGTGAACGTTGAAATTCGCCCTGAATCCTTTAATCGGATTTATTCGACTCCTTTCGGCGAATTGAAAGAAATTATTTTTGCTTCATTATGGAAAGCTGGAGGCATTGCTCATTATACTTCAACTTTTTCAACGAAACTTATCATTCGCTTTCGTAGCGATTTGCGTTGGATGTGGCCCTACGATGCTAATGCACTTGGGGATGTGCACTATGCTTACGATGAGACGATGAATACCCTTCATTTAAAAGATACAACAGGGAAATTTTATTGTTTGTTTGGTGGTGATATAATTCCCTCATTAAAAATCAGTGGGCAGTTCCAAAAAATTCAATGGTCGCCGAAAGGATTTGTAGGAACCGAAACGAATGAGAATCAAGTATATCATGCGGTTATGTATGATCTGAGTATGAAAAATAATTTCACACTCAATTATACTTTTCTTGGAACAAATGAAGGGAAGGAAAAAGCGCTTACTGATTACCGAATACTTCTCGAAAAACCTGAAGAACAGTATGCTGAACAGGTTGTGCATACAACCGATCTTTTAAAACGCACAGTACAAGTATTTTCTCCCGATATAGAATTTAATGCGCTTTTCAAATGGGCGATTGTTGGCACAGATAAATTTCTTGCCTATACTCCTGGACTTGGAACGGGTTTACTTGCCGGATTTGCAACCTCAGCTCACGGCTGGAATGGAGGCCATAAAAACAGTGGGCGTCCCGGCTATGCCTGGTATTTTGGGCGCGATTCAGAATGGTCCGGGTTCGCTATTAATGACTACGGCGATACAGAATTAGTGAAAGAACAACTAAAATTTTTACAACGGTATCAGGATAGATCCGGAAAAATATTCCATGAAATCTCTACAAGCGGGGTTGTCCATTATGATGCAGCCGATGCAACTCCATTGTATATAATTCTTGCCGGTCATTATCTGCGTGCATCAGGTGATATTGAATTCATTAAAGAAAGCTGGATGCATCTTAAGAGTGCAATTGATTTTCTTTATTCAACTGATACAGACGGTGATGGGTTGATTGAGAATACAAACGAAGGACACGGCTGGGTTGAAGGTGGTGCTTTGTTTGGAGCCCATAGTTCTTTTTATCTTTCATCGTCTTGGGGTCAAGTATTAAAGGACATGTCTTTTATTGCTGCATTAATCGGCGAAAATGACCTGGCAGCAAAATACTCTATGGATGCGAAAAAAGTTCAAAAAATATTAAATACTGATTTTTGGAATGACTCAACTCAATTCTATAATCTCGGGAAATTGAAAGATGGAACTTATCAAACCGAACCGACCGTACTTCCAGCTGTAGGTGCGTACTTTAATTTGTTAGATGATGCTAAAGTAAAATATATGCTTGATGCTTATGCTTCAAATAGTTTTAGTACAGACTGGGGTACTCGTATTGTGAGTTCTTCTTCAAAATTATTCAAACCAACAGGATATCATTATGGAGCTGTATGGCCGCTTTTTACGGGGTGGACTGCTTTGGCGGAGTACGAGTATGGGAACTCAGTACAAGCGTTCTCGCACTTCAATGAAAATCTTGCAATTAAAAATTTTTGGGCGCTTGGATATGTTGAAGAGGTAATGAATGGCTCAGTATATAAACCATCAGGTGTTTGTCCACATCAGTGCTGGTCTGAAACAAATATTCTTCATCCAGCAATCACTGGCATGATTGGGTGGAAACCGAATGCGGTTGAACAAAGTGCGACACTCAAACCGAGATTCCCGCTTTCTTGGGATACTATCTCTGTTGCAGATTTACGATCAGGGAAGTCATTGCTTCAACTCTCGATGAAACGCGGATTAAACAGAACGGTGTACTCTATCAAACTTATTGAGGGACCGGAACTAAAAGTTCAATTCTCTCCTGAAATTCCGGATGGGATGAAAATTAAAAAGGCATTTATCGATAAGAAAGAAATAGCAATTAAAGATTCAACGTTCAGAGGACTTCTGGCAATTCCAATACAAATTCAACTAAAAACAACTGTGGAAATTGTTTTTGAACACACTGGAGGAATTGGGATGTACCCTGTTGTTCCACATCCTCAACCCGGTAATAGTTCTCAAGGGTTTAGAATCATTTCCACTTCTCTCTCAGGGAAACAATATACGTTAATAGTGGAGGGCAAATCCGGAACTGAAGGAAATTTTATTTTAAATGCTTTCGATCAGAAGGTTGTATATGTTGCCAATGCTGAATTTGAAACAACTCCAAAGCAAGGTATCATAAATTTGAAAGTAAATTTTGACGATTTGTCAAGTTGGATTGGGCGTAAAACGGTTAAAGTAATGTTGCAGTAAAACAATAAATATATTCATACCATAATTAAACAGCAGTTCGTAACACAAAAAAATATTTATTGAAAATAATGATTCGTACTTATAGGGAAAACGGTTTTTTACATTTGGTAATTGAAAATGAAAAAATAAGAGCGGTTTTTCTTCCAGAGATTGGAGGAAAAATGAAGGAGTTAATAAATCTGAAAACAGGTACGCAATTTTTGCAAGAGAATCAGCGCGAAGATAAAGTTTATTCCCGTGCTCTTTATGGTTCGGATTTTTTAAAATACGATGTCAGCGGCTTTGATGAATGTTTCCCTACAGTTTCAGCTTGTGAAAAAAATTTGAAGGAAGATAAAAAACATTGTTTTCCCGATCATGGTGAGCTGTGGTCAAGAGCATGGGAATTTTCACAAGTAGCCGACTTCATCACTTTATCAATTGAAGGAATGAAATCAAGATATCTTTTTAAAAAGAAGATCGGGCTAATAGAAGACACAATTGAAATAACTTATACTGTAAGGAATTTATCTTCCCGTACCTTTCCATACATTTGGTCTGCACATCCGCTGCTTAAGATTTCTGAAGGTGATAAGCTGCTTCTGCCGGAAAATACGGAGGCTGTTGCTTTGTATTGGGCATCTGATCCAGTAATTGGGAAACAGGGAGATCTTCTTAACTTATCTTATATTACAAGGGATCAAAACGAACTTGATTTTTCAGTCGTACCGAATAAATCTACAAATATTGCAATGAAATGCTTTACCGGGAAATTAACCAAAGGTTACGCAGGTCTTTATAAGAAACAGAAAGACGAAACAATTTTATTCACATTTGATGCTGATGAGATTCCTTATTTGGGGATTTGGCTGTGTTACGGCGGTTGGCCTATAGGTTGGCAAAAGAAGCATTATACTATTGGATTGGAACCAACAAATGGAAATTCTGACTCACTTGCGGAGGCAGTCAAGAAAGATAATTATTCGGAACTTGGTTCGTTTGGAGAACATAACTGGACTCTAAAGATTACTTTAGTTCAAGGCATACCAGAGGTTTTCTACAATGAATCGGATGAAAGAAAAATTTCATACAAAAACAATAACTAAAATTAAAGGGAAAGATACACGAGAAAAAAATAGAATTGTCTTTTTCTGATTGGTTGATTATTGCAATCTATTTCGGGTTTGAACTTGCCATTGAGATTATTCGGCTTGCATGTTGTGGAATTACATTGTGTTTGATGGATTAGAAAATATGGATTTAATTATGTCTCGTGTATCGGTAGAGAAAAATAAAAACTTATAACAAATGAGTGGTTAAAAAATGAAACAATTAAAAATCTTTTTCGCAATTTTATCTATAGTTCAAATTACTATCTCTGCCCAAGATGGATTGATTAAGAAGTTTCAAATAAAACAAAACGATCTGACTCTAACACGTCCAGCACAATCAATTCAGTACATGGATAAGATTGGTAACAAAGCTGCTCTGTTAGGATTTGAAAACGGTTCATTCGAAATGTGGATCTGGCCGTGGAAAGTTCTGCGCAATTTTGAAATACAATTTTTTGTAGGAACCACCACACAACCGATTCTTGCTAAAGATATTTTGAGGGATATTTCTGTAACTCCGGAAGCTACAACACTCACATTTGTTTATGAATCGTTCACAGTTAAAGAAATAATTTTCATTCCTCACGATGAACCCGGTGCAATAATTCTTCTTGATGTGAATACAACAACTCCACTAACAATTGTTCCGGGATTCATGCCCGTTATGCAGCCGCAATGGCCGGCTGGAATTGGCGGACAGTATAGTTACTGGGATGACAATGTGAAAGCTTACGTAATATCGGAATCACAGCAAAGAGGATTGTTCTTGTGCGGTTCGCCTGTCGCACAGCAAATGGCTGCCCCGCCCGCCCACATGTTCGCGGATAACCCGATTCAATTTAAAATTGATATCAAACCCGGAGAAGCAAAAAATAATTTCATACCGATTGTGATTGCAGGTAGTCCGGTTAAAACAAAATATGATTCTGTGAAGTCGCTTTATAAAAATATTACTGCCAACGTTGAAGATCTATATAACAAGACTTATGAGCACTATAAGAATTTACGTAAATCAACAGTTGAGGTAATAACGCCCGATGAAAAATTAAATCTTGCATTTGAATATGGAAAAGTTGCGTTGAACAATTTGATGGTTGATAATCCAACTCTCGGTAATGGATTAGTTGCTGGGTATGGATTAAGCGGCGGTGGCGGACGTCCCGGCTTTGCGTGGTTTTTCGGCGGTGATGCATTTATCAATTCACTGGCAATGAATAGTTATGGTGATTACTCAACTGTTCGCTCTGCACTCGAGTTCACTCAAAAATGGCAGCGGCAAGATAATTTCCCGATTAGGAAAAAGTCGAAGGAAGAAAAAAATATTGATGTTGGCAAAATGTCGCACGAGCTTTCTCAGAGCGATGGACTTATTGATTGGTGGAACGATTATCACTATGGATATAACCACGCAGATACATCTCCATGGTATCTTGTAGCTATGGGAGATTATTTTAGAAAAACCGGAGATGTTGAATTCATAAAGAAAAGTTGGAAATCAATTGTGCAAGCATATAATTGGTCAAAGAGTAAAGACAGCAATGGTGACGGCTTGATGGACCTCAAAGGCGCGGGACTTGGTGTGCTCGAGTTTGGTGCACTCGTGAAAATTTTCAACGATAACTACACTCAGAGTTTATGGACGCAAGGAATTAAAGAAGTAAACTTGATGGCAAAGTATTGTGATGATAAAGAAATAGAAAAAGAAACTGAAATACTTTATCCAAAAGCACAGCAAACATTGGAAAAAATATTTTGGATTGATGATCTGGGGTTCTACAGTTTCGGTGCAGCAGAAGATGGCAAACAAGTTCGTGAAAAAAACATTTATTCTTCGGCGTCAATTCTTTTTGGTTTGATGAACAATGAACGAAGCGTAAGTACAATAGAAAAATTTAACGAAAGCGATATGGTGACCGATTGGGGCGTACGCAATCTTTCAAATAAATCTTCTATGTATGAACCGATGAACTACAATTATGGCACTATTTGGCCATTCACGTCTTATTTTATTGGCGCAGCGCAATTTTATACTCACTTTAATCTGCAAGGATTAGAAACAGTAAGAAAGTCAGCGCAACATGTTTTTGATTATGGTCTCGGAATTGTGCCGGAAGTTTTTTCCGGTGATATTAACACTAAACTCGGCGAAGCTTATCATAATCAAGGTTTTTCTGTTAGCGGTTACGTTTTTCCGATGATACGCGGCTTGATTGGATTGGATGTTGATGCTCTTAATAACAAAATCACATTTTCCCCCAAAATTCCGGTGGATTGGAAATTCTTAAAAGTTCATAATGTAAATATCGGTAGCGCAATTGTTAATTTGGATTTAATAAATGAGAATGGTCGGATGGTATTTTTAGCGAAGAAAATATCCGGCAGAAATATCCAAATTGAATTCTCTCCCGATCTTCCGCTTGGGACAGAGAGTAATTCTATGCACGTGAACGGACAACCGGTGAAACCGGCGCTGATTCATCATAAACAAGCAGAGCAATTAAAGATCACTTTTGATCTGGAAGAGGAGTCCTCCGTTGTTTTAATGTATAAACCGACCGTCTCGGTTTTTCTTCAAGATCACATGACACCTATCGGAGCCACAAATGAAGAACTGAAAATTGTATCTCAAAACTTGGATGGAAAGAAGTTAACCGTTCATTGCGAAGGGAAGCCGAACAAAGATTATGAATTGGAAATTATGAATTACGAATTAGTAAAATCTATCTCCGGCGCTGAGTTGAAGGATGGAAAATTGATTGTGAATATTCCCGGAACCGGAAATGATTTTTTAAAACACGAAATTGAAGTTGAAGTCAGATAACAATTGTCAATAGATAATAATTTTTCTTTAAAAATATTTTTTTGAATTCTTATTGGAATAGAAAATCAATTTTAATAGCTTTTGGACGTGCTTAAGGTTACTACTAAATTATTTTATTTAGGAAACATGCTTCCAATAACACTTGAACCTCAACAACAGATAAATCTTTTTCTAAAGCATTCTAGCAATGCCTCTAATTTCGAATTAGAAGTTGTTAACAAAGGACTCGCCGCAGAAATTCGTCTTTACTTTTTAACCAGCAAAAAAGAAAAAGTTGTTAGACGAACTAGGAAAAAATCAATCCCCAAACACGAAACAATATTTTTGTTTTAGCACAAGGAACATTTATGCAATCTATCGGTCTATCAATCGTTGATTGGATTATAATCTTAATCTACTTCGCATTCGTTCTTGGTATTGGATGGTATCTCCGCAAATTCACAACAACTAAAGAAGATTTTTTTCTTGCGGGTAGAAAAAATTCTTCGTGGGTCGCCGGGTTAGCGTTTCTTTCTGCAAACCTCGGTGCGCTCGAGCTACTTGGAATGACAGGCAATACATTCAAATACGGAATGTATGTGGCGCACTTCTACTGGATCGGTGCAATACCGGCCATGCTCTTTCTTGGTATTTACATGATGCCGTTCTACTATAGCAGTAAAATTAACTCTGTACCGGGTTATCTCAAGTTACGCTTCGATGAAAAAACTCGCGTGTTAAATGGAATTGCATTTGCAATAATGACGCTTCTCGTTTCAGGAATCAATCTTTACGCTATGGCGCTTGTACTTCATACTTTTCTCGGATGGAACTGGGACATAAGTATGTGGGTTTCAGCAATTACAGTTGCCTGCTATGTAGGATTAAGCGGATTGATGTCGGCAATTTTTACAGAGATAATTCAATTCTTTATGATTTGGTTTGGACTCTTTCTCGTTTCAATTCTTGGAATAATCGAAATTGGAAGCATGAAAGAAATATTTGCTCGCATTAATGAATACAGCTCTCAGGTTTCGTTCACAACTCTTTGGTCAACCGCATCGGATCCAACTCAGAACGGAATGTTCATTCATTGGAGCGGAATTGTCTTGGGACTTGGTTTTGTTCTATCATTCGGATATTGGACAACGGATTTTCTAGTTGTTCAGCGAGCATTCTCTGCAAAGGATTTACGCTCCGCGAGAATGACACCGATCTTAGCGTCATTTTTTAAAATGGCTTTGCCATTTCTCGTAATTCTTGCAGGATTGATTGCGATTGCTCTTTCAATAGATCCAAATAGCGGCTTCAAGCTTTTGGAGGATGGAGGGCAAATAAATTACGATTCGGCTCTTCCTCTCCTGATTGCGAGATATTATCCATCGGGATTGGTTGGGCTTGGTGTTACTGCATTACTTGCAGGATTCATGGCAGGACAGGCAGGTAATATAAGTGCGTTCAACACTGTATGGACTTACGATATTTATAAATCTGTTTTGAATAGAAAAGCTTCAGATGCTCACTTACTCTGGATGGGACGTGCCTCAACAATTGTTGGAGTTATCATTTCTCTCGGTACTGCATATTGGGCAAAAAGTTTTCCGAGCATCATGGATTATATGCAAGCAATTTTTTCTTGGGTTAACGCGCCACTATTTGCAACGATGCTTCTCGGAATGTTTGTTTGGTGGATTACTCCTAACGGTGCATTCTGGGGATTGGTTGCGGGAATGTCGTCATCATTTTTTATGTGGCTGGCAGTAAAGTTTCATTGGTTCAGCGAAAGTATTATAACATTGTCTAATACTCAAAGCGATATGGCCGCAAACTTTTGGCGCGCTTGGTGGGCTTGGTCAATCTGCGCAGCAATTACAATTGTCGTCAGTCTTATCACAAAAAGAAGACCAAAAGAAGAACTTGTGGGATTAGTGAAAGGATTAACAGAAGAAAAACATGATCAGCATTTACCATTCGTAAAACACCCGGAGTTTGCTGCTATTATTTCTTTGATCATATTAGCTCTTCTGAACATTTGGTTTTGGTAAAACCGAAATTGTCATCATAAGAAATTACATTTAACGAAAAGAAGTTGAGTTTGATGAACAATCTCACAAATATAGGTTTAGAGATTCTTCACGTTGTTCAGAATTTTAAAGGAGAAAATAAATGAAACCGATCTGGTTTTTTGTTGGATTAATTTTACTTGTAATGGGCGGAATAATTTTTCTATCGGGAATCTATCAATTTATAAATCCTCCGGAAGTAAAAACTGTTCTCGCCGAAACTCATCCGGCTATATGGTGGGGAGCCGTAATGTTTATCTTTGGCGGTATCATGTATTGGAAAACAAGGAAGCAGACTGTAGAGTAACAAATGAATATTACTAAATCCGTCCGCAAAAAATTCAAAGAACTTTTTAACGAAGAACCATTGCTTATCCGTTCACCCGGAAGAGTTAATCTAATCGGTGAACATACCGATTACAATATGGGTTTTGTTCTTCCGGCAGCTATTGATAAGGCAATTTACTTTGCTATCGCACCGCGAAGCGATGATCAATGTAAACTTTATGCAGCAGACATGAATGACAATTATCAGTTTTCAGTTGACAATTTGCAGTTTTCAAAAAAGCAGTGGCCAAATTATTTGATGGGAGTTGTTGATCAACTCAACAAGAGAGGATACAAAACAAAAGGATTTAACTGCGTGTTCGGCGGAGACATTCCGCTCGGCGCCGGTTTATCCTCGTCAGCGGCTCTGGAAGCGGGGTTAGCATTTGCACTCAATGATATTTTTAATTTGGGAATTGATAAACTCTCGCTCGTTAAGTTATCGCAAAAGGCCGAAAATGAATTTGTCGGTGTGAATTGCGGAATTATGGATCAATATATTAATATTTTTGGTGAGCGCAGAAACGCTCTTCGTATTGATTGCCGCTCGCTTGAGTATGAATATTTTCCATTTGATTATAAAAATATTTCGATCGTTCTATTTAATACAAATGTTTCTCGTTCACTTGCTTCGTCGGAATATAATCAAAGGAGAAGAGAATGCAGCGAAGGTGTTGAGAAAATCAAAAAAGAATTTCCGCAAATACAAAGTCTCCGTGATGTTTCCATTGACCTTCTTACCGGATATAAAAACAAGTTAAATCCGGTTATCTACCGACGTTGTAAATATGTTGTTGAAGAAAACTCAAGATTGTTGAATGCATGCGATGCGTTAAAAGTGCATGACTTAAAAACATTTGGATCATTGATGTACCAAACGCATGAAGGACTGAGTAAAGATTTTGAAGTAAGCTGTAAAGAACTCGACTTCCTGGTTGAATTGACAAAAGATAATCCGGAAGTCTATGGCTCAAGAATGATGGGAGGCGGATTTGGAGGTTGTACTATTAATCTAATTGAGAATAATGCAATTGAGACTGTAAGTAAAACAATTACCAAAATGTATAAACAAAAATTTAATCTCGAAGCCAAGACTTATGTAACAAATATTAGCGGTGGGACAAGTATTGTCATGATTAAAGAAAATGCAACAATTTGATTTAAACGATTATCCTCATAGAAGGAAAAATATTTTAACCGGAGAATGGATTTTAGTTTCTCCTCACAGAACAAAACGTCCTTGACAAGATGAGATTTCTATATCGGAAAAAGATGTCCGGCAAAAATACGATCCTCAATGCTACTTATGTCCGGGCAATAAACGAGCGAATGGAGATGTCAATCCTAATTATGAAAGCACTTTTGTTTTCACAAATGATTTCTCTTCTTTGCTTGAAAAAATTACTACTGGGCTGAAAAATAAAAATGACTTGCTAATTAGTCGATCATTAAGAAGTTATTTTCAGATTTGGAGTTGATAAAATATGAAGAACAAGTAAAACAGATACTTGATCAGGCAGAAGAAATTAACCGTTGAATAATATACAATAGATTTAGTGAAAGAAGTTACGGTTTAGTATGTGGCTTATATGTTTACAGAATGTTTGCTATCGAAAGGGCAAGCGGCAGTAATTTCGTAAATGAAAAGAAAATGATAATGCTCAAATAAGATTCGTACAATGTTCTTGGAAATAAAATGGGTGATAGTTTGGTCACCCTTTTTTGTTAGGATTAACTAATATTAATTATTATCATAAAAATAATTTTGATATGTTTCAAATGTGGGATGGTCTATAAAATTATTAATACTTACTATTCAATCGTACTGTTCATTGACTTTTACTTTTGAAAAAGAAACAGAAATAGTGAGCAGTATTTTCTAGCTGGCAGAAGCGTCGGTTGGATAGCAATCGGGGCTTCACTTTTTGCCACAAATAATTCAAGCGAACATTTCCTCGGCTTAGCCGGAACCAGTTCAAAATCGGGATTAGCAGTCGGGCATTTTGAATGGCTTGCTTGCTTGATTTTATTTTGGATTATTTTGGAAAAGAGTTAATGGAAAAGGCGCAATGGCAGCACTTATAACGGGTTTACTTGTCGGTGCATTCAGATTGATAATTGAAATACAAAGTAAGACTGAAGCAATATCCACTGTTATATTCCAGGATTTTGCATCCATAAATTTTCTTCATTTTGCCATATACCTTTTTATTCTTTCCTCGTTCGTTTTGGTGATTGTGAGTCTTTTAACTCAGAAACCAGCCGAAGAAAAATTGACTGGACTAATTTACAATCGTTATGCAGTTAAAGAAGAAAGTGCATGGAGAACTGCCAACATTTCTTTTTCAATTTTACTGGTAATTGTTTTAATTTATCTCTGGTTCACTTTCCGATAAAATAATTTTTAAATATTTTCACACCACTTTGAGTCTTAAATGAAAAAAATGATAATTACACTTATTGCTTTTTACTTTGGTCAATTTGCATATTCGCAGTCTTATGAAGTAACATCTCCCGGAAATGTTCTAAAACTGTCATTCAAAGTTGAAAATGCAATTCCATATTATTGGCTTTCAAGAAAAAACAAAGTAGTTATTAAACCATCAAGATTAGGTTTTTTATTTAATGATGTAGAACCGCTCAATGGTAACTTTAAAATCAAATCAACTACTCAAAATGCTTTTGATGAAACATGGACTCAAGTGTGGGGCGAGCAGAAATTCGTGCGCAATAATTATAAGGAACTAAAAGTATCGCTTATTGAAGATTCAAAATTGCCAAGAAGTCTTGATATTGTATTTCGTGTTTTTGATGATGGTATTGGTTTTAGATATGAATTCCCTGTTCAAGACAATCTGCAATATTTTGTTATCTCCGAAGAACTTAGCGAGTTTGCTCTAACTGGCAACCACAAAGCGTTTTGGATTCCCGGGGATTACGATTCTCAAGAATATACTTATAGCACATCAAAACTAAGCGAAATAGATGCGAGTATAGGAAGTAAGTTTAGTGAAATTGAAGTAAAATCTTTAATTGATGATAACTTCGTTCAAACTCCTTTGATGATGAAGACAGAGGAAGGACTACACATCAATATTCACGAAGCGGCCTTGCTCGATTATCCTGCAATGCACCTAACTGTTGACAAGAAAAATTATAAACTTCAGTCACAACTTGCACCGGATGCGTATGGAAACAAAGCATATCTTCAAACACCATGCAAAACTCCTTGGCGTACAATTATAGTAAGTGACCGGGCTGAAGATATTTTAGCATCAAAAATTATTCTAAATCTAAATGAGCCGAATAAAATCGAGGATGTAAGCTGGATAAGACCGCAAAAGTATGTAGGCATTTGGTGGGAAATGCACGTTGGTTATTCCACCTGGAATTATTCTGATTTAAAGAACGTAACGCTTAAGGATATGGATTGGAATACTGTTAAGCCAAATGGTAAGCACGGTGCAACGACACAAAGGACCAAAAGATATATTGATTTTGCTGCTGAACACGGATTTGATGCAGTGTTGGTTGAGGGCTGGAATGTTGGATGGGAAGATTGGTTCGGCAATTGGAAGGAAGAAGTTTTTGATTTTGTAACTCCTTACCCTGATTTTAATGTTGAAGAACTCAGCAATTATGCGAAGAAAAAAGGAGTTAAGTTAATAATGCATCATGAAACTTCTTCATCAGTAACAAATTATGAACGAAGAATTGATGAAGCATTCAACTTCATGAAAAAGTATGGATATGATGCTGTTAAAACCGGTTATGTTGGTAAAATAATTCCGCGAGGGGAACATCACGATAGCCAGTGGATGATCAATCATTTTACCCGTGTTGTTGAAAAAGCTGCAGACAAAAATATTATGATCAACTCACACGAGTCTGTTCGTCCTACAGGTTTGAGCCGCACATATCCGAATTGGTTATCTTCAGAAGCGGCGCGCGGTAATGAGTTTAATGCTTGGAGTATCGGTAATCCTCCGGAACATGAAACAATACTCCCGTTTACTCGCTTAATGGGCGGACCAATGGATTACACTCCTGGAATTTTCCAGATTAAAATGGACTATTACGATAAGAATAAAAAAGAACACGTGCATTCAACTCTTGCAAAGCAGTTAGCACTTTATGTTACAATGTACAGCCCGCTGCAAATGGCTGCAGATCTTCCGGAAAATTATGAGAGATTTCCCGATGTATTTCAGTTTATTAAAGATGTACCCGTTGATTGGCATGAAACCAAAATACTTGCTGCTGAACCGGGCGACTACATTATTACAGCTCGAAAAGAAAGAGACGGTGAAAATTGGTTTATCGGAGCAATTACCGATGAACAGGGAAGAGAATTTAATTTAAATTTAGATTTTCTTGATGAAGATAAAAATTATTCCGCCACCATGTATCTTGATAGTGAAAATTCTGATTGGAAAGATAATCCCATGTCATATCAAATTAAATCGATGCAGGTAGATAAAAACAGTAAAATCAAATTGCACTTAGCTCCGGGTGGAGGAGCAGCAATTACGTTTGCTCCTCATGATTAGAAGATTAAAATCAAATTAATTAAAATTTAAATCTTATAAATTATTTTATTGCGTTATGTGTGAGTTGCATATCTGCTTTCATTATATCCTCCACTAATGCTATTTTAGCATAACAGTTATCCAACAAATACTTTTATTATGCTCGAATATTCTTTGCTCAACAAATCCAAACTCAAAGAAGAGGAGTGGGATAATTTCGTCAATCAATCCGATAACGGCACTCTTTTTCACAAGCGTGCCTTCCTAAATTACCATCCCAAAGACAGATTTAATGATGCTTCAATTTATGTAACCAAAAATGGGAAGATACTTTCTATTCTTACAGCCGCTGTAATTGAAAGGGATGGAAAAAAAATACTCGTTTCACATCCAGGGGCAAGTTATGGAGGATTTGTTTATGATTCTGATCTAAACTTCAAGGATGCTCATGATTTGGTTGATATGCTGCTGGATTATGGACAATCATTAAAAGTTGATCGAATTCAACTCACAAGTCCGCCTATAATTTATCAGACAAAATATTCAAACTATATTGATTTTGCTCTTTACAGAAATGGATTCACTTATCTAAAACGTGATGTCTCGAGTATTGTTCAGCTTGACTTTGATAAGGATAAGCTACTCGAAACTTACCGTGCAGAAGCTCGCACAGCGACTAAGAAAGCAATGAAGCAGGGAATTGAAATTGTTGAATGCGATTTGTTTGATGAGTATTATGAAATTCTAAAAAAGAATTTGAAGCTGCGTCACAATGTAAACCCAGCTCACACACTAAATGAACTGAAGCTTCTTAAAAAAATGTTCCCATTGGAAATTAGGTTATGGGGCGCATTTCTTAACGATAGACTTACTGCCGGAGTCTGCAATTTTTCAGTCAATCCAAACGTCGTGCTTGCTTTTTACATCAGTCACGATGAAGCATATCAAGAGTATCGTCCTGTAAATCTTTTATTCTATGAAATCATGAAGCAGTATCAGCAGGAGGGATTTCGCTTTCTCGATTTCGGAATATTCACTGTGAATATGGAGCCAAATTGGGGATTAGGGAGATTCAAAGAAAATTTTGGCGCACGTGGAATTTTTAGAGATACTTTTTACAAAGATCTTTAATGCTGAAGATATTACATTTAGCTCCGATAAATTTTGCTGGCGTTCCCTACAGTTTTTATGATATGCACAATAATTGCGGAGATTATTCGCGGCTAATTACTTTTCATAAAAACCAGCGCGATTTTCCTGAAGATATTTGCCTTAATCTTCCTTTGCCAAATTCTACTTTAGCAAAATATTGGCGGAAGGAGAAAGTTGCTTTCCGGGAGAAAGATAAATCCTCTTTGTCACTATACTTCAAGCCGAAAAATTTGATCGAGCAGATTTATTTTACGATGAATGATTTTTACAAACAAAAAAAAGTTTTTTCAATTGTTAATGAATTAAAGCTCGATGAGTTTGATATCATTCACTACGATTCCGGATTAGATTTTTTCCGCAATTCAAAGCTGGCAAAAAAATGGAAGAAGCAGGGAAAGAAAATCGTAAGCTGCTACTACGGAAGCGATTTAAGAATTCGTGGAATCATCAAGGAGATGGATGAAATATCAGACCTAAATCTTACTTCAGAATACGATCATCTTGCGCTAAAATCAGACTTGGAATATATATTTTATCCATATGATCTGTCCGAACTGCCTGCACGTGAAAAAAGAGATAATAACTTGCTTACAATCGTCCATTCGCCGACAAACAGAAAATATAAGGGTACCGACTTAATTGTATCGGTAATAGAGAAAATCAAATCTGAGAGGAAAATAAATTTTCTGCTGCTTGAAAATATGCCGAGAAATGAAGTACTGATTCTAAAAAGTCAAAGTGATATTTGTATCGATCAAGTGGGCGGCGCAATGGGTGGAACCGGTTATGGCAAAGCTGGTCTCGAAACCCTTGCAATGGGAATTCCCACAATTACAAACATGACCAAAGAATATTCTGATTGGCTTTCCGAAAATCCTTTTGTAGTTGCAAACACTGCCGATGAACTTTACAAGAAATTATTTGAATTGATAGAGAGCAAACATTTACGTGAAGAGTTTGGTGAAAGAGGGCAAGTCTGGGTGAAGAAATTCCACGGTTATGAATCTGTGAACAGAAGATTGAAAGAATTGTATAAATTGAAAAATATCATTTGATGCAAAAAAAATCCGGTTTATTTGAAGTAACTGCTTGGTATGGAATAGGAAATTTATTTGTACGATTAGTAGGATTTATTTTATTGCCGCTCTACTCCAATCTAATTCCGGTTGAACAATTCGGCATATATTCTTTGATGATGTCTACATATGCTATTGCCGGAGTTTTTTATCAATTCGGCATGAGTGCTTCCTTAACCAATTTTTATTTGAAGGAGAATGATGAGTTTAGAAGAAAAATAATTTTCTCCACTGTTATCAATTCAGTAATTGTATTAGGTCTTATTCTCTCAGTAATTGCTTTCATAATTTCACCTTTCCTTACCCAAAAAATTCTAGGATCGAATGAGTATATAAGTTTGTTTGTGCTGCTGATCATAATAATTTTTGTTGAAACGATATCCAATTACATTTTACAATTATTTAAAGCTCAAGAACTATCAAAAAAGGTAGTCATCTATCTTTTTGTTGGAGCCATGATAAATTTATTTTTAAATATTTGGTTTGTTTATGGTTTAAGAATGGGCATTAAGGGAATAATCTTCGCCCATCTTTTTACCTCAATAATTGTTTTTATTTTCTTACTGCCGTTAGTTAAAGGAACCTACACTTTCAGCATTGATAAAAAAATCTTGACTTCGGCTGTAATATTTTCTTTACCGTTGTTTATATCAGGAATATTCTCTTCGGGAATGGACGTAGCAGATAGATTCATCCTTGATCATTTTTTTGGAAAGAAAGAAGTGGGCGAATACAGCTTTGCTTATCGGCTTGCAATGATTACAAATATTTTTGTCATTTCATTTCGCGCTGCTTGGATGCCATATGCTTTGAACAAATATAAAGAAGGAAATTATCGTGAAAATTTTGGTAAGATATTAATTAAAGTGCTTTCAATCGGTGTATTTATTCTTTTGACAGTTTCTTTTTTTGCTGATGACTTGTTCAATATAAAATTATTAGGGAAGAATTTATTTAATCCGATCTATGAAACCGGACTAATAATTTTGCCTTACGTGGTTATAGGTTATATCTTTAATTCATTAGCATCTTTTTATTCTTTATATCCATTTACAGTAAATAAAAGCTATCACTTCTTGATCTCTGACGGACTTGGAATAATTTCAAACTTAGCTCTTAATTTTATTTTAATTCCGTCTTATAGTTTGCTTGGAGCTGGAATTGCTACCAGTATAAGTTTTATTATTGCCGCGGGCTATCTTTATATTATTTCTAAGGATAAGATTGGAATTGTCTACCCAAAGAAGGAAATAATAATCATTTGTTTTGCCGGGATGTTATCCCTAGTGATTGGTATGATCTATAATTACTTATTGATTCAAGTTTTCCTTGTTATTTTGTTCTTGGCTCTACTAATCTTCGTCATAAAACTAAAACCCGCGTCATTATTAAAAGTCTTACAATGAATTTATAAACGATATCAATTTACTCGATTCTTGCTCCCAATTTTTTTCAGTCTCAATTATTTTTCTTGCACTTTGGGAATGCTTCAGAAGCAGATTCTCATTATCTACATAAGTCTGAATTGATTTTACAATCTCGTCAATGTCACTAGGGTTTACAAGAAATCCGTAATCGCTATAATTTAATTCATCTCGAATAGGTTTTATATCTGAAAAAATAAATGGTTTACCGCATGCCATATACTCAAAAATTTTAATCGGCAGCGAATTACTGTAAATAAAATTATGTTCACGAAGATCGAAACAAATATGAACATCGGATAGAAGTTCGGCTATTATAGGATAGTCAGTCCAACCAGTGAACTCAATTTTAATTTTCTTCTCGAATTCATTTGTTTGCTTAAATTTATTCTCCTCTTGCAGAGACTCAAATTTTCCAATCAACTTTAATTTTATTAATAAATCTGTATTTAAGTCTGAAAATCTTTCTGCAGCCTCTAATAATTGTTTGATTCCGCGATCAAATTTTAGCAACCCGGCATAGCAAAATATTATCTCTTTTCTATCGAATTTTGGTGCCGAGTAATTAAAAAATTCTAATACGGGATAGTATGATACTATTTGTTTCTTTTTAAATGGAGCAATAAGATCATAGCGTTTTTTCTTACCTGGTTCTCCAATTATAATTGCATCGCATAAATTCGAAGTAAGAATATTGAAAAGAAAAAGTGAAGCATATGCAGTGTATTTTCCAATTCCGCTTTGTTTAAACGCAAAATTTTCGGGATACCACTCAGTCACATCATAAATGATACGAACATCTTTTCGTCGCTTCCTAATTTTATTCGCGGCCAATATTGGCAGCGGCTCGCAGCATATCATTAAATCCGGTTCAAGATTTTTCAAATACGTTTCAAACTTGCTAACCTTTTCGGATTTTTTTAAGTTGCCCCCGTCAAATCCGATGATGTGAATATCATCTTTCAAAAAGTCCAGGTTGCCTTCAGCAGTTGAACAGACGACTGAAACTTCGTAACCGTGCTTGTTCAATGAACGGGCAAACTTGTAAAAAATTCTTTCATCGTAGTAGGGATGACCAGAAGTAATTATTGCAATTTTCTTTTTCATATTCAAATCTAAGAAATTGTTGTGGGTGAAGATAAACAAAAAAGATTTTTAATTATTCGTCCAGATCGAATTGGCGATGTTGTGCTTTCCACTCCAATTCCCCGCGAACTTAAAAAGATGTATCCTAACAGCTTCGTTGCAGTACTGCTGCGAGATTATACAAAAGATATTTATCAAAATAATCCGCATGTTGATGATGTAATCATTGATTTAGGTAAAAAGGAATTGAGGTATAAATTCCAACTGATAAAACAGATTTGCTCTCATAGCTTTACCCATGCTTTCATGCTTCTGCCGACAGAAAGAATGAGCTGGATTCTGTTTTTTGCCGGAGTAAAATATCGGATCGGCGTTGGGCACAAGTTCTATCAATTTCTTACCAACGCAAAAAGTGTCTATCGCAGGAAGTACATACCGCTTCGGCATGAAGCCGATTACTGTATGGACATGGCAAGAAAAATTGGAGTCGAAACTTATAATCTTGATACTGAAATATTTCTAAGCCAGGAAGAAATGCAGCAAATTACCTCGCTGAGAGAAAAGTTTGGGGCTGGAGAGCAAGTCTTAATTGGAGTTCATTCAACGAGCGGAATTTCTTCACCAAACTGGAAACCGTCAGCGTATTGTGAGTTGATAGTTAAGTTAAAATCTCTTCACAATGTTAGAGTGGTAATAACAGATTTATTGATCCCGGATGAAATCAGAGAAATTGAGGGAGTGATATATCCTGAACAAAAAGACTTGAGAGATTTAATCAAGATTATTTCCAACTTGGATTTAATGGTCACTTCGAGTACAGGACCAATGCACATTGCCGGGGCATTAAAAGTCCCTACTATTTCTTTGTTCTGCCCGCTTCCAGCTTGTTCACCGGAATTATGGGGACCGAAAGGAAACAAAGCAATAAATATTTTACCCGATGAAAATTATTGCGGCGTTGTTTGTTCCGGCAATCCCAAGCAATGTTATTTCGAAGGGGTGGGGGGAATTAGTGTAGAAAGAGTATTTAATGAGGTGAAAGGATTTATTAATCAAAAAAACATTACAACTTGAATTTTCTTTTCACAATTCGGTGTTATTAAATAATTTTATCAGAGCAATAGATTTTGATAAATACTTATTAACCAAAGTACCAATCGTGACTGAGCTAAGCCGAACATGAAATTCTTACTATTATGAAAAGACTCCAGTCAGCAGCCCAATGCATGGTTTTACCTTTTTTTTTAGTACTTTTGAAAAAATAATTTTAACCTAAAATGAGTAAAACTGATGGCTGAAACTTCCGAAAAATTAGAAAAATTGCGTGTTCCTGCTATAGATGAAATTCTTGGTGTGCCCTTTAAAGTTCTGAAGGATGGTTTTGTGCGGGTTATTGATTACCTTGGTTCGGATGAATCAATTGTGCAAGCAGCACGAGTTTCTTACGGAAAGGGCACAAAAAAAATTAGAGAAGATGAAGCGCTGATTCGCTATTTGTTAAGACATCAACATACGACTCCATTTGAAATGTGCGAAATCAAGCTGCATGTTCGTGTACCTATGGATTGCTGGCGGCAATGGATTAGACATCGCACTGCAAATATTAATGAATATTCAACGAGGTATTCAATTGCAATTGACGCTGCTGAAACAACTCAGGTTGATGAATGGAGAGGTCAAGCAATTACAAACCGACAGGGAAGCGAAGGATTTCTTGATACTGCAATTGGTGAGGAACTAACAAAACAAGAAAGTGAACTTCACAGGTTTACAAGAGATGTTTATCAGAAAAGAATTGATGCCGGAGTTGCGAGAGAACAAGCAAGAAAAGACCTGCCGCTATCGACATACACTGAAGCGTATTGGAAAATTGATTTGCATAACCTTCTTCATTTTTTACACTTGAGGATGGAATTGAACGCTCAACTCGAGATAAGACAGTATGCTGAAGTAATTTGCAATGAAATTGTAAAACGATGGTGCCCGGTTACATGGCAGGCGTTTTGGGATTATCGTATGAACTCAATGACTTTTTCCGGATTGGAAATAAAAATCATTACGGCAATGTTGAACGGTGAAAACAAAAAGGTAAGCGAGTATGCCAGGGAATTCGGATGGCTTAAAGAAGATGGAACCAAGAAAACTTCAAACCGGGAACTTTTTGAATTCGAAGAAAAATTTGAAAAATTGAAAATCAAGTCACCATTGTAATCTTCAGGTTTGATTAAAGATGCTTAAAATTCTGATAACTGCAGTTGCGAAGAATAATGTTATCGGTCGATCAACTGGTGAAATGCCATGGCATTCAAAAGAGGAAACTCAGCACTTTAAACAAACTACTCTGGGTTTTCCAGTTATTATGGGGAGAAAAACAATTGAAGCTCTTGGTAAGCCTTTGGAAGGAAGAATCAATATCGTTATTACAAAGAACTCAGCGATAAAAGAAAAATTTGAAAGTTTAATCATTTACGACGCATTAAAAGATGCTTATAAATATTGTGAAGCCAATAATTATGAGAAGGTTTTTATAATCGGCGGCGGTCAAATATTTGAAAAAGCCATTGCTGAGGCAGATGAGATGATTATTTCTTACATGGATTTTAATGCGGAAGGCGATGTATATTTTCCCAGAATAGATTTTTTAAAATGGAATGTCTCATCTCGGGAAAAGAGAAAAGATTTTGAAATAGTTACATATATAAGAATGAAATAGTGTCGAACAAAATTCAAATATTACCTGAGAACCTTGCAAATAAAATTGCCGCAGGTGAAGTCATTCAGCGGCCTGAATCCGCTGTGAAAGAACTTCTGGAAAATGCTATTGATGCCGAGGCAACAAGAATTGAAGTGCTGATAAAACGCGCAGGTAAAGCTTTAATTCAAGTTTACGATGATGGAATTGGGATGTCCGAAGAAGATGTTGTAGTATCCATTCAGAAACATGCCACAAGTAAAATTTCCACGTACGAAGATTTGGAGGCAATCAAAACGCTTGGTTTTCGAGGAGAAGCTCTTAGTTCCATGGCAGCGGTTACGCAGCTTGAAATTAGAACCGAACGCAGAGAAGACGAAATAGGAACACTAGTTAGAATTGATGAATCCGGAAGTCTTGTTAAGGAAAAAGGTTCATTTGCTAAAGGTACTTGTGTTTCGCTTAAAAATCTTTTTTATAATACACCGGCTCGACGAAATTTTCTTAAAACAGACGCGACTGAACTCAAGCACATTATCGACACATTCAACAAAGCTTCGTTGGGTCATCCTAAAATCCATTTTAAGTTTTACAATGATGATGATTTGATTTTTGATTATCCTGCCGGGACATTGGAAAACCGTATCGAATCAATTTTTGCCGCTAATATGCTGGATGCTTTAATTCCTGTTGAAGAAAAAACTGATTACTTGGATGTTCATGGATTTATTGGTAAGCCAAGTCTTCTCAAAAAAAGTAAAGGCGAGCAATATCTTTTTCTTAACTCGCGCTATGTAATAAGCAAGCAAATAAATCACGCTGTATTTTCTGCCTTCGAAAATTTTCTTGAGAAGGGAGATTATCCTTTCTTTATTCTTTTTATTGACATCGATCCCCATCATGTGGATGTAAATGTTCATCCATCGAAGCTTGAAGTGCGATTTGAAAATGAAAAAGAAATTTACACGTTCGTTGTTGCGGTTATCAAAAAAAGTCTGGGACTTTATGATCTTGTTCCGAATATGAGTTTTAGCGATTCACCTGTTCAAACTGAAAAATTAGAGCAAATCACTTTTTCAAAAACGGAGAAAGATGATTTCTCAGACAGGCCAAGTTTCAAAGAAAAAGGATCTTCTGCAAGAACAAACTTTAGTGATAAAGAAATTGATCTACTGTTTAGTTCTCTTCCTGATATTGAAACACAGGGTAAATCTGAACCCATTGATCATCCATTCCAGGAAACCAGGCAACGAGAAATAGTTCACACGGATGCAAAGTATACTCGTGATTTATCGGAAGAGTTTCCATTCATTATTCAACTTCACAACAAGTATATTCTTTCGCAGATTAAAACAGGATTAATGATCATTGATCAGCATGTTGCCCATGAAAGAATTCTTTATGAGAAAGCTTTAAAACGTCTTGATGCCGATCTTCCATTTTCGCAGCAGTTATTATTTCCCAAAACCATTGAGTTAGATCCGGGAAGATATCAAGTTCTAAAAGAGATAAATACATTGCTTAACAAACTTGGTTTTGATATAAAGTATTCCGGCAAGAACACCATTGTAATTGTTGGCGTTACCGATGATATTATTGCCGGTTCCGAAGAAAAAGTTTTACTCGAAATAATTGATGAGTACACAGATAATCAAAGAGAAAAAACGCTTGAGGAGAGAGATAACATTGCGAAATCATACTCTTGTCATACAGCTATTAAGTCGGGTGATAAGCTCTCGGAAAGAGAAATGAGATTACTGATTGACCAATTGTTTGCAACATCGATGCCGTATGTTTGTCCTCATGGCAGACCAATCGTAATTAAAATTTCATTGGATGAATTTGATCGTAGATTCGGTAGAACTTCCTAACAAAATTGATGTTTATTTTCATAGGTGTATCAATCAAAAAGGTTAAAGAATGAAATCAAACTATAAAGAGAGAAGAAACGATTACCAGAAAAAAGCTGAAGCCGCAAAAAATTCGGGTATGAAGTTTACGACTGTGAGTGGTGAACCGATTGAAATGTTTTACGGTCCTGATGATATTGAAAATATTAATTACTTAAGTGAAATTGGTTTTCCAGGTGAATATCCATACACGCGTGGAATTCATGTTAATGGTTATCGTGGTAAAATTTGGACTATGAGGCAGTTTGCCGGTTTTGGTTCTCCTGAAGATACAAACAAAAGATTTCACTACCTATTAAATCATGGTCAAACCGGATTGTCTGTAGCATTCGATTTACCAACGCTTATGGGCTGGAATTCCGATTCCCCGATGAGTGAAGGCGAAGTTGGAATTTGCGGTGTTTCGATTTCATCTTTGGAGGACATGGAAATATTGTTCGATAAAATTCCGCTCGATAAAGTTTCAACCTCAATGACGATCAATTCACCGGCTGCGATGATATTTGCATTTTATCTTGCTGTTGCTAAAAAACAAAATGTTGATTTGAAAAATCTAAGAGGAACTTTGCAAAACGATATTCTTAAAGAATACATCGCACAAAAAGAGTATATCTATCCCCCTCATCCTTCAATGCGAATTATTGTGGATATGATTGAGTATTGCGCCAAAGATGTTCCTCAATGGAATCCGGTTTCAGTCAGCGGTTATCATATTCGTGAAGCCGGATCAACTGCTGTGCAGGAGCTTGCTTACACTTTAGCCGATGGTTTTGCGTACATAGAAGCTTGCATCGAGCGTGGAATGGATGTTGATGAATTTGCTCCTCGAATTTCGTTTTTCTTCAATTCACATCTCGATTTTTTTGAAGAGATTGCTAAGTTCAGAGCAGCAAGAAAAATTTATGCTAAGAGAATGAAGGAAAGATACGGAGCGAAAAATCCACGTTCATGGTGGATGAGATTTCACACTCAAACTGCAGGATGTACACTTACAGCGCAGCAGCCGGAAAATAATATTGTCCGCACTGCATTCCAGGCATTGGCAGGAGTTTTAGGCGGAACTCAATCGCTGCATACAAATTCCATGGATGAAACTCTTGCTCTTCCCAGTGAAAAAGCCGTAAAGATCGCTTTGCGAACTCAGCAGATCATAGCATATGAAACAGGTGTAATCAATACAGTTGATCCATTGGGTGGAAGTTATTTTGTTGAGGCTCTTACAGATAAAATGGAAAAAGGAGCTAATGAAATATTTGAACAGATTGATACTTTAGGTGGCGTTATTCCTGCTATTGAATCTGGTTATTTTCAAAAGGAAATAGCTGATGCGGCATATCGTTATCAAAAAGAAATAGAGCGGAAAGAAAAATTTATTGTGGGAGTAAATGAGTTTGTTGAAGAAAATGAAAAGATAGATATTCCAATTCTCACGGTATCACCAGAAGTTGAAAAAATGCAGCGGGAGAGATTAACTGCATTAAGGTCAAAGCGAAACCGAAAAGCTGTTGAAAATAGTTTGGAAGAAATAAGAATAGCTGCAGCTGAAAACAGAAACCTTATGCCGTTATTTGTTGACGCTGCGTTAAATTATGTTACACTTGGCGAAATGACTGAGGAACTTAAAAAAGTTTTTGGTGTTTACGAAGAAACGGCAGTATTCTAATGTTTAAAATTTATTTTAATCTCTTACGAATTCCTCAATGGATTAAAAACTTTTTTATATTTGTTCCTCTTGTGTTCTCTCAGCACTTATTCGATCAGAATTATGTAAAATTATCCCTCCTCGGATTTATATTATTTTGCCTTGTTTCAAGCAGCATATACATAATTAATGATTTGATAGATATTAATGAAGATAAGCTTCATCCTGTAAAAAAGTTCCGCCCTATTCCCGCCGGATTAATTTCAAAAAGCAAAGCTGTTGTACTTGCTGCGATTTTAGCGGCGATTTCCTTTTCATTACTTCCTTTTACTAATCCTTACTTTAGTATCACGGTATTCTCGTATTTTGCAATAACCATTTTGTATTCTGCGGGTCTAAAAAACATTGTTATACTTGATGTGTTCACAATCGCCGCGGGGTTTATACTGAGAATTTTAGGCGGTGCATTCATCATCAATGTTGAAATTTCAAGCTGGTTAATGTTAACAACAATGTTCATATCACTTTTTCTGGCTGTGATGAAAAGGCGTTCAGAGCTTAAACATGTTACCGGGGAAGATAATTCTTCGACCCGGAAAGTTTTAGTGCATTATTCTATCGATTTTATAGATCAGATGTCAACCGTAACGTCTGCAGGGGTTATTATTTGTTACGCACTTTATACCGTATCGCAAAGAACAGTTTCAATATTCAAGACGGAAAACTTAATTTATACTACGCCATTTGTTGTATTTGGAATTTTTAGATATATGTATTTAGTTTACATTGGTAAGAAAGGAGAAAACACTTCAGAACTTTTGTTGTCAGATCTCCCAATGATGATCAATTTGCTATTTTATATTTTAACTGTTGTGGTAATCATTTATAGATAAATTGCTCATGAAACGAATTCGTTTTTCAATCATTATAATAATAGCAATGTATTCGCTAAATTTAGGAAGTGCACATCAGCCGGTCGGAGGTGGATTGAATTTATCCATGAAGGCAGCTAAGATAGATTCATGGTTGAACTTAATACCCGGTAGTCCCGGATCCTTCCAGTTTACTGGTGAGTTGAAAATAAAAAGCAAAGAAGATTTTGATGCTAAAAATCTGTTGCTAAGTAATATAACAGTTATGCAGAATAATATAGAATTATTTTCCTTTACTCCTGCTTTTATGCCAAAGGTTTGCATTCCCCATCCTACTGACCTTATCCCAATTTCTATTCCATGGCTTGAGTCTGAACCTGAAACCGACATCATTCCCTCTAGAGCTGAAAAATATTATCTGTTTTACACTAAATCAGGCATAACAATAAATAAAGAGCTTGATGTTGATTTACCGATTAAGCCTATAATGTTATTTTAGGAATATGATGATTCTTTTATATATGAAATTGAAAACATAAAAGTTGAAAAGGTTTGTAAGTGATTAATGATCTTCTGATATTGATCATACTTCTGGCATTGAGCGCATTTTTTTCGGCATCTGAAATAGCGTTTATACTTTCAAATAAGATTAAGCTGGAAATCAAAGCTCGTAAGAAAAATTTTGCTGCTCAAAACGCATTGTATTTCAATCAGCATCCTCAAAATTTTTTTTCAACGATGCTTATCGGAAATAATATTGGTAATATTGCCTTTGCCTCAATCAGTGCGGTTCTCCTGTCAACACTTTTCAACCTTGATGAATTTGCAATACTTATTATTTCCACAATAGTGCTGTTGTTTATAGGAGAGCTTATTCCAAAATATTTGGCACGAGAAATAGCTGATCGCTTTATTCTGTTATCCTCAATTCCACTCCGGGTTGTATCATTCATTTTATATCCTTTTGTAAAATTTATTTCTTGGATTTCATCATTTCTGACTCAACTGACACCAAGTAGCGAAATCGGTATAAATTCATTATTCAATCGAGAGACTATTGATTCGTTGGTTAGAGAAAGTCGTGAGGCTGGAATTGTTGACCAAAAGGAGAGTGATATCATCAACAAAGTATTGAATTTGGCTGATCAGCGAGTTTACGAAGCGATGCGTCCCAGAACCGAAATTGTTGGGGTAGAGATAAATCAAACTATTGATGAAGCCCTTTCAATTTTTATCGATTCCGGCTACTCAAAACTGCCTGTTTATGAAGATAGCGTTGATAATATTAAAGGTGTTATTTATTCGTACGATATTTTTAAAGTACCTGAAAATGTTCAGGCAATAACAAGAAAAATTTTATTTGTACCGGAGACGAAAAAAAGTTTTGAAATGCTTAATGAGTTTTTATCCAATCAGATTACGATTGCTGTTGTAGTTGATGAGTTCGGCGGCACCGCAGGTTTAGTTACTATGGAAGATATAATCGAGGAGCTTTTCGGTGAAATTAGAGATGAGTATGACGTTGAGGAAAATATTTGTAGAAAGATTGCTGAAAAATCCTTTCTAATAAGCGGTAAAGTTGAAATTGATTTTATAAATGAAAAGTATAATCTAAAATTACCAACAGGCGATTATGAAACTATTGCCGGCTACATTATCACTTCATTAGGTCGCATTCCAATTCAAGGCGAGAATGTTAAAATTGATCATTTTAATTTTCTTATCGCAAGAGCATCAAATAAAACTGTTGAAGTAGTAAAGATCGTTGTAGAATCTGATCACGAATAAATGATCAAAATAAACTAATTCAAAAATCAGTGACGATCAGTCTAATCTGTGTGGTATTCCTCCATTTGCGACTCGATATTTCCAAATTGGCAGTTGAGATTATTTGAAGTAATTTTATAAGGAAAATTTTCGAATACTTTTAAGGTAATTACTATTATTTGTTAAGCTTTGAGATTTCAGCTAAAGATAAAAATTCTAAAGCAAGAGCCGGATTATTTAGAACTGATCACGGAGTTGTTGAAACACCGGTTTTTATGCCTGTTGGAACTCAAGGTACTGTAAAAGCGGTAAATCAAGATTGCTTAAAAAATCATCTTAACGTTAAAATTGTTCTTTCAAATACTTATCATCTTTACTTGAGACCCGGAACTGAGGTTCTAGAAAAAGCAGGCGGCTTACATATGCTGATGAATTGGGATAGACCTATCCTAACCGACAGTGGAGGATTTCAAATATTTAGTCTAGCTGATTTAAGACATTTGAAAAATGATGGAGTGGAGTTTAGATCTCATCTCGATGGTTCTAAACATTTTTTTACGCCTGAAAGTGTAATCGAAATCCAGCGAAGTATCGGTTCGGATATCATGATTGCTCTTGATGAATGCAATCCGTTTCCTTGTGAATACGAGTATGCGCAAAAATCAGCTAAGCTTACTTCTAATTGGGCTTCCATAGCTAAGAATACATTCGAAAATTCAAAACCAAAATATGGTTATGATCAAAACCTGTTTGGAATAATTCAGGGCAGCACATACAAAGATTTGAGAGAACGTTCGGCAGGTGAAATTATTGAAATGGATTTCAATGGTTATGCGATTGGTGGTTTAGCTGTTGGTGAACCAACTGAAACAATGTATGATATAGTTGACTTCACAACTGATTTTATGCCTGCTGATAAACCGAGATATTTAATGGGTGTTGGGCGACCTGAAAATCTTCTTGAAGGAATTGAAAGAGGAATTGATATGTTTGATTGTGTTATGCCGACAAGAAATGCTAGGAATGCTTATCTATTTACATACAATGGAATTCTTTCAATGCGGAATGTTCGTTACAAAGATGATTTTAATCCAGTGGACAGTAACTGTGAATGTTACACTTGTAAAAATTTTACTCGTGCTTATGTTCGACACCTATTTATTGCCAAGGAAATTCTTGCCCTTGAACTTGCAAGCATTCATAATTTATTCTTTTACCTAAACCTTATGCGGACAGCAAGAACTGAAATTATGAACGGAAATTTTTCCGAATGGAAATCGAAAATAATTAATAAACTATCTATAAATTTAAATAATAATCCGGAGGACTAATTGGAACTTTTAATTGCTATGGCTCCCCAAGGTGGAGGAAGCGCAAATCTAATCAGCACACTGGTAATGTTTGGTGCTATCTTTTTAATTTTTTATTTTATGATAATCAGACCACAGCAAAAGAGGGCTAAGGAAAGAGAAAAAATGCTGAGCAATATGCAAAAGGGTGATAAAGTAATTACAAGCGGCGGATTGCATGGTACTATTGCCGGTCTTGATGAAAAGACAGTTCTTTTGCAAGTTGGTGATAATATCAAAATGAAATTTGAAAAATCAGCAATTGCAAGTATTTCGGCTTCTAAAGAAGGTACTTAATTTAGCTCTTAGCGTATTCTTTTTGGAATAAAATACATATAACTAATAATAAAACGACTTTATGTTTTGTACAGTTGAAGAAGCAATTGAAGAAATAAAGCAGGGCAGAGTTATCATCATTGTTGATGATGAAGACCGTGAAAACGAAGGCGATTTCGTCTGTGCCGCCGAGTATATAACTCCTGATATTGTGAATTTTATGGTTACTCATGGTAAAGGAATGTTGTGTGTGGCACTTAGCGGTAAAAGATTGGATGATCTGGGACTTCCATTGATGGTTGACAAAAGCTCTGCACTTCATGGAACTCAATTCACCGTTACAGTTGATGCAATTGAAGGTACTACTACAGGAATTTCTGCTGCCGACCGCGCAATGACTATCAAAAAATTAACGGATCTAAATTCTAAAGCATCTGATTTTGCACGACCTGGACACATATTTCCACTCAAAGCATTTGAAGAAGGCGTACTGAGAAGAGCAGGTCATACTGAAGCAGCGGTTGATCTGTGTAGATTGGCGAAGATGACCCCGGGAGGAGTTCTTTGTGAAATATTAAAAGATGATGGTGAGATGGCTCGTGTAGGCGATCTTCAAAAGATAGCTAAAAAGTTCAGCTTGAAGATCGTTACTGTAAAAGATATAATCACATACCGTATCACAAAGGATAGATTAGTCGAAAGAATTACCGATATTAACTTTCCAACAAAACATGGTGAGTTTCACCTATTTCTCTATAAAAATTTACTCGACCAGAAAAAACAGATTGCAATAGTAAAAGGTAAAATTAATCCATCCGAACCAATACTCGTTCGTATGCACTCGGAATGTTTAACGGGAGATGTTTTTCATTCTTTGCGATGTGATTGCCATGATCAGCTAAACTCTGCTTTAGAACAAATTAAAACTGCCGGAAACGGTGTGCTCGTTTACATGAGGCAAGAGGGAAGGGGAATAGGCCTTGTTAATAAAATCTTAGCTTATAAGTTGCAAGATGAAGGTAAAGATACCGTTGAAGCTAACGAGGCATTGGGATTCAGACCGGATCTGCGGGATTACGGAATCGGTGCACAAATTCTTCTCGACCTGGGCGTTCGCAAAATTCGTTTGCTAACCAATAATCCTAAAAAGGTTATTGGACTTAAAGGTTATGGATTAGAAATTATTGAACGCGTACCAATCGAAATGCCCACTAATAAAAATAATGAACGTTACCTCAAAACTAAAAGAGATAAGCTGGGACATATAATATTGCAATGAAGTCTACGGAAAACTTCAAGGTTAGGGAAACGCCTGATCGTATCTTAACCTTGAAGGTTTTTAAACACTACAGCAACTCCAAAATATTTGTATTATCAACTGTTTCCGTTTTCACACCTTTCTCAAGCCCTTTCGGGGTTGGCACTTCCATAGAATATGAAATCTGAATTTTACTGTTAGTCTTAGATTTTTGAACGCATCCCTTAGTTAAATTAAAATAAATTTTTCCTTCGGCGAATGTTACCGGTTTCTTAAAAACATAGGTAGCTCCGCGATCAGTTACTTTGTTATCACCTGAAATATCTGTTTTAAGGCCGGCGTCTATTACGGCAATTTTATCATTGTTAAACAACTCAAGACTTTTGACTTTATATGTGCTTGTGTTCTGCACTTGAAAGACCATAAGCTTTGTTGGTTCTTGTGGATTTGACCAGAGCGAATCCTTAGCCATTATTTCATCCGGAAGCTGACGGAATACTTGAACCACAATTGGTTTTAATGCACGCTCTATCATATCTTTTTTCAAATAATCTTTCTCAGATGCTGTTACTGAATCTATGGCACCTTTTAGTTTAAGGAATTCATTAATAATTCTATCGGCTTTATAAATCTCGACTACCTCACCGGTTTTGCTGACTCTTACATTAAATTGATTATTAAGCACTGCAACATACTCTGAATATCTTACTCGATCCATTGAATCTTTTGATTTACTTGACTCAAAGTGAAATTTTTCTCCATTTGCATTTGCATCAAGCTTTACTGATGCTATGTTAAATCCTATCTCATAAATGCTGTCGATATCAATATCGAGAACCTTCAGCTTAATCAGGTAAGTGAGAGTCTGCTTAACTTTTTGTGAAAGAAGTGTATCATTTGCGTTTACAGTTTGAGTATTCTCGGCAATATTCGTCAATCGATATTCATACTCATTACCCTTATCGAAAGCATATTTGATATAAAATTGCTCATTCTGATTCTCAAGCTGAACCGTTTTTATTTCAGTTGTATCAGTTGCATACTTGTCTTTTATATCTACGGGTTTATCATCTTCCTTTTTACAGCTAACCAGGATTAGGGGTAATGATAATAAAATCAGTAAGTGTTTCATTTGTTTTTCCTTTTAGTATAATAAATATTTTTTGCGTATTTCTTTAAAGTCATTCAGTTCAATTTGATAAAACTTAATAATTTCCTCAACCGAAATCTCATCTAAGATTTTTAGTCGAATTGACCTTTCGCCAGTCAGTCTATCAAAAGAATTATCTCTAAACTTGAAATCAGTCGAATATAATTTATGAAGAGTTGAAATCAACTTAATTCCAAATTTAACTGACTCAAACTTATTACGATCTGTTATTTTAATTTTTACTCCGTAACAATTTTCATTTTTATATTTGGGATTAATCGCAACACCAGGAATTTCAATTGGAGTAAATGAAATTGGTTCGAAATTAATACCTTCGACACTTTGCTTGTTTAATTCTTGAACTAACTCTCTTGAATTTATGAATGGAGCACCAACAGTTAGAAAAGGCGAATCGGTTCCTCTGCCTTCTGAAATGTTAGTCCCTTCTATTAAGCAAGTTCCAGGATACGCAATTGCGGCATCAAGCGACGGAATATTTGGTGATGGCTTTATCCATGAGGATTGAAAGCTGTCATAAAATAAATTCCGATCCCAATTTTTCATCTTAATAATCTTCAGATCAACTTTAAGATTATTGCCAATTAACCTTTCGCCAACAAAGTATTGCGCAAGCTCACCAACAGTCATTCCGTGAGTAATTGGTATCGGTGCAATTCCCACAAAAGAATTTAGTTTAGGTTTTCGAATTGGTCCATCAACATAAATTCCATTTATAGGATTAGGCCTATCTAAAACTATTAAGCGGATATTGTTTTCTGCTGCTGCTTGAACAATATAAAACAATGTTGAAATGTAAGTGTAGAATCTTGCGCCAACATCTTGAATGTCGAAAACCAGAACTTCTACGTCCTTAAGCATTTCTTTTGTTGGTTTTCTATCTTTACCATAAAGGGAGTATACCGGTATTCCAGTTTTTGAGTCAATTCCATTTTCAATTGTCGATCCAGCCGCATTATCTCCACGAATGCCATGCTCAGGTCCGAAGAGTGCGTTAATCTTTATTTCTTTTAACGAATACAGTGTATCAACCAAATGTACTCCATTTGATAAAACTGCGGTATGATTTGTGACTACTCCTAATTTTTTGTTTTTGATGTGATGGAGATATTCTGATATCAATTGGTCTGCACCGAATTGGAAATCACTTTCATTCTGTGCTTGGCAAATAGGATTTAATGCCAGCAGTAAATTAATAATAAGAATAAAAAGTAATTTCATTTTGAATTTGTTTTTAGATAAACGAATAAAACTGGGAATAACAAACCCAGTTCCTCAAGATGTGAGTGTTGGTTCTAGGAACTGGATTTATGATGACTAAAATGTTAAATAAGCTCTTGTGTCGAAAAGAAATGTGCAATTTCAATCTCTGCATTATCATCCGAGTCTGAACCATGTACAGCATTTTCTGCTTTATCTTTTGCATATAATTTTCTTACGGTGCCTTCGTCGGCTTGAGTTGGATCAGTAGCCCCAATTAATTTTCTAAATTCAGTAACAGCATTTTCTTTTTCCAATGCCATTGGAATACAATGTCCTGAAGTCATGTACTCAACAAGATCATTATAAAATGCACGATCCTTGTGGATAAAATAAAATACTTTTGCAGATTCCTTTGTCATCTTAATCATTTTCATACCTTTAATTTTGAAACCGGCTTGCAGAATCATTTTAATAATATCGCCGATATGATTCTTTCTAACCGAATCGGGCTTGAGTATTGCTAAAGTTCTATTTCCCAATTTGTACCTCTGTTGTTTAAAAATATTCTGAGAATCAGTTTTGATTTATCTATCTTAAGAAATTAGATGAGTCATCGTTTAAACAAACCTAGTTTCTCACGATACATGGTACTGTTCAAAGAAACTGGGTCTTTAATTACCTGACTATCTCTTTTTACTTTCTACTTTTTGTTTTATGGCTTTACTTTTTTTAGAAATAACCTTCACTTTTTTAAATGTCTTAACTTTCCTTGCCGGAGCAGCTTTTTTGGATTGCAGTTTCTCAATTGCTTTCAACATTGTTGTTCCAATTTCTGCCGGGCTTTCAACTACATGAATTCCCGCCTTTTTCATCGCCTCCATTTTTTCTGCTGCGGTTCCTTTTCCTCCCGAAATAATTGCACCTGCGTGTCCCATTCTTCTCCCCGGAGGCGCAGTTCTTCCGGCAATGAATCCAACAATAGGCTTCTTAACATTTTTCTTGATAAACTCGGCAGCTTGTTCTTCAGCCGTACCGCCAATTTCTCCAATCATTACCATTCCTTTAGTTTCAGTATCATTGTTAAAAAGTTTAATTATATCCGTGAAGTTGGAACCGATCACAGGATCACCGCCGATTCCAACGCAAGTTGATTGTCCTAATCCAACATCGGTTAATTGTTTTACAGCTTCGTAAGTTAAAGTTCCACTTCGGGAAACAACACCAATTTTTCCTTCATGGTGAATAAATCCAGGCATGATTCCAATTTTAGCTTTGCCCGGAGAAATAATTCCAGGACAGTTAGGCCCAATCAATCTCACATCTTTATTACGAATTGAATTGTATACGCGAATCATATCACGGGTGGGAATTCCTTCAGTTATACAAACTATTACTTTTATTCCTGCTCCTGCCGCTTCGAGAATTGCATCTGCAGCAAATGCCGGAGGGACAAAGATCGCTGATGTGTTGGCTTTCTTTTCCTTCACGGCTTCTTCAACGGTGTTGTAAATAGGAATTATATTGTTGAAAAGAGTACCGCCTTTTCCTGGAGTTACTCCCGCGACTACTTTCGTTCCATATTCAATCATCTGCTGAGTATGAAAAGAACCTTCATCACCGGTAATTCCCTGAACTACTAATTTTGTATTTTTATCAACTAAAATGCTCATGAAATTTTCCTTTAACTGAATAAAATTTTGAAGACAAAAATAAGGAAATTATTCAGAAGTATAAACCGAATCTAAGCTATAACTTTATAACCGATAAGATGTAAAACTTCCGTATCGCCCATTTTGAAAGGTTCTTCTTCGACGAACTGAAAGCCAATTTTTTTATACCATTCAAGTGCTTTAACATTATCCTTCATTACACCAAGCCAAACCTTCTCATACTTTAATTTTGCTGCAATTTCTTCAGCTTTCACTAAGAGTTTCTTACCAATTCCGTACCCTTGTAATTCCGGAAGAACATAAAGTGAGGAAATAAAAAATTTATCTCTCAATTCGTCATTAAATAGTTTCATCCATCCAACAGATTTGTTTTCGATCTCTGCTAAAATTCCCATTACCAGATGATTGTCAAATAGTTCGAGCAGTTTAGCTTCGCCATAATAATTTTCGAGATGAGTGATGATGTCTTTTTCGGGAATGAAATTGTAAGCGTCTTTCCAGGTTACAAGTAAAATATTTCTTACGGTTTGGAAATCTTCTTTAGTCCAGTTACGCAGAGATATTTTAGGAATGGATTTCATTCAAAATAGAATTTGCCGCCTGAAAGAGTTTCGCTTCCTCAAATTGATTTGCAAGAAGCTGCAAGCCAATCGGTAAGTTGTATGAATCTTTTCCAATTGGAATGCTGATTCCCGGAATGCCGGCAAGATTTGCCGAAGTTGTGTAAATATCGCTTAAGTACATTTGCAAAGGATCGTTTGACTTTTCCCCGATTTTAAATGCAGTCGTTGGAGTGGTTGGAGTAAGAATAACATCAACTTGTTTGAATGCTTCGTCAAAATCATTTTTAATTAATCTGCGAACTTTTTGTGCCTTGCGATAATAAGCATCATAATAACCAGCAGAAAGTACATAAGTGCCAAGCATAATTCTTCTTTTCACTTCACTGCCGAATCCCTTAGACCTTGATTTTTTATACATGCTTGATAGTGCATCGAATTCATCCGAACGGTATCCGAAGCGTGTTCCATCATATCGTGCTAAGTTGGAAGATGCTTCTGCCGTTGTGAGTAAATAGTAAGTGGCAATTGTGTACTCGGTGTGAGGAAGGGAAATGTCAATTATCTCAAATCCATTTATTTTTAATTTAGAAATTGCATTTTCGATTGCTGTGCGAATATCAGATGCTAAACCTTCACCGAAATATTCTTTTGGAATTCCAATTTTTAGTTTATCACTTTGATCGAGTCTTGTCGAATAGAATGGGACAGGAAGATCAGAACTTGTCGAATCTTTTTCATCTTTGCCTGAGATTGTTTCAAGAATCATAGCGGCATCGTGAATATTATTTGCAAAAGGTCCAATTGAATCGAAGGAAGAAGCAAAGGCAGTCAGTCCAAAACGGGATACTCTCCCATAAGTCGGTTTTAAACCAATCACACCGCAAAATGCAGCAGGTTGGCGAATTGATCCTCCGGTATCAGTTCCAAGTGCCGCATCACATAGTTCTGCTGCAACTGCTGCTGCTGAACCACCGCTTGAACCGCCGGGAACTCGTTCTGTATCGACAGGATTTCGAACCGGACCAAATACTGAATTTTCATTTGATGAACCCATTGCAAATTCATCACAATTAGTCTTCCCGATTATTATTGCATCTTCGTCAATAAGTTTTTGAACAGCCGTTGCAGTGTATATCGAAGTGAAATTTTTAAGAATGTTTGATGAGCAGGTTGTTTTGTGATCTTTTAGCTGCAAAACATCCTTCACTGCGATAACAAGTCCGGCTAATTTACCGTGCTTCCCATCTTTAATCTTTTGTTGAATTAACTCAGCTTGCTGAATAGCTTCTTGCTCAAAAACCTCGTTAAAAGCGTTGAGATGAGAATGGTCAGAGATTCTTTTAAGAAAATGCTTCACATTTTCTTTAAGGGATAGTTTCCCCGAAATAATTTGTTTTAGCTTTTCTGAGTGATTTTTGTAATGATGCAATAATTTATACGCTTAGTTATTTGTTCAATTTCAAAATATCTAAAAATATCCTCTGTATATAAATATAAATAATCCCCAAGTGTTTAGTCTAATGGGCTTTTTACTCCAAGTCCATAGATAGTTCTATTTCTTCTCGTCAGTAGGTTTATCTGTCGTTTTTATTTCATCCTCAACATCTTTCAAACCCTTTTTAAATTCGCTCATTCCTTTACCAATACCGCGAGCAAGCTCAGGAATTTTCTTTGCTCCAAAAAGCAGAAGAATAACAAGCACGATGAGAATTATCTCAGTAGCGCCAAGATTTCCAAACATGTTTTACCTCAGTTAAAAATATTTTTAGCTAATGAATTAAAAATTAATGAACCGTCTGTTTTCCCTAATATTTTGCTGCTGCATCTTTCGGGATGCGGCATCATTCCAAGCACATTGCCTCTCTTATTAATAATTCCCGCAATATTCATCACTGAACCGTTGGTATTAAAAGCTTCCAAACTTTCACCATCTTTTGAAGAGTATTGAAAAACTATCTGGTTATTTTCTTCAAGAGAATTTAATGTGTCTTTATCAGCGAAATAATTTCCATCACCATGTGCAATCGGAACTTTAATTGTCTTCACATTTTCAATTCCTTTTGTGAAAACGGTATCTTTATTTCTGACGGAAAGATAAACATCTTTGCAGATAAATTGTAGAGACTTATTTTTCAACATACAGCCAGGTAATAATCCGGCTTCTAAAAGAATTTGGAAGCCGTTGCATATTCCAAAAACATAACCGCCCTTTTCAGCAAAGTTAAAGACCGAATCCATGATGTGGGAAAACCTGGCAATTGCACCTGTTCTTAAATAATCACCATAGGAAAACCCGCCAGGAAGAATAATCACATCGCAATTTTGAATGTACGTGTCTTTGTGCCAAAGAAAAACAGCATCATAGTTCAAAATTTTTTTAATTACATAGTATGCATCGTGATCGCAGTTGGAACCTGGAAATACTACTATTCCAAATTTAGGTTTCATTCCACTTCTTCAAGAGAAAATTCGTAATCCTCCATTATTGGATTGGCAAGAAGTTTTTTGCAATAATCATTCACTTCTTTTTCCGCATCAATTTTATTTTCTGCATCAACGCTAAACTCAATGTATTTTCCTATTCTGGTATCTTTAATATTTGTCAGCCCTAATAGTTCTGCTCCTTTTTCAACAGCTTTTCCCTGCGGATCGAGGATTGAGGGTCGTCTTTTAATAATTACTTTCGCTTTGAACATTTTGTTGAGATTAGTTATTTGTTTTAGTTAAATAATTCCACTTTGTGGGCTATCCAAAGGATTCCTTCGGAAAAGCCCAAATAAATCATAGGATCTGCTAACCCCAGCTTTAAAGCTGGGGTTAAACAGTGGACAGCGATCATTTGGACTTTAGTCCATCATAAATTTGTAATTTCACTTTATCCTTTCTGATCATTCTCCCGAATGTGATTTCCTTAAACTTATTTTATCCACTGTTTTGATAAGTTGTAAACATGTCGAAAAATACCAAATACGAGTATGAAAACAAAAATGTAGAACAGAGCTTTACCCTTTGTAATAAGCATTGTAATGAATGCCAGCACCAAGAAGATTGACGTTGCAGGTTTTTCCTTAAAGCCGCTGATACTTAAGGTTGGAAGAGTGTCATACTTAATTTTACTTACCATCAAAATTGATAAGAGAATTACGAGCGGAATGATCAACTGAGCATAAAATTGTGAAAATCCTTCGCCGTCTTTGTAGAAGGTTAACATGAATGATGTTAAAATAATTGCCGCTGTTGGGATTGGTAATCCTCTGAAGAATTTTTTATCAAAGCCAACTAATTGGACGTTAAATCTTGCAAGCCGGAAACCGCCGGCAATTAATAACAAAGAGCTGATTAGCACGCCCCAAACATCATACTGAATTAGATAAGCGCTGTAAATCAAAAAAGCTGGAGCAGTTCCAAAGCTAACAATGTCCGAGAGTGAATCGAGTTCAACTCCAAACTCACTTGCTGAATTTGTTAAACGAGCGACTAGACCATCGAACATATCGAAGATTGCGGCTATAATTATGAGCCATGCGGCATAATAATATTTTTGCTGGCTGGTGTTTATGATGGAAAGAAAACCGCAGAACATATTCATTGCGGTGAATAGATTCGGTATTACTGAAGGTGTGAAACGATATTTAATCATTATTTGGTTTGATGCTCGAATAAAATTGTCTCGCCGGCTTTTGCAATTTGATTCATAGCGACGTTAATTTTCCAATCGCTTGAAACAATTACATCAACACGGCTTCCAAATTTAATCATTCCAAATCTTTTCCCAATTTGTACAGAATCGCCTTCTTTGATTTCGTAGACAATTCTTCGTGCAACAAATCCGGCTACCTGCATGAAGAAAACTCTACCATACTTGCTTTCAATTCCAAATTCAGATCGCTCATTTCTTTCGGACGCTTTTTCCTCAAAAGCCATGATGTAATCACCTTGATGATATTTAACATAGGTTACTAAACCGTCAATCGGAATTCGATTTACATGAACATTAAGCGGAGACATGAAGATTGAGATTTGCTTTGCGGGTCCATTTACAAATTTCTTATCTTCAAAATCCTTAATAATAATAATCTTTCCATCGGCAGGGGAAACGACAACATTATCTTTGTTAGGTGTGTTTCTCTCCGGATCACGGAAAAAATTTATTGCGAATATAAAAAATAAAATTGGTAGAATAATAAGAAGAGCTTTTAAGAAATTATTCTGAACAATAAAGCTAATCACAATTAACAAAAAGGCTATAATGGCAATTACTCCGAGCGTGGAATATCCGTATTTAGTAATCATTTTTAGGCAATCAAACGGTTATGTAAATAATCAGTATAGTGTGTAATTGATGATGCTGAATGCAAATTATAGGGATCAATAGCGCTATGGTTTTTATCCAATGGGATTACTTTCAAGCTGTTTGGCGTGAAGTCATCAATCAAATAAATTTTGTCTTCTATCTTTCCGAAATAACATGAAACTTCGGCAAGGGTTGAGTTTCTTCTTGCAAAATATGATTTAAGAATTGCATTTACTTTTAAACAAATCCGGTTAATTATTTTTATGTCTTCTATCGTACACAAATTAAAAGTAATCAAATGACTTTCGGATATAATAGAATTTTTATCATTGCTGTAGTGATATTCAAAAAGGGGAAGTGTTAGCGGTTCACTTTCTTTCTTACCAAATATTTTTGCGATTCGCTTATCACATAAATTTAAGATTTTTATGTAAAAGTCAAGCTTATCATGCTTTAAATATCTTAATGAATTTTTATTGTAAGCTTTAATAAAAGCTATCGGCAATTGATATTCCTTTAAGTATTCAAGAAAAAATGAATTGATGGCAACGAGCTTCGCTCCAAGTCCCTTACATTTTATTTTACTTTTTCCATCAGCGGAAAACGAATCTGAATAATGATGAAGAATATGATTGTTATCTAAAAGAGTAATCGTTTTAGAGCTACCGTTATTCATATTTTCTTATGGTTTGTTGGATAGTAAAAATCATTTTTATAAGGTGCTTATAATTAGATTTAAGAAATTTACTTCAATATATTATATTTGTACAATAATAAAAATAATAAGCTTAATAAGAATTTAACATTATAGGAGGAATTTTGCTGAAAGGTGGAATGCAAGGAATGTTCAAGCAAGTGCAAAAAATGCAGGCTGAAATGCAAAAAGTACAAAGTGAACTTGGAAATTTGACCGTAACCGAAGATTCCGGCGGTGGAATGGTTAAGGTAACTGCTAACGGAAACAGAGAACTGATTTCACTTGTGATCGATCCTCAGGTACTTAAAAGTGAGGATAAAGAAATTTTAGAGGATTTGATTGTTGCCGCGGTAAACAAAGCAATTCATTCTGCATCAAAAATGGCTGAGGAGGAATTAGCTAAAGTTACTAAGGGAATGATACCTCCAGGACTAAATATTCCGGGATTGTAAAATTGCAAATAGCTGAACCTCTCCAAATAGCTATTGAAGAATTAAGTAAGCTGCCAAGTATTGGTAGAAAAACTGCTCAGAGATTAGCCATACATCTTTTAAAGAGTGATATAGATGCCGTAGAAAAGCTTCTTTCTGCAATTCAAAATCTTAAAACTAAACTTCGTTTTTGCAATCGATGCTTTAACATCTCAACTGAAGATTTGTGTGACATTTGCAGTAATCACAAACGCGATCACTCATTAATTTGTGTTGTTGAAGAAGCAAGTGATGTTATTGCCGTTGAAAAAAGTAACGAGTATCACGGTAGTTATCATGTATTGGCAGGAGTTTTATCCCCGTTATCCGGTGTCGGACCTGAATCGCTTCACATAAAAGAATTATTGAAAAGGTTTGAGACAGAAGAAATTCAAGAAATCATATTAGCGCTTAATCCCGATACCGAAGGAGAGGCAACTTCACTTTATCTTGCCAAGTTAATCAAACCGCTCGGAGTGAAGGTCTCCCGGATTGCGAGAGGTTTGCCAATTGGCGGTGATTTAGAGTTTGCAGATGAAGCTACTATTGGACGAGCTGTTTTGGGAAGAATTACTCTCTAATGGCGGAATGGTTTGAAGAGTGGTTTAATACTGAAGAATACCTTAACGTTTATCGCCATCGAAACGAGGAGGATGCGAAAAATCTTTTTAATCTGATAAGGAAAAATATTGTACTTGAAAATGGTTCCAAGGTATTGGACCTGGCTTGCGGTGCCGGACGACATTCGATTTTATTTGCTAAAAATGGTTTTGATGTTACCGCAGTCGATATCAGCGATAATCTTTTGAATGTTGCAAGAAAAACAGCCGAAGAATTCAAGCTAAATATTAATTTTATTAAAAATGATTTAAGAAAGCTCGATCTTACTGATAAATTTCACTTGATAATAAATTTGTTTACCAGTTTCGGTTATTTTGAAAGTGATGATGAAAATGACGAGGTAATAAAAATTGCCTCCCAACACTTAGTTGATAACGGCTATTTTGTGATGGATTTTTTCAATATCATTTATTTAAAGAATAATCTGATTCCAATTTCTTATGATAAAATTGAGGACGGAATAATTAAGCAGGAAAGAGTTATCGAAGGAGATAGGATCGTCAAAAAAATTACTAGCACAAAAAAATTTAATGAAAAATACTATTATGAATCGGTTAGAACTTACACCAAGGACGAGCTTGTTTCCTTGATGATTAAGAATCATTTAAAAATTCAAAATATATTTGGAAATTACCATGGGCATGAATTTGAGGAAGCTAGTTCCCCAAGAATTATTATCATTGCAAGAAAATGAAGAAAATAATTTTCATAATTACATCAATTTTTATCAGTAGTTGTGATCTTTTTACAACCCGTGATGCCCAACCACCAGAAAAACCTAGATCTGATTATCAAACAGCTTTTACTCCAGAGATATTAATTTCGAATTTTATTAATTCCCTTAGAGATAAAGACACAGAAAATTATCTTTCATGTTTATCTGATCCGGCTTTTACTGATAAGATATTTGCATTCTTGCCCTCAAGCGAGGCTCTTGCTCAGTTTCCTGCTTTGGGAAACAATTGGAACAAAAGTAATGAATCGCAATACATGAATAATCTTAAAGTTAAAATTCCTGATGAATTGCCAATAACTTTAATCTTATCGAATTCATCATCAAGCGTTCATGGTGACAGTATTACTTTTGTGGCTTCGTATTCATTAAATGTTCCTCTTAATGAAACAACAATTCCGACAAACTATCAAGGTGAATTGATTTTCGAACTGGTTAGAGATTCACGATTTGTTTGGAGTATATATTTTTGGCAAGATATTAAAAGAATCGATTCGCCAAGCTGGAGTGAATTGAAAGGGAGATTTTATTAATTATTTATCTAAACTTGGTGTTTTATTTTTTTTAGTAATAACAGGATGTAAAAATCCTTTTGCTCCTGCTTTAGATACAAGTACGAGCGAGGATGGTTCCACAATTTCAGATTTAAAAAATGTTGATGGTGTTTTCAAGAATTTTCAGTACGCATATGTTTTTAAGGATACTACAATTTATGGTAAGTTAATTGCCGGGGATTTTCTTTTTACATACCGCGATTATGATCAAGGAATCGACGTATCCTGGGGAAGGGATGAAGAGATGAAAACCACTTACGGCTTATTTCAAAATTCCCAAAGACTAGATTTAATTTGGAATAATGAAGTATTAAATACGCAAGATTCGTTAAATGCTATAATCATTCGTGCCTTTAATTTAACAATTACATTCAATCCCACGGATATTGTTCGTGTAAACGGAAGAGTTAATTTATCACTAAGAAAAGATCCAATAGCTGAAACCTGGGCTATTGTGAAGTGGATTGATGAATCGAATTTTTAAAATTTTTGGTTTGAGATGGTAATCTTTTGGTTTAAAGAAGCATTAAGAATTTTTAGCCGGGCAAAATCCTCTTTCATACTTTCTCTGATTTCACTAAGTATTTCGATAATGTTAATTGCTGCTTGCTTCTACTCAATTTTTCTTTCTCAAGAAATTGAAAGAAAAATTAAGGAGCAGTTTATCCTAAACATTTTTCTAAATGATAGTCTTTCCATAAAAAGCATTACGAATCTTAAAACCGAATTAGCTGATAAGAACTTTACTTCATCCATAACTTTTATTGATAAAGAAGAAGCTGCCAAAACATTCATTAAGGATACAGGAGAAGATTTTCGAAAAATTTTGGATTACAATCCAATTCCTGCTTCTCTGTCGCTTACGTTAAAAGCCGATTATGTTGATAAGGATTCAATTGAGATGATCAAGAAAGGATTAAATGTTTTCGCCGGTATCGATGAGATTGTATTCGAGCACGAAATTTTAGATAGGCTTGTAAATGCACTTAAAGGTCTTCAGAAATATATTTTTATTATTACTGCGGTGTTGATTTTAATTTCAATCTATATTACTTATACCACAATAAGATTAGTGACAACTTTAAAACGCGATGAGCTTGAGACTATGAAATTAGTTGGCGCAAAACTATCGACAATTAAAATGCCTATAATTCTAAACGAAATTTTTACAGGACTTCTTGCCAGCCTGTTATCATTTATTCTTATCAAAATATTGTTCATTTTTATTTCTAAGTATAGTTCTCTCACAAATTTTTATGAGCCGCCCGATGAATTGTTAGCGATAATCTTCTTGATTGGACCAGCAATCAGCATTATTGTCACTGTAATTGTGCTAAGGAAAATAACTCTCAAAATTTGAAGATGAGCGATTATTTGATAGTTTTATGCGTCATATTTTTTCAAATCCTATATTTTAATAATGTTTAAGAAAAATGATATTTTCATAAATACTAGCGTAAGATTTAAGCTAATTATTTTATTATTGTTTCTGATGAGTCTGCCCGAATTCCAATTAGCGCAAACCAATCCCGATTACAAAGAAAGATTATTTCAAAATTCTAAGGATTCGCTTAAAAAATTTTCAGCAATAGGTATCGGTGAAGCGACGATTGATCCCGATCAATATAAAATTGGACCAGGTGAAAACATTTTTATTTCCATAAGCGGAATTGAAGAGACTAACTTCAACCTATATGTTAACATGGAAAACTATTTATTTTTTCCCAAAGTCGGCGGGATAAATTTAAAAGGCTTAACTCTTGCACAGGCCAAAGAAAAAATCAAATCAACACTTGAAAAATATTATAGGAATGTTGAAATATTTATTTCGCTTGCAAATCTAAAAAAAATAAAAGTATTTCTTGTAGGTGATGTTCAAAAACCAGCATCAATCGTGGTTGAAAGTAATACTAAACTTTTTGATTTATTACTGGACTCCATCAGTTTCAATAAAACTTCTAGCTTTAGGAATATTCAAGTTAAAAATGTTAATGGTGAAGTCAAGTATTATGATTTTCTAAAATTTTTAAGATATGGAGAAAAGAAAAACAACCCACTCTTAAATGACGGCGATGTTGTTTTTGTTGATAAGGCAGATAAAGTTGTTACTATTTCGGGTGCCATTAAATTTCCAGCTACTTATGAATTTGTAGTGGGGGAAAGTGTTAATGATTTGATTAAACTAGCAGGCGGATTTTTATACAATTCCAAAACTGATTCAATCGAAATAGTGCGATATGATAAAGAAGGTAAGAATCAGAAAAGTTATTATTATTCTTACCGGGAGATTGTAGAAAAAAATATGTCGTTAAATTTTAAGGACAATGTTATCGTTCGCCTCATTCCCGACTATTACTTAGATAACTTTGTTCGTATCGAGGGTCGGGTAAAATATCCAGGGATTTATAAAATAAAAGAAGATCAAACAAAATTATCTGAAATAATGAAAGAGGCGGGTGGATTTAGGAAGGATGCATCAATTAAAGATGCTGCTTTATCAAGAACAACAGGTGAAGTTGATTTTGATCCGGAATTTGAAAGGTTAAAGCTCATACTTCGTGCGGACATGACAGATGATGAGTATGATTATTTAAAGGCAAAATCACGCCAGCGCAAAGGTAAAGTTGTTGTGGATTTTGAAGAGCTATTTATTAAAAATAATTTTGATGAAGATGTTGTTCTAAAGCGTGGAGATGTCATTAATGTACCTGAGGCTAAAAATTACGTTACGATGTTAGGACAAGTTATTAATCCAGGAAATGTTTTATACCATGAAAATTTTACGGTAGATGATTATATCCGTCTTTCAGGGGGATTTGGCTGGAGAGCTGTTGAAGGTGATGTGAGAGTAATTAAATCAAATACTGGTGAGTGGATTGACGATGAAGATGTCGAATCTATAGAGCCCGGAGACACAATTTGGATTCCGGAAGATCCGCCGGGGTCAAAATTCTGGGATGTTTTCACAACTTCATTACAAGTACTTGGGCAGGTAGCTGCAGTAATTGCAGCAACTGTTGCAGTAATTATAGCAACGAGGTGAAACGATGAGCTATCACGAAATAATTAATACAATAATATTTTATCGTGTCCCAATTTTAAAAGTTACAGTACTTACCTCCGGTATTTTATTCCTTATTTTGCTTTTTGTTTATCCCGTATCTTATGAAGCTCCGGTAACAATTCTCCCTCCTGAAAAAAATAATCAAATGAGCGGTCTTGGCGGTTTACTAGGCGGAGAAGATTTTTCAGGTTTAATGACATCGGGAATGTCAAATGCCAACGCTCAGCTTTATATGGAAATGCTTAAAAGCAGATCTGCTGCTTTGTATGTTGTTAGAAAACATAATCTGGTTAAGTTTTATGATGCCAAGAATGAAAATGAAGCTGCAAATAAGTTATCCGAAAAATTAAATCTTGATTTAAGTAAGGAAGGGATTATTAAACTAAGTGTAAACACCGCAACTTCCTTATTTCCTAAGTTTACATCTCAAAACGATTCGATCAAGAAACTGTCTTCTATCCTTTCGAATGCATTCGTGGAATCGCTCGATATAATTAATAGAGAGAAATTATCGTCGAAGGCAAAACGCGCGAGGATTTACATTGAATCACAATTACAGAAAACTAAATATCTTTTGGATTCAGCAGAAAATTCATTAATGTTATTTCAGAAGAAGAATAAAACCGTTTCGCTTCCTGAACAAGTAAAAGCTACAATTGATGCTGCGGCAAATCTGAAGACTGATATTGTCAAAACAGAAATTGAACTGGGATTGGTTCAGCCAAATTTAAGAGAAGACAGCAGAACACTTCTTACACTAAAAAGCAAATTACAAGAGCTTAGAAATCAATACAATAAAATGGAAATGGGTAATCAAGATTATCTTGTTGCGTTTAAAGATGTGCCCGAAATTGGAAGAGAATTAGCTCAGCTTGTAAGAGAAGTTAAAGTTCAGAATGAAGTTTATATGCTTCTTCAGCAGCAATACTTTAAGGAAAGAATCCAAGAGAATAGAGATCTTCCTACAATTGAAATATTAGATGAAGCGATTCCACCTTTAAAAGCATCCAGCCCAAGATTAATATTTTCAACCGTTCTCGGTGGGATTTTTGTTTTTCTTTTGATGGCATTTTTGTATGTGGCAAACGAAATGAAAATTATTAATTTCAAAAAAAACTGAGGTAGAACAAAATGTTCAAACGCACTGCTGTTGTAACCGGAGGCGCTGGATTCCTAGGATCACATCTTTGCGATCGACTTCTTAAAGAAGGTCTTAAAGTAACATGCATTGATAATTTACTTACTGGTAATGTTGGAAACATCTCGCATCTATTTGGTAGAGAAGATTTTCAATTTCTAAAGCATGATGTGACAAATTATATTTATGTTCCTGATAGAATAGATTACATTCTTCATTTTGCTTCACCGGCAAGCCCTATTGATTATCTTAAATTTCCGATTCAAACTTTAAAGGTTGGCTCTCTTGGCACTCATAAAGTTTTGGGACTTGCTAAAGAGAAGAAAGCCAGATTTCTCCTTGCCTCAACCTCTGAAGTATATGGAGATCCTTCAATACATCCTCAAAATGAAGACTATTGGGGGAATGTAAATCCTATTGGTCCACGCGGCGTTTATGATGAGGCAAAAAGATTTGCTGAAGCTATCACGATGGCTTATAATCGGTATCATGGAGTTGATACACGCATAGTGAGGATTTTTAATACCTTTGGTCCCCGCATGAGATTAGATGATGGAAGAGCACTGACAGCATTTGTTGGACAAGCACTTCGAGGAGAAGATATATCGGTGTTTGGTGATGGCTCTCAAACACGAAGTTTTTGTTATGTGTCCGATTTAGTTGATGGAATTTATAAGCTTCTGATGTCGAATGAAATTTATCCGGTTAACATTGGTAACCACGAAGAAATAACTATTAAAAAATTTGCTGAGGAAGTAATTGAACTCACCGGTTCCAAAAGTAAATTATCATTTCATGAATTACCTGAAGATGATCCAAAAGTAAGGCAACCGGATATTTCAAAAGCCAAAAGAGTGCTTGGTTGGGAACCGAAAGTATCGAGGAGCGAAGGATTAAAAATTACAGTTGATTTCTTCAAGAAGGTAATTCCCACTCTAAAAAATGTCTGAGAAATTCGCCTCGACAATTGCAGGCGCTACAATATTAATAACAGGTGTAGGATTAGTTTCAAAAGGCTTTGGATTTTTAAGAGAAATTGTTTACGCAAATAATTTTGGTCTCCACTCAAATTTTGACATTTATTTGATTGGTGCTGTTCTTCCTATCACACTTAATACTTCAGTAATTTATCTTGCACAAAATTATTTCATTCCGGCTTATCATAATAAGTTATCACTTGGAAAAGACAAGGCCGAAAAATTTTTCTCCAATACCTTTTGGCTTTTCGTAATCTTAGCTGGTATTTTTTCTATAATTCTTTTTCTTATCTCTCCATTTCTAATAAAATCCTACTTAACTAATACCAATCCTCAAGTTCATGAAGCAGTACTTAAAATATTTAATATATTTTTATTAACAATTCCTCTTAATGCCGGATTTTCCATTCTATCTGCTTACTTTCAATCAGAATATAATTTCAAAGCACCTGCGATTTCATCCTTATTTCAAAACATTATCATTATTCTCCTTGTATTGGTTTTTACCGGTGCTTTGGGAGTTTTAACAATTCCAATTGGATATTTGTTTGGCACGATAGCTCAATTTTTATACTTACTAACTTTATTGAAAAATAAGAGGAAGCTTATCTTTAGAGCTGTAGCATTTAATCTGCGTGAATTAGGTTTTGTTAACAAAACATTACTATTGATTATTCTCGTAGAAGTAATTAATCAGCTCTACATTTTAGTTGACAGGTATTTTTATGGAAGTGTAGATTCTGGTGGTATAGCTGCCTTAAATTATGCCACAGTGTTGTATTCTTTACCTATCTCTATATTCTCGATAGCACTTTCAACGGCAATATTTCCCAAATTGTCCCAATCGTTTGGCTCTAAAAACAATGTTCTGATTGAACAACAATATTTAACCGGGTTACAAACAAATATTTTTCTGTTTATACCAATAACATTAGTCTTAATATTGTTTGGAGATTCGATTATTAGAATTTTTTATCAAAGGGGGAGTTTTACTTCAAATGATACATTTATAACATTTGATATTTTAAGATTGTACTCTCTTAGTCTATTATTTTATTCTTCTTATGCAGTAATCAATAAAGTAGTATACGGAGCTGGATTAATTAAGAATCTTTTGGTTATCTCTATTTTTATTTTTCTTTTAAAAATAATTTTAAATTTTGTTTTGGTAGAAAAGTTTAAGCAAAATGGTTTGGCTATCTCCACATCAATATGCTATATCAGCTTAAGTGCAAGCTGTTATATCTTAATATTAAAAAAATTGAAATTTAGGATTACAAGGCAAGTTATTAGCGGAATCTTGTTTTATAGCCTTAATGGGCTTTTTGGTTACTTAATTTTAATTACAGTTAAGGAATATTTAGACTTCTCTTATTTGATAAACTTATTGTTGATGTTAATAATATTCGTTGGTGTTTACATTCTAAATATTGTAATTATGAATCCCAAGGAATATTTGATTTTCAAAGAAACACTGCTAAAATATTTCTAGTAATGCAATTTTAATTACACTTCTTTATCACTACCTCAATCGAATATTCACCATCACTGTGGAGCATGGGATCTGTAATAGTATGACCTTCATTACATTCTTTTGCATAAACTAATTCATATCCGGTTAAGTTTCTTTTTATAAGAGGAATTATACCAATAGTGTCGGGTAATTCATCTCTATCTATTAAAAAAAAGAAAGTGTGTGTCGGGTTAAATCGTGATGGTAAGGTTTTTTTCTTCTCGTAAAGATCACGATGAGGAATATAAATAATTAAATATCCCCCATTCTTTAATATTCTGTACCAATTTTTTAAAGCTATTGCAGGATCTTGCATATGTTCTAACGTATGGGAGGAATATACAAAATCGAATTGTTCATCTTCAAGCCCGTTAAGATATTGTGCATCGCCATGTTCAAAATCCCACCCTTGTGCGCTTGGTAAAACTAAATCACCTCCAAATCCAATATCTAGCCCATTCCCATTTAAATATTTTTCATAGAAACCCTCTCTTAATCTCCTAGATTTGGCCTTGGAGGTTTCACCAGGAACAAAAGGTCTTTTTCTCTTCAAATATTTGTTCTTTAAATATGAATGATAAAAGCGGCTTCCAATTTTCCAGAACGGTTTTGGTGTTACATTGTGCAATAAAGAGAGAATATTCATAAGCCATAAAATCCTAGTTAAGTTTTTGAGAGATTAACACATTCCAAAATTCTTCAACGATTGAGTCACGATTGAAATTCTTGCTTACATAATTAAATCCATTTAATCCTGAAATATCCGCAAGTGAAGGAGAATTATATAGCTCGATAATATTTTTTGCAAGATCTTCTGCATCTTCAGGGATGAAACTTAATCCACATTTTCCATCAGTAATAAATAAATCTTTAGCTTCGCCCTCAACTCCCAGTAAAATAGGTTTTTTAGATGCTAATATCTCAAATATCTTTGAAGGTATGGCACCTTTGAATAAATCAATCTTTTTAAGGGGAATTACTGAAGTATTGATCGATTTTATAATTAAGGGCATTCTTTCTTTTAACTCGGGGTCCATGAATAAAACATTTTTCAAATTCAAATCATCACTCAACTTTTTTAGTCTTTCCTTTTCCGGACCATCTCCAAGGATAATAAATTTAATCTCGGAATTAGATTGTAAGATTTTCGCTGCATATAAAATCACATCTAAACCTTGTGCATATCCAAGAATTCCTGCATACAGAACTAAGAAATCATTTGTGGAGAAGCCTTTTTCAATTCTCCATTGATAATTGCTAATCTTTTCAAATAGTCTAGTATCAACACCATTTTTTAACCAATAAGTCTTTTTAGCAGGAAATCTTGCAGAGATATTATTTATAATGCCTTGAGTTTGGCCTGTTATAATGTAAGATTTTTTATAAAGATATTCTTCAAGATTTTTGGAAATATTCAATAAAAATTTATTGTTAACCAGTCCCAATTTTTCAGCACTTTCCGGCCAAAGATCCGACACGTTAAAAATTAATTTAGCCCTTTTAATTTTGACGAGGATCAATGCTGATATACCAAGAAATAGGGGAGGAGACTCGCAAAAAATATAATCCTGTTTCTCAATTTTGATGATACCAATAATTATCGAGCTAATAACGAAAGAAAAAAAATTCAATAATCTTACAAATAGTGATCTCGATTTTTTTACGAAAATATATGCACGGTGAATTTTCAGTAAATCCAAATTTTCAAAACAATAAAATTTTCCTTTGTACTTTTCCATTAAAACCATTCTGGGGTAATTCGGCATTGCAGTTAAGATCGTAATCTCAGCCCCTTTATTTTGCAATCTGATAGCAAGTTCATATAACCGATTTTGTGGCGCACCGACTTCAGGCGGGAAATATTGTGTGAGAAATAAAATTTTCATTCAGAAGGATTAAACAAATTACTGAAGTTCATATAGGGTATCTAAAATGATTTGGCTGGCATTGCCATTTCCATAAAGGTTTATATCAAAGTTATTGTTCTTATGAATCATCGCTTTATATGAGTCATAAATTATATTCTCATTCGATCCTGCAAGAACATTAAAACCATTTTCAACTAATTCAGTCCATTCCGTTTGTTCCCTAAGAGTCACACAATTTTTTTTAAAGAAGAAAGCTTCCTTCTGTAGTCCTCCACTGTCAGTTATTACTAGTGCGCAATGCTTAAGCAGTTTCAGCATATCCAAATAACCAAGAGGATCGTATGTTTTAAAATTTAACTTAGTTTTATTGGAATCTATACTTTTATTCGATCTTGGATGTAGAGGTAAAATTATTTCAATTTCATTTGCTATTCGATTAAGCGCATTTAAAATTGATTTTAGTTTTTCAGCATCATTTGTGTTCTCTTCGCGATGGATTGTGCATAGAATGAATTTTTGATTTTTGAATTTTCTGATTGGGAACTTTAGATCATCGATTATTTTTTTACTGCGCAAAGCAAGGTCAAACATTACATCCCCATTTTTAATAACTTTACAATCAAAATTCTCAAGATTTGCAACTGCTTTAACTGTAGGACAAAAAAGTATATCTGAAATACGATCTGTTAATACTCGATTTACTTCTTCAGGCATTCTCATGTTAAAACTTCGTAATCCGGCTTCAACGTGGATTATCTTAACATGGAGCTTTTTTGCTGCCAAAGCGCCGGCAAGTGTGGAATTTGTATCTCCATAAACTAAAACAAGATCTGGTTTTTCCTGTAAGAGTAGCTTTTCCAGATCTATAATCATTCTGCCAGTCATTTCTCCATGAGATACGGAATTAATATTTAGATTATACTTTGGGATTGGAATTGACAGTTCATTAAAAAATATTCGATCCATGTTGAAATCAAAATGCTGACCAGTATGGATGATCGTTTCATTAATAAAGTCAGATTCTTTAAAAGTTTTACTTACAATTGAAGCTTTGATAAACTGGGGTCGTGCTCCTATTATTGTTACAATTTTAAGCAAATTATTTCCTGATGAATTTTCTGTGAATTGAATTTATTATCTTTTAATGTAAAAAATTAAATGTTTAAATTTATGTGCAATTATTTTTGAAATAATTTTAAGTTAAGTTTAACTCTCTAAATTGCGTGATCAAATATTGGAAATAATTAAGAAATTAGAAAAAAATAAAATATTTGATTCAATTTTAGAATTCATATCAAATACTTTATTATTAATACTTCGCAAATTCATAAGAAAAAATATCAACGGCAATATTGTAATAATCTCGCTGCATAGATTAGGCGATACAGTATTCACGATTCCTGCTGTAAAACAAGTATATGAACATTATTCTGCTAAGAACGTTTATGTTCTAACTTTCTCCGATAATAAAGAAGTTTATAACCTTGTTTTTAAGGATGAGTCAATAATAACTATAGAAAAAAGTGAATTCTCCTGGGGAACTAGAATAGCCTCAAGGAATGCGAGAAACACTCTAAAAGGCTTACACCCCAAAATTATTTTTGATCTAACAGGAAATATAGCCTCAGCTTCATTGATAGCTGTTTCCAATGCTAAGGAAATCGTAGGGATGAATACAAAATATTATAAATCAATCTATGATGTTTTTGTGCCGATTAGACACAAACCTCATTTGATAGATCGTTACTTGGATGTTGTAAAAGCAAACTTAACATTTGATGAAAATAAAATCATCAAAGAATTCCCTATTAAGTTTCAAACTGATGGAAAGATTTTAATCCATCCTTTTGCCGGTTGGAAAGCTAAAGAATGGAATTTAAATAAATTCATTGAGCTTGCACGCTTATTGAATTATAAGTACGAAGTAGAAATGATTTCTGCTGGAAACTTGATTCCGAACGATATTGTACATGAAATTAGAAATCATAAAGTACCACTATCTTTTACAGCTTCAATTAATGATCTTGTAAATAAAATTAAGGAATGTTCCGTTTTTATTTCGAATGATTCCGGACCGTTATACATAGCCAATTTGCTTGGTAAAGCTACGTTTTCAATCTATGGACCCACTAATCATGAGTTCTCTCATCCATTTGGAAAGCATCATAAGTTTATTCAAAAAAAAATTTCTTGTTCTCCAGACGGCACTCAATATTGTTTTGCACAAGCAGGATTGGATTGTCCTTCGAACGAATGTATGAACTTGCTTCAGGTTGAAGAAGTTTATAACACTTTTCAATCTTTTATAAGTGAACTTGGGATAAAATAAAAATTTATTACAAATAAAGTCTAATGGTCAGAATGGTTTATAATTTCGTAGTTAACAATAAGAAAATATTTATTGTTTCAATTCTTCTTTCAATTTTAGCGATCAAATTAGATCCGTACTCATGGATCGGGATTATCCTGTTAATATTTCTTATAGCTTTCCAAATATATTCTACTAAAAATTTTATACTATTCTTCATTTTATCATTATTGGTTGTATCGAGTGATATAAGTGAAACATTAAGAATAGTTCTTAATACTTCTGCATTAATCTTTTTAATGTATGTCTTTTTTAAAGATTACGGACTTCAAATAAATTCATATCCAAAACTTCCTTCAATAATCAAGGGTTATGTATCTTTCACTATTGTCATCATGGTTTTCTCTTCACTTTTTTCGGACAATATTCTAACGGGTTTTGATGAAACTTTAAGGCAAATCCTTTTCTTCGTAATGTGGTATATTCTTTTTGCATATTTAAGTGAAGAAAAAGACTCGTACAACTATGTTCTAGTCTTGATTTCAGCAGGAGCAATAGTCGCAATTATTATTATTTATTCATTTATTGTTTCAGATATATCAATTTACTTACTCCAGACGCAGGGAATTATACACGAAGGAGGGAGTTTTAAGAATGTCACAGCGGCGGCAGGTATTTTTGCAGTAACAATTCCGCTGACTTTTATATTATTGCTTCTCAACCTTAAGATGAATAAGATTTTAACATATTCTTTATATGCCATTTTATTAATTCAAGTTATAGGATTATTTCTAACGAATTCTCGATCAGGATTAATGGCAGTTTTTATAAGTATTTCAATTATTCTTTTTATTCTTAATAGAAAAACTTTCAAAAGGTTTATTTTATTTGCATCATTATCATTTATTCTATTTTACTTTATCTTGCCCTCTATCTCAGAATTGTTCGCCATCTATTTTCGAACTGACAGAGTTTTTGAAAATACCAGGTATTATCTTTGGAATATGAGTATAGGGATAATCATAGATAATCCAATCTGGGGAACCGGTCCTGGGCAATTTAAAAATTTCATGTACCACCATATTCCTGTAATGCTTGGTTCATGGGATGAAAGTCAAATCGCTTGGATATTTAAGAATGCAGGATTGGGTGAATCACATAATTTCTTTTTATTTAGAACCGCCGAGCTAGGCTTTTTAGGATTATTGGGAGCCATTCTTTTACCGGCGATCTTTATCCATTTAAGTTTCAAGGTTATGAAACGAAACTTCTATAATAGGAGAAATTATTATCTGCTTGTTGGGATCTTTTCTTTAGGAATTGGGATGTTAATTCGATCCTTCTTTGAATCAACAGGTCTTCTTTCTCATGGCTGGATTACAAGGGATCTTCCATTCTGGATTTGTTTTGCTATTATCATTCATTTCTATGTTATTAGAACAGAAAAAATTCAGAAAAAATAATGAAAATCTTATTATTGGCAGATTCTAATAGTTCACATACAGTTAAATGGGCAACGTCTCTTGCTGAAAGAAGTTATGAAATAATTCTATTTAGTTTGACTGAAAATGTGACGGATATCTATAAAAAATATGAAAGTATAGTGGTTATAACAGCTGGGATTCCGGCAATCAAAAAGCTCAGCGAAGAAGCCGATATTTCAAAAATTATCTACTTAAAATCTATTCCGCTTGTAAAAAAAATAATAAAGAAGTACAAACCTGATATTGTACATTCTCATTATGCTTCAAGCTATGGATTAATTGGTGCATTATCAAATTTTCATCCATTTATAGTTTCTGTCTGGGGATCAGATGTATTTAATTTTCCAAATCGTTCTCTTATACATAGAAAGATTTTAAAATATAATTTATCAAAGTCAGATAAAATACTTTCTACCAGCTTAATAATGGCTCGGGAAGTCGAAAAATATTCTACGAAATCAATTGTGATTATTCCATTTGGTGTTAATTTACAAAGGTTTAAACCCTTGTATATTAAAAATATATTTAATGAAAAAGATATCGTAATCGGTACGATAAAAAGTTTAGAGGATAAATACGGGATTGATTTACTTCTTAAATCTTTTAAGAAACTAAAAAAAAAATATCCTTCACTTTCATTAAAATTACTTATTGTTGGGAAAGGTTCTAAGGAGAAAAAACTTAAAGAATTAGCACAATCTTTAGGGATTATGAATGATACCATTTTTACTGGATTTATTGAGCATGAAGAAATCCATAAATATCACAACATGCTTACTATATCATTATTTTTATCAAATGAGAGTTTTGGTGTTTCTGTAATTGAAGCATCAGCTTGTGAAAAGCCAGTTATCGTTTCTAATATTGGTGGACTTCCTGAAGTAGTTGAGAATGATGTCACTGGTATTATTGTTGATCCTTTCAATATTGAACAAATTATACAGGCGATAGAAAAATTAATTTTTAATAGGGAATTGAGGATATGGCTTGGGAAAAATGGCAGGGAGAGAGTTAAGAAGCTTTATAATTGGGAAGATAATGTGAAACAGATGGATGATTTATACGGAAAAGTTTTCGAAAATTTTAGGATTAATCCGGGTAAAGAGAATGCTGTCTGAAGAATTCAAAAAAGAAATTGATGAAATAAAAAAAAGATTTGATCGTAGGGGAAAATATCCAATAAATTATTACAATATTTTACTACCTGATGTACATCAAAGAAAACAGGAGTTTGAAAGGGCGATAATTAAATGGTTAAATTGGAAAAAATTTCTAAGTCTCTCAGAAAAAAAAATACTTGAAGTTGGCTGTGGTGGTGGGTCAAATTTGGCTAAATTTATTGAGCTCGGTTTTGAACCTAGAAATATTATTGGTAATGAACTAATTACGGAGCGTGCTGCTGCTGCCAGAAAAATTATTCCTAAAGAGATTGAGATAATTGAAGGTGATGCTCTTAAATTGTCCTTTACTCCAAATTCATTTGATATAGTTTTCCAATCAACAGTGTTTTCTTCAATATTAGATTCAAGCTTTCAAAAAGAATTAGCAAGAAAAATGTGGAGTTTTGCAAAACCAGAAGGTGGAATACTTTGGTATGATTTTACTTATGATAATCCTAAGAATAGAGATGTTAGGGGGATCCCGCTAAAAAAAATTAAAGAATTATTCCCTGAAGGTAAAATTAATCATTGGCGATTAACACTAGCACCACCAATAAGTCGAACAGTGACTAAAATTCACCCAAGCTTATATCATATTTTCAATATGTTTCCATTCCTGCGCACACATTTATTATGTTGGATAGAAAAATCGTAATAATATTAATCATCAATTAAATGAACAATAACTTTATCCCATTTCACAAACCTTATATAACAGAGGAAGAAATCAACGAGGTAGTTGATACTATCCGTTCCGGATGGTGGACAACGGGCCCCAAAACAATAAAATTTGAAAAAGAATTTAATTCTTTCATAGGGGCTAAATACTCCGTCTCCGCAAATTCCTGGACTGCGGCGGCACATTTAGCGCTTGAAGCCATTGGCTTGCAAAAAGGAGATGAAGTAATTATCCCTGCCATAACATTCACTGCTACTGCAGAAATTATTTGTTATTTTGGAGCAAAACCAGTTGTTGTGGATGTGCAGCCCGATACTTTCAACATTGATCCAATCGAAATTGAAAAAGCGGTTACTTCTAAAACAAAAGTAATTATTCCGGTACACTATGGTGGTCACCCATGCGACATGGGTGAGATTACTGAAATTGCTAAGAAGCATAATTTAAAAGTTATTGAAGATGCAGCTCATGCTATTCCGGCTACCTACAAAGGGAAAAAAATCGGAACAATCAGTGACGTAACTTGTTTTTCATTTTATGCTACAAAAACTCTTGCAACAGGTGAAGGCGGGATGCTTTGTACGAATAATCAAGCAATCGCTAAACGAAGTTCGATCATGCGTTTACATGGAATTAACAGTGATGCCTGGAAAAGATATACATCTGAAGGTTCCTGGTTTTATGAAGTGATAGCTCCAGGCTTTAAATACAATTTTACAGATATTCAAGCTGCTTTAGGATTAGCACAATTAAATAAAGTAGATTTTCTTTGGAAGTGTCGAAAGGATATTAAAAATCAATACGATCAAGGTTTTGCTTCAAACGAATTTATTAAAATTTATAAGATAAAAGAAGATCGGGAATCGGCATATCATCTCTATCCAATCCTTTTGGACCTCGAAAAACTTACAATCAATCGTTCTCGCTTTATTGATGAATTAAAAGATCTAGGAATTGGATCTAGCGTTCATTTCATCCCATTGTATAGGCATCCTTATTATCGAGACACATTTGAATTGGAGTTAAAAAATTTTCCCGTTTCAGAAAAAATATATCCACGTTTAGTGACTTTGCCCATTTGGCCCGGTATGAAAAGTGAAGATATTCATAGAGTAACGGATAGTGTAAATTTACTAACCAGAAAATTCAAAAAATAGTTGTTATTGTTGGTTTGATTATGTGGACTCAAGGGCGTTATATTTTGTAGTCAAATTTATTCTTTTTAAGTAAGGACCATTTTCGAGTAATATGTACATAATTGTAAAGAGACTATCGGATATCTTAATTGCATCATTAACTCTTTTAATATTGTCACCTGTACTAATACTAATTTCTATGGCAATTTTAATCAGTTCCGGAAAACCAATTTTTTATTTGCAAGAAAGAGTTGGTAAAGAATGGAAAAAATTCAAGATCATTAAATTCCGCACAATGATTGATAATGCAGATAAAGTTGGCCCAGGGGTTGCAGCCGAAGACGACAAACGCGTAACCAGGATAGGAAAATTTTTACGAAAATATAAGCTTGATGAGCTGCCTCAGTTTTTTAATGTGTTATGGGGCGAAATGAGCTTGATTGGACCCAGACCGGAACTTCCTAAATACGCAGAGTTTTATAAAGATGACTACTCCAAAATTCTTACTTTAAAACCTGGAATTACTGACTATGCATCCATAATTTTCCGAAATGAGGCAAAAATGTTAAACGGGAAATCTGAAAGTGAGTCCTTTTACTTAATGAAAATTCTTCCTAAAAAGATTTTTTTATATAAAAAGTATTTAC
>Ga0208961_1000031_pt1 | contig 81217 bp, 68 predicted proteins | sample RifOxyB3_FD_184034 | JGI IMG/M metagenome (GOLD analysis project Ga0208961, IMG submission 184034) | Groundwater microbial communities from Rifle, Colorado - Rifle Oxygen_injection B3 (SPAdes) | ecosystem: Environmental > Aquatic > Deep subsurface > Groundwater | place: Rifle, Colorado, United...
CGCCACTCCCATGAAACTGAAGGCGCCCAGCGCCCGCGTCCTCGCGGGCTCTGGGAGCGTCGTTGCCAGTTTCACCTTGGTATGACCGGGCGGTCTGCCGCCCGGGGGGCGCTGACGCATTACGGATCAGCCCTCTGGTCGCTTTACTTTAACATTTACCGTGGTAATGTAACAATTAAGGCGGGCAGTTCCCTCCGTCGCGGGGGCTGTGAAGTCTGGTGCAGTCGCGCCCGAACGTCACACGCGACAATGCGGTACGGGCGCCGGGAATTGGGCAACAAACGGGAGGCTTGCCGATGCTGTCATCATGCCGAACCGGATGGATGGTCTGTGGGTTTGCCGCGTGTCTTACTCAGGCGTCCCCCACGGGGGCGCAGCCCGCGCCGGAGGTTGCCATGACCGTTGAGAACGACTGTCTGAAGTACGAGGTCAGCACCGCCGCACGGAATGTGCTCTTTGCGGATCGCAGCACCGGCGTCAACTATGTCGCGACGCCCGCCACGACAGCGGTCGCACTGATCCGGAAGGCGGGCAAGACCCACCCTGCGACGGCGGCCGCCTACGCCGATGGGAAACTGACCGTGACGTTCGGCGAGACCGGGGTGACCGCCGTCATCAAGGTTACGATCGAGAAGCGCTATCTGGTGTTCGAGGTGGAGAAGATCAGCGACGCGACCGTGGAGAGCTTCACCTTCGCGCACATTCCGTTGTCGGTCAAGGTGGGGTTGGACGAGACGTTTGCCGGTTGTGCCGTGTCGTTGAACCTGCTGACGAACGTACCGGAGATTCCGGGCCCGAACAAGCTCCTGCGCGCCATGTGCGACCCGCGGTTCGGCGTTGTCGGAGCGCGAGTCGCCATTGTCGGTTGCCCGATGGGTGAGTTGCGCAACGTCCTTCAGGAAGTCGTGAGCGCCGCACCGGACCTTCCACACTCGTCCATCAGCGGGCCGTGGGCACTGGACGCGCCGATCAACTACGGCTCGTATCTGTTCGATACGGGGCAGATGTCCGAACAGACCGTGGACGAATGGATTCGGTTGTGTCAGCGTCTGGGTGTCAACCAGATCGACTTCCATGGCGGCACATCGTTCCGGTTCGGCGACTGCGAACCGAACCCCAAGCTCTATCCGAACGGCAAGGCCAGTTTCAAGGCGGTGATCGACAAGCTCCACGCGGCCGGCATTGTGGCGGGCCTGCACACCTACGCCTTTTTCATGGCCAAGAACTGTCCGTGGGTCACACCCGTTCCCGACCCGCGGCTGGGCAAGGACGTGACGTTCACGTTGGCGGCGGACCTTGCCGTGGACGTCACGGAAGTGCCGGTGGATGAGTCCACCAAGGATGTGTCCAACATCACCGGCTTCTTCGTCCGGAACAGCGTCACGATCCAGGTTGACGACGAGTTGATCACCTACACGGATGTCACAAAGGCGCCGCCGTACGCCTTCACCGGCTGTAAGCGTGGTGCGTACGGAACGCGTGTCGCGTCGCACGCCAAGGGCGCCAAGGTCGGTCATTTGAAGGAGTGCTTCGGCCTGTTCACGCCCGACGCCGACTCAACCCTCCTGGCCGAGGTCGCGGCCAAGACGGCGGAGATGTACAACGAGTGCGGCTTCGACATGATTTACCTCGACGCCCTGGATGGCGAGGACATCCTGGGTGGCTGGCAGAATTCTTGGCATTACGGGTCGAAGTTCGTCTTCGAGATCTGGAAGCGGCTCAACAAGCCCGCGCTTGGCGAGATGAGCACGTTCCATCATCACTTGTGGTTCGCCCGCGCCCGCATGGGCGCCTGGGACCACCCGACCCGCAGCCACAAGCGGTTCATCGACATCCACTGCAAGGACAATGAGAGCTGCGCCCGCATGTTCCTGCCGGCACACCTTGGTTGGTGGACGTTCAAGCCGGCGTGGACCGGCCCGCAGGATGAGCCGACCTACGGCGACGACATCGAGTACCTGTGCGGCAAGGCGATCGGCAACAACTGCGGGCTCTCGATCATGGGGATCAACCCCTCGACCATCAACACCGTCCCGGCGTTGCCGAGACTGGCGGGGATCATGAAGCGGTACGAGAACCTGCGCCAGGCCAACTACTTCACGCCGGAGGTCAAGGATAAACTCCGCGTGCCCGGCGACGAGTACGCGTTGAGCCAGGGTCAGGATGGGGAATGGCAGTTCCATCCGGTCCGGTACGACAAGCACAAGGTTGTGGGGTTGGACGGTTGGAGCAACACCTGGACGGCGACGAACAAGTTCGAGCGCCAACCGCTCCAACTGCGGATCGAAGCGCTCATGTCCGCCGGCCCCTATGACGCCCCGGGCAACGTCACGCTGGCCGACTACACGGCTTCCGATGCGTTTCCGGTTCTCGCCGCGCAACCGGGAATCACGGGCAAGCTGGAGTCGTCGACAGCGCAGGTGCGGGCGGGCACGGTCAGCGGCTTGTTCTCGGCGACGAACACGACAGAGACCTCGACCAAGTCCTGGTGCAAGCTGGGAAAGACGGACCCGGCGACCGTGGACCTCAGCGGCCATCAGGCGCTCGGCGTCTGGGTGTACGGCGACGGCAAGGGCGAAGTGCTCAACCTTCAACAGACCAGTCCGCCCCACCTCTCGCACGGCATCGCCGACCACTACATCGTCGTGGATTTCATCGGTTGGCGGTACTTTGAACTGATCGAGCCGGAGGGGGAGCGGTATGCCGACTACTCGTGGCCGTACGGTGGAATCTACTCGATCTATCGCGAGTCTATCCGGCCAGGGAGTGTCAACCCGCTCAGTTTCTGGTTCAACAACATTCCGCCTAAGGACGCCGTGAGTTGTTACCTCAGCCCCGTCAAGGCCTTGCCCACGGTGAAAACGAAGCTGCGCAACCCGTCCGTCACGGTCGGCGGCAAGACGATCACCTTCCCGGTCGAGATCGAGACCGGCGGCTACCTTGAGTTCCGCTCGCCGACCGACTGCAAGCTGTACGCGCCATCGGGTGAACTGATCGCCGAGGTGACCCCGCAGGGCGACGTTCCGGACCTCGACGCGGGCGCGAACGCGATCCGGTTCGCGTGCGAGCCGGATGCCGGCGTCACCCCACGGGCCTACGTTTCCGTGATCAGCCGGGGCGAGGTGCTGCGCGGCCGGAATCCTGTCGAGCAGATCAACTGGAGCCTTCTCCAGCGCGAGGACGACGATCCGCGCACGGTCCGGGCGTTGGACGGGGTTCAGAACGAGTGGGACATCGCGTGCCGTGCCGATGCGAAGAGCGCCAAGCTCGAAGTCGAACTCATCGTGGACTCCATGGGTGACACGGCCGCGCTGTACAGCGACCCGGCCGCCATTCCGCTGGAGCCATTCGACACCCTCGATGCGTTTGCCGACACGCCGGCCAACAAGTACCTGCAGTACGTGGTCAGCGGCGCCGGGGCCGGCGTTGCGACGTCGCCGGGTGTCACGCACGAGCTGGCGCTCGCGTCAGACCTGGTCAAGCAGGGCAAGACCAGCGCGCGCTACACCGCCACCAGCGCCAGTGGCGGCGGCTGGTCGGCCCGGGGCAAGCGGTTCGACCCGCCTCTGGACCTGTCGGCGTGCACGCACATTGGGTTCCTCATCCACGGGGATGGCAATCGCGAGGTCGTGAACGTGCAGCTTCGCGACAGCAAGGGAGCCTGGCACGACATGAAGGTGGGGATTGGCTTCACCGGCTGGAAGTACCAGGAGTTCGCCCTGGCCGGCGCTGCCTGCGACCTGGCGAAGATCGAGTACCTGATCGTCTACTACAACGGCTTGCCAGCCGGCAAGCCGTGCACCTGTTACCTCGATGACATCCGCGCGTTCCGCGACCCGACGTTCCTGCAGAATCCGTCGCTTACCGTGGCGGACCGCAAGATCGTTCTTCCCGCTACCCTCCAGGCGGGCTCGCGGCTCGTGTACACCGCCAACGGCGAATGCAGAACCTACGGGGCAGACGGCAAACAGAAGGCGGTGTTCACTGCCGTCGGGGGCCCGCTGACGCTGAAGCCCGGCGGCAACCGCGTGAAGTTCGACATGGATGCCGGCACGGCACCGGCGTTCCAGGTGCGGATCAGCACGACCAAGGTGTACGAATGAGAACGGAGTCCCCGCGTGCCGGTCGCGCCTGATCTCAGGCCAGTGCGGCGGGCGGCCCGCCGCCCGCCATCGCACCGCCCGGAGGCCGGGCGGGGTATTCCCGGCACGCGGGTGAGCCGGCAGGGGCAGTTCGGGTCACTTCTACTGCACAAGTCGCTCGTTGGAGGGGACTCCGCATGGCGGCACCACTGGCCAAGATAACCGGCGAGAACGCCCGTCGTTCGGGCGCTTGGGGCGTCTGGTTCCTGCTCGCGCTCGCTCCCATGGTCTGGGCGGAACCACCGGCAGTGCCCATGACCTTAGGCAAGGGCACGGGCGGCGATGGGGCATGGGAGGCAGCGGGTGCTTCGCACTCGCCGACCACCGTGCGGGTCGAGGAGACGGCAGGGCCGGAGGAAACGCCGACCGCGGTCGTAGAGTTCACCTTCTCTGCGGGTAATTACAACTACAACTGGGCCCGTGTCGGCACGGGCAGTGTCGATCCCACGGGGGTTGCAGCGGTGCGGTTCACGTACCGGACGGATGTGCCGGTCGAGTTTCCGGGCATGAACATCATGGTTCACGAATCCACAGGTGCCGCGTATTGGGCGCACGCGAGGTTGCCGCTGTCTCCGCGCCGATTCACGACGGTCACCGTGCCGTTCAGTGAGCTCTCGGTCCCGGCTTGGTCGAAGGATGTGAATGGCAAGCTGGATGTGGACCTGATCGACCAGGTCTGTTTCGGCTTCGAGTCCGGAAACAGCGGCAAGGGTCTGATTTTCATGTCCGACGTGCAACTCGTGCCGGACGGCTGGTGACCGGGGAAGGCGCGGTGTGTGGTTAGGACCTGGCCTGGTCCGGCGAACTGAACTTCGCCGCCAGCCCATCGCTCGCACGCTTGCAGGTGGTTGCACTCGCCGTTCGTAGTTCCGCTCTTGGGGCGCGTCGATTTAACCGATGCAGCACCAAGACAGCCCGCGAGGACGCGGGCGCTCCAGTTCGGATTGAGCACGAAACTTGGAGCGCCCGCGTCCTCGCGGGCTCTTGGTTTGAATCGATCGACAGGCCCTGAACGCGGAACTACAAGCCTCGTGCAACACTCTGCTCTTGGGTGCCGCAGGTCAACTACTGCCCGGTACCCCTGCCGTCAAATTCACGCCTATGGTCACAGACGGCGCGACACCGCTTTGACTGACGCGCATGGCCCGGGCGTCGAAAGTCAAGAGCGGCGTCGGTGTCCCATGCTGCAAGTCCACGTCAGCACAGCGGTTCGCCCTACCGCAGGTTGAGCCACAGGGTGCGGGCGGCTTGGTCGGGGGCGAGGTTTACGAGGGGCGGTTCGCGGTGCAGGTCCGCGGTGCGGCGGCAGGTGCGAAGCGCCCAACGCGTCATGCGTTCCAGATCGCGGTCCGTCAACTTCGTCGAGTTGGTCGAGAGCAGGATCCAGGCGCGAGAACTGGCGAACTCCAGGGCTGCAAAGAGCAACGGCTCCAGATCGCTCTCGACGTGGAACGCTCGGCCGCGGGTCCCGCGCGAGAACGTGGGCGGGTCGAGGACGATCATGTCGAAGCGTTCCCCGCGGCGTTCCAGGAGCGGCAGCGCGTCCAGCACGTCTTCGGCGCGGAACTGGTGTCGGGCAGGGTCCAGGTCGTTTTCGCGGAAGTTCTGGCGTCCGCGTTCGAGTGCCCGCCCCGAGAGGTCGATATTGACCGTGTCGCCGCCGCCGAGGGCTGCGGCCACCCCGAAACTGCAGGTGTAGGCGAAGCAGTTCAGCAGGCGTTCCGGCTTCAGCTTCCGCACCAGCGCGCGGTTGTGTCGTTGATCGACAAAGAGTCCCGCCGCGTAACCGCCGGCGAAGTCGATGCCGAAGCGCATACCGCCTTCGGTCACCACCGTCTGGCGGCTCGCTTGCGAATCGCCGGTGAGCAGTTCCGGCGCGTCGCGTTCGTTGGGCTGGCGCGGCAGGTCCCGGGCGAACACGCGGGACACGCAGGCACCCGTGGCGTTGGCCCAGGTGTCGAGTCCCTCAGCCAGCGCGGTGCGGGCGGCGGCGGTCCGGTGCGAAATGAGGTAGTCGTCCCCGAAGCGTTCGACCCAGCCCGCATCTGAACCCCCGACACGGTAGGCCGTGGTCGCCTCGGCGGCGAACGTTTGCACCTGCTCGGCATTCAGCCAGCGTTCGCCGGGCGTGGCCATGCGGGAATCAGCCGAGGCACTGGGGCTATGTGTGCGTCTCATGTCGGGCCGCGGCTGTGGGGTTTCTCGGTCATGGAACGAAGCATTCCGTGCATCAACGGTCGACGGTCGCCTGCGGCCCGGCGCTGGCTCGCGCCACTGTCGGTTCAGGTCGTGGCGCTGCCGACCTTGACCCACTTGTTTTTCTTCGCCGAGAGATAGGCGGCTTCCATGATGGCGACGGAGTCGAGGATGGCTGCCAGGTCGGCGTCGAGTTCTGCGACCGGGACCTGACCGCGGATCACGGCGACGAGACGGTCGACACGGTCGGGCTTGGCGGGTTGCGCGGCAACCGGTTCCTGCGGCTGGCCCGGCGCGCCGGTGACGTAATCCTTGCCGTTGTTCCACAGCGACTTGGTCGCGCCGACGATCTCCAGGCCGCCAATGCCGCCGGTCTGGGTCCACGCGGCCTCAACCGTGCCGAGCACGCCGGAAGCGAAGCGCAGGTGTGCAACGCCGAAGTCGTCGACCGTGTCGTAGATTCCGGACTCGTTGCGGATGGTGGCCCAGACTTCCGTGACCGGGCCGAACAGGCTGCGCAGCAGGTGCACGGCGTGGGTGCCCATGTCCATGAACGCACCGCCGCCGGAGAGCTCCGGGTTGTAGAACCACTGCAAGTCCGGGTTGTCGAACCAATGTCCGTAGGCGGCGTGATGCGCGTTGCGGAACCGGACGCGCGTGATCTTGCCGAATACATTGTCAGCCATCTGTCTGGCCACCGCCTGCATGACGCCGCTGAACGGCTGCATGTAACCGCAGAACAGTGGGGTGCGGCACTTCTGCTGGAGTTCGGCAGCCTTGCGGGCATCGCGCAGGCTGGAGGTGAGCGGCTTCTCGCAGAACACCGGCTTGCCCACGGGCAGGACTTTGCGCAGCAGCGGCAGGTGCCGCGTGTTTTCGGCGCAGATCAGGAAGCCGTCGACCTTCGGGTCGCGAAGCAGTTTCTTGAGGTTCGGCTCGAACCGCGTCTGGAACTGCGTCGCATAGCGCTGGCCGCGGTCCTGGACGTCGTCCCAGATGGCGTAGGCCTTGCGCCCGTCCGTGCCTTTGCTGAGGTTGTCGAGGAACGACTTGCTGTGGATGTGCGCGGTCGAGATGACGGCAACGTTCGCCATGATTTGGACTCCTGATGGTGTTGAGGTCCGTCCTTCCGGACCGTACGACAGTTCCAGTACGCCTGCAAACGGGGTACAGTAGTCGTCCGGCACCCGTCCCGTCAAGTGCTTGGGTGCGGTGTCCTGCTCAGCGTGATGCTGCCCGGGCGCGGCCGGGCCTGCCTGTCAAGCTGTCGTTGCCGGCGGTTGTCGTGTTCAGCGCCGGCCGGCCTGAGTCCCGACCCGGCCTGCAAAACGACCGACTTTGAAACGGCCCCGGGCCAGGGCGCGGACGGTTTGCCTCGCAGGACCGGTCGCGCCATATTTCCCCGGTCGGAGGCAGACGGGAGATGTGTCAATGATCGAGACCGAACCCCAACCCGCCGTCGCGGACACGGCTCTTGTGCTGCGGCAGGCGGAGGCACTTTACGAGCAGGGCCTGTACCTGCAGGCGTACCAGTCCGCCGTGGCCGGGTTTGGCCCAATCCGGGAATGGCAAGGGACTGAGGTGCGCATTTTCGGCAGTCGCCTGGCGGCCAACCTGGGCAACCCTCAGCTTTCCGGCGCCTTGAGCTTGACGACCTGGCGACGCAACCGTACGCATCCCAAGGCCAGGGTTTACGTTCTGCCGCGACTCCTCGAGCGGTTCGGTCCCCTGCGCGCCCTCGAGTACTGCGCCGCCTGGGGCGATCTGGCTGGGGCAAGTCCGGAGGACCGGCACTACCTCTTCTCGCAGCGTGCGCACATCGCCATGCTGCTGCGCGCCTTTGATGAGGCGGCCGAGTGGGTGCAACGTGCCGAGGTTGCCTTGCCGGGCTCGCCCTGGTTGTGCCTGGAACGTTCTGAACTGCTTGAGAAGCAGGACCGGTTCACGGACGCGCTGGCCACGGTGCGCGAGGCGTTCGCCGTCCGGGCGTGGTACCGGCCGGCGGTCCAGCAGACGGCGCACTTGCTGCAGGTTCTGAACCGCGACACCGAGGCGCTGGAGTTTCTGGCTGAGGCCATGCGTCACATCGAATCCTATGCGGTCGCGGCGCAGCGTACGAATCTTCTCGGCGAACTCCGCCGCTGGGACGAGATGGACGCGGTGCTGGTCGAGTATGAGCGCTTGGCGGCACTGCGAGAACCGGACGACGACCCCTGGCTCGCTACGCACCGCGCTGAGATCGCGTACCGCCAGGGGCGTTTTGCGGACGCCGTCACCCAACTCCGCAGCATCCGGAAAAGCGAGTACCATGCGAAGTTCGCCGACCGACTTGCCGCCCCGGATGCACCGGCTCGGAACCGGCGCGTCGAGCTGCCCGTACCGTTTGTGCGCCAGCACTGGATGACCTGCGCCCCGGCCACTCTGGCGGCGCTGACGGCCTACTGGGAACAGCCGGTGGATCACCTTGCCCTGGCCAGCGAGATCTGCTACGACGGTACGCCTGGCTGGCGCGAGCGCGACTGGCTGGAGCGGCACGGTTGGGTGACGCGCGAGTTTCGCCTGACCTGGGATGCGGCCCAGGCGCTGCTGGACCGCGGCATCCCGTTTGCGGTCTCCACGGTCGGCACGACCAACAGTCACCGGCAGGCGGTGATCGGGTACGACCTGCTGCGCGAGACCCTGATCCTGCGCGAGCCGAACATGTATTACGCCGCTGAGGCGGTCGCACAGACGTTCCTGGACCTCTACGCGTTCACCGGCCCCGCGGCGCTGTTGCTGCTGCCGGCGGGCAAGGCCGAACTCCTCGCGGGGCTTGACTTGCCGGAGGCGGCCCTGTACGACCGCGTCCACGCCGTGCATCTGGCGCTGAGCCGGCACGAGCGCCCGGCTGCCGCGGCGGCGTTGGTCGAGCTCGAGGCGGCGGCGCCCGGGCATGCCCGGGCCCTGGAGGCGCGCCGGAGCCTGGCCACCTATGACAGCAACAACCAGGCGGTGCTCGGGTGCCTGGACGAGTTGCTCAAGCTCTATCCTGACTCCGGGCATTTGCGGTTGGCACGGCTCGGCTGGCTGCGCGACGTGTCGCGGCGCGACGACCACCTGGCGATGCTGCAGGACATCTGCCGGAACGGCCACGGCGAGCCGGTTTTCTGGCACACTCTGGCGCAGGAACTCGGCGCAGACGCCCGGCTCATCCCCGAGGCCGGGCACTGGTGCCGCAAGGCCATCCGCCATGCACCCGTGTCCCCCGACGCTTGGCGGACACTGGGCAACTTGGAGTGGGAGGCGGCGCGTCGCGACCACGCCCTGGTCGCGTTCCGCTACGCGGCCTGCCTTGACGACATGCGCGAAGACACGGCCATGACGTACTTCAGTGCCGCCCGGCACCTCCGGCAGACGGAGTCAGCCCTGGCCTTCCTCCGCCGCCGTGTGGACCGACTCGGGCAGAAGGCGGCGGGACCGTGGATCACGCTGTTCGAGGCTCTGGCCATGCTCGATCGTGACGCCGAGGCTGCCGCGGTTCTCGACGAGGCCATGCGGCAGCGCCCTGACGACGGAGTGATCATCCTGCTCGCCGCCGAGGCGCAACTACGCCGCAACCGTCCCGACGAGGCGTCACGCCTGCTCGAGGCGGCTCAAGGCAAGACCCGTCGGCTCGACTGGTTGATGAAAGCGGCGGCACTCGCGGCAGAGCGCGGGGATGTGGCGCACGCCGGCGCCTGTTGGCGCGAGGTCCTCGATCTGGATCCGTTGCACATTGGCGCCGTTCGCAGTCTGGTGCGAATGCAGGCGGAAAAGGAGGGCGTGGCCGCGGCGCTTGGCTTCCTGGCGACGCTGTGCGAGCGGTTTCCGCACCACTGTGGACTGCACCGGCTGCACGCGGAGTGGCTCGAGACCGAAGGTGTCGCCGTACGTGAACCTGTCCTGCGGCGGATTCTGGAGATTGACGCCACGGATGGGTGGGCCTGGCGCGAACTGGTCGCGGTCCTTGACGAACAGGGGCGGGTGGACGAGGCGTTCGACGCGGCAGGCCAGGCGCTGAAGGTCGAGCCGCAGTCGCCGGCGTCGCACTACTTTTACGGTCAACTCCTGCTGCGCGGCGGTCGCACAGCCGACGCCTGTGAGGAGTTCAGGGCGGCGCTGCGCCTTTCCGCGGATTACGAGTATGCGCTCCGCGGTTTGGTGGAGGGCAGTCCCACGTTGGCGGAGAAGCGCAACGCCTTTGCCTTTGCCGAGAGCGAACTCATTCGGCAGGTCCTGTTCGGCGACGCACTCCAGGCCTACCGTCGCGAAGCGCACGGTATCCTCGAGCCGGAGGAACTGCTCGCCTCGCTGCAGAAGGCTCTCGACGAGCGGCCCGATCTCTGGCAAGCCTGGTCCGCGGTCGTTCTGCAGTTGGTCGACATGCAGAGGCCGGACGACGCCCTGGCACTGGCCGAGAAAGCCGTGCTACGGTTCCCGGTGCTGCCGCGGTTGTACCTCGACTTGGCCTATGTGCACCAGGCCCGACTTCAGCCGCGTGCCGCGGTCGACGCCTTGAAGCGAGCCGTGGAGATCAACCCCAATTACGGGCCGGCCTCGCGACGACTGGGCGAAATCCTGGTCGACCTGGGCGACTTGGACGACGCGTTGCGGACGCTGGAAACCGCGTGCCGGCGCGACCCTCTGGATGTCGCGAGTCTGGGCAGTCTGGCGTGGGTGCTCTGGCGGCGTGGCGAGAAGGATGCGGCCATCGCGGCGCTGCGCCGTGCCGTGGTGCAGTCGCCGGAGTACGAATGGGCCTGGGACCGGCTCTGCGAGTGGGGAGCCAAGACTGAAGGCCCGAACTTGGCCGCCGACATGGCGCGCGAGGTGACGCAGCGGCGCGGCGGCGAGGCTGGCGCCTGGCTGCGGCTGGCTGAGACGCTTATGGACAAGCCGGATGATCCGGAACTGCACGCCGCGCTGGACAAGGCTCTGGTTCTCCGGCCGCGGTTCGTCGCGGCGCACGATATGAGAGCGCGTGTGCTCGCACTGGCGGACCGCTATCACGAGGCCCTGGACGCCTGCCGGCCGCCCGTGTTCGGGGAACGGACCCCGCCGGAATTGCGCGGGCGGAAAGCGTGGGTCGAAGCGAAACGGGGCGACCTGCGCCGGGCCGTGCATCTGATGAAAGAGGTGGTCGCCGACTCGCCGAGCCTGTACTGGGGCTGGGAGTGCATTGCCGAGTGGTGCGACCGACTGAACTTGGAGGAGGAGACGCTCGCCGCGGCGCGCAAGATGGTGCAGCTGGCGCCGCTGAATCCCGTGCCGCGCGGGTACCTGGCGGACCTGCAGTGCCGGAGCGGCAAACGCGGCGAGGCGAAGGATGAACTGCGCCGCGCCCTGGCCCTCGAACCGGCCTACGAGTTCGGAGGTTTCCTCCTGGCCGACCTGTTGCTCCAGGACGGCAGTACAACGGAGGCCGAACAGGTGGTGAAGAGTCTGCGCGAGCATGGGGTGCGGAGTCCGCACCTGCTCGGGCTGGAGGGGCGAATCGCCGTGGCGCAGTCGCGGACTGACGATGCCGCCGACCTCCTGCGTTGCCTGGCGCGCATGCCGGACGCACCCGCCGCGGCGGTCATGGCCGTCGCTGATGCTCTGACGCCGGGAACGCGTCGGAGTTTGGCCGACGTTCTGCGCCGACGTTCGCCCCTGGCCGAAGCGGTCTTGTGGGAGGCCGCGCTGGCGCCGGGCGGCAATCCCGAGGCGGGCGTGTTGTGGGTCGAATTGCGTTTGCGCCGGAACAAGTGGTGGCTGGCCGGGCGCCTGGACCGTCTTGTGCAGGCGAACCCAACCGTCGGCCAGCGCGCCGTGGTTCGCCTCTTCAGCCGGCTCGGCGACACCCGGACCGCATCGGGTGCCGACACGCTCCTGCACCGTTACATCCTGGCCCGGCAACTGCTGCGCCGCCACGGCGAATGGCTCAAGAAAGACGACGAAGGCTGGGGCGCCGTGGGGTATCTGCTGTCCGCCCGCGGCTCGGACCGCGCCACCGCCGATTGGCTCGCCGACTGGGAGACCCGGCCGGGCGTCAAGCCGTGGATGCTGCACAATCTCTTCTGCAGCCTGGTGCGTCTGGGCCGCGATGCAGAGGCGCTGCGCGTCTGTCGGCACCACGTGGAACGACTGGGCGGGCGCGATCACACCACGCCCATCGCCCAGCTCTGGCTGGCGTTCGGGGCGGCGTGCGGCGACCTGCCGTTGGCGGATGTCGAGAAGTGCCGTGATGGCTTGCAGGAACAGCAAGTTGATCCGTTCTGGCGCCCTGTATTGTCGCTGTACGATGCGGTGCTTGCCGTGCGTCGCGCCGGGGATCGGCTTGCGGCTGATCACGACCCGAGCGCGTTCGAAGTCGCCTGGCGTGAGGCGTTCGACAAACTGGTCAAGGATTTCCGGTCCTGGTCCGCGACTGGCAAGGACCGGCTCCAGACGATCGCCCTCGACCATGCCATGGCCCGCATCATTCGCGATACGGGATCCTGGCGCGTGCGTCTCTGGTACTGGCGCAAGCGCTATGTTAGCACGTGAGCGGAGGCGAGGGGGCGGGGTTCGGGTTTCGGGTCAGGCCGGACGAAGAGCCCGATGAACTCGATGAGTCCGATGAGTCCGACGCGCCTGACGCGTCGGATGCCCCATACACCGTGTCGTCCTCAGTTCATTTAAGGAGGGTCCAGCGCATGTACGAAGACCCAGGTGCGCAGACGGTTGTGTCCCGTGTCGGAGCCGCCGGGCACAGGTGTTGCGCCACGCTCTACCGGTCCATGGCGGGTGCTCTCCTGGCCCTGTGTTGCAGGAGTGTTCTGGCGCAGCCCGTGCTCACGATTGAACTGGGGCCGGAGAACCGCGGTCCGGGCCTCGCTGTACCGTCCGGTGGCGACGGACAGAACGCACCGGACACGGTCAACGGCGTTGTCTGCCGGCGCATCTCCGGCGAGAAGTCGCTCTACATGTACGTCACCATCCAGGCTCCGGAGTACGCGGCGGGGCCGAAAGACCTGTACGTCGTCGCGGAGGTCCTGGACGAAACCTGCGGCGCGGTGCAGGTCCAGTACGACAAGTCGGCCCCGTTGCGGAACGTCGCGACTCAGTACTCGGCCGCCAAAGGTTTCGCGTTGCTGGTCGGCGGCGGCGATTGGCGGAAGCTCGCGTTCTTCCTGCCGGAGGCGTCGCTCATGCACGGCCAGAATTTCAGCGCCGACTTCCGTCTGTGCGCACCTGCCGGGCTGGCGGTGCGCCGGATCGCCGTCGCCGCCACGCCGCCGGAGGGCTTCGACGTGGGCGGTTCGTTGGACCCCGAATCGGCGCGGCGCCTGCACGTCGAGCGTCAGGCGGGCATGGAACTGACCATTGGCACGGGCGACGTGCAGGGTCCAATGTGCGCTGCATTCAAGGCCATGTCCGTGACCAGTATCGAGCAGTACGTGGATTGGGCCGGGATCGAGAAGGAGCAGGACACGTGGGACTGGAGCCACTGGGACGAACAGGTGGCGACCTTGGACTCCGCAGGCTTGAAGTGGGTGCCGTTCCTCCTGGTCGGGCCGGCCTACGCGACACCGCTGTGGTTCCACAAGAGTCCGATGTCCAGGTACTACCGTTGCCTGGAACACGGCCAGGAGAGCAAGGTTCAGAGCCTGTTCAATCCGGACCTGCCTAAGTACGTGGACCGTTTCCTGAAGGCGTTTGCGGAGCGCTATGGCCGCAAAGGCGTGATCGAGTCGGTCCTGCTCGGGATAACGGGCATTTACGGCGAGAGCATCTACCCGGCCGGGCCGGAGGGCGGCTGGACGGCACACCTGACCGGCGACTACCACAATCACTCGGGTTGGTGGGCCGGTGACAAGGACGCCGTGGCCGCGCTGCGTGGCGCCATGGCGAAGCGGTACGCCGACATTGCGCATCTGAACCAGGCGTGGGGCACGGCGTATGCGTCGTTTAACGATATTCTGCCGTTCCACCCCGACCGGGCGCCATCCGATCGCGCCCGGGCCGACTTCTGCGAGTGGTACATGCAGGCGATGACGGACTGGGCCGTGTTCTGGGTCAAGACGACGCGGCGGTACTTCCCGCACACGGAGATCTACCTGTGCACCGGCGGCAGCGGCACACCGGTGCTGGGTGCGGACTTTACGGCCCAGGCCAAGGCCATTGCACCGTACGGCGCCGGCATCCGCATCACCAACGAGGGGAGCAACTACACCTCGAACTTCACCTTTACGCGTGAGGTTGCCACAGCCACGCGGCTCTACAAGACGTTTTGCGGGTTCGAGCCGGCCTCGTCCGTCGATGCGTCCGGGATCACGGCGCGGATTTTCAACGCCACCGCGTCGGGGGCACGACAACTGCACGACTACGGCGACAACCCGCTGCGCACCGGTGCCGCTCTGCAGAACTTCCGTGCGGGGCTGCCGTTGCTCGTGTCGCGGCGTCCTGCACTCACGGCCGCCGTCTATCTGCCCCGCGAAAGCTGGCCGTTCGAGCCGGAACTCATCGACCGCCTGTATCATACCGCCGGCTGGCTGCGCGACTTGACCGACCTCGATTTTGTGACGCGTTGCTCGGTTGCCGACGGGGTGCTGGAAGAACACCGGCTTCTCATCCTCGGGGACACGCCCGTCCTGGAACCGGAGAGCGCGGGTAAGATCGAGGAATGGGTGCGGCAGGGCGGAATCCTGGTGGTTGTCACCGGGACGAGTCGGCCGTTCGCGGAGCGTTTGTATGACAACCGCGCCTGGCGGTCGCGCCTGTTTGCCGAGTCCGCGGTGCGCCCCGGCGACCTGCTCGAGCCAGTGCTGAACGGCCCCGCGCCGGACCGGTGGGTGCTGCAGGTCGGGTCCGCGGCGGACGAGGCGTGGTTGTTCGGGGACTGGAACGGGCGCGAGCGCGGCTCGGAATGGCCGGGGCTGGAGGGTGCCGCCAAGCGCTGGTCCGGTGGCACATGCGGCGTTTACCTGCCCGTGGCGCCAGGGGCGGACTACACCCTCAAAGTCTCGGTGCATGTGCCGACTCCCGCCGCCAGGCCCGCGGGCAACACCGTCGCGGTGAACGGCACTGTGCTGGGGCGGATGAGCGAGGAGGGGGCGTGCGAGTTGGAGTTGCCGGTCCCGGCCGCGGTTCTCGGCCAAACGACCGTGGCGCGGCTTGAGTTCGACATCAACACATGGGTCCCGGCCTTGGTCGATCCCAAGAGCGGCGACAAACGCAAGCTGGGCGTGGCCGTGCGCCGGATCGAGTGGGTTCGCAGCGGTACGGCCGCCGATGGCCCGGACGGCACGGCAATGCTCGACTTTCGACTCCGCCCGGAAGAGATCGGGGCTTGCGTCAAGTCCGTCGGGAAAGGTTACACGCTTTACCTTCCTGGGCTGGCCGACGACGACAAGGCACCGGCCCGGTTTCTGGGCCAGTTCATCCGTGACACGGGTTCCGCCCTCCCCGGCGTGGCCGCACTGGCGCCGGAGGATGGACGCCTGGATTGCATCTACACCACTCGCACCGACGGGGGAGTGTTGCGATACGATGCCAAGAACGGGACGATCCGGGAGGAGGCGACAGGGCGGAAGACGCCACGCATCCTGCGCTGGTTCAGATTCGGGCACTGAGACAGGCCCTGGACACGCCAGGTTTGTAGTTCCGCGTTTACGCGGTCCGGATTCGGGCGCTGGGGTGCAGGAACGCACCTGTGGGGTGAACCGGTGCGTTCCCCAGACCGCCTGAAGGCGGAACTACGAGCCAAAACGAAGACCGCGTAAACGCCGGACCACGAGCCTGGGGCGGAACTGCAGGCAGAGGGTTACATGTACGACTACCGCAGGATGACGCCGGAGCAGCGGGCGTATGTGCTGGACCTGCGCAAGACGCGCGGGCATCCGTGGCACGGGCCGCCGCACGCGGGCAACGAGGCCGGGTACCGGATCGTGACCGCTGCCTGCTATGAGCATCGGCACTTGCTGAGCACACCCGAGCGTCTTGAATGGTTCGAAGACGAGTTGCTGGCCACACTTCATTGCGCCGGGGTCGTCTGCGCGGCGTGGTGTGTGTTGCCGAACCACTACCACGCCCTGGTGCTGATCGAGGATGTGCGCGGGTTCTCGCGAGTGCTCGGGCAATTGCACGGGCGGACGTCGCACCGCGTGAACCTGGACGACGGCACGCCCGGACGCAAGGTGTGGTTCCGGTGCCAGGACCGGTTCATGCGCTCAGAACGGCACTTTCATACCACATGCAACTACATCCATCACAACCCGGTTCGACACGGGTATGTGCACAAGTGGCAGGACTGGCTGTTTTCGAGTGTGCACGGGTATCTCGAAACGAAGGGTCGGGATTGGCTCTTGGACATGTGGCGCGAGTATCCGCTGAAGAACTACGGCGACAAGTGGGACGTGTTCAAGACCGCCTGAAGGCGGGACTACGAGCCAAAACGAAGACCGCGTAAACGCCGGACCGCGAGCCTGGGGAGACGCAAGGTTTGTAGTTCCGCGTTTACGCGGTCACGGATTCCGGACGTTGGGGTGAAAGGACGCACCTTTGGGGTGAATCGACGCGCTTCCCGGACCGCCTGAAGGCGGAACTACGAGCCTGAGGAAGACCCGCAGGCTACTACATCCTTCCCCTCTCTCTGCTCACGTCCGCGCGCTTCCTCGGGTCATCTCGAATGCCGTTGCCACATTCGCACCTTGCCTTCCCCCCGGGGCCGTGTACCATATATATCTGAGGGGCATTGTTGCGAAGGGAACCGGTGGTCTGGTAGAATGCCATGGCCGTCACGTCGGCTTGTTGCAGTCAGGTTGCGGCGTGGCGCCGCAAGTGCTCCGCACTGGACGCGACACCGGGACTTGAAGAGGGAGAGAAATGGGCAAACCACGGGGACTGCGGACTGACGGGCGCGGGAAACCTCTTTGCCGGTCACTCCTTGTCACTTGGCTGGCGGGTTGGCTGGGGGCGGGGTTGCTGACGGTTGCTGTCGCCGTGCCGTCGGACGCGGACGTGAGTGCCGCGTCCTCGCCGGCGTCCGCGAGTGTTGCGGAGTCCGCGGGGCCGGCGCCTGTCACCGTCGACGGCCAGGGCCAGAGTCAGGGCGCGAGCTTCAGCGAGAAGTTGGCTGCCCAGGTCGATCCCAAGTCGGTCAAAGTTGAGGCCATTCCCGGTGGCGCCCGACTGCGCTGCGAACTGCAGGACCTCGTCGGCACGGTCACGCCCGACGGATTGAACATTGAGTCCGTATCGGACACCGAGGGTGGCGGAGCGTTCACGCTGCGCCTGACCGGCTGGGGCCGGTCGGACCGGATGCTCGAACCCGCCCCCGGCCAAGTCGCCGTGGACGGCAACCGGGTGACCAACACTCGTTGCGCGCAGTCGGAGTCCGTTTCTGCCCCCGACGTGTCGCGCGTTTCGTCCCAGGCTCGTAGTTCCGCCTTCAGGCGGTCCCCCTGTCCCATGGCCACGCGTACCCCGGACCGCGTGAACGCGGAACTACGAACCCAAAGCACCGGCGCTCTCATCGAGGAATTCACCACGTCAGGGGAGGGGATCCGTCACGACCTGGTCGTGCTCGCGCCGCCCGCCGGCACGGGCGAACTCGTGGTCACGCTCGCTCTCACGGGGGCCGAGGCGACTCAATCTCCGACCGGCACCAAGGTCCGCCTGCCCACAGGCCGCGAACTCACCTACGACCAGCTCCGCGTCACTGACGCCGCCGGTCGAGTGCTCGACGCCCACATGACCGTCGAGTTCCGTTCCTTGGAGGGCGAGCAGCCCCGCGAGCCGTCTGCCGCCTCGACCTTCCACCTTCCACCCTCCACCTCTGCTCTTCTCGCCATCCGCGTGGATGACGCCAACGCCCGCTACCCGGTCCGCATCGACCCGACCATCACGGACGCCAACTGGCGGAGTCTGGGCGGGAAATCGGGAGCATTCCAAGTTTGCGCCATGGTGGTCACGGGTGCCGGTGACTTGGTCGTAGGCGGGTACTTCAACGCCGTCGGGGACGTCGTGGCCAACTGCATTGCCAGATGGAACGGCGGGAGTTGGTTCCCGCTCGGCTCTGGCATGGACAACGGCGTGACTGCACTGGCGGTCTCCGGCCTCGATCTATACGCTGGCGGTGAGTTCACTGCAGCCGGCGGTGTCAGCGCCAACCACGTTGCCAAGTGGGACGGTAGCAGTTGGAGCGCGCTTGGTTCGGGCATGGGCGGCGATTCCCCGGTTGTGAACGCGCTGGCGGTGTCAGGCACGGACCTTTACGCCGCAGGCGACTTCCACACGGCCGGCGGCGTCAGCGTCAACCACGTTGCCAAGTGGGACGGCAGCAGTTGGAGTGCACTCGGGACGGGCATGAGCAACTACGTGAACGCGCTGGCGGTGTCGGGCTCAGACCTTTACGCCGGTGGGTACTTCGGTATGGCCGGTGGCGTCAGTGCCAACGGCATCGCCAAGTGGGACGGCAGCAGTTGGAGTGCGTTAGGTTCGGGCGTGGATGGCGGCGTGTTCGCACTGGCAGTGTCGGGCACGGACCTATACGCGGGCGGGTTCTTTGGCACAGCCGGCGGCATCGGTGCCCACTGCATCGCCAAATGGGACGGCAGCAGTTGGAGTGCACTCGGGTCGAGCGTAGATGACGGCGTGTTCGCGCTCGTGGTGTCGGGCACAGACTTGTACGCTGGCGGGCGTTTTACGACAGCCGGCGGCAGCAGTGCCCACTACATCGCCAAGTGGAACGGGAACGGTTGGAGTGCGCTTGGTTCGGACCTGGGTGGCGATTCCCCGGGTGTGGAGGCACTGGCGGTTTTGGGGACAGACGTTTGCGCTGGCGGACTGTTCTCTACGGCCAGGTGGGACGGCAGCGACTGGGTCGCGCTCGGTTCGGGCCTGGGCGGCGTTGGTTCTTCGAGCGTGTTTGCGCTGGCTGTTTGCGGTTCGACCCTGTATGCGGGCGGGAATTTCACCACGGCCGGCGGCGTCAGCGTCAACCGCATTGCCAAGTGGGACGGCAGCAGTTGGAGCGCGTTCGGCTCGGGAATGAACGGCTCCGTGAGTGCACTGGCGGTATCGGGAGCGGACCTATACGCTGGCGGGGGGTTCACCACGGCTGGCGGCGTCAACGTCAACCACGTCGCCAAGTGGAACGGCGAAAGCTGGAGCCCTCTTGGTTCCGGCATGAACGATAGCGTGTGCGCCCTCGCGGTGTCAGACACGGACGTTTACGCCGGCGGGAATTTCACCACTGCCGGTGGCAACAGTGCCCGTTACATCGCCAAATGGGACGGGAGCAGTTGGAGTGCACTTGGCTCCGGCATGGGCGGCAGTTTCCCGGGCGTGATCGCGCTGGCGGTCTCCGGCACGGACCTGTACGCTGGCGGCTGGTTCACCACGGCCGGCGGCGTTAGTGTCAACCGAATTGCCAAGTGGGACGGTAGCGGTTGGAGCGCGCTTGGCTCCGGTACGAATGGCGGCGTGAAAGCACTGGCGGTGTCGGGCACGGACTTGTACGCCGGTGGGGTCTTTACCACAGCCGGCGGCAACAGTGCCCATTACATTGCCAAGTGGGACGGGAGCAGTTGGAGCGCTCTCGGTTCGGGCGTCGAATACGACGTGAACGCGCTGGCAATATCGGGCACGGCCCTATACGCAGGTGGGTACTTCGGCACGGCCGGCGGCGTCACCGCCAACTACATCGCGAAGTGGGACGGCAGCAATTGGAACGCCCTCGGTTCGGGTATGAACAGCTTCGTGCACGCGCTGGCGGTTTCGGGCATGGACCTGTACGCTGGCGGGGAATTCACCAGGGCTGGCAACAAGGTCTCGGCCTACGCCGCTTGGCTGGACTCTACCCCGCCCGACGCGCCAACCGGCCTTGACTTGGCGACCGCGGACGACACTGGCAGTTCTGGCACCGACGACCTCACGAAGAACACCAGCGGCCTGACCATCACGGGGAGTGCTGAGGCTGGCTCGGCGGTCAGGCTCTACGAGGGCGTGACCCTACTGGCGACCGGTACCGCGGCCGACTTCGCCAGCCTGGGGCTCGACATCAGTCTGACCGGTGACGGCGCGCACAACGTCACCGCCACGGCGACGGACGTGGCGGGTAACGTTTCGGTGGCGTCTTCGGCGCTGACCATTACGGTGGACACCACTGCGCCCACGGCGAACGTCGTTGCCGTGACGCGTTCAGCACTCGATGTGAGTTTTGACGAGACGGTGACGGGTGCAAGCGTACCGGCGGGGTACGTCCTTGATCCAGCCGTCAGCGTGTCGGTGGTCGAGCCCCTGGGCGGCGCGGGTTACCGGCTCACCACGGCACCGCTCGTTCCCGGCGCCAGTTACGCGCTGAATTTCCCCGGCATCGCGGACTTGGCGGGCAACGCGGTGGCCAACGCCCCGACGGTGCGGAGTGGGACGGTCGTCACGGTCAATCTGTCCGATTCCGCGGTTGCCAGGCTCGACCTTGGCCGGTGGGCAGGTGCCTCGGACGGCTTCGAGGACGGCATCGACACTGTGGCGCCGGCGAAGACGAACGAGGCCCAAGGCTACGCCTACCTGATGGACCACTGGGGGCTCGATTCTGCCCCGTGCAACCTGGTTGCCGACTTCCGGGCCGCGACCGGAGTGACCCGATCACGACTGGTGGTCGACGTGCCGGCGACCCGCGGGCCGGTGACGCTGTCGTGGGACGTGAGCCAGGTCGGAACCGATGAAGAGGTCTATCTTCAATTACTGGACAACGACGCGCCGGCCGGGCCGCCGACCGACATGAAGGTGACCTCGGGGATCGTGGTGAGCGCGGACAGCGAGTTCGAACTCGTCTGGGGCGTGCCGGAACCGTTCACGCTCGTCTATGCCACAGGCTGGAACTTGGTCGGCTCGCCGCTCCTGACGCTAGGCGATCTGCGGTGCGCCGACGGCGGCGCGGCCTTGGCCCTCGACCCATGCTGGTTCTACGACGGAGGCCAGCTCCTGAAGCTGCCACAAGGCGAACCGTTGCCCGCAGAGCGCGGAATCTGGGTCTACTCTCCGACCGGCGGAACATCCCAGGCCGTCTACGGACTCGATGCGGACGGGCGTATCCAATTGGTGCAGGGGTGGAACCTGATCTCGCCGGTACATCCGTTCACACTCCCGGACAGCGCGGCGTTTGCCGGGCCGGCCTGGTGGTGGGACCCGTCGGCGGGGGCGTACGTGGCGGTTCTGCCCGGCAGCGTCCTGCAGCCGGGCCACGCTTACTGGGTGCGTGTGCGGTGCCCTGGCGTCTCACTGGAGACCGGACCGTAGCGCGGAAAGCCCGTTCCGCCCGCAGAACACAGATGGTGCCGGTGTGTGGGTGAGTGAGTTTGGGAGTGGGGAATCACGCCAGGCTCGTAGTTCCGCGTTTACGCGGTCCGGATTCGGACTCAGGGGAACAGGAACGCACCTTTGGGGTGAACCGACGCGCTTCCCGGACCGCCTGAAGGCGGAACTACGAACCTGGGAACACCCCGCAGGTTACACCCTTTCGCTTCTTCCGCGTCTATCTGCGACGTTCTGCGAACTATCGCATCCGCAGTTCGCGGTAGACCTCCAGTGAGTAGAGGAAGTCCGGGTAGCTGATGAGGGTGGACAGGGAGTGGTCGGAGCCGTAGATGAACCGGGCGTTGCGTTCGCGCAGGCCGTTGATGTGGCGCGTGATGCCGGCGCGGATGGTGGCGCGGTCGCCGGACTCCAGGATGCGCGCGTCCAGGCCGCCCACGAAGCAGAGCCGGTCGCCGTACACCTCCGCGTACTTGAAGATGTCGTTGCCGGCCTTCGCTTCCATGGGGTTGATGGCGTCGAACCCGGCCTCGACGGCGAGCGGAATCATCGGTTCCTGGTAGCCGCAGGAGTGCAGGACGACCGGCAGGTTGTACGTGTGGAAGAAGTCGACCATCTCCTTGTAGTACGGGAAGATGAGTTCGCGCAGTGTGTCCGGGCTGCAGAACAGCCGGTCGCGGTACCCGAGGTCCTCGTAGATCCAGATGCCGTCCGGCACTCCGCCCTCGGCGAAGATGGTCTTCCAGCAGGTCTTGTAGAGGTCCGTGTAGGTGCGGTTGAAATCGTGGATCCAGTCCGGATCTTCGATCAGGGTCATGAACATGTTCACGTCGCCCAGCGAGGCGCGCAGGATTTCCCAGATGAACATGTGCCCGAAGAAGACCCATTTGCCCTGGTCTTTGCGATGCTTCAGGGCCTTCCGGGTGCCCTCCAGGTCGCCGAGTCGCGGACGGTGATCCTCCAGCAGGTGCGGTTTGTACTCCTCTTCCCAGATACGGCGTGAACTCATGTGGAAGTCCATGTGTTCCGGCGTGCCGGACCGGTTCTTCCACCACTTCAGCGCCGCGCCATTGCCGTTGCGCACGATCTTCCAGTCGTTTGTCTCCTCGATGATCCCGGGCGGATTCAGGTTGGCCTGCCAGTTGAACCAGCCGCCGGCGCCGACCGTGTCGAACCCGAAGTGATCCGTCGTGTCGATCGCATTGCCCTTGGCGTCTGCCGGCATGCCCTCCGACACCCACCGGCGCAGCGTGTCGCCCCAGGGGCTGTCGAACAACGGCACAAACTCCGCCTGCCGCCCGCGCATCAGCGCTTCGACCGCTTCATATGATGTTTGCATTAATGACCTCCTGTATCGACGCAATTCAGAAAGTTGAGTTCATTCGTATTGGAAGTAAGTTATCCGTGTTCGGGTAAATCGTAAATAGCAAAAGTGACCATAAACTACGCGGGTTTGACCGGAATGAGGCAGGCTGTAGGGGGATAGCGCCCTCAGGCGCTACGCTTCGACCAACATGTTTGTCGTAATGGGTTTCGGGTTTCAGGAGTCGAGGGGCGTGAGACGTGAGTCACCGTGTCACTGAGTCAGACCCCGGCGGCGCACCGCGCCGCCGTTACGTGACTCAGTGACGCACTGACGCAGTGACGCAGTGACCCCGTGACACCCGCCCCTTGACACCCAACCAACACCAACACGGTGGTCGAAGCGTAGCGCCTATAAGGGCGCTAAACCCCTGAAACAGGCGACGCATGACCTACTTCGATGACTTCAGGTTGCTTGGCGCCTTCTGCGAGGCGCCGTTGGGGCGGCCTTACAATCAGGGCTGGCCGGACCTGTTCTCGGTGCAGTTCGTCTTCCGGGGCGAGTTCCGGTTCGGTCGCGACGGGGCCGGTATGTCGGTGCTCACAGCGCCCGTCGTCTACTGGATCGAACCGCGACACACGTATCAGCTTGAACCGACCGACGGCGCGGATGTCCGGCACGTGGTGTTGTTCCGCGGTGAACGCGGACGCCGTATCGTGGAGCACGGATTTGATGTTCTGAGTGCGCGCGGTTGGCTGCCGGTCCCGGAACCGGAGGAAATGGACGGGTTGTTCCGCGCCTTGGCGCGTCCGGGCGGGGCGCCGTCTGTGGAGGAGCACGCCGATGCGGCCGTTCTGCTGGACCGCATGCTGGGGTTGTTGCTGCTGCGGCGGTGCGAGTCGGGTGCGGACAGGTGTCGCGAGCGGATGCTCGCGATTGCCGAACAGATTCGGGCGCACCCGTTCGAGCGTCACGATCCGCGAGACCTGGCGGAGCGGAACAACATGTCGTACACGCATTTCCGGCGGTTGTTCAAGGCCTGCGTGCAGCGGTCTCCGCACGAGTACGTGCTGCTGTGCCGGATGCAGGCCGCGGCGCGGCAGTTGCGCGACCCGGGGTGCCGCATCAAGGAAGTGGCGCGCCTGGCCGGCTATGAGCGTCCCGCCGATTTCAGCAGGGCCTTCAAGCGCCAGATGGGACTGGCTCCACGGCAGTTGCGGAGCCTGATGCCGTGAGAGGGCCGGGGCGTTCCTCGTCCGGTATAGCATCCGCACCCTGCACGGGTACACTATGTGGCCCGAGTTGGTGCGGAAAATGCGTTCGTTCAGGTTCTAAATCCGTGCTCTGCGTGGGGCGGGGCAGGGGATGTGTGGATTTGTGAAGTTGCGTTGTGCCGGGAGTCGGGAATGGCGACACAGAACCCTAAGCTTGTGATCCTTCTCGAAGAGTTGCAGCGGAACAACTCGTTGCCGGTCCTGTCCCAGAACACCCAGGAAGTGTGCCTGGTCTCGAGCCAGGAGAACTCGTCGGCGGCGAACCTGGCCGCCGTGATCATGCGCGATTGCGGGATGACCTCGAACATTCTGGCCCTGGCAAACTCGGCCTATTACTGCCCCCTTGAACCCGTCAAGACGGTGTCTGGCGCCGTCATGTTGCTGGGGTTCGAGAAGGTTCGGTCCATGGTCATGGGGTTCACCATTTTCCAACAATCCACGAAGGGACTGCGCAACCGCGAATTGACGCGGCTGTACGCGGCGTCGTATTTCTGCGGGAGCTTTTCCATGGCGCTGGCGAAAGATGGGAAGTGCCGATCTCCCGAGGAGGCGTTTGTTGTGGGGTTGCTGTATCAACTGCCCCGCATCGCCCTGGCCAATGCATTTCCCGAGAAGTTCCGAGTCATGGAAACCATGGTTCAGGAGCAAGGGGTGCCCTTGCAGCAGGCGTGCCTGAAGGTGTTCGAGGTGTCGTACGATGAGCTCTGCGACGGGATCGCCGGTTTGTACAATCTCGGCAAACGGCCGATGCAAGGAGCCGACACCAGCAGGATGGATTTGCAGTCGCGCCTGGTGCAGGAGGCGGGGAAACTGGCGGGCATGATGTTCAGCGAGAAGGCGACCGGCAAGGCGGCGCTGGACACCTTGAGCAAGGACATCTCAAAGCTCTTGGGGCGCAACGAGTTCCCGATTGACGAGTTTGTCAAGCGTGCCGGCAGGGAGGACCCGAATATGGGTCGCTTCTTCAATCTGAAGGAGGACGACCTGGAGATGATGGTGAAGATTCTGGAGTGGGGCAAGGCGAGTCCGGCGCAGATCACGCCGGGCCTGGCGTTCGGGGAAGCCATTGCTTCTGGGAAAGAACCGGAGAAGGAAGATCCGGAGGTACTGTTCGGGCGACTGATGACGGAACTGGCGAAGGTACGGCGCAAGGCGGCGGACATCAACCAGACGCTCATGATCGCGCAGGAGACCTTGTTCCGGTGTTTGAGCCCGGCACACGTCTTTGTGGCGTTCCTGGACGAACACCGGATGTACCTCGTGGGGCGGTTGTACACCGGCGCCAATGATCTGGTCACCGCCGGCCAGTTCAGGGTCGCCCAGAAACCGGAGAATTCGCCGTTGGTCCGATGCTTGAACACCGCGGCGCCTGGGCAGTGGGGCAAAGGCGAGAGCGACCTGGGACTCTCTGAACCATTGATGCAGCGGCTCAAGTTGCACAGCGCGGTTTTCGCGCCGGTCACTCCAGCGGGGCGCACCGTGGGACTGTACTTTGTGGGGCGGGACACGGACATGCCGTTCTCCGAACGCGAGCAGGTCTGGCTGGAGCAGGTGGCGGAGCAGGTCAGTTTCTCGTTCGAAGCCATGTCCCGACTGCGGGCGAGCCGTGCCGCCGCCGCCGGCCCGAAGTGAGTACGCGCAAGCCTATCAAGCCAACAGCGCCGGTGTCTGTCTGTGTTGTGGTTCGACGCTCTGGGGAAGTAGAGCATGGCTCCAGCCTTGCAGTCCCCGCGCAGGGTGTGAGAATCCTGGCGCGGATCGGGAGCAGGACAGCAAGGCTGGAGCCATGCTGTTGCCTCGCGGCACACGTGCAAGCCACTGCCGTTAGCTTGATATGCACGCCCTGCGGGGACGGCGTGACCGACTGCCCGCCGCACGTCAACGAGCAAACTCGATGAACCCGGCCTGGGTCACATCGTAGGAGTGCGCGCGGGTTCCTTCCCACATGAGCCACAGATCTTCGCGGCTCTTGCGCACGGTCAGGCTGAACGCAGCCTTGATGTCCGCAACCGGGTCTATGTCGATCATGGCGAATGGGATACGGAACTCGGCGGTCCAGCGGCCGGGTTCGGGGCGGGCCGCTTTGAACACGATGCCGCCCGGGTCCATGGCTTTCGGTTCGTCGTTGCCGTTCGGCGTGGCGCCGAACTGGACAAACCCGTTGCCGTAGCCGCGCAAAACCGCGATCGGGGACGTCTTGCCCTGGCGTGCCGTCCTGATGCCGACCTCGACGGCATCGTCTGCACCCCACTGATTGCCGTCCAGCTTGGTGTCTGGACTGATGCTGCTGTCCACCGCGATGTACAGAGCGGTTTCGTCGTAGGCGAGCCAGGCGCGGCTCTGGCGTGTCGCCGGGGCCGGGCTGCCACCGACGTCCTGCGCCAGCAGCATCGCCTTTGCGGCGTCCGCACCGTTCCACTCGGCCGGGTTGATGACGCCGTCGATCGCGATCGGCGCGGCGGCGCGCGCGACCTTGAACACGGGCGCGACACCGGCCTTGGGTTTGGGCGGCGCACCGACGGGACGCTTCATGAACGGCGGTAATGGTTTGGGCGGTTCGTAGGTCCAGGCGTCCTTGGGCGGGTTGGGCCGCAACTCGTCCTTGACCAGGCCCATCTTGTCGAACGGGATCGGCTGGAACCCGGGCAGGCGCTTGAACACTTCAGCGTTCGGCTTGAGCTGGAAGTCGCCTTTGGCGGCGTTCACGAACCCCGGGTCTTTGTCCGTCACCCAGTTCTCGCTTTCGTCGACCTGCCAGTTGCCGCTCTTCACGTCAGCGCACATGGTGATCACATTGCGTACCGCACGGTTGACGCGGACCTGCCCGGGCTGCGGGTCCATGAACCCGACCAGTGCGGGATAGTGCGTGGTGTAGGGCGGTTGCGTGATGTCGACCTCCTTGAGAAGTCGGCCTTGCCAGCCGTCCGGGCCCGTGCCGCCCATCGCGTCTTTCCAGCGTTTGTCGTTCCACGGCGCCGAGCCCAGCGCCCGTTTGCACTCGATGAAGATGTTGTTCTCTGCCAGATTGTCGTGGCCGCCGTGCGAGAACACGGTACCGAACGAGCCCTTGCCGGGATCGCCGCAACGGAAGAAGACATTGCCGATCACGAAGTCGCCGCCGTCGCCGTCGTCGAAGTAGACTGCGGCGTTGCCGTGCCCCATGGGGCTGCCGATGTTGTGCCAGAAGTTGTAGCGGATGACGTTGCCGCGGCACGACGGGTTGCGGCCCTTGTAGTACGCACCGCAGTCGTCGGTCTCCATGCAGATGTGGTGCACGATGTTGTACTCGAAGATGTGGTCGTTCCCGCCGATGCCGATGGCCTGGTGCGGCGCGTCGTGGATGAGGTTGTGCGCGGCGCGATTGCCCACACCGCTGATCATCAATGCGTTGGAGTACGTCAGTTTGTGAGTCGAGAAGCGCCAGATGTGGTTGTTGACCGCTTCGTGCCCGCCCGGTGTCAAGGTCTTGCGGTCGCCGCCCGAAAGCGTGATCCCGCCCGTGCCTGTGTCGTGAACATCGCACGCCTCGACCGTGTGGCGGGTGCCGCCCGAGACGTTGATACCGATCCCGCGCGTGTTGCGGACTTCGCATGCCTGGATGCGGACAGCGCTGCCGCCGCTGACCTCCATGCCGTCGCCGAGGGACGCCTCGACGGTGAACCCGCGCAAGATCACATCGGTTGCGTCCTTGGTCGCAACGACGGGCGCCTTCAAGGTGGAGAGGACGACGCGTGCGTCGGCCAATGGGCCCGGCGGCCAGAAATACAACAGCCCGTTGGCGCGGTCGATGAAATACTCGCCGGGGCGGTCGAGTTCCTCGACCAGGTTCAGCGCGTAGTAGCGGCGTGGCGAGGGGTTGCCCTGCTTGACGCTGTACACGGACGGCGCGGCCAGTGTGATCTGGCGCTTCTCGCGGTCGATCGCCTTGACCTGGATGACCTCGGCGTACCAGTCGAAGCACCAGTAGCCGTGCAGCCACACGCCGGCGTCAACCTTCCAGCGGGATGGTTCATCGCCGGAGTACTCGAACACACCGCCCTCGTTGCCCTTGTCGCCCGTGCGGGGGATGGAGCCGGGGGCAATGATCTTCGCAATGGTGGCCCAGCCCTCGTTCGGCCAGCGCGCCAGCGTCATGCGCTGGTCGTTGAAGAACAACTCGGGTGCTGCCGGCACGCCTTGAAACTTCACCGGGAAACTGCCCAGGTCGGTGACGCCGAGCGCGCGCAGATCGGCCTGAATGACCTGCCCGCGCGCCGCGGAGGCAAGCCGCTCGAGGACAGTGGCGTCGGCGAGCGGCTTGAACGCGTCGTGCGGCAACGTCGGACCGCCGGCCAGGATGACCTTCTCGCCAGGGCAGGCTTGGTAGAGGATGGGGGCCTCCGCGGTGCCCGAGTCCTGTGCCTCGAGTGTGAAGGTCTGGGCAAACGAGTACGCCCCGCCACGGACGACGACCGTGATCCCTTTGCCGGTTGCCGGAGCGGCGGCCTTGAGCTTGCGGATTTCATCGCGCGCCCGCTCGAGGGTGAGGAATGGGCCGTCGGTCTTCGTGGGTGCGGGATCGGCCAACTTGCCTGACCACGCGTCATTGCCGTTTGTGGCGACGTAGAAATCCGCGGGCGGCGGCACCGGCGTTCGCGCAACCCCCGCCTGGTCGTTGGCAGCCCTGCATCCGGCGCACATCAGTGCCACGGACGACCCCAGCAGCCCCGTCATGGTCAGGATCCGGTTCATGTGACGTCTCCCTCTGTCTGGACGTGAACGAGCCAGAATACAATGGCGTCGCGGAGCATGGTATGGCGCTCGGTGGACTCCCACCGGAGTCACCGTCATAAGATACTCCGCCGCCGCAGAACTGCTCGCGGGGTGTTGGCAATGGAGGGAAATGAGGCAATGCCCTCCCCACAGGGCGCTGCATGACCGGTCATCTCGGGAATGGAACTCGCGGCGTCGCATCCAGACCGCCTGAAGGCGGGACTACAAACCCCATGCCGTCCAAGGTTCGGAGTCCCGCCTTCAGGCGGTCCGGGGGAGGCGACGTCCGGCGGGGCCGGAGACTTGTTGTCGTGGACGGGAATCGGGGCCCAGCGTCTCACTCGATTCGGTACTTGATCAGGCGTTGGTTCCCAACGTCGGCGACGTAGAGCCACTCGCGGCCTTGCGCGTCCTTGATCGCGGCGATGCCGACCGGGCGGCAGTAACCCCGGGGTCGCGCCTACTTTGAGTAACCCCGTAACCCCGGGGTCGCGCCTACCTTTTTGAGCACATTTGCCCGGTCTGGAGTCGGGATTCGGTATCCCGGAGCGTCCGCCATTCGCTCGCTGGTGCGTGGCGCGTGGGCGTGGCCGTGCCCGGCGCACCTGTCGTCGTCGCACTGCGTCGGCACTACATAAGGGCGCGCCGTTATGCGTTCGTTCGCCGAGACGAGCGGTGTCTGCGTAACCTTACTAATTGGCTATCTTAGATTACGCGGACCGCGCTGAACGATTAAGACCGCACCTCGTCCCCTCTCTTCCCTTTCTCCCGTCCGCCGGCGGCGGACGGGAGAAAGGGAAGAGAGGGGGGCGCGCACGCTTGGCGTGCGAACCCGATTCACCCGTGGCACAAGGCCACGGGGGGCTCACGCATGGCCCAGCACGCAGTCGTTCCACCCGCCACTGACGCAACACTAGCCATTCGTCAGGGCTGTTTCAAGATTCGTGACCGTCGCGTGCAGCGAGTACCCCCGGCGTGTCCCCACGCCGGGGGGGGGCGGCCTGAGGACAGGCCGCCCCTACCGGGTGTGCGCGGAGGCGTGGCCTTCCGAGACGTGGTGCCAGATCTTGAAACAGCCCTGGGGCCTCGATGCAATGCGTCAGCGGCTCCCGGGCGGCAGACCGCCCGATCAGGTGAGGGCGTTACTCACTGTTTGTCCGGGTCGTTCTGGCAAAGTTGCGGGACCGGCTCGGTCCCGCAACCGTCGGCGCGACGTGTCCCGACGAAGTGGTTGCACGAAGCCGGCGCCGCTCCGGCCACTCTGCGGTGACACGCGAGTTTCACGGGAGCGGCGCCCGAACGCCGCTGACACCTGGCACTTGAACACTCAACATCGCAACCCAACACCGTTCAACCCCGGCGCCCGTCGCGACACGCGCGCGGACGGCCTGCACGCATGATCGAGTTCGGAACCATCATCAACGGCTATCGTATCGAGCGTGAGTTGGGTCACGGCTCCATGGCCGTTGTGTACCTGGCCAACCAGATCAACCTCCAGCGTCTGGTCGCCTTCAAGGTCCTGTCCGCCACGCTGGCCCAGAACCCCGAGTTCGTCGAGCGCTTCCTCAACGAAGCCAGGTCCGCCGCCGCACTGAGTCACCAGAATCTGGTCCTCGCCTACGACGCCGGTGTCGCCGGCGACACCTACTATTTCGTCATGGAGTATGTCGAGGGCGAAAATCTCGACTTCCGCATCCGCCGCGACGGCGCCCTGCCGCACGGCGTGGCCCTGAGCATGGCCACCGCCATTGCCGCGGCGCTCGATTACGGCTGGCGCAAGAAGAAGCTGACCCATGGCGACATCAAGCCCGAAAACATCATGGTCGACAAGGCCGGCACGCCGAAGGTTGCCGACTTCGGCCTGGCCAAAGTGACCGGCCACGAGACCGAGGGCCGACGCGCCAGCGGCATCCTGCTCACCCCCGCCTATGCCGCCCCGGAGGTCATCCGCGGCCGCCGCGTCGCCAACGACTGCCGCGCCGATATCTACTCGTTCGGCGCCACCCTGTATCACATGCTGGTCGGGTACCCGCCGTTCCCGGGGACCGATGCCGACGTGGTCATGAAACAGCACCTGACCGACCCGATTATCCCGCCCCTGGATCGCAACCCGGCCGTGCCCTTGATCACGTCGGATTTCGTCTGTTGGTTGCTCGAGAAGGAGCCTGAACGCCGGCCGCAATCCTGGGAGGAGGTCACGCGACACCTCAAGAAGGTGAGGAGCGGCAAACGCGTCCTCCGTGCCGGCGGCAGGCCGTTTCGGCACGACCGGCCAGGCGGTGCAACGTCGGGCACGGCGAGCGGCACCGCCCGCCGGCCGCGGGCGAGCTTTGTGTCGCGATTGCTCACACTGCTGCTGGTCCTGGTCGCGCTGACCGCCGGACTGCTGTTCCTGCAACTGAAGTGGCGCCAGATGCATGCGCTGCCGCCGCCCGAAACACCGGCACCGCAGCCGGAAACGACGCCGGCGCCGGAACCGTCCACGCAGCCCCGGGCAGCCCAGACGGAAGCCGACACTGAATGGGCCGCCTTGCAGCCCAAGCTCAAGGCGGCGGAGTCGGCGCGGGAGCGCATGGAACTGCTCGAGGCCTTCCGCAGAAACCACGAGAGAAACCTGCCGCCCGAGTTTCGCGAGACCATGGCGCAATCCCTCCGGGAGACGGACAAGGAACAGCCCGAACCGGCCAAGCCGCCAGAACCCGAAGCGCCCGAGGAAACACAGCCCACACCCGAAGTGGGCCCACCCGTGTCTCAGCCGCCGCCGAACCCGTTCCCGCCTGAACCCGAGGGCCGCGCACGGGAAAAAACGGTCGAGAAAGGCCCCGCCCAAGGGCCACGGAAGCACGCCCCGAAATGACGCCGATGCAGTCCACATGCCAAACCGCCAGACCGCCACGGTTCCTGCACTTGGAACGGTGTCGGACAGTATTGGCGGCCGGCCGAATGCCCCCCAACTTGGAACGGGCCCGAGATTGGCAACGAACGTCAAACGCTGAAGCAGGCCCGCAGGGTGGACTCCTCCGTCACGCATCACTTGATTTGGCCCGGTCTTGCTTCGACGTTCAGAGTTCGGCGTTCGACGTTCGACGTTCCCTGAGTTGGGTTGCAGGGGCGGTGGGCCTGCTCCTCCTGGCGCTGCCCTCCCAAGCCCCGGCCCAGGGCAACGCCCGCCCCGTCGCCCCGCGGTACGAACGCACCGTGACCATTCAGGGCGCGCAGGTCGCCGGCCCGCTCAAGGATTTCCCCGTGCTCGTCACGGTGTCAGACCCAACCCTGAGCCGGCACTGCCGGAACGACGCCGCAGACGTCGCCTTCCGACGCGCGGGCGACGACACGGCGCTGCCCCGTGAGATCGAGGCGTTCGACCCGAGCCGCGGCGAACTCCGCGCCTGGGTCAGGATCCCCGCCCTCGAGCCGCAACAGGACGCCGAACTGCTCATGTCCTACGGCGCACCCGAACCGGCGCCGGGCCCGAGTCCGCGCGAAGTCTGGGACGCACAACACCTGCTGGTGCTGCACTTGAACGAAGACTCCGGGGCGTTCCGCGATGCCACGGGGCGCCAGAACGACGCCACCCCCGCCGGAAGCATCAAGCCCGGGGACAAGGGGAAAGTCGGCCTGGCCCTCGGCTTGGACGGGAACGGCGGTCACGTGGTGGTGAAGTCCGCCGCCAGCCTGATGCTCACCGAGGCCTACACGATCAGCGGCTGGTTCCGGTTGAACGGCAAGACCGAGTCCGGCGAAAACCCGTTCTTCGGCTGTGACAAGGCTCTGGCAGCCCGTTGCGTCGGCACCACCTGCGATTTCGACTTCCGGCAGTGGCCGGCCGGCGGCGCGGCGTGGGAGTTCCCTGCCCAGAAGAGTTTCATGACCTGGTTCTCCTGGTACCACATTGCGATCACGTTTCAGAGACCCAGACTGACACTCTACCGCAACGGCGAGATCGTCGCTTCGGCCGACGGCCCCGACACGATCGCGACCGCCGGGCGCGACCTGTGGCTCGGTGCCCTGGAGGGGAGCGGCGGTGGACTGAACGGCGCGATCGACGAGTTCACGGTCTCGGATACTGCCCGCAGCCTGGCCTGGATCCGGACCTCGTACAACAACCAGAACGCACCGGCGACGTTTGCCGCCGTCGGACCGGAACGCGACCCTGCGGCCAAGCGTGCGACCGACTCGCAGAAAGGCCGCGGCCCGAGCCTGGGCAAGCCGTGGGACGTGCCCGAGCTCAATCTGCACCTGATCTGGATCCCGGCCGGGGCATTCCCCATGGGCAGCACCCAGAGAGAACGCGACTGGGCGGTCAGCCTGCAGGGCAAGGCCAACCCGGAACTGCTCAAGGACGAAGGCGAAAAGCCGCGCCTGACTCCAGTCAATACCGGCTTCTGGCTCGGTCAGACCGAGGTCACCGTACTGCAGTGGCGCTATTTCATCGACGCCACCCGCTACAAGACGGACGCCGAGACGCGGGGCAATGCACGCTGTCACCGCCCCATCAGGGCCGTCTGGGAGTGGATCCCCGACAAGAACTGGCGCGACCCGCACTTCCAGGACACGCAACGCGAGGACTTCCCCGTCTCCTGCATCAGTTGGAACGACGCCAACGCTTTCTGCGACTGGCTCACCCAGCGCGAACGCGCCGCCGGATGCCTTCCGAACAAGGGCCAGTACCGGCTCCCTACCGAAGTCGAGTGGGAATTCGCCTGCCGCGGCGGCGCGAAAAAAGGCAGCCTGTTCTGGTGGGGCGATTCGTGGGCCGACGCACAGGGCCGCGCCAACGTCGCGGACCAGCATCCGTTTAAACCGGACACCCGTATCCGCTGGGCCGACGCTCAACCGTGGGACGACGGTTGGTTCTACGTCGCGCCCGTCGACAGTTACGGCCCAAAGGGTCGGAACGGCTTCGGCCTCTCCGACATGCTCGGCAACGCCTGGGAGTGGTGCTACGATGTGTACACGCCGCCACCCGGTGCGGCGGAAGAAGGCGCAGACACCACGCTGACACGCCGCGCGCTGCGCGGCGGCTCGTTCTGCTCCGACCCCGGTTACCTGCGCTGCGCCGACCGCGGCTGGCTCTTCGAGGCCTCGGCCACATGTTACACCGGCTTCCGGCTCTGCCTCGGCGTAACCATCAACAACCCGTGAGAAAAGGTGTCAGGTTGCAGTGTTCAGGTTTCAGAGAGGATAGGATCCAATAGATCGAATGCCGTGACCGCCCCGACACCCGACACCTCTGACAAAGGCCCCACCAACCATGTGCGTTCTGGCAGCTTACCTCGGTGACCGACCGGCAGCCCCGATTCTGCTCGAGATGCTCGAGAAACAGGAGGGCCTGGCCGGCGGCTACTACGCCGGCCTGGCCACCGTCCACGACGGCAAGCTCCTGTTCCGCAAAGTGGTCGGCGATGTCGCCGCACTGCGCCGGCAGACGGACGCCGCGGCCCTGCCGGGCACCGTCGGCATCGCCCACAGCCGGACACCCAGCGGCGGCAACGTCGAGTGGGGCCACCCGTTCGTCGACTGCCGCCAGCAGATGGCCTACGTCGCCCAGGGCGCGCCGGGATTCTTCACGACTCGGACCGACATGCCCACGTTTGGCAACGCACTGCTCGCCAAGGGACACACCTTCCGCTCGACCTGCGCCGAGAAGGTCGGCAACTACCCCGGACTGAACAACGGCAAGTTCGTGCACCTGAGCGACGTCATGTGCCACCTCATCGAGGACGAGCAGCAGGCGGGACTGAGCCTGCTCGAAGCGATGCGGACTGCATTCACCCGTATGCCCGGGGAAATCTGCGGCATCTGCCTGCACTGCGAAACGCCGGACCGACTCGTCGTCGCCGCCATCAACCAGTCGATCGTCATCGGCCGCGACGACGCCAGCGTCTACCTCTGCAGCACCGGACTGGCCCTGCCCGAGTCCGTCACCTGGCGCCTGCAAATGCCGCCCAACACCGCCGCCGCCGTGACGCGCTCGGACCTGACACTGCGGCCATTCGATCCCAGCGCGGTGCCCGTTGTGTCCGCACACCCGAGCCTCGACGCCGACGCGTTCGCTCTGGAGAGTCTTCGGAACACGCCGGGGCAGACGTGGGGTGCGCTTTTCGGCAAACTCCGAGAGAAGCTCTGGCCAGGTGGCGGCCTGACCGTGACAGCGCCCGCCGTGAATATCATCGAGAACCTGGTCCGCACCAGCCGTATCCGCCTTGAAACGCATCAGGTCCCCGGCATGTTCAACCGCGGCACCACCCCGCAAGTGCGAGTGTTCGCCAGCGAGTAGCCACTCGGCGGCACGATGCGCCTCACACCCCCGTTGGTACAGCTTTCAAGAGGAGCCTGCCCATGACCTTCAAAGCCGGTGCTGCAACCACGAACATCACCCCGCCGCTGGGGGTCCGTTTGTCAGGCGGATTCCTGCCTCGCCCCGCGGAAGAGGTCCTGGACGAACTCCACGCCAAGGCGATTGCCGTGTCGGACGGCGTCACGTCGCTGGCCATCGTCGCCTGCGACCTGATCGCCATGACGCGGGACCGCGCCGACGCGGTGAAGCGCCGCGTCGAAACGCTCTGCGGTATCCCCGCCGCCAACATCCTGGTCGCCTGCACGCACACGCACACCGGCCCAGCGCCCTGCTGGGTCCTGGCCGTGGAGCCGGAGAACGCCTATATGGACTGGGCGTGCCTGAAGATCGCCGACGCCGTCGCCCTGGCCGCCCGGCGCATGCGCGACGCACGCGCCGGTGCTGCCGCCGGCACCATTCCCGGGCAGGTCTTCAACCGCCGCTGGTGGTTGAAGGACGGCAGTGTGAAAATGAACCCGGGACACCAGAATCCGAACCTGGTCCGGCCGGCCGGGCCCACAGACCCGCAGTTCTCGATCCTTGCCCTCGAGGGGGTGGACGGCACGCCCATCGCGCTGCTCGCCAACTATGCCCTGCATTACGTCGGGGGCCAGGGCGGCACGGTAGTCAGCGCCGACTACTTCGGCGCCTTCGGCCAAGCCGTCCCCCGCATGCTCGGCCAGAACATGCTTGCCATCATGTCGAACGGTTGCTCGGGTGATATCAACAACGTCGATTACTCGCGACCACCGCATCCGCTATCCGGAACGAGAGGCGCGAAGATGCACCAGGTCGCGGATGTCTGCGCCGCGGAGGCGGTGCGGCTCTGGCGGGAGCGGGTTGAGTTCAAGACGGATATCCGCCTCGGGACAGCGCAACGGGAGGTGTCGGTCCGGAAACGCCCAATTCCCGCCGCAGAACTGGCCGAGGCCAGACGCGCGGTGGCCGCGGGCGGAGACCTGAAGGACCCAACCTACTTCTGGAAGTGGCAGCAAGTCCGTGTCAGCGAACTGCCCGATGAATTCCCCACCCTCCTGCAGGCGCTGCGCATCGGCGACGTCGGCATGGTGGGACTGCCGGGAGAGATCTTCGTCGAGATCGGGCTGCAGGTCAAAGCCTGCTCTCCCTTCCCGGTGACGATGCCCATCGAACTGGCCAACGGGTACCTGGGCTACACCTGCACGGACAAGGCGCTGGTCGAGGGCAGCTACGAGACCCAGACCTGCTACTCAAGCCTGCCCGCGGCCGGCACGGAGCCGTTGTACGTGGACACGACAGCGGCTCTGTTCCAGGAACTCAAACCACCCCGGCATTGACCCCGCCAGTTGATGCAGGCGCGAAACGTGTGTAGAGTAACTTGGTCTGATGGTGAAACGTGTATCCCGCCAACGAGGCGGCAAAAGGGAGCAACCGTTGAGTTCGGACCAGGAAAAGTCTACGGGCGAACCGTGCCCGGCATGCCCGTCGCTCGGCGCCATCGGCCTGGCACTGGCGGTGATCTGGATCGTCGCCCTGCTCCTTCTCTACTACACGGCGGCACCCAGACCCTCGCAGCCCAAGCTGGACGCCGCAGCAGAAGCCGTCCCCGCCGCAACCGAACTGCCGTCGCTTTGTGGCAAGTTGTTCGGCGACCCCGAAGCGCGCGTCGCGGTGGTCGCGCTCCTCCCGGTCAGCAGCGGCTGCCAGGATGCGCTGGGGGCGTTCCTGGTCACCGTGGCTCAAGCCATCCCCGACAAGGTCTCGGTCCGCATCCACGACATGAAAAGCGCGGACGCCGCCGCCATCATGAAGGCACAAGATATCCGCTGTGCCTGTGTCATCGTCAACGGCCGCACACGGTTCGACCTGGGCCCGGAAAACGGCAAGCGCTTGCTGGAAGGTCCCATGGATCCGGAAGACATCCGCGACGTGCTGATCTCCGAACTGAAGACGATCTACGGCGAGCCGGGGCCGGAGCTGCCCGCCGCCCCGGTCGTCAACCTCCCGAAACGCCCCCCGCATCCGACCGGCCCCGATTTTCCGCACTGACCGCCGCCGCACGCTGAACGCTCAGACATTTCTTGCTCCCCACTCCCCGCTCACAGCAAGTTGGCGGCCGTTTCCGCCAGTTGACTGCGCTCACCCTTGACCAGGCAGATGTGCGCCGCCAGTTCGCTGAAACGGAACCGCTCGACCAGGAATGCGAGGCCATTGGAGAGGGAGTCGACGTAGGGGTTGTCGATCTGGTGCGGATCGCCGGTGAGAATGATCTTGGTTCCCTGCCCGACGCGCGTGATGATCGTTTTGACCTCGAGCGGCGTCAGATTCTGGGCTTCGTCGATGATGATGTACTGGTGCGGAATGCTGCGACCGCGAATGTAGGTCAGCGGTTCGATGCTGATTTCGTCGCAGTCCAGCACATCGGGCGGAAGGGCGCGGCTGGGGCTGCGCTTGTCCTGCTCGCGCAGCAGTTCGAGCGCGTCGTAGACCGGCTGCATCCATGGCTGCATCTTATCCTTGATGTCGCCGGGAAGGTAACCGATATCGCGGGTAAACGGCATCGTCGGCCGGAACACCAGCAGTCGGTGGAAGCGGTCCTCGGCGAAGACCTTATGCAGTCCGGCGGCCACAGCCAGCAAAGTCTTGCCGGTGCCGGCCTTCCCAGTCAGAGTGATGAGCTGGATGTTGTCGTCGAGCAGCGCATCCATGGCAAAAGTCTGCTCGAGGTTCAGCGGTTTGATGCCGATGATGTACTCGTTATGCCGAGGCAGGGGCTGGATGTCCAGCCCATTGGCGGCGAAACGGCCGAACTGCGCCCCCTTCTTCGTTCCGGACTCCTGCAGAAACACGTACTCGTTCGGCGGCCCCTCAATCCCCTCGATGCGCACCTTCATGCCATCGCGAACCTTCGCCATGACCATCGCGTCAACTTCCAGAGTGCGCCAGCCCGGATACCGGTCCGCGTCCGGGTAACGGTCGACGGTGTAGTCCTGCGCCGGAATGCCCAGCGCGTCCGCCTTCAGGCGCAGGTTGACGTTCTTGGTGATGAGGACCGTTTCCTCATTCGGGTGCTGATTGCGCAGGAACATGGCCAGCGCGAGGATATGGCGGGCCGCACGGTCCCTCTCACGGCCTGCGCCGGGAAGTGTGTCCCCCCCGTGCCCCGAAACGACCCGAAGCATGCCGCCGTTGCTGAGCCGAACACCCTCGCCCAAGCGCCCCTTGGCGCGCAATTCGTCCAGCAGATGCGCGACCTGACGCGCATTCCGGCCGAGTTCCGAAGAGTCGTGCTTGAACCCGTCCAGTTCTTCGAGCACTTCAATCGGGATGATGACGTTGTTGTCGCCCAGGTGGAAGATAGCCTGCGGGTCGTGAAGCAGGACGTTGGTGTCAACGATGAAATTCTTCGACATTCATTGATCTCCGGCGGCACACACACATATTGCCCGGCATTGGCCCCGGCTAATGATCGGCCGCGGAATAAGATGCCACCCAAAGCCGCAAAACACAACGCTGACCGGGGAAGGCGGACCTGATCATGCTGAAAGAACTGCCGTTCGAATTCCGCGGCACCCGCTGGATGCTGGGGCGCCGCCCGCTCGTCATGGGCATTCTCAACGTCACGCCGGACTCGTTTTCCGATGGCGGCCAATTCTTCGACCCGACAAAGGCCGTCGAACAGGGCTTGCGCATGGTCGCCGACGGCGCCGACCTGATCGACATCGGCGGCGAGTCAACGCGACCGGGCGCCGCGGTAGTCGGGGCCGACGAGGAAACACAACGCGTCGTCCCGGTCATTGCGGAACTGAGCCGTCGCGTCACGGTCGCGTTGAGCATCGACACCTGGAAAGCGGACGTGGCGCGCGCGGCCATCACTGCGGGCGCCGCCATCGTCAATGACGTCAGCGGACTGCACCGGGACCCGAAGATGCTCGGCGTGGTCCGGGAGACGGGGGTCGGCTGCGTGCTCATGCACATGCGCGGCGAGCCGGCGACCATGCAGAAACTCACCACTTACGCCGATCTGATCGGTGATATCCGCGACTATTTCCGTGAAACGCTGGCACGCGCGGCAACCGCCGGGGTCCCGGCCGAACGGTTCATCCTCGACCCGGGCATCGGCTTTGCCAAGACGGCGGAGCAGAACCTGGTTCTGATCAACCGGCTGGCCGAGTTCCGGGAACTGGACCGGCCGGTGCTCGCCGGACCGTCACGGAAGTCGTTTATCGGCGCCCTGCTGCCAGGCGTGACACCGCCGCAGCGCGGCTGGGGCACCGCAGCCAGCGTCGCCTGCTGCGTGCTGCGCGGCGCCGACATCATCCGCGTCCATGACGTGAAAGAGATGCGGGAAGTCGCAACCGTAACCGCCGCCATTCGAGACGCGGACAATCACGTACACGCTCTTGTCCCTGCCCCTCTACCTGGCCGCTGAACTGGATCGGCTTCTGCGCGAGTATACCGGTCAGGCCAACTCCACGGCGCGGCCCGACTTGGCCGAGCCGTAGATGGCGTCGGTGAGTTTCTGCATGGTCAGGGCTCGCGAGAGGTCAGTGCGCGGTGCGCGGTTGCCGCGAATCGCCTGCGCAAAGTCCTCCAGAGCACGGCGGTTCATGGCGTGCTCCTCGTCGCCCGTCCACAGCGTCCGCGACACCGCACCCTTGGCTGCATCCGTCTCATCGACGGTAATGACCTTGTCCTTGCCCGGGATCATACGGACGCGCAGCGACGCGTCCGTACCGATGACGACCCACTGCTCGTCATCGACCGTGGCACAGAACTCCGCGCGCTCAAAGCTCAGCACAATGCCGTCGTCGCACCGGACCGTGGCCAGGAAATGCGAGTCGGCGTCCGACCCCGGCGCCACACGCGCCTTGAGCTTCTCCGCGATCGGCCACCACTGCGCCAGCACGACGCGGGGACGCAGCTTCCATCCGGTCATGTACATCAGGAAGTCCAAGTCGTAGCAGCCCCAGTTGACCAGAATGCCGCCCCCGTTCTGGCGCATGCTCTGGCGCCACGGCGGCGGCGGCTTGGTCGGCGCATCCTTGGCGCTTATCATGGCCCGAACCCGGACGACCCGGAGATTACCCAAGTTGCCGGCCGCAATGTAGTCCGCCGCCCGCTGTGCCGAGTCGGTGAACGTGTAACGGCAGGAGAGGCAGCCCACCACGCGGTCGCCCGCGGCGGCCATGATCTGCTGCACGTCGGGAACGCTCGTCGCGATCGGTTTCTCGATCAACACGTGCTTGCCGTGCCGCAGCGCACTCAGCACCACAGGCGTGCGCACCCCCGTCGGCAACGCCAGAATCACCGCCTCAATGCCCGGATTCGAGAACAATTCGTCCGCTGTGCCGTATGCGTTGGGAACCGAAAACTGCGCCGCCACCGACTTGGCTCGCGCCACGTCCACGTCCGCCACCGCTTCCACCTTGAACGACGCCGACTTGGTCGCATCCGGAAGATGCGCCGCCGTCGCAATGACACCACAGCCGACAATGCCCAGACGTACCGGTTCCATGAGAACCTCCTGCGGATCAAAGTGTTCAGTGTTCAGTGTTCAGTGTTCAGTGTTCAGTGGAGGCCGGGAACCTGCTGGAGCGGATTCAGCGCCGAGGGTTCCGGACAACCGGCCGCAACCTGTTGCGCACTCGTCTTCCACCCGCCGGACAATTTCGCCGTACCGGATCCGTCGCGCCTGGTCTTACAAGGGAGGTACTATCACGTAACCGACAAGAGTGTCAAGACGCCTCACCCACCGATTGGTGGCTCCCTGCTCCCCCTGTCAATTTCCTGCTGCCTGACCGTCCAGTGCTATTGACACTGACCACGCCGACGCGCATAGTAGGGTTTGGCGTTCTGTGCGCTGTACCGACGACGCAGAGGAGAAGCTCCAGAACCGATGAATTCTACCGGTCCAACGCGAGTGGTGGTCATTGGCGCCCGTGGCATCGGCAAGCACCACGCCAAGTGGTGGGCGATCGAGGGTGCCGAGGTCTGCGCCATTGTCGGCACGTCAGCCGCGTCTGTGGCCGAGACTGCCGACGCGCTCCGCGCCCTGTTCCCGTTCCGCGGCAAACTCTACACCGACGTCGACACCATGCTCAAGGCGGAGAAACCCGATATCGTCGATGTTTGCTCGCCGCCGGATCGTCACTACGAGCATGCGAAGTCCGCACTGGAAGCGGGCTGCGCCGTGCTCTGCGAGAAACCGCTCTTGTTCAAGCCCGGTACGCCAGCAGAAGCCCTCATCGCCCAGGCCCGCGAACTTGCGGACATCGCGGGCCGTCGCCAACTGCGATTCGGACTGTGCGCGCAATACCACGTGGCCGGGACCAGTTGCCGGAGGCTCCACGAAACCCACTGCCCGGGCCAGCCCATCACGTCGGTGATGGCACACCTGGCATCGCCGGCACGCGGTCGACCGGCGGACCCGATGGCCATCTGGGTCGATCTGGCGCCGCACATGGTTGCGGTGCTCCGTGCCCTGTTCCCGGCGGGTTGCGTCGGCGACGCCAGCATCCGAACCGAGTTCGCCGAGTACGACGCCAAAGCCCAGTTCACCCTCGCACTGCCCGATGGGCAGAAGATCGACTGTCGTTTGCGTGCCGGCCGGACCCAGGACGGCCCGTCACACATCCGCTCGCTGCAGATCAACGAGACGGTCTACCACATCGAAGGCGACCGCGAGCCGGACGGCAGCTTCTGCGCCCGTATCGACTGCCCGCACGGGGCCTTTCGCGAACTGGACATGATGCGGGCACTGATCCGCCGCTTCCTTGCCGGGGAATGCCTGATCGACGCCCCCGCAGCCGTCGCCAACCTCGAGTGCGTCCTCCGCATCCTGAGCGCGGCTAGCCGCACGGCGTGAGTTCTCGCCCGCCACCCAACCGGCCCGTCCACCCGAGTTCAATCCGCTGCAAATTCCATGAGCGCCGCGAAGGCGGAGAAGCCGGCCCCGAACGCGAGGAGCATCCCTTTCTGGCCGGGTTGGGGCCGACCGCGGTCCAGGATCTCCCGCAAGACAAACAGAACCGAGGGTGACGACATGTTGCCGTAGTTCTCGAAGACGTGGTAGGAAAAGCGCAGGGCATCATCGGGAAGTTCCAGTTCCTTGGCGACTTGGGCCAGTACGACGGTGCCGCCCGGATGGACCGCCCACCAGGCAATGTCATTCCGGGACAGGCCGTGTCGGGCCAAGAGCCGAGACGCCACCTCCGTCGCGGTGTGCGCGCCGATCACCGGCACCCGCTTGCTCAGGTGGTTCCGCAGGCGGCCGCCGTCCGTCCGGTACCCTAGATCTTCGCGGTACTGGGGGAACAGGCCGGTCGCGAAGTCCACCAGGCGCGCCAGGCCGCCCGGGTGGTCGTCCGGCGCCAGGTCGAGCACGGCGGCGGCGGCACCATCGCCAAAAATGGAATTGCTCACGATGAGTTCCGGTTCATGACTGGGGAAGATGGTGGCCGTGCAGATCTCCACGGCCAGACTGAGAACCGGGCCCTCCCCGCTGCGGGCCAGCATGCCGGCGGCGGCTTCCAGATTCGGCACCGCGGCACCGCACCCCATCCCCACCAAGTCCTGGTAACGAATCGACGTCCTGAGCCCCAGGTCTGCCGCGACATACGAGGACAGTCCCGGACAGAGGTAGCCGGTGCAGGTGTTGACGACCAAACCGACTATCTCGGCGGTTTCCACGCCCGCCTCCGCCAGCGCGCGGCGTGCGGCGACGACCGCGGTGGCACGACCGAACTTGAGAAAGCGCGCCAGCAGCCGGTCCGGGTCGGTTTCAAGGGCATCCGTCGTGGCATCCATCCCCAGGTAACGGCCTTTGATCTTGCCGTCCAGCAGAATACGGCGATACAGATCCTGTTCGGCCGGTGCCAGGGTGAAGTGCGAGGTGAAGAATGCGTACGCCTCCTCCTGCGTGGCATAGAGTGGAGGGGTGGCGGTGCCCAAACCTCTGAGGATGGTTTTCACGAATTCTCCCCTCGTCTGAACCGAATGACGGCGGCGATCCGAAACCACCAGGCCGGTTCCACGGACACCGTGACGCTGTCGAGTTGCCGCAACAAGGAGCTCAGTTCACTGATTGTGAAGCCGCGCCGGATGGAGAGCAGGGCGTCATGCCGAACCCCTGCCGGCATACCGACCACCAGCAGTCTTGCCGCCATTGCCGCCGACATCGAGCGCCGTAGGTCGTTGATCAGAAAGCTGTTGCGTACGACACCGCGGAGCCTCTGCAACAGCTCGAGGATCCTCGCATCGCTGAAATGATGGAAACACATGGACGCCACGGCGCAATCATACGGTTCGGCGGGTTGGTGGGTGAAGGCGTCCTCCTGAAGCAGTTGCACCGCCGGGTCTCCCGCTCGGGCAAGCCGTCCGCGCGCAATGCCAGCGGCGTGGTCGGCCATCTCCAGGCAGGTGAAATGCAGGGGGATGCCGCCCGCGCGCGCCCACCGGCTTACCGCCAGGGGAATATCGCAGCTCCCCGAGCCAATGTCGAGGATGCGCAGGGGCGCACCGGCATCGCGCCCCGCCGTTTCGGCGGTCAGAAAGCGCCGGACCACCCGGATGCCGCCGAAACGACGGTTGACCGTCCCCATGAACCGGTAGCTGGCCGCGGCCAGCGCCGGATCGCAGTCAGGCCGGTCCAGGAATTCCGTTGCCATGGCGCGCGAGTCAAACACCCCAGAGCCCTCCCGTTGCCATGGCATCGTCCATTTCCACGTACTTCTTCAACACCTCGGTGCGGTACTCGGGCGCGATCGAAACGGCCTGAGCGGCAATCCGCTCGCAATAACCGCAAGCCTGGCAGTCCGTGGAAGCGCAGTCACGGTCGCGGAAACCATCCAGGAAGTTCTCCGGGATCTGCCGCGTGTCCACCCGGATCGGACACTCCGGCAGCGGCGAGAGCATGCCTTGCAGGCGCGCCAGGTCAAGCAGCGGTTTCATTCGCAGCGGATTCACCTGCCGCGGCTTCCAGAAGTGACGCAGAGCCCAGAGCGATTCCTTGCGGACCGGTTCCTTGAAGCCATACGACAGCAGCAGTTCGGCCAGATTGCCATCGAACCGCCGCTCGCTGTAGGCTTTGACGCGCCGCAGCAGTTCCGCCGACGGAATCCCGCGCTCCAGAAGCTTGAATGTCGTATACCCCATCGCTTCATAGGCGGCGAGATCCTCCGGCCGGATCCAGGCCGCCTTGATGAACTGCGACGGGTCCGTCAAGCGCAACCGCGAACAGCGCAGGAAGCAGTAGTCGATGAACAGTGTGCTGCTGTCGTCGGACGCATGTGCGAAACCGTTCTGATGATAGCTCTGCAGCGGACAGTTCAGGAGGCAGACGTGATTCGCGATCAGTTGCAGGCCACAACGGACCGACTGACGGATCGCCGCCAGGCGACGGAAGTCCCGGTTGATCGAGAAGCTCTCCAGCGTAATGGCATCCGCCCCAAGATCTTCCCAAAAGCGGGCGCGCCTGGGCGTGTCCACCTGGGCATAGATCCCGACTCTTACCTTGAACTCGGGGAAACGGCGCTTGACCAGTTCCAGAAGAAAAGGGGTGGATACGGTGACCCGGCGCACGCCCAACTCGCCCAGCTTGCTCAGCAGGGTCGTCACCCGTTTCTGCCAGGGACGCGTCCATTCGCGGTTGCCGAAACAGGCGCCGTTCAGGAGGTAATTGAACGCAATGCCATGACGGTCGAGCAGGTGGATGTAACGTTGCAGATCCGCTTCCGAGAGCGGTGTCGCCAGGTAGCGGGGACGACCGCCGCTGACACCGTCGTTCGGCAGCTTGCCGTAAACTTCATCGACCGGGTACGCGGCGAGCGCCGGAACCAGGTCCGGATCGTAGTTTGCCGCCACCGAGAATCTGGCCGGGCCGGAGGCTGCACGGATGGAACCGGTCGGCTCAGTAGACATACGGCTCAGTTCCCCATCTTCCAGGCTGAGTCACCGCCGACAACTCCAAGACCGGTCGCGCTTGGGGCAACCGGCCCCCCACGTCACGCACCAGCGTCTGGCACTACCCGAGATTGCTGGCCGCAAAACTCCAATTGATCAGTTTGTCGAGAACGGCGGCAACGTAGTCCGCGCGGCGGTTCTGATAGTCCGGGTAGTAGGCGTGTTCCCACACGTCGATGGTCAACAGCGGTTTGATGCCCTTGGTCAACGGTTAATCCGCATTGCCGGTCTTGACCACCGAACCACATCATTTCAGTTGCGACGCCGCGAAGTCCCAGTTCGCCAGATGGTCAAGGAAGGCCTGCACAAAGTCTTTGCGGCGGTTCTGGTAGTCGAGATAGTAAGCGTGTTCCCATACATCGCACGTCAGGAGTGCGGTCTGCCCGTGCGCCAGTGGCGTATCCGCGTTGGACGTCTTGACGATCTTCACGGTGTCACCCTCCTGGACCAACCAGACCCACCCGCTGCCGAATTGCGCCACCCCCGCGGTCAGGAAAGCCTTCTTGAACTCATCGAAGCTGCCGAAGGACTTCCCCATCAGGTCCATCAGCCGACCCGACGGCAAGCCGCCGCCGCCCGGCTTCATGCACTTCCAGTAGAAGGCATGGTTCCAGGCCTGCGCCGCATTGTTGAAAACGGCGCTTTTGTCCGCCTGACCGGCGCTCTCCACGACCACTTTCTCCAACGGCTGGCCTGTTGCCCACGGCGTGCCGGCAACCAACTTGTTCAGGTTGTCGATATAGGCCTGGTGATGCTTCCCGTAATGGAGACTCATGGTCTTGGCGGAGATGTCGGGCGCCAGGGCATCCTGGGCATAGGGCAGTGCCGGCAGCGTAAACGCGGCTGAACCGCCGGCCGCCACCGGAGCGGTGGCGGGCTCCTCGGCCATCCCTGCCGCCGTCAGGCCCACCAAAGTCACCAGAACCCGGAGCAGGAACCCACTTTCACGGACAGAGGAATTCATCTTCGTTATCCTTTCTGGAACTCTTGATGGTAGTGGGGTCACCATGATTTACTGGGTTACGCTACACGATAGGCCGGTTCTCAGCTATGGGGTGTAACCCTACCGTGGCGGTCACGATGCCCGGCGCCCCGGTTCACCCACGACCTTCCGCCCGGATGCTCTGCGGAGGAGCCTTGTTCATTGCCGCTCGAAGAACTCGATGGCCATGGTGTGGCTCCCGCCACCGAACAAAAAGTTCGACGGGGTGGCGTCGCCGTGGACTAGCCTGGGTTATTCACGAACGGCGTAGCGAAACCGCGTAGCTTGGCTCAGATCAAGGCGTTGTGGATGGGCGGTGGCCGATGGCGTATCGAGATACGTTGAGGTCGCCGCACGGCCGCAACACCTTGAGGTGAGGCGAGATACGCGGTTGCAGTAGTCGGCTCGTGAATAATCCAGGCTAGCACGGCCCGGTCCTCCCACATGCAGCTTCGGGTCCGCCACTGGTCGCGCAGATAATGACAATTGGAAAGGATTTCATGGATCAGTTCTTCTTCCGGCCGGACCCGCTCTTTCTGCCGCCGCCGGTGAGTTTGTTGACGGTGGCCCAAGCCCGGGCTGCCGCGGTTTTCGTGCTGAATCCCTTCTTCTCGTAGCCGGCTTCGATGTGTGCCGCCTGACGCTTCTGTTTGTCCGTGTAGCTGGATTTGTCGCCTTGAGGCATTTGTACTACCAGGCTTACCTGCACAGGTCGTTCTGCTCTGCGGCCTCACGAGTTTCCAATACCTCGCGCACCTTGCGAGCAAGGTCGTCGCGATTGAAGGGCTTCCCGATGAAGGCCGTGCTTTGCTCCAGCACGCCGCGTTCGGCGATCACGTCGGCCGTGTAGCCGGACATGAACAACACCTTGACCCCCGGCTTGACCGCGCTGATGCGTTGCGCCAGTTGCCGGCCGTCCATCCCGGGCATGACTACGTCCGTCAGCAACAAATGGATGTCACCCGGATGCTGGGCGACCATCTTCAGGGCTTCCTTCGGGGTCTCCGCCAGCAGGACTTTGTAGTCGAGGGCCTCCAGGAAGATGCCGCACGTCACGCGCAGTGATTTCTCGTCCTCCACCACCAGGATGGTCTCCCCCCGTCCTTTGGGCGCTGCCGCCTTGCGGGTGACCGTTGCCGCCTCCGCCTCTGCCGCGACCTGGGGCAGGTAGATCTTGAACGTCGTTCCCTGGCCCGGTTCGCTGTAGACGTGGATGAAACCGTTGTTCTGCTTGACGATGCCGTACACGGTGGCCAAGCCCAGGCCCGTGCCCTTGCCCACGCCCTTGGTGGTGAAGAACGGCTCGAATACCTGCGCCAGCGTCGCCTGGTCCATGCCGCAGCCGTCGTCGCTGACCGCCAGGACCACGTACGCGCCGGGGATGACGTCCGTGTGCCTGGCGCAGTAGTCTGCGTCGAGGGTGGTGTTTCCGGTTTCCACGGTAATTTTGCCGGCGCTGGCGATGGCGTCCCGCGCATTGACACACAGATTGGCGAGGACCTGGTCAACCTGCGACGGGTCGAGCTTGACCGGCCGCAGGTTCGCGCCGGGCAGCCAGGCCAGGTTGATGTCCTCACCGATCAGGCGCCGCAGCAGTTTGAGCATGCTCTCCACCGCGTCGTTCAAGTCTATCACCTTGGGCGCGATGGTCTGCTTGCTGGCGAACGCCAGTAACTGACGCGTGATGGCGGCCGACCGCTCGGCATCGCGCGTGATCTCGTCGAGCCACCCCCGGATCGGATGGCCGGGCTCGATCCGACCCCGGCACAGCTCGGCGTAACCCATGATCCCCATAAGCAGGTTGTTGAAGTCGTGCGCCACGCCCCCCGCCAGGCGGCCCACCGCTTCCATCTTCTGGGCCTGCCGGAACTGGCTTTCGAGCAGGACCTCTTGGGTGACATCGCGCTTGACGGCGACATAGTTGATGATCTTGCCTTCGACGTCGCGCACGGGCGAGATGGACGCTTCTTCCTCGTAAAGCCTGCCGTCTTTGCGTTTGTTGATCATGCGGCCGCTCCAGACCTGACCGGCGGTCAGCGCCGCCCACAGTCGGCGGTAGAACTCCGCGTCCTGCTTGTCGCTCTTGAGGAACCGCGGGTTTTGGCCGATGGCTTCTTCGCAGGTGTATCCGCTTGTCTTCCCGAAGGCCGGATTGACGTAGAGGATGATGCCGTCGGGGTCGGTGACCATAATCGTCTCGGCGGACTGATTGACCGCCGTCGCCAGCCGGGCATGCGATTCATCCACCCGCTTGCGCTCGGTGATGTCGCGGATGTTGCACTGGATCACCTTGTGGTGGTTGACCCAATAGACGTTGCTGACGAACTCAACCTCGACCCGCCGCCCGTCAGCGGCTTCCAGCGCCTTGTCTTCGTAGCGGATGTATCCCTTCTGCTGCAATTCCGCGAAGTTGGCCTCGTTGGCGACGATGTCTTTGAGGAATCCCAGTTCCCAGACCTTCTTCCCGAGGAATGCCTCGTGCGAGTAACCCAACAACTCGATCAGGAACGGATTCACATCAACGACCACCCCGGTCTCGGCATCGAGGATCAAAATGCCGTCTTTGGCCGCCTCGAAGAGCCGGCGGTACCGGACCTCCGACGCGCGCATCGCGTCGTCCGCCGAGCCCCGAACTGCAGCGGCATCCGCCAACTCCGCGTTGAGGTCGTTCGGTATTGGGTTCTTGGTCACGCCAATCTCCGGACTCGCACCTCGCGACTCGTCGATTACACGGCCGCGGTTGCGGTGCGACCCGCCCGAACCGCACTCCCGCTTCCCCCCTCAGCCTTCACCCCTCGGCCCTGCCCGCGAGGTCGGAGGGATGAGGGATGAACGCTGAGGGTCGGAGTCCGGAATCGAGAGCCGTTGCCCTGCATTCACTTCAGGTTTCAGCTTTCATCCCTCAGCCCTCGCCCCACCTTTCACCGCGCATCTTGGTTGCGCGGCCGGGGCGCCGCGCGGGCTCACGCGCCCTGGCCCGTCAAGCGCTTGGCGACGGTCGCGACGTGCTGCCCCTGAAACCGGGCAATGGCCAGCTCGTTGGCCGTGGGCTGTACGGGCGAAGGCGGATCCCGGGCCGAGGGCCTCGGGCCGGGACGGCCCCGAGCACCCTGCTGCGGTCCCGGAGGTCCCGCGCCACTGCTGGTCTGCGCACTGTGCGCCGTGGCGAAACACCACAACCGGGCGTATCCTGGCGCCCACCCATGGCGCCGCCTTCTCTCTCTGTGGGCCGGGCATCGTCAGGCATGGGCCAGAGGTCCTCGGTAATGTGCCCAGCCTCGTCATGCTCGTCGCTGTCGGCCACGACCAGGTCCTCGCTCACACCGGGAATCCGCCGGGGAGAAACACCCGATTGGGTCAGGGCATAGCGTTGATACGGCGCCGCCACCGGTTCCTGGGCAGGGAGCGAGAGAGCGACATCGGCGTCCAGCCTGAAAGGCAGAACGTCGCGGTACGAATCCGCAAGAAACTGGTCGGTGTCGGCGAGGTTTCCGCGAAACCAGTAGCAGGCGTCGCGAAGCACGAGGTGGGGATCGATAGCCGCATTCACCGCGCACCCTTTCCGGATTTCTGCTCCGTCGTGGCCCCGCTCTTCTTCTCGCCCTGCTCGGGAGCACTCTCAGCGATCTTCGCCCTTATTCCGCTGATCAGGTCGTCGTAGGACGGATGATCGAGGCTGACGCCCATCTGACTGCGACAGTTGTTTGCCATGCTCTTCCCCCCAATGATGACGTCATAGACCAGCCACTCCGTGCCCTTCTTCAGGACTCGATAACTGACCGGGACCTCCGCGCCTCGGACGGTGACGACGACCACCACCACCCCGCGCTTTCCATCCACCCTGTCGCCTTTGTACAGAATCTTCTCCCCGGAATAGCTCTCCACCTTTGAGATGTAGTCCCTCGCGATCAGTTCGCTGAACAGGCCGGAGAGCTCTGTGCGTTGTGCGTCAGACAGCTCACGCCATTGTCTCCCGATGACGCCGCGGGCCATGGCGGCCCAGTCGAAACGCTCGTCAACCGCCTGCTTCATCCGTTTCTGCCGCTCTGCGTCGTTGCCGGGGCCTTTCAGGTTGGGGGCTTGCACGATGGCGAGGACCGTCTCGGTCGTCTGCCGGACCTGGTCCGTGGGTTCCCCCTTCTGCGCGAGCGGGGGGATGCCGAGGACCAGGAGAAGCAGAGCAAACATCGGTTGTCCGCAGGACTCAATCATGGTCGCTCCCCTTTCACCCGCAATCGCTTCTCGCAATCCTCGTCGCCGTCGTTTCTCGATGACGGCCACCTTGCGAGCTCCGGATCGAAAAGCGATGGCGAAGACGATTGCGACAGCGATGGACCGTTCATCCGTCCTCTCTCACGCCGATTCTGGCACTACCGAATGGGGGCTACAGCTTGCCGAACGCATACTTGCCGGTGAGCGAGTCGATATCCACCGCCAACCTCGCCCGCCCGGTCACCCGCAGCGCGGTCAGACCTGAAGCACACTGTTCAGGCCACCGTACGGGTTCGGAGCCCATCGGGACCGGAGCGGCCACGGCACTGGCGACTCCGGAACGACGCGCTGATTGCGTCTCCATCCTACGGGCGAGCGCTCTTCTGGAAGTGTCGCCTGACTTTCGCCGCAATCTGACGATCGGTCAGTTTGTCAACCGTTTCGGATTCCTCGATGCGGCCGCGGATTCCGGCCTTCATGATCCGCTTGCGAAACTCGCCCTTTGCCTCACCGGGGCCAAAGATCAGGATCGTCTCCGCATTCCGAACACAGGCGATCACCGCATCGTAGAAGATGTCGAGCTGCCCCGTAAACCGTCTCTGGCGGCTGTCATCTGCCGCAACCTTTTGCGACTCATAGGTCGTCGTCGAGCGTTTGCCATCCAAACGCCCGGGCTGCCGTTCAAGCTTCGACATGATGATCAGCGTTGTTTCCTCGCCGCTGTCCGCCATGGCGACGACAACCGCCTTCCGGTGGTCAATCCACAGACCGATGCGCGTTTTCATGAGTTTTTCCCTGCTTTGGAACATTCCGGGAACTGAGGGGAGAACTGGACGACGTTCACGCCAATCCAGTCGCGTCGTGCCCTGCGCGGCGTTGCTTTGCCGGTGACCTTCCGCCTGCCACTTGAAAACTACTATAGGCCGCGGCGAGGCCGCTTGTTATGGGGTAAAACCCTACCCTGCATGGGGTGAAACCCTACCGCGCACTCGGCGGAACACGCCAGGCAGCCGGGGTCGATGGCGCTGGATATCCACAGGCTTCGAGAAGTCGCTGGTCTACTCCAGTGCAAAGGCTCACTCGCGCCGCTGCGGGTGGTTCACATCAAAGGGCATCCTTGATTGCCTGCTGCCAGGCTCATGTTTCGGAATTGCTACACATCTCGTTGCGGTGCAAAGGCCATGGACAATGAACCATGGTCCCCGGTTGCGCGTGGCGCTAAGTTCTCCATCACCAGCGGGACCTTGTCGCCGGTCTGCGGCAGGCGGTCGATGGTGGCCCGCACGCGGCGGAAGCGGTTCAGATCGTTCGGCACCGTCATGTCGAACGGCGTCGTGATGGTGCCCTCTTCCTGGTAGCCGTGTACATGGAGGTCAATGTGATCGTTGACGCGGCGCGACCAGCGCCTCAAAGCCGGAGATTACGTCGAACAGCTCCTCGTCGATGCTACTCTGACGCAAACGGCGGAATGTGCCGTTGAGATCCTCCAGCAGTTCGTCGATGTTTCGGTCGGCGCGCTCCATCGCCGCCAGGCGGCTCGCGTTCTCGCTGGCAAGGGATTCAGCGCACGCCCGGAAGAGCGAGACGAAAAGATACTCGCGGATGAGCGCCCGCAAGGCCACGGTGCCGCCCCCCATTACCTCAGGCAAGTTCTTCGTCGGCCAGGGAAGTTCGACGCGCTCGCGTCGCCACGTTTCGTCCAGAGGCAGCAGCCGCTGATTCACGGGCGCATAGACCGCGCCGGATGTGGGGCGGTTGTAGAAGAGGTGAAGTGCGACGAATTCGCCCTGACTGCGGCGCGCCTCACTTTCCACCAGGACCTGGCCGACGAGCGGGGTGATGGCCTTGACGGAATTCGGCACCGTGAACAGTCCCAGCAGCGCCAACCCCGCGTCCGCCAGGCGCGCCTGAACACGCTCACCGACCGCCCAAACCTGGGGGGTGCCGGGCAGAGTTGCGAGAGTCCTAACCGCATAGTCGGCGACGGCATCGTTGAACTGCCCCACGAGTCCCTGGTCGGATCCGAACACGACCGCGCCGATCACACCCGCATCGGTTTGCCCTCTCCGTTCCACCGTTGTGCCCGCCGCCTCGCCGTCACGAAAGCACGCGCCCAGCCCCAACTCCACGGTCCGATAGTAGTCGGCCAACGCGCGCACCGATCTCTCGTATTGTCCAATGCTCGACGCGGCCAAAGCCTTCATCGTGCGGACAACGGATTGGAGTTCACCGGCGCTGCTGATCTTCCGGTGCAGGCTCGCGGTGGTCTCGCTCATGACTTCTCCGCCGCTACCGCCTTGGACTTCAGGTCGGTCCCCGGTTTGGCCTTCGGTTTGACGTCCGTTGGGGCGCCCTGCTTGGACCCACCGGCAGGCTTGGGCTTCGGCTCGGACTCCGGTTTGCCCGCCGACTTAGACTCGCCGTCGCCTCTTGCCCCGGCGCTGGCTTTGGCGACGGGCGCGGATTCCGGCTTGGGTTGGAAACCTGCGAGCGATTTGCGGGCGAGTTCGATGATCGTTCTGCGATCCTGATCGCTCAACTTGTCGGCGGTTTCGAATCGCGCACACACCTCCGCCGGGATGCTTGCCGCCGCCGCGTGCACGGCGTGCTCGGCGTCCGTCATCTGCTCAATCGGCACCGGGTCGAAGAGTTCCGCGATCAAAGCCAGGAGCACGGCGATTTGTGCGGGCACGGACACCGGGGCGAATTCCGACTGCTTCAGACAGGCGCGGATGCGCCGGCCATGCTCGATGATCTTGCGCGTGTCTTCATCCAGGCGGGCGCCGAACCGGGCAAACGTCTCGAGTTCCTCGAACTGCGCGTAGGCGAGTTTGAGGTCGCCTGCCACCGCGCGGTAGGCCGCCCGTTGCGCCTTGCCGCCGACGCGCGAGACGGATTTCCCAACATCGACCGCGGGCAGCACACCCAATTCGAACAGTGACGGCGAGAGGTAGATCTGCCCGTCCGTGATGGAAATCAGGTTGGTCGGTATGTACGCAGAAATGTTCTGCGCCTCGGTCTCGATGATCGGCAGGGCCGTGAGGGAACCGCCCCCGCGTTCTTGGGTCAGATGGGTGGCGCGTTCGAGCAGTCGCGAATGGATGTAGAAGATGTCACCCGGGAAGGCTTCGCGTCCGGGTGGTCGCCGGAGCAGGAGGGAGAGCTCGCGATAGGCGCGGGCGTGATGGGTGAGATCGTCGTAAACGATCAGCACGTCGTGCCCCGTTTCCATAAAATGCTCCGCGATGCTGGTCGCGGCGTACGGAGCGATGTAGGCAAGACCTGGCGGGTCGTTGCCCTCGGTCACGACCACGACGGTGTAATCCATCGCGCCCTTTTCGCGGAGGTTCGCGACGGCTTTCGCGACGGCGGACGCGCGCTGGCCAATGGCGCAGTAGACGCACACGACATTCTGGCCGCGCTGGTTGAGGATGGTGTCGATCGCAATGGCCGTCTTGCCCGTCTGCCGGTCGCCCAGAATCAACTCGCGCTGGCCACGCCCGATGGGAATGAGCGCATCGACGACCTTCAGACCGGTCTGGAGCGGCACGGTCACCGGCGCGCGCTCCATGATGGGCGCGGCGGGGCGTTCGATGGGCAGGCCATCGCGGGCGACCACTGCCCCGCTGCCATCGAGCGGCCGACCGAGCGGGTCAATGACGCGTCCCAGCAATCCGTCGCCCACGGCCACGTCCATGACCCGGCCCGTGCGTTCGACTTCGTCCCCCGCGTGCAGGTCTTGATACTCGCCGAGGAGCACGACGCCGATTTCGTCCTCATCCACGTTGAACGCGATGCCGAACACGCCGCCGGGAAACTCGAGAAGCTCCTCAAAGCCGACGCCGGGCAGGCCGGAGACCCTGGCTATGCCAGTGGAAACGCTTGTGATCGTGCCTACCTCGTGCGGGGTCAGTTGCGGCGTGAACGTTCCCCGCACCTGGCCGATCCCAGTGAACGCGCGGTCAAAGACACTCTGCAAGCTCTCAGGGCCAGGGTTCATTTGCTCTCTGTTTCCGGCGTGGGTTCTTCAGGTTCAGGCTCGGCCTTGGTTTCAGGCTTTGACTCGGGTTCGACTGAGACTGGGGGGGGCTTAGGCTCCGCCTTGTTTTCAGGCTCAGGTTCGGCTTTGGCCTCAGGCGTAGGCGTGGTCTTGGCTTCAGGTTTGTCCTTCTCTTTCAGAAGTTCGCCGACGCCTTTTTCCAGCGACGTGAGGTAATCCGCGATGCTCCAAGCCACCTTTTGTCCATTCGCCGTGAGTTCGATCCCGCTGACCAAGTCCGGCGCGGTCTCGAACCGGACGTGGATTTCAGCCGAAAAGGTTTCGTTGAGCGCGTTTTGGATCGCCGCGCGTTGCTCCGCAGGCAAGTCAAACGCGCTACGCACGAGCGCGGGATCAGATGCTGTCTTAAGGGCCTCGGCGAGGCCTTCCCTTGCCTTTCCGTCCATCTCCCGCAAGCGGCGCGTGAACACCTCGCCCAAGCGTTCTTCCAGACTCGTCGTGGCGAGATCCGTAAGCGCCTTTCGCGCGATGGCAAACACTTCCTGCTGGGTCCGGCGACTGATGGCTTGATTCAGGCTATGGGCCTCGCTTCTCAGCGTTTCCTGGCGCTTGGCACTCAAGGCATCGGCCGCCTGCCGCGCTTCGTCGAGGAGCCGCTGACGTTCGGCTTTCGCCTCGTCCGTCGCTTTGCTCAAGAGTGCGGCGCGCTGCCGATCGAACTCCTCATTCTTGTGCTGGAATTCGTCGCGCTCCTTTTGGGCTTCGGCCCTTTTCGCGTCGGCGTCCGCGAGTTCGGCGGCGATCCGCTTCTCCCGCGCGTCGATGGCGTCGATGATGGGCTTGTAAAGAAAGCGCTTCATCAACCATACCAGGATGAGGAAGTTGAGCGTTTGCGCGCCGACGGTGAACCAGTCGATGAGCATGGGCTATTTCCCCGCGGTTTGGGCAATGACGTGGTTCCAGAACGGGTTGGCGAAGATGAGAATCATCGAGACCACGAAGCAGTAGATGGCCGTGGACTCGATCATCGCCAGACCGACAAACAGGGTCCGGGTGATGGTGGCCGAGGCGTCTGGCTGCTGCGCCAGTGCAGTCAGCGCCGTCGCGACCGACCGCCCTTCGCCCAGCGCAGGCGCCAGGCAGCCCACGCCGGTCGTGAAGCCGGCGGTGGCGATTGAGGCAACTGCGATGAGGGTCATGCTGTCCATGGTCTGTCTCCTTCGATTGCGTCGTCGTTGCGTCAGGTTTTGGGCGCTGGCTCAGGTTCGGGCCTGCGAGTGCGCGTGGCGGCCGCGATGTACACTGCGGCCAGAATGCTGAAGATGTAAGCCTGCACCATGCCCGTAAGCAGCCCGAGCACCGTCATGACGATCGGGAAAATAAAGGGCGTGATGGTCAGCAGAATGGCGATGATCATCGCGCCGCTCATCATGTTACCGAACAGGCGGACGGCCAGGGCCAGCGTGCGAGAAACTTCACTGATGATGTTGAACGGCAGCATGATGAATGTCGGCTCGACGTAGGACTTGAAGTAGCCGCCCATGCCCTGGTCCGCGATGCCGAAAAGCGGCACGGCCACAAACACGCACAACGCGAGTGCGGCGGTCGTCGAAAGCGAGCCGGTCGGCGGTTCGTAACCGGGAATGACGGTGCAGAGGCTGGCCGTGGCGACGAACAGGAAGAGCGTGCCCAGGAAACCGAGATACTTCTTCGGGTCGCGGAGGCCGACGTCTTCGATCTGTTTCTCAATCGCGGTCACGACAATTTCCAGAAGGTTCTGCCAACGGGAACGTTCAAGCCCCGTGGAAAGTTTGCGCGTGATGAGCTTTGAACCGACAGCCAGCGCGAACATCAGTCCCCACGTGAACACGATGGTGGCGTTGAGCTTCAGGAAACCGTGTTGCCAGAAGACCATTTCATCGGGAGTAAGGCGCATGGGGCACCTCCTGCGCATGGGGGGGAGCGTTTTCCACCGGTGGTCGGGTCAGCCACGTCACGATCAGGCGCACCACGACAAATCCGATGAGGCAGGCCAGCAGCCGCTCCCAATGCCCCCCCGAGACCACGTAACATCCAGCCAAGACAATGCTCATCCGCAGCAACAGGCTACCGAAGAACCAAAGCGCCGGCCGTTCGGACGAAAGGCCCTTGCGAACCGTCCACCAAAGGCCGCCGAAGAAAACCGCACCGAGCAACCCGCCCGCCACCCACGCCAGCACCCATGTCAGCGGTTCATTCATCACTATCCTCCTGTTCCTCCCGCATTGCCCTGTCTTCCTTGTCGACCCAGTGCCACGCATTCAGACAGCCGATCGCGAGCCCGGCAACCAACAGCGCCAGCGTCCAGGAACGCCCCCCCGGATAGCGCTCGTCCAGCCAAAGACCAAGCGCCGCACCGAGCAACGTCGGAACAACAACCGACCAGCCGATCAGTCCCATCATGCCCAAGCCGAACCAGACGCCCGGCGTGGAGTTACGCCGCGCCTTGAGCTTGCGCGCCACCTTCGCGCCGACCTGCCGGCCGAAGGTCGGCTCGTTCTTTGAACTTCTGTTTGATTCGTCATTCATGTTGAAACGTCGCGAAACGCCGCAGAAATCCCGTTTCCAACTTGGCCATAACCGCGCGCACACTCTGCTCGCGCTCGTCCTGGGCCAGGAAGTCCACCTCCACCGCATCACGCAACTGACCTAGGTCTGCCCCGCCCAGCGCCCGGCGCACGGAAACCAGCACGTCAAGACCAGCCTTGACCAGTACCCCCTCGTCCACCGCCACATAGGCCTCGCCCTCCGCGTCGGTTTCGTAGATCAGGATTCCCGGCGTAAGCGCCGCCACACAGTCGAGTCGGTGTGGGAGGAGACCGAACGAGCCCTCGCGCGTTTCCGCGACGACGCGCGACACGCCCGCGATCTCGGCAAAGATCCCGAACGGCAGGAGAACCTTAAGATTCATGAGTGGCGGCATGCTCGGCTTTCGGTTCAGGGCTCCCGCCGGCCTTCGGACCTGGTTCGGGCCTGCCTTTGGCCCGGAACCCGGCACCAGACGTCGCCGCGGTCTTCGGTTTGGGTTTCGAACCGGACTTAGACCCCGCCTCGGCATCCGCCGCGACGTCATGATTGGCCGCAGGCCTGGTCTCATCGGCCGCCTCCGGCTCGGCCTCGGATTTGGGTGCTGACTCTGGTTTCACTGAGGCGGCAGGCGAACCCGGTTTCGCGGTCCTCTTTGCTTCGTCAATCGTCCCGATCATGTACAGACCGCCTTCCGGGCACTCTCTGAACTCATCGCCCAGGATTCGCTCACAGCCGTCCAACGCGTCCTTGAGACTGACAAGCTTTCCTTTGTGGCCGGTAAACTGCTCCGTCGTGAAAAACGGCTGCGTGAGGAAGCGCTCCAACCGGCGGGCGCGGGCGACGACGTTGCGGTCCTCCGGCGAGAGCTGCTCCAGGCCGAGCATGGCAATGATGTCCTTGAGTTCCGCGTACTGTGCGAGCGTCCGCCGAATTTCCTGTGCCAAGCCATAATGACGCACGCCGACGATGCCCGGAGTGGCCATCTTGGAACTGGATTGCAGCGGGTCGATGGCCGGGTAAAGGCCCTCGCTTGCCCGCTTGCGCGAGAGCACGATCGACGCGGAGAGATGCGAGAACGTATGCACCGCCGCCGGGTCGGTGAAATCGTCCGCCGGTACATACACCGCCTGGATTGACGTGATGGCGCCGGTATCGGTGTTGGCAATGCGCTCCTCCAGGCCCGATAGCTCGGTACCCATCGTGGGCTGATAGCCCAGACGCGACGGCATCTGCCCCATCAAGCCGGACACTTCCGAGCCGGCTTGAATGAACCGGAAGATATTGTCGATGAGCAGCAACACATCGCGGTGCTCGTCGTCCCGGAAATACTCGGCCATGGTCAACGCGGCGTGGCCGACGCGGAACCGGCTCCCCGGCGGCTCGTTCATCTGGCCGAAGATCATCACCATGTTCGGCAACACGCCGGCCTCTTTCATCTCCCGGTAAAGCTCCTCGCCTTCCCGACAACGTTCGCCGATGCCGCAGAAAATGCTGACGCCTTCCTGGTGCCCGATCATGTTGTGGATCATTTCGGTGAGCAACACTGTCTTGCCGACCCCTGCCCCGCCGAAAAGTCCCGCCTTCCCGCCGCGCTCCAGCGGCACAAGCACATCGATGACCTTGATGCCCGTTTCGAAAATCTCAGACTTGGTGGAACGCCGTGCCAACGGCGGTGGCGCCCGATGCACAGAACGCCATTGGACATCGGACAACGCTGCTCCGCGGTCGATGGTGTTGCCAAACACGTCGAACATCCGCGAGAGAACCCCTTTGCCCACCGGCGCCTTCAACGGCCCGCCCGTGTCCTCCACCGCCATGCCGCGAGCAAGACCTTGCGTGGGCGTCAGCGCAATCCCGCGCACGCGGCGCGCGTCCAGTTGCGCCCACACCTCAATCAGTATTCGACCCTCCTCGCCTACGCGCAGCAACGAGTAGATGGGCGGCAAATGCTCATTAAACCGCATATCCACGACGCTGCCGCGCACCGAGACGACGATGCCGAGATTCAAAGGAATGGCCGTATTCTTCAGGGTTCGTTCTCCTTCGGTCAGCCAGTTCCTCCCCCGGTTTGGGCGCAGGCTGCGTTCAGCGCCTCGCCCAATTTGCGTTTCGAGAACGCTCTGCAGCAGAGCCTCTCGCAAGACCTCGTCTTGCGGAATGAGTGTTCAGGTCTCAGGTGCCATGGAGCAACACTCTGATCATGAATAGGGTGCGCATTCCTGAAACCTGAACACTGAAACCTGGCTCTTGCAGTACTTCTGCAAGGGCCTCAACAACCTACTGAGCCAGAACTTTGACCGTAAATACGGTCGAGGTCGGATCCCCAGTCATCGGCATCCCTTTGACAGATACGCGATACTCACCGATGGCAGCGTCCCTGGCGGCCGCAATCTGGAAATGCACCTCAGGTTTGTCGCTGGCCTTTACCAACGCGTAGCTCGGGGTTACGCTGATACCCTCTGTGTTGATGTACAGTTGCACATCCTGTTTGAAGTATGCGCCTCTGTTCACCGAGATGGTAATGTTCTTATGCGCGCCCTGTTTGAGTGTGTTGGACGCCGGGACCGTGATACTGAATTCTTCGTTGATGGGAACGATCCCGCCTTGACGACTCTCTTTCGTACTGAAACACCCTGCTGCAACCGCCAAAACCAGCATCATACAGATCGAGCTTACAGTCTTCATGTCTCTCTTCTCTCCCGTGAAGTGCGTGGGTACTTGTCATCGGTACTCTTCTGACTGCTTACGCCATCTACATCGTGAGTTCCCTCCATCGGTGGGTTGGTTTCGCAGTGGAGTGCGTCTCCGTTGCCTGGTGCTGCCTCCTTTCCTGTCGTCATCCATGTGTTGTCACGAGAGGAAACGTAGGCCGCGACATTGATGAAACCAGGTTCCTGGTGGCCGCTCATCCAGAGTCCTCACATGCCCCGGCTGACTCAGGACACCGCAAACCCTCTCGGCCATCATAAATTCTTCGTCCGTGCGAATGACACGGACCGCAACAGCCGCCCGCACGTCCTGCGTTTCGGGATTGAGCAACGCCGGCAGGTCTCCTGCTTGCTTCAACCGGAACGCTTCTTGGCAACCGGTTCATCGACCCAATAGCCCCTCCGATTGTAATGTCGATGCAGTCCGGTCTCATAGTCCCGAGTTGGCAGGGACTCGGCCGTGTACTCCGGGGACTCCCTGATGGTCTCGCGGGGAAGATTGACAAAGACTTTCGACTCCTCCCAACTGACGCGCTCGATCCATTTCGGTGCAACCAGGACCTTCTTTCCCGGCCACCAGTTCCGTGTATCGATGATGAGATAACGGATCGCCCATGTCTCGTCATCGATGATGAAATCCTCGATGTGACCAATCTCGCCGTCCGCGGCTTGGACGTGATGGCCACTCACGTCGTGAGTGCTGCGCAAGTGGGGATCCCACGCCTCCTCACGCGGGGTGCTCGTCCATACTCCGCGGTCACGCTCGATGTACGGGTAGGCCCCCCACATGTACGGACCGGTCCAATACATCGGGTATCCATAGTAGCCGTAGAAGACCTCCTCGAATTGCCGCGACACGGGCTTGTCACTGTCCAAGGAAGGACTGTCCCGAATCTGCTCCTTCGTCAGATCGATGGCGATGTGTTGCGTCTCTCCATTCACGGCGAGCAATGCATACGGGGAAATCAGCACCTGCCGGCCCGTCAGCCAGTTGCCCGTATCGGCCACCAGATAGCGAACCGCCCAGTGCTGGTCATCGAAGTAGAATTGCTTGACCTTCCCCATTTCCCCGTCGAGCCCCTGCAATCTGTAACCCTTCAGTGCGTTGGCTCTGTGAAACATGATAGTAGTCCTTTCAGTTTTTGACTTTCGTTCCGGGAGAGAACCACCCGCCCTAAAGACCCTCTCGGAGAGAGGTATCCCTCCTTGTCGGTGTCGAAGGTCAGATGTTCCCGAACCTCCGTCTCGGCCAACTCCAGTATGCAGTTCATCCTCGCCCGTTTGTGGGCATTCTGATCCGATCCGTTGGCGCGCAGTGCCCGCCGATACCGGTGACCTAACATTTGACCATGTTGAGTCACTATAGGCCGTAGCCAAACCGCTTGTTATGGGGTGAAACCCTACTCTGCATGGGGTGAAACCCTACTGCGTACTCGGCGGGACACGCCCGGCAACCGGGGTCGATGGCGCTGGATATCCACACGCTTCGAGAAGTCGCCGGTCTGCTCCAGCGCAAAAGGCTCACTCGCGCCGCTGCGGGCGGTCGACTGCACCGATCCGCTGCCAGTGGCCATGTATCCGATCATCGAGGCGTTGCAGTTGCTTACGCGCAACCGCGTCCAGAACTCGATGTAGGCGCGCAGGTCCACGTTCGGGGAGTACGGCGGGGCCTCGCGGATCGACAGCCCGCCATAGGCCAGGTGCCAGGTGCCGTCCGTCACGCGGGCATCGTGCGCACGATAGTCCGTGATGGAGCGTGACAGCGAAACCCGTGAAAGGCGTGAGAAACCACAATCGTGGTCTTTTCGTAAGTTCAGTTCCGTTCCTGTTTGTTGATGCGTAGCTCTGCAACCAGGGGCAAATGATCGGAGGCGACGCGTGCCAGTTCCGAACCGGGGACCTCGATGCTGGTCACCTCAACCCCCGGGCTGATAAAAATGTGGTCAATTCGCAAGGTCGGGAAGCGGCCGGAAAAGGTGCTCTTGGGACGGTGGTCTTGTGCCTGGGTCTGGACGTCTCTGAGTCCATGGCAGAGCCGGCGGCACACCGGCGATGAAGGCCGTGCGTTGAAGTCGCCGCACAGGATCACAGGTTCGCGGCATTGTTCGTGTCCCAACCAGTCGCTCCCGAGCAATGCTTCCACCTGTGCCATGCGTTCACGCCGGGACAGGCCTAGATGGGTGTTGATGATCTGGACCTCTTTGCCGTGCAGGTCAACGGCAACCCAAAGAGCCCCCCGCGATTCCAGGTGCGGTTTGCCGGCGAGTCCCGGCAGCGGACCGGCCTTGACAAGGCGCTGCGGCAGATGTGTCAGAATGGCATCACCATAGCGTTCCTCCTCAACGCATATGGCCGCATGAAAATGGAAGTCCATCACCAAATGACCTGCGATCAACTGAGCCTGGTCCATTCCGTGGCTGCGTGCGCGGCCTGCGTCCAATTCCTGCAGTGCCACCACATCCGGCTTGGCGCGGGCAATCAGGCGAGCAATGCGTTCGGCATCGCGTTTACCGTCCATCCCTTTGCAACTGTGCACGTTATAGGTCATGACACGAAGGGTGTCCGTCTGTGTGGCAACCGCCCGGATTCGGGCTTCAAAGGTTCGGTGAGTCGGGCGCCCCAAATAGTGCAGCGCCGCATCGCGCAGGTCGCCAGGACGCAGATACGTATGTTCGCGTTCAGGCAGTGTGGCGTCCGCGGGAAGCAATGCGAAGCCGTTGGTCTCTTCCGGCGATGCGCCGGCGTGAGCGCCATTCTCCTCGGCAAAGCTCAGCGCGGGCATGCCGTCGCGCCATCCCAGCAGAACGAGGTCGCCGGCGTCCGGGTGTTCGCAGAGACGCACCAGGTCTTCGCCGACCGAATCGAGGAACGGATGTTGCGAACCGAACACCGCGGCACGGTCTTGCGGCAAACGGAATTCCCCGACTTCGGTCCGGGCGCATAGCACGCCCGGGGCCTCCACGTTGAGCACGATCGGAACCTTGTGTCGATGCACCAATTCACGAGAAACGGACTCTCGCTCGTCGCCATTCAGTTGCCACGGCCAATAGACATGGGCCACAGGCCCAGGGGCGACGACGACGGGTTGCTGTTCGTCGGTGTCCGCGCCATTGATACTGGGCACCGGAAACAGACGCTGGATGTTCCTGCCGCCGAGAAGACGAACCCGCTCGGTCTGGATACCGCCCAGGCCTTTCCTGCAAGCTGCTGGAGGATTGGCATTCGGGCGTTCGACTACCGCTGTCACAGCCTCTTCCAGTGCATAGCCCTGAACCCGATGGTAGGACCGGACCGAGGCTTGCCCATGGTCGGAATAGACCCAGACTTCGTAGTGTCGCCAGGCGGAATGGTTGGCGGTGCGCCACAGTCGGGCGATCGCGTCGTCGATTCCCTTCAGGGTCCAGTGGGCAAACAGCGAGTGTGGGCCGCGGCGGTGTGACTGTTCGTCATAACCGAGGAAGTTGATGTGAATGATGGGCAAGCCGCGACTGAGATCGATCTTGCCGCCGATCACACAGAGTTCGCGCAGCAGGATGGTGATGGCGACCCGTGTCGGAACAAATTTCAGTTCCTTCACGAAGTCTTGCCCTCCAACGAGGCCGCGCACAAACCCCACCAGCGCCAGGCCCGATTCCATCAACAACAGGACCGCGATGCGCAGGAAGCTGTAAAGATTGCTGAGGATAAACGCCAGCAACACCAGCGGATTGGCGCCGCGCAGCGCCGGCCCCCAGCCCATGGATGACGGACAGAAATGCGGTTCCGCCGCACCACCGGTGTAGTTGTCCGAGTAAGCACTGCCACCTCTGAGCAGCGCCTCGTTGTCCTTGCTTGTGTTCAGCGCCTCGACGCGCGCCGCCGCGCCGGGTTCATACATGCGAACGATCTGACGCGATTCATGGTCCCTGAAGGAGAATGCCGGGACAGCGCCCTTGACACCATAGAAGAGTTCGCCCTGGACAGCGGGGGTCGTCGAAGGCAAGCCCGAATAGTGGGCCTGAAGCCGATAGTGTTCCCGCGTGATCAGCCGCCGCAGGAACGGCAGTTCGTTGCGCGCCAGAGCGTGCTCAAACTGCGACTGCGAGAGCCCGTCGATCTGGATCATCAGCAGTCCCGGCCGGGTCGGCGATCCCTCCGACACCGGCAGACGCAGCAGACGCGTCAGCCAGACACTGCGACTGAGCCGGCGGCGCAGGTGTCGGAAGAATGTCTCGATTCGGCCGATCATAGGTTAGCCTGTCGGTGGTGACGATCCGGTCCGGAGATGCGAGTGATGCATTTTCATTCCTTTTCAGAAGAGAGACTGGCGCTCATGGCTGCGCCGCATGCTCCGGCGAAGCCTTTCAGGATCTCCCACTCCGTTTCCACCCAGGAAAAGACATCTTCCCAGTCTCTCGCGTCCTCGCTGGCGCCGGCGGGTGGTCTTGCCTTGATTGACGCATAACCGGCCAGCGCCTTGTCCGTCGTACGGGAAATGGAAAAGGCCTCGGCGGTGTCGAGTGCGGCCTTTCTCAGGTCGCGCATTGGGCCCGGTGCCAGTTCAGCCATCCACTGCAGTGCGGCGCTGAATGCTGCGGGGGTTGGATCTTGCAGCAGTCGACCGTTCTTACCGTCCTTGACCACCTCCCGTACACCGGGCGCGTCCAGGGCGACGACCGGCAGGCCCGCCGCCATGGCTTCCGTCAACACCATTCCCTGGGTCTCGCTCTTGGACGCGAAGGCGAATACATCCATCGCATGCAGAGCGTCGGCCAGTGGTTGGTCCCGCAGGATGCCGGCATTGTGCAATTGCGCTTCGGCACCGGCGTCCGCGAATGTCTGCCGCATGGCGTCTTCGGAGGGGCCGGCGCCGATCACCAGGAAATGCGCATGAGGTCGCGCGTGCACGAAATCGGCGACCGCCTGTGCCAGGAATTCCAGATTCTTTTCCGGGGCCAGGCGTCCCAGATGGCCGATTACGAAAGCATCTTCGGGAATCTCCATCTGCCTGCGCCATGCGCGGCCGTCGCCCGCCGCAAAGTTTTCTAGGAGGACGCCGGTGGGCACCACGGCAATCGGCGTAGTTACGCCACGCTTCTCCAGCAGATCCCGGATGCTTTCGCTGGGTGCAAAGAGCTGATCGGTGAGGTTTGCGTAGCGGGTGGCAAGTTCAATCGCAAACCGTTCCAAGGCGGCTGAGTCGCCGGGAACATAGCGGGTGTAGTGTTCGTACAGGGTGTGATGGGTGAAGACCAACGGCAGTTCCCGATAACGCGCCAGCCGCAGCGCGGTCATACCAAGAAGGAAAGGGTGCTGGGAGTGCACGATGTCCGGCTGGAAAGCATCGACCGTTTCGGTGAGGCGTGAATGCAGCGGCAGCGCTACCGAGAAGTCGCTGGCGTTGAAATTCTGGATCGCTTCAATCCGCATCACGTCGACTTCATTCTGCGGCATATCGAGGAATTCGGGGGCCACGACCAGCACCCGGTGCCCGCGCTTGCGGTATTCGGTGGTGAACGCCTCCACCGACCGAGCGACGCCGCCGACATGTGGGGTAAAGGTGTTCGTGAAGATGAGAATATTCATGAGGAAGCTCCCGAGTTGTCCAATCCTGATTCGTCTCCAATATGCGCTTTCAGTCTTCTGCGAAGCACAAGAATCAACACGACTGCGGCACAGACAATGAGCAGGAGCACTGCAATATTCTGTGGCGACGGATCGTCAAAGAGGTTTTTCAGCTGTTTGCCGAATAGGGCCAGGCACAATGTTCCGGGAAGATGTCCGATAAAGGTTCCGACAATGAAATCCCGGTAACTGATGTCAAATGTTCCGATGATGGAATTCACGACGCCGTAGGGCGCACTGGGTACGGCGTGGACGGCCACCACCGCGGCAATGCCCCCTTTTGCCAGGAACTTTCTGATTTTGGGGATCCCCGCATATTTCGAGGCATTCAATCTCTCCACGCCCAAGAAATGACCTGCGAAAAAAAAGACCGTTGCGGCAGATAAGCTGCCGCATATCGCATACACCCAACCGATGAAACCACCAACGCCCAGAATCACTGCGATATTCAATATGCTATTGGGAAACATCACAAGGTTGGCAACTATATAGACCGCAATTACGCAAAGAACAGTCCACCATTGTTTCGTCCACTGTGCACGCATAATTTCTTGCATTTCTTCCGGACTTACGATTTCGCGCAAGGGGCTGAAACGCCATAGTGCTGCGGCAATTAGAATTGCAATCACCGGAACTATGACAATGAGAGGCGAGGTGAGCCTCTTCCCAGATATGGTATGGCCATGGCTCATAGGTTATGGCTTGACCTTAGTAAGGGTGATCGAGCCATCAGCGGCGGCGACTCTGGCTGGGGGGACCCCAGGCAGCCTTATTTCAAGCGGAGGGGCATCGCGATGCCAAGTTCCCCGCCAGTCGATGCGTATGGACTGATCGGCCGCGGGGGTGATGGTCAGTTCCAGCGTGCCAAACGCGGTTGGTGCGGGCCCGAAGCAGATGGGAGAGTCTGTGGTCAACCAGCGGGCTGGGACGCCGGAACAGAGAATGAGGCATCCGTCTTCCTCGCGCACAAAACAGTTGCGTATGATCAGCACCCATTCGGCGGCGGCCCAGGCATGGTGACCATCGCCCATACAGCCGCCGCCGGTACGCGGATGGACGGCCTCCGGCCACTGACCTGTCGGCGATGCCAGGGCCGCAACCGCATCCATTAGATCGAGGTGGCGCGGATCGCCGGCGCGCAGCAGTACCTGCGCAACGTGCAGAGTCAGGTAGGCGTTGAGGCCGGAATGGATCATGTCCTGGTAGAACGCACCGTTCACAAAACAACGGCCGAGCAGGAACTCGACGCTGTCGAGCAGGCGGGGATCGTCCGGTGCGCAGAGTTGTGCCGGATAGCCGAGCGCCAGTGAACCGATGGCGCCGGCGTCCAGACGGCGATAGGGCGACGCCGGCATGGCCGGACGGCCGAGCCGCTGCGCACATCCTGCCAAACTGCGATCTGCCGCCGCGCTGAGATCTTCCGCGGCCCGCGCAAAATCGTCCCTGTCGCCCGTATCCCGGTCAGCGATCATGGCCGCTGCCGCGCGCAGACCGGCGATGCTCCAGAAATCATCCCAGTAGTAATAGTCGTTGGGCCCCAGGTGTTCGGCGCTGAAACCGGCCGGCAGCAGTCCGGCGTGGGGCGCATCCAAATCATCTCTGAGTCGTTTGCGCATGATCCAACGTGCACCGCGCCGGATAGGGCCGTCCCAATCCGAGGATGGCAGTTGTCCGGTCAGGGCGAAGAAACGCTGCAGGATCCACAGCACTTCACCGTTGCTGTCCCATTCACCGTCTTGGGAACGGAAGTAACCCAGTGACGTCTGCCGCCCCGGGAAGCGTGCCAGCGCACGTTCGGCGCGGTCCGTCAGGCCCACGCACAGCAGGGCATGGATGATGAAGGCGGCATCGCGGAACCAAAAGCGTTTGTAGGTGAAGGGGCCGGCATAGATGTCACCCGGCGAATGCAGAATCAAGGAGGTCACCGCGGCGGCGTAGAGAAGCTGATAGTGCGGCTCCGGGCAGACCAGTTTACAGTGATCGCGATGCACGGTGTCCCAGGCATCGGCGTCAAACACCCCGGACCCGGCATCCGCCAGCGGGATGGTCGCGGTGATATCGGCAGTTTCGCCGGCCTTGACCGGGAACAGCGCCGCCGCCGTGACCATACCCACGTCACAACGGCCCTCAGTCTGATCATCCAGATCCTTGAGATGAATGTATACGTCACCGTGGCGATAATCGGAAACATGATGTCGCCGGGCGGCGGCACTGAATGCAACCCTTTGGGTGCCGTCGACAGTCCAGCCATTGCGCCCTTCGGACAGGCTGACCTGGTGGACAAAGCTGATGCCCTCGGGGTTTTGCGGGCGCAGCGCCAGCGCCAGCCAGGCGTTGATACTGGTCCGGGCCCGCAAATGCAGTTTGCACACCGGAACCCCCGATTCCAGTTGCACCGAGGCGGTGCTGGTCAGGGCCAGCCCAGGCATTTTTGTATCGGTGGTGACCCGGACACCCGGATCCATGTCCTGCCGTTGACGGCAATCGGCGGCTCGCGATGGCAGCAGGCAGCGTCCGTCCTCTGCCAGCAGCCAGGCGTCCAATGACCAGCCATCGAGAAAAGGCGTCAGCAGACCGCGGGGATCTACAATCGGCAGTTCCTGACAGTCCGGATAGCCGATCGCGGTCCAGTTGCGATGGGTGAGATTGATATGGGTAATGGAAAAGGCGCGAGGGATAAACGACTCGTCGTATGGGTCGAACTGGCGTTCGATCCAATAGGGCCAGACCCAGTCCAGGTTGTGTTGAATGACCCGGCTGTTGATCAGGCCGCGGGCGTGAAACACCGCGCCGGCCCGCAGCAGTTCCAGGGGTTCACCCACCTCGGAAGGCTGGGCAAAGCTGCGCAGCCGCGCCAGCAGGGCGATTGGATCCAGGAAACCCTGTTTGCGTGCAGCACGGCGTATGACAAAACGCCAAGGTAGCCATTTCATCCAACTCATCGCCGGTCCTCTTTGGGTCCTCTTTGAATGCCCACGAGACAGGCTTGTCGCTGTTCAGTGAAGGACTGTCGACAATCCAGACCAATACCGATGTTTTGCTCTTCTCTGTTCACGGCGAGTAGTGCATACGGGGAAATCAGCACCTGCCGGCCGGTCAGCCAGTTGCCCGTATCGGCCACCAGATAGCGAACCGCCCAGTGCTGGTCACCGAAGTAGAATTGCCTGACCTTCCCTATTTCCCCGTCGAGCCCCGCAAATGTCATACTTCCCAGCGATCCAGTCTCGTGCTTCGGCGGTCTTGGTGTGATCGAAGTAGCGGACTCTCGCCGTGGTAAACGGCTTGCAGAACACCGCCATCCCCTTTTCCCATTTGGTCTCGCCGATGATCGCCAGCCGTTCGATGTCATTGAAGTGCTTCACATCAAACTTGACGTCCTCCCACAGCGCCCCCGCCGTCCACCCGTGGAAGTCATGCATTTCCACAAGCAGGCGGAGTTTGCCGTGCTGTTTGATCAGCCGTTCAACGGCGGGCAAGAACGCCTCGTAGTCTTCCTTGACCAGTTTGCCGGTCAAATGGACTTCGAGCACCTTGCCATTGTCGAGTTCCTTCAGTTCCACTGCCATCGCGAGTCTCCTCCCTTGGTTGTCAGAAAAACCGCGCACAACGCGGCCACTACAGCGACGAACTCCGCCCAACCGCCGGTCAGACCTGGAGCACACTGTTCAGGCCACCGTACGGGTTCGGAGACCAATCCTGGCAATTCGGATCCATGCACCAGACGCCGTTCACCACGAACTTGTACTCGTGCTTGCCTCTCGGAAGACTGAGGGTCGCTTTGTAATGCCCGCTGTCCGGGTTGTCCTTCAACGGACTCGCAGTGGGATTCCAGTTGTTGAACGTGCCGGCAACAAACACCTGGCTCTTCGGGTCCGCGGACACCTCGAACCGCACGGTCTTCCCGGTCTCTTTCGGCAGCAGTTTCGTCATGCACTTCCCTTTCATGTCTCGGATCCTCCTGTTCTTGGCGTAGGCGACTTCGCTGGCGGCTTCCCCCGACCGCCTGACCTTCAGTCTGCTCCGTACATATTGACTATAGGCCATGGCGAGACCGCTTGTTATGGGGTGAAACCCTACTGTGCGTGGGGTGAAACCCTACCCTGCCGGGGCACTCGGCGGGACGACGGCCCGGCCATCTGGGCCGGCTGGGTTGCGCCAGGCCATAGGACCGCGGGCCGTAGGCCGGCGCGGCCTCGATGACTTGATGTGCCTGGCAGGGGCCGGCAGGCAGGTGGTCTACGTTTGCAGGGCCAAGGCCGGATTCTCGACAAATATCCGGCCTGAAAGCCGTTTACCGCTGACCGGGTCGCAGACCGTCCATCGGCTCATCGCGCCCAAAGGATTCGTGCATTCTCCAGTGGGATCGCAACGCCGTCGCAGTGCGGTACTACGCGCGGCGTATAGTCCGCTGGCGGGCGGGCCGCGGACACCGCCGCGCTGTACACGTACCCGCCCAGCACGCCGGCCAGTTGACGGACACGCTTCGCCGCATCATTGCTGTCCAGCAGGTACAGCTTCACTCTGCCGACCTGGACCTGCCAGGTGCGCAGCCAGACCGAGCAACCGGGCAGTGCTATCTCCACACGCAACAACTCCCCGTTCGCTTGGCGCAACGACGTGATCGGTAACTTTCCGGGGTCGTTATACGGGTAGAGAGCCTGTTGCGCTCCGTCCTTGTCGATCGCCTGGCGAAAATAGCCTTGCTGGTAGAGCAGCCCCACGCCGACCACCGGCACGCCCAGATCGCTGGCGGCTTTGAGCTGATCGTACATGGGGTGATGGACACGTCTTGGCTTGTTCATGGCTCTTTGCGACGGCGCCCTCAGAGATCAGACCCGCCAGTTGACGAAGATCATCGCGGCGGCGAGTTCCTCGGGCAGGTCCTTGAACCAGCTTGTGTTCGCGCGCATGATCTTGACCAGCCCGATCTGGACTCCGGCGTCGGCACCTGAGTCGCCAGCCTATTCATAGGGGCGCTGTTTCTACTTTCGACCACTGCCCTTGCCTTTGCTTTCCCCCTTGCCTTTGCTTTCCCCCTTGCCTTTGCCTTCCCCCTTGCCTTTGCCTTCCCCGCCGCCATTGCCTTCCCCTTCGTCTTTCACCTTGCCCTTGTCTCTACCATTGTCATCGCCACCCCCGTAAAGATCTTGGCCGCGTTTCAGGGCGTGGAACTCCTCTGATCCAGGCTTGATGCCCAGACTCTGCGCAAGTGCTCCCCAGCCTTTGCCCTTGTTGGCTTGGTATTTTTCGATGACGTACTCCGGGGACTGCCTTGACATTTCTCCGAGCCGGAGAAATACGTAGGCATCGGCTGGTCTCTCGGCACTCCTGAGCACAGCCTCGATTTGTACGTCACCCAGCTTGAACCGAGTTGCAAGCCTCGCTCTGAATCCTGATGGGTCCGCTTCAGCTTGAATATTCACAGAACTGATCCAGTCAAAGTCACCTGCTTTCGCGGCCGATGAAATGAAAGGAAGCGCCACCAAGACCACCAACACCATTTTGGGCAGTTTCATCATGTTCTCCCTCTTGCGTTCGTTAATGCCACAGTCCACGCTTGGCGGCTCGGGAGGCCCATCGCCGTCCGGTCTGCCGTTTGATTCACGATGGGTTGTGGCTGGACCGTTGGTTATGGGGTGAAACCCCACATCTCTCTCACTGCCGTGGTGACTTCTGCGCCAGAACCGTCATCAACGTGTCGAACGGCTTGTTGAATTTTGCAACGCCTTCGTCCTCAAGTTGCCGCGTCACCTGGTCAATGCTGATGCCCAGTTCCGACACTTGCTCCAACACCCAGCCGGCTTCCTTGACATCTTCTTCGAGGCGGGCCTTCGGCTCTCCATGGTCGCGATAGGCGTCAAGTGTTTCCGGCGGGGTCGTGTTCACTGTGTCGGGTCCGATGAGGGCCTCGATGTACTTGACATCACTGTAGTCCGGGGTCTTGGTGCCGGTGCTGGCCCAGAGCAGCCGCTGGGCAAGAGCGCCTTGAGCCGCCAGTTTCCCGAATCGGTCGCTGCCGAAAATCTCCTTGTAGATTTGATAGGCCATTTTCGCGCTGGCGATGGCAACTTGCCCGCGCACCCTTCGCGCCAGGTCCGCCTCCTTGCCGCCTTGCGCAATGAGTTCTTCCAGCAACGGATCCACCAACACGTCAATACGGCTTACAAAGAAGCTGGCCACTGAGGCCACTTGGTTTACGGCCTTGCCTTCGGCCACCCGCGCTTCGATCCCGGCGATGTATGCTTCCGCCGCCTGCCGGTAACGCGGCAACCCAAAGAGCAGCGTCACGTTGACATTGATTCCTTCGCTGACAAGTTGTCTAATGACGGGAAGCCCTTCGGCTGTGGCGGGAACCTTGATGAAGACGTTCGGTCGGTTCAGGGCGGCCCACAACCGGCGCGCTTCCAGTATCGTACCCTTGGTGTCGTTCGCCAGGTGGGGATTGACCTCCAGGCTGACATAGCCATCTTTCCCTTCCGTCCTTTCGTACAACCCCCGAAACTCGTCGGCGGCGCTTTGCACATCACGCTGGCTGAGGGCCTCGTAGATGTCCTTCGCGCCCTTCCCTCCAAGGGCCATGCCCCGGATGTCCGCGTCGTAGTCATGACTCTCCACAATCGCCTTCTCGAAGATGGCCGGATTCGAGGTCATTCCCCGCACGCCATCCTCCTCTATCAAACGCCGAAGTGCGCCGCTCGCGATCAGCTCACGCCGGATATAGTCCAGCCAGATGGCCTGCCCGAGTGTTCCCAATTCTCTCAGAGGATTGTTCTTCATCACCGAATCACTTTCCGCGCGGTTCTGTTGTTTCCCCCCCGGGAATCATCCGGGTTCGCACTGGTTGCGCTCTTCTACTGCGCCACCCTCGACGGTCCTTCGTCAGACTGCTTTGGGTTTCACCAACAGCAACACGATCCCGCCGACGAGCGCGAACGCCCCGACCACCGGCGAGATGAAGTGACTCACAGTGGTTTCGATGTGAATACCAAGGAAGTCGATCGGTTTTCCCGGAGTCGTGAACGTGATGCCCGAGTAAGCGAGCACCACGATGCCCAAAGTCACCAGAATGACCGCAACCATAGTCTTGCTATTCATGTGAGATCTCCAAATTTGTCTCGTTTGCCTAACCGTTTCCTACGCCGAGTGTTTGCGGCCGGAAATGAAGTTCACCAGTACCATGATCACTGCAATTACCAGCAGGACGTGAATGAACGAACCTATCGTGTGGCCGGTTACAAGCCCGAGCAGCCACAAGACGATCAACACCACCGCAAGCGTGTATAGCATGGATCCTTCCCTCCTTTCCGTTTCATTCTACCACCCCGCCTCTTCTGTTGTCGCGGGGGATTCCTTCAGATGATTGGCTACTCCTGCAATCGCATGCGCTTAGAGTCTCTTGACTGCGCCGGATCTGTTCTCCAGCATTGGCTTAGCCCTTGTAACCACTATAGGCCGTGGCAGGACTGCTTGTTATGGGGTGAATCCCTACTTCTCCATGGGGTGAAACCCTACCCGGGGCATGCCTATCAAGCTAACGATGCCGACGTCTGTGGTTGCCGTGGAGTCTGCCGCCGCTCTTGTCAAAGACAACGCATGAATGCGACCAGGTCTGCCTTCTCTTCAGGCGTCAACCGCAACTGTTGGATCAGGTTGAAATACTCCACGGTGTCTTCCAGCGTCAAACAGCGCCCGTCGTGCAGATAGGGCGGCGAGTCCTTGATGCCCCGCAAGAGGAACGTTTTGATGCTCCCGTCATGGGCCATCATCATCCCGTTGGCCATCTCCTGCTTGTAGAAGCGTTCGGCCTTCAGGTTGTGCATGCTGTTGTCAGTGTAATAGGGTGCCGGATGACACGCACTGCATCGCGCCTTGCCGTTGAAAAGCGCTTCGCCGTGCAACTCGCTCGGCCTGGCTTTGCCGGAATCAAGCGTGCCGTAGATGTTAAGCTTGGGCGCCGGCGGAAAGTCCAGCAGAGCCATAAATTCTGCCATAAAGTGGACCTGGGACCCCCGCTCAAGAACATTGACCCCCTTCTTCGCCGCCATGCAATGGTCGCCGTCAAAGTAGGCGCCGCGCTGTTCGAATTCGGTAAAGTCCTCCACCGTCTTGAGTGCGCGCTGCGAACCGAACAGCCGCTGGATATTGATCCCGCGCAACGATGGGGTCTCAATCCGATGCCTGAATTCCTGAGGTCGAATGTCGCCCACCAGATGGCTGGCACCGTTGGTATGGCCGTTGGCATGACAGTCGAAACACGTCACGCCGAGGCTGGGCCGGTCGGTCCGGCGATCTTCGGTCGCGTTGAATTGCTGTTGCGGGAACTGGGTTACCAGGAGGCGCAAACCCTCGAGTTGTTTTGGGTTCAACAGCCCGTTGAAAATCTCGTAGTAATTATCGATGGTGATCAGTCGTCCCTTGGCCACATCCCCGAGGTCAGGCCGGGTGGTGAGATATATGGCCGGGGCTGGGTCTGGCAGAAAATGCTCGGGCACGTCAAAATCCAAGTCAAAGCGAACCAGCCGCGGCAGGAGGTTGGTGATCATGGCCGGGAAAAGCATGCCCCCCTCCGCATGGTCAGCAAACGGCAGCGGCTTGTACGGGAAAAGTCCCTGCTCTTTGATCTGTTCCGGAGTCAGCCTATCGAACTGCTCCCTCGTTACGCCTTGAAGTCTGGCCGTCGGCCCCACCGGGATGGGTTTGCCGCCTGACATGAAAACCTCGCCGGGGATCTTTTTCGAGAGGTCATATCGGGAGTTCAACAGCTCCATGTGCTCCCGGGCGCGCCCGGCTTTCACGGCCGTACGCGCCGTTTTGATCTGGTCGAAGGTGACGTCCTGGTTTATCGGTCCATAGCTAGAAACAGCCTTTTCCGGCGGTGCAGAGATGGCCGGTGAGCCAGCCACCGCAACCAAGAAACTGCAAATCCCAATTAGGGCAAGACGGCCATCCTGTCGGGTTTCCATGAGCCACCTCACAGTTTGGTGTGCCGATCTGCGATCGAGGCTGCCAGTTGGTCGAGAGCTGCGAATGTCTCGGCTTGCGGTCGGCCGCGACACATCACGGGGGCCAGGATCTCGACCTTCAGGTTGGGAATCAGGCCGGCGATCTGCTCAATCGCCTTGCTGCTCCAGCCGTAGGAGCCAATGATCGAGGCATAACGCAGTTTGGGCCGTAGCGCATTGGCCAGGTGCGACGCATAGTACACCGACGGATGCGGCCCGATGTGAACGGTAGGCGTCCCGACCACCATGGTCGCCGCGTCTACCAGCGCGATTGCCAGTTTGCCGATATCCGTCACGGTGAGATCAAAAAGATGGACTTTCACGCCCCGCTCCGCGAGGGAACTGACGAGGTGGTCGACCATTTTCTGAGTGCTGCCATGCATGGAGATGTAGGGTAGCACGACCTCGTTCTTGACCGCGTCGGAGACCCAGTCCCTGTACGCGTCCAGGATAAAACTTGGTTGATCATAGACCGGGCCGTGACTGGGCGCGATCATCTGAATGTCATGCGCCTCGACTTTCGCCAGGTTCTTCAGGATGATCGACCGGAACGGCATCATGATTTCCGCGTAGTAGCGTTTCGCCGCTTCGTACACCACCACCTGGTTCGTCACATACAGGTCCGTGGTGGCCAGGTGCGAGCCGAAGAAATCGCAGGAGAAGAGAATTTTATCTTCCCGCAGATACGTGCACATGGTTTCCGGCCAATGCACCCAGGGTGTGTGCAGGAACTCCAGCGTCTTGTCGCCCAGTGGGAGCGTCTTCCCGTCTTCAACGGACACGACGCGTTCCGCGGGAATTCCCAGAAGATCGAGCAGCATCCCTTGGGCCTTTGGGGTCGAGACGACCCTGGCTGCCGGGTACTTGTCCAGCAGCAGCGGAATGCAGCCCGAGTGGTCTTGTTCCGCGTGCTGCGCCACGATGTAGTCGATCCGGTCAATGCCTTCGAGTTGGCTCAGCAGCACATCGCTCTTTGCCGGGTCCACGGCATCGATCAACGCGGTCTTCTCCGTGCCGCGCACCAGATACGCATTGTAGCTCGTGCCGTCCGGCAGGGGGACCAGCGAATCGAAGAGCCGCCGATTCCAGTCTACCGCTCCCATCCAAGACACGCTGTCGTTGATCTTGCGTCCCTTCATCTCATGCCTCCTTCGTGGCCATGGATGCTTCCCTCTTCACGCTCTTTGGGAAGAGGATGTTGTTCTCCAGATGGATATGCTCATGCAAATCGGCTTCCATAGCCTTTAGCCCATCATACAGCGCCGCGAAGCTCGGGCACGCATCCGCCGGAAGCTGGTAGTCGGCCGCGATCCGTCGCATTTCGACCAGCTTTTCGCCCGCCTGCGCGTGTTCGTATTCCATCTGCCGGATCGGATGGACAATGCTGCCGCACTGAACAACGGGCCGCGGCCCAGTTCCTGACATGAACGCATCAATACCTTTGATGGCGGGAAAGAGCATCTGCTCCTCCTTCATCAGATGGGCATCGAATTCAGCGTGCAGTGAATCGAAAACGCGGCGGATCTCGCCGAGCATGTCGCCATGCTTTGCGCCGTGGGCTTTCTGCACCCTCGCGAGCAAGACATCCAGTCGTGGCAACTGCTCTTTCATGAAGGCGTGGTGCTTCTCCAGGATATGATCGGTAAGCACGGTGAGTGGCGCGACGCTCCAGTCGGTTTCTGCCGTGTTCTGCCCACTGTGAAGCTCCGCCTGCAGCGCAGACACGACGGTGGTCCACACCAACCCGTTCTCCTGGACAGCCTCCATGAGCGGCTTCTTGCCGCCGCAACAGTAGTCGATGCCCAATTGCTCCAGGCGCAGCCTCAACCCTGGGTGCCGAATCACCAGGTCGCCAACGGTCTGGTCTTTTCGTATTTCAGTGTCAACGTCCTGCCGGTGGGAGGTTGCCGTTCGTTTCATCGTCGTTCCTTCCTTTCGAATTCTGTGCGGCGGTTCCGATCGTCGAGACAGCAGGCATGCTTTCAGCGCACGTCAGGAGCGCGGGTCGCCCGTGCACCATCGGCGTATGCGCGAAGCCTTCCGGTTGTGTTCGCTTACTGCCCGCGTGCTCCTCTCTTTGCCTGGCTGGCCAGATAGACCGCCTGGCGTAACCGGTTCATTCCCCCCATCGGCCGGTGCTCAGTCAGGGCATTCCAGGGAGAGAAGGCCATCCCCTCGCATTCCTCGGCCAATGCACGCCCCGCGGGCGAATCGAGGTCCTGCACCCCGATCGTGAGAGTGGCTACAGGAATCGGCGGTGAGACCTTTTCATCCCACTCGATCGACACGTCCTCCACCGGCATCGCCACAGGATCAACCTGGGGCTGAACCCGAAATTCGAAGACCGCTTCCCGTGTGCTCAAGTGGCGCTCCAAGGCCTGGCGCAGGCAATCGTCGGACCTGCGGTTTGGATCGCCCGGCGGCGTCCCTGCGGAACGGGGCACCAGGGAGTATTTCACGGCGCGGCCGCCGGTTGTTCCGGGCGGGCCGAGCCAGTACGGCGAGCCGCTCCAGTACGTCAGGTCCAGTGGGCTGGTGACGACTTTGCCCAGGATATCCTTGCCGATCTTCAGATGCCGGAGGTGGAAGAGAGCAAGCCAGACTACGGCCAGCGGATCGCCCACCAACGGCGTCTCGCGGATGGAGAACAACTTCACGTATTCAGCCGGCGTCGCGAACGGGAAGACAGGATGGTTGACAGTCAGGAAATCCTGGCAGCGACTAGCGGTGCCGGGAATGGCCGGAGTGCCATCCACATCCAGCAGTTTGATGGCCATCCCTCGCGCGGCGCCCTTCCTATCGGGGTCGATCGTCTCCGACGAATTGGAGAAGCGGACGATCGCCTGGAACGACTGATTGGGCTGCCGGAAGACACCGTGACGCAAGTCGTCCGGCACATCGGCTCGTACTGTGAACACCCCCCGTACACAACCGGTCGCCTTGGCATGCACGCCGCGGCGGATGCGCCCGTCCTGGGGCTTCATCCGTTCGACCGCAATCTTCACCATCTCCTCGATCAGTTTGGCCTCGTTCGGTTCGGGATACTCGCGGTGCATCTCAGGTTTCATGGATGGATCTTCCGGCCATTCGATAACTGACTTTACAGATGCGCAACCAGCGCCAACGCCGCTCAAGAACAGCATCACCGCCGCACCCGCAATCACCGCCATCTTCTCCATGCTTCGTTCTTCCCGTGTTCCGGCCAGGCACATCACTTCAGTTGCGCGGCCGCGAACTCCCAGTTCGCCAGATGATCCAGGAATGCCTGGACGAAGTCTTTGCGGCGGTTCTGGTAGTCGAGATAGTAGGCGTGCTCCCAGACGTCGCACGTCAGGAGCGCGGTTTGTCCGTGCGCCAGCGGCGTATCCGCGTTGGACGTGGTGACGATCGTCAGCGCGTCGCCCGCTCGGACAAGCCAGACCCACCCGCTGCCGAACTGCGCGACCGCCGCGCTCAGGAACGCAGTCTTGAACTCATCAAAGCCGCCGAAAGACTTCTTGATCAGGTCCATCAGCCGGCCGGTTGGCTGACCTCCTCCGCCCGGCTTCATGCTCCGCCAGAAGAAGGCATGGTTCCAGGCCTGCGCCGCATTGTTGAAAACGGCAACCTTTTCGGCCAAGACGACGCTCTCCAAGACAACCTTCTCCAACGGACTTCCTGCTGCCCACGGCGTGCCGACGACGAGCTTGTTCAGGTTGTCGACGTACGCCTGGTGATGTTTCCCGTAATGGAAGCTCATGGTCTTGGCGGACACGTGGGGCTCCAAGGCCTCCTGGGCGTAGGGCAGTGCCGGCAGCGTGAACGCGGGTGCTCCACCGGGCGCAGCCGGAGCGGTTGCAGACTTCTTGACATTCGGACTCATCTTCTTTCTCCTTACCGGTTGTGTGCGGTTACGGCCCCGCTGCCAGCAGCCAGACGGCGCCGGCAACGTGACCTCAGGTCTTAAGGAATCCCAGCAGGTCGGCGTTGAGCTGGTCTTTGTGCGTGTCCGCCAGGCCGTGGGGTGCGCCCGCGTAGATCTTCAGGGTCCCGTTCTTGATGAGTTTGGCCGAGGCGTACGCCGAGGCGCCGATCGGCACGATCTGGTCGGCGTCGCCATGGATGATCAGGGTTGGCACGTCGAACTTCTTGAGGTCCTCGGTGAAGTCCGTCTCGGAAAACGCCTTGATACAGTCAAGCTCGTTCTTCAGACCGCCCTGCATGCCCTGGAACCAGAACGCGTCGCGGACGCCTTGGCTGACCTTCACGCCCGGCCTGTTGGCGCCGTAGAACGGCGTCGTGAGGTCCTTGAAAAACTGCGAACGGTCGGCGGCGACGCCGGCGCGGATGCCGTCGAACACCTTGATCGGCAGGCCGCCGGGATTGGCGTCCGTCTTGAGCATCAAGGGCGTTACCGAGCCCATCAGCACGGCCTTGGCGACGCGCCTGGTGCCGTGGCGCCCGATGTAGCGGGCGACCTCTCCGCCGCCGGTCGAGTGGCCGATCAGGGTGGCGCCGTTCAGGTCCAGGGCTTCAATGAGTTCCGAGATGTCGTCGGCATAGGTGTCCATCTCGTTGCCGTTCCACGGCTGGCTTGAACGGCCGTGGCCGCGACGGTCAGGGGCGATGCAGCGACAGCCGTTGGACGCCAGGTAGACCATCTGGCTTTCCCAGGCATCCGCGTTGAGCGGCCAACCGTGGCTGAACACAACAGGCTGTCCCGTGCCCCAGTCCTTGTAGTAGATCAACGTCCCGTCTTTGGTGGTGATAGTGCTCATCGGTTGCCTCCGTTTCAGCTTTACTGGTGGTGCGCCTCACCGCGCACTTGGCGCGATCAGGATCTAGACTGCCCTCTCAGTGCGAGCGCCGGTGGCCTACGCGCCCAACGTCCTCGACAGCAGCGCTCCGAACACCATGCCGACGAGCGTGCTTATCCACGGGTTGGCCGTGATCGGACAGGCTCCCGTGGAGCAACCGATGAAACGGTACACTCCGTAACCGAGCAAGCCGCCGCCGACTGCACCGATGATCAACCGAACAATCATAACGCCAACTCCTCTCAATCTGGAACTCTTGATGGTAGTGGGGTCACCATGATTTACTGGGTTACGCTACACGATAGGCCGGTTCTCAGCTATGGGGTGTAACCCTACCGTGGCGGTCACGATGCCCGGCACCCCGGTTCACCCACGACCTTCCGCCCGGATGCTCTGCGGAGGAGCCTTGTTCATTGGCGCTCGAAGAATTCGATGGCCTGCCGCACCTCGAGAAATTGGTAGATGATGTAGTCCGGTTTCACGCCCTCCGCCTGTTTCCCTCCCTGGTTGGAGGAGAAGAACACGGTCTTGATGCCGTGCTGTTTGGCTGCGTACACGTCTCGGAACATGTCGTTGCCCACAAACAGGACGTTTTCAGGGACCACCCGCAACGCAGTCAGGGCGGCCGTGAAGAGCCTGGGGTCGGGCTTTCGATAGCCGAAATCCCCGGAAACGATGATGGGGTCGAAATACCCGTCGAGCCCCACCGCGCGCATCTCCGGCAGGCACCAGGCGCTCTGGGCATCGGAGATGGCCGCCAGTCTGTAGCGGGGACGCAGGTCGTTCAGGACGTCCAAAACCCCGGGATACCACCCGGCGTGCCGCCTGCAATCGAGCCAGAAACTGAGAGGGCACCAGTGGCCATACCTGGGAGAAATGGAGTGTTCCCACGCTCCGTCCTTCAGCGCACATCCGGGCTGCCGCCTCGTCAACGGCACCCTTCGTGGAGCCCCAGTTCACCAGCAGGAGATCTGGAGCGTCCCCGCCGTCGTATTCGGGAGCCACGACATTGGCGGTGAGGAGCGTCAGCTTGCGCAACCGTTTCTCCACCATCTTCGACCGCAACGTCAAGTCTTCGGTGATATGTCCCTCTTCGTCGTGTTCGTCGCTGTCGGCCACGACCAAGTCTTGGCTCACACCGGGAACCCGGCGGGGAGAAACACCCGAGGCGATGAAGGCATAACGCCGATAAGGCACTGGCGCCGGTTCCTGCGGAGCGAGCACGAGGGCGGCAGCGCCATCCAGATGGAAGGGCAGAACGTCGCGATACGAATCCGCCAGAAACTGGTCGGTGAGCAGGAACACCGGCCCCTGGCTCGCCTCGGCCAGCGCAAAAGTGCGGCACATGAGCTCAAAACACGCGTTGATGGAACCGGGCGCGAAGACCGCACGCGGGAACTCGCCATGCCCCGCATGCAGCACAAATTCCAGGTCCGACTGCTCTGTCCGCGTCGGCAGTCCGGTCGCCGGTCCCGGGCGCTGAGCCACGACGATGACGACCGGCGTCTCGGTCATGGCGGCCAGGCTGATGCCTTCCGTCATCAGTGCGAAACCTCCCCCGGAAGTGGCCGTCATGCTCCGACTCCCGGCAAAAGACGCCCCGATGGCCATATTGATAGCCGCACGCAACGACCCGCGTCTGCGGCGGAAGAGTCGTCGAGGAGGACGACGCCACCGGCCCGTGACACCCCCTCCTAGTGCAACCGAACGGTGTCAGCGTCGAGTGCCACGAGAACGTCGATCGGCTCTTGCGGCGCACTCACCGGAGTAATACCCACACGGATGGAGAAGCTGTTGTGCCCGCCGCGAATGCGGGACATATAGCTCTGCGTCACAAGGACGTGGTATCCGCTCCTGACGAAACCCTTAGCCAGCAATTCACCGACGGTAACGAGCCCCTGCCCCGCCTCGCCCCCGATGACAACATGCAGCGTCTGTGGATCCATGCCCGAACCTGCTCTCTTCTACGGAACTAGTGCTCGTCCGCCACAAGTTCCCCCGCAATTCTGGACTATGGACAATGGACCATGGTCCATGCTCCAGCGCCTCACGTTGCGTCAGGTTGCGCTGCTCTGCCACCATTGCGCGCAATTGCT
>Ga0208961_1000032_pt1 | contig 80444 bp, 72 predicted proteins | sample RifOxyB3_FD_184034 | JGI IMG/M metagenome (GOLD analysis project Ga0208961, IMG submission 184034) | Groundwater microbial communities from Rifle, Colorado - Rifle Oxygen_injection B3 (SPAdes) | ecosystem: Environmental > Aquatic > Deep subsurface > Groundwater | place: Rifle, Colorado, United...
GAAAACAAGACCTGGCGAGCATCAAATATGGTATTCAGAAAGATTACTGATAAGTTTGGTTCAATAGTTGAGTGCGAGTATATCGAACTGTATTCACCGGAATCATTTTCTCATTCTGAAGTGATGAAGTTACTGAAAGAAAATAATGAAAAACCGCCGTATATTTTCATAAATAACGAATTGGTAAAGAGCAACGGCAAACTTTCTGAAAGAGTAATAATAACCGAAATTGAGAAGGTTTTTCTCATTAATACTAAAGGAAATACATAATGGAGACAAAAACAAAAGCTGCTGATTTAATGATAGCATCCGAAAATCTCGGCAGAGCCATAAGCGGTTCACCAATTGCCGAAAAATACAGACTATGCCGCAAGAATTTTATGAACGATGAAGAAGCTAAAAATTTGTATAGTAACTTTATGGTTCAACAGCGAGAATTTCAAATATCCCAGCAATACAATCCTGAATCAGAAATTGAACATCAAAAAATCGTTCAATTGCAAAATGAACTTTTAACAAATAAAATATTTAAGGAATATATTCAAGCTCAAAACAGCTTCATAGACCATCTAAAAGAAATAAATCAAAGCATTTCAAGTAATTTAGTTTTTGATTTTGCATCATACGCTAAGCCAGCATCCAGAGGTTGCTGCGGTTAATATAAGGAACAAATTTATGCTAGATACAAATACGAAACAGCACATCAATAATTTTGTAGAAGTATTAAAAAACTTTGAAGAATACAACGACTTTGTAATTGCTTCCGAAGCAAATGAAAATGATCCCGAATTAAAATCCTTACGCAAAGAATTGGGAAGATTGAGAAAACATTTTAATGAAAATCAGAACAATGGCAATATGACTCAAGAAGAAATTCAGAGACTTCGTTCACTTCAGAACCATATCAATTCACATCATATAGTTCATAATCTTGTTTCTTCTCAAAATGAACTTATTATGATTCTGCAAGAGTGCAATGAAAGCATAAGTCGTGAAATAGGACTTGATTTTGCACAAAACACAGCCCCTTCTTCCTGCTGCGGATAAATCTAATTTCCCTCAAAACATTCAGACAATTAACGAAATGTTATTTATATTTCACCCGTTAGCGAAATGAGTTATTTAAAATGATTAAAGACAAAACAAAAATATTCAAAGCCCTTTCGGATCCGAATAGGTTACGAATATTAAAAATGCTTCAAGTAAGACCGCTCTATGTTTGTGAGCTGACAGATATTTTAGGATTAGCTGCTTCTACTGTCTCTCAACATCTTAGCATTTTGAAAGAAGCTGGTTTTATCGTCGAATATCATGAAGGTAAATGGGTTAATTACAAAATTAATGCAGCAACAGAAGACAAAAGAATTTCATCAATAGTATCACAGCTCGATTTCTGGATATCAGATGAGGAAAGCATTATTGATGATATTAAAAAAGCGATAAAGGTTGATAGGTTTCAGTTGTGTTCAAAATAAAATATTGTGTGCAAAATTACCGGAGTTGATCTATTATGAATTGGAAAGAACAATATAAATCATTCTTGTGGATTGTAGGATTTTTTCTCTTTGCTTACTTTATGCCGATTGACAAGGAATCATTTAAAGGAGCAATATTAGCAGCATTTGATTTAGCTAAATGGTATGCACAAGAACATGTTTTGCTATGTCTTATTCCAGCATTTTTTATTGCGGGAACAATTGCAGTTTTCGTCAGTCAAGCTGCAGTTGTAAAATATTTTGGTGCGAAAGCTAAAAAGTGGGTCGCTTATTTAGTAGCGGCAGGACCAGGGACAATTCTTGCAGTTTGTTCTTGCACAGTTCTTCCTTTGTTCTCAAGCATTCACAAACGAGGAGCTGGATTGGGGCCGGCAATTGCATTTTTATATTCGGGTCCTGCTACCAATATTTTAGCAATCATACTTACAGCGAGAATATTAGGACTTGAACTTGGAATCGCAAGAGTAATTGGAGCAGTTTCATTTAGTATTATTATTGGATTGATCATGGCGTTCATCTATCGCAAAGAAGAGAAAGTAAAAGCTGATGCTCAACTCGCAATGCCTGAAGTAGAAGAACCGCGCCCTTTCTGGCAGACTGCACTTCACTTTTTTATTCTTGTTGCAATTTTAGTCTTTGTTAATTGGGGAAAGCCTGCAGACACAACCGAAGGTTTCTGGTACTTTATGTTTGCTAATAAATGGTTTATTACAGGATTATTTGGAATCGGTTTTGCACTTTCAATGATTTATATAATCCAGGTTAAAAAGCTTTATGTGATTCTGGGGACAGCAGCAGTAATTATCTCATCAATACTTTTTTACGATAACCCAGCTATTACTTTTGTTGTAGCCGTTATTGCAACAACTATCGCTTTAACTTTTACAGATGGTGAAGCAAACCAATGGCTTGGTGAAACTTGGGGATTTACAAAGCAAATCATGCCTCTGCTTGCTGCTGGAGTTTTGGCTGCCGGATTTTTACTCGGTTCTAATAACAACAACAACGGTGTTATTCCTAATGAATGGATTTCAGCTTTAGTTGGCGGCAACTCTTTGTTCTCAAATTTCTTTGCGTCAGTCACCGGTGCGTTTATGTATTTCGCTACATTGACTGAAATTCCAATCTTACAAGGATTAATTAACAGCGGTATGGGAAAAGGTCCAGCACTTGCATTACTGCTTGCAGGACCGGCATTGTCATTACCAAATATGCTTGTAATTCGTGGAGTGATTGGAACACAAAAAACTGTTGTGTATGTATCGCTTGTAGTAGTTATGGCAACCATAAGCGGTTTGATTTATGGAGCGTTGTTTTAGCATGAATGATACAATCACTAAATGTAATTCCCGCGAATGCGGGAATCCAAGATAAAATTAAATAAGTAGATTCTCGCTGGAGTTTATCCCGTATTTAATACGGGGCGAGTATGACGAACGAAAAAGGAGATTAATGAAAAAAAGAATTTTAATACTATGCACGGGGAATTCTTGCCGCAGCCAAATGGCTGAAGGATTTCTTAAATCATTTGATGGTGAACTAGAGGTATATTCAGCAGGAACAAAACCATCCAATCAGGTTCATCCAAAAGTAATACAAGTAATGAAAGAAGCCGGGATAGACCTTTCACAAAATTATCCTAAGATGGTGGATAAATTCTTGAACGAATCCTTTGATTATGTAATTACTGTTTGCGACAATGCAAAAGAAACTTGTCCGGTTTTTATTGGTAAAGTTGGGAAGCAGCTTCATATTGGTTTTGAAGATCCTGCGGAAGCTGCCGGAACGGAAGAGGAAGTTTTTGCTGTTTTCAGAAAAGTAAGAGATGAAATCAAAAAAGATTTTTATGAGTTTTATAAAAAAGAAATAGAAACCAAATAAAACACGGATCGAACGGATTTGAACGAATTTAAATCAGTTACATCCGTTAAATCCGTGTTCTATTAAAAATTTTTAAAGCAAGGAGATAAAAAATGTTAGACATAAAAGTGCTTGGTCCCGGCTGTGCAAATTGCATCAAATTAGAAAATCTTGTAAAGGAAGTAGTTAATGAAAATAATATCCAAGCTTATGTTGAGAAAATAACCGATAGAGAAAAATTCTTAGACTTCGGTATAATGTTAACACCAGGACTTGTCGTCAACGGAAAAGTTCTTGCGAGCGGAAAGATTCCTACTAAATCAACCTTAGAACATTGGCTAAAAGAAATTAATGAAAGAAGATTATGAGTGAAACAGTATCAAAAAAATTATCATTCTTTGATCGGTATTTAACTCTTTGGATTTTCATCACAATGTTCCTTGGAGTAGCTGCCGGTTCCATATTCCCCGGCATTGCTGGATTTTGGGATTCGTTAAGCAGCGGGACAACTAATATCCCAATCGCTATTGGATTGATACTGATGATGTATCCTCCGCTTGCAAAAGTTAAGTATGAAGAATTGCCCGTCGTTTTCAAAAATGTAGAGCTTCTCTCGCTGTCGTTAATTCAGAACTGGATTGTTGGACCACTCGTAATGTTTATCCTTGCAATAATTTTTCTACCCGATAAACCGGAGATGATGATAGGAGTTATTTTGGTTGGATTAGCAAGATGTATTGCGATGGTTCTGGTTTGGAATGATTTGGCTAAAGGTGATTCGGAACTTGCTGCCGGTTTAGTTGCATTCAATGCAATCTTCCAGGTGTTTCTGTACTCGGTTTATGCTTACATATTCATAACAGTTCTCCCTCCACTATTCGGATTCAGCGGCGCACTTGTTGAGATATCGATCGGTGAAATTGCAGTAACAGTTCTAATTTATCTTGGCATTCCTTTCTTTGGAGGAATGATTACTCGCACATCATTAATTAAGATCAAAGACAAAGAATGGTACCATAAAAAATTCATTCCAAAAATTTCTGTTCTAACTCCAATAGCATTGCTGTTTACAATCTTTGTGATGTTCTCTCTTAAAGGCGAAAAGATAGTAGAGTTACCACTTGATGTTGTGCGGGTTGCAATTCCTTATATCTTTTACTTTGCTGGAATGTTCTTCGTTACTTTCTTCCTAGCAAAGAAAATGGGAGCTGGCTACGAAAAATCAACTACTGCTGCTTTTACTGCCGGAAGCAACGACTTTGAATTAGCTATCGCAGTTGCAGTTGCTGTATTTGGAATAAATTCACAAATCGCTTTTGCAACCGTAATTGGTCCATTGGTAGAAGTGCCAGTGTTGATTATGCTTGTAAACGTGGCTTTATGGTTTAAGAAAAAATATTTTACAACAGTTGAAAGCGAAATCGCATAATTATTCTCAGTATTTCTTAGTATAACAAAAAAGCCATTACACGGAGAACTAGAGGTAACACAGAATTAGACCAAGGGAATTAATTTTACAATCGTAACACACAAATTAAATATCTAATTTTGAATTGAGTATGAGATCGTAATCTCCACAGCATAAAAAATGGGCTGTTATAATTTGTAATATTTGCAAAGGAGGAGTTATGAATACCCGTTATAAAAATCTTACAGAAAATCTATTATCCCTGGCTGGTATCGAAATTAACGGAATCAAACCATGGGATATTCAAGTGCACGATGAAAGATTTTACAAACGTGCAATTACAGAAGTGGAGCTGGGACTTGGTGAATCGTATATGGATGGCTGGTGGGACGTTGAAAAACTTGATGATATGATTTACAGAATAATTCGCGCTGATTTGCAAAATAAAGTAAAGCGTAATCTTAAAGTTGCTTTGCAGCTTGCCGGCTTTTATTTAATTAATATGCAAGCAAGAAGAAGAGCATATATTATTGGTGAACGCCATTACGATTTAGGAAATGATCTTTTTCAGAATATGCTCGATAAGCGATTGAACTATAGCTGTGCTTATTGGAAAGGAGTAAGCACGTTGGATGAAGCACAAGTAAACAAACTTGAATTAATCTGTAATAAACTTTATCTCAAACCCGGAATGAAGGTGCTTGATATCGGCTGCGGCTGGGGCGCTTTTGGAAAATATGCTGCGGAAAAATACAATGTTGAAGTAGTTGGAATCACTGTTTCAAAAGAACAAGTTGAACTCGGAAAAGAATTATGTAAAGGTTTGCCGGTTGAAATTAGATTGCAAGATTACAGAGAAGTAAATGAAAAATTTGACAGAATCGTCTCAGTTGGAATGATTGAACATGTGGGCTACAAGAATTACAAAAAGTATTTTGAGATCGCTAAAAGAGACTTAAAAGATGATGGATTGTTTTTGCTTCATACAATTGGTGAAGTCCGTTCTACTTTATCTACAGATGCATGGACGCATAAATACATTTTTCCAAATGGAATGCTCCCATCAATAGCGCAACTTGGTAAAGCAATTGAAGGCAAATTCGTAATGGAAGACTGGCATAACATTGGAGCTGATTACGATAAAACATTAATTGCTTGGTATGATAATTTTAAGAACAGTTGGAATAAAATTAAAGATAAATACAGCGAACGTTTTTATAGAATGTGGGAATATTTCCTGCTCTCTTCAGCAGGTGCATTTCGAGCAAGAAATAAAAATCAGCTTTGGCAAATTGTTCTATCGAAAAATGGTGTTTTAGGCGGATATAATTCGGTTCGTTAAGTGTATTGTACTTTCGAGTTTCAATTTTATCGGGTCAAAGTAATCTATAACAGTTGAGAATGAGATTGCTTCACTCAAGGACTTGTTCGCAATGACAAAAAAACGTCATTGCGCGGAACGTAGCGACGAAGCAATCCCAAATAACGAAAGAGATTGCTTCACCCACTAAAGTAGAGTTCGCAATAACTATAACGGAATTGACAATGACAAAAGAAATAAAAAGAAATATAAAATGTTGAATGAAATGAATTCGCCAAAGGCGAACCGCTATGCCGGAGCAACTAAAAAGTTCTTTTTCGTTCTGTTCGTATTAACATTAAGCAGTTTTGTTTTTGCACAAACAAAATCATTTGATGAAGAAATTTACAAAGTACTCGAACAAGTTGATTTGAAAAATTTAATTGATATTTTACCAGGAATTAATTAATTCCCAAAATCAAAAACTTACTATACGCTATCACCATGACTAAATTTATAATTTTATATGAAAAAAAACCTTACTTATTTTTTGTGTGTTATTTCAGTTTCGCTTTTTGGACAAAATCAATCAACAAATCTAAATTATTGCAAACAGAGTAAAGCAGAATCTCTGATTCCGATACGTCCAGGAATTCCAGACAAGCAACCATTCTGGAATGAAAAAGCAATAATGTTCAAATATGCCCCATCTTTTCAAAATGGCAATACAAGTTGGGTAATACCTAACCCAAAACAATATAGGTATTCTGCCTTTTCATTTACGGATAAACAAGATTACACTTTTACGGCATCAACACCTTACGAGCCGTTAACTCCAATTTGGGATAAACTACCCAATGGAGAAGTCTATCTCAAAGTGGAAGCTATTAGTGATGATGGGTTGGATTTTATACTGGCTGGAAGCCGGATGTTTTATAAAGCCACGGTATTTTGTCCTCCTTTTCCTGAAGCAAAATATTCTTACAAAGATGCTCTTCTAAAGGGAATGCAGTTTATGTACAATCAGAAACATATAAAAAATTGGTACACCGCCGGTACTCCTGACCACGAGGAACATAATTTATATTGTTATTCTTCATTGGAAGTCGGAAGTGTTGTTAATCCAATGTTAATGTATAATAGTTACTTCCCTCAAAATGATACCGCATTAGTTATCGCTTGCAAAGCTGCTGATTATCTCATTGCAAATGCTGAATCTGTTGGAGCTTCATTAGAATATTTCCCCCAGGTTTACGAAGGAGAAAATTTAGCTGCCGGTTCATACGGTAAAGAAATGATTATGACGCAGGATGCTGCAACAGGAAAAACCTTTCTTGCATTATACGATAAAACAAAAAATAAAAAATATCTTAATGCTGCTATTAATATTGCTAATACTTACATAAAAAATCAGTTGCCCTCGGGAACATGGAGTATCAGAGTATATAAAGAAACAGGTAAACCGGTGACTGATGAACTTTGTATTCCAATTGGAATTGCTAATTTTCTTTCAGTGCTTGTCAATCAATATCAGCAGCCACAATATCAAAAAGCTATCGATTCAGCTATTAATTGGATATGGGAAAACCCGATGAAAACATTCAACTGGACAGGTCAGTTTGAAGATGTTGCTGCCGCTAAACCCTATCATAATCTTACTAAATATGAAGCTTCATGGTTCGCTCAGTATTTGCTTAATAATAAGGAGAAAGACACTTCTTACATTCCATTGGCTAAAGAATTAATTGCATTTTGCGAGGATCAATTTGTTGTTTGGGAAAAATCTGACATCTATGATAACTGGAAAAATTCTGCCGTTAGGTGGCTTGTTCCTTCGGTGCTGGAACAATACATGTGTTACGTACCCATTGATGCAAGTGCTGTCCAAATGATAAATACATTTTATTTGGCTTATGAAAAAATAGGCGATTCAATCTATCGCGAAAAAGCATTTGCATTAGCAAATAGCATAGTAAATAGTCAGAAAGAAAATGGAATGATCCCAACATTTTGGGCCCCAGGTTTTGAAGAGTTCTGGAATAATTGCATGGTAAGTAGTTTAACCGCACTTGAAAAGATGAGTGCTGTTAAATAAAAAAGTTTTATTGCAAATAGTACATTTGTGGAAATTAAATGATAACGATACTCACTTTGAAGCACATATAGAAATAGAAAATATTTCTGTTATTGAGACTTCTGAAATTCAAAAACAGATTGAAGAGAAACTGCACGATAAATATGAAATCAATCACACAACTTTGCAGTTTGAGTGTGATAAGTGTGATCATAAAACAATAATATAATTTGGAGAAAAAATGAATGACCAAAATAAGAGTCCCATGGAATTACTAAAACATTTCGCACCTAAGTTTGCGCAAAATCAGATGGCAGAAAAATCTCTCATCTTTGAAAACGAGAAATATCAGAAAGTGCCGAATAAATAGAAAATGCTTGTTGGTATTGGAGTTGCGGCAGCTCTGGGCAGCGATACTTGCACACAAATGTGGACTAAAATGGCAAAGTAAAATGGTGTTACAAATGAAGAGATTGTAGAAGCTATGCAGGTTGCAAGATATATGAAACAAGCAACAGTCAACGATACAATTGCAAATTCATTAAGAATATTAAGAGGAGAATAGAAAAAATGATTTCAATAAAAATACTTGGTCCCGGCTGTTCAAAGTGCAGAACACTCGAAGCAAGAGTAAGGGACGTTGTAACAAAAAACAATATCCAAGCGGAAGTAAAAAAAATAGAAGAAATAGCCGAGATGATGAACTATGGAATTATGATGACACCGGCTTTGGTTGTAAATGAAAAAGTAAAAAGCTACGGTATAATTCCAAAAGAAGAGCAAATACTCACTTGGTTAAATGAAGGAATAAACTAATGAAAACAAAATCAACTCTAATACTTCTTGTATCAATTATTATTGCAGTGAGCTTTGTTCTTTCGGCTCAATCAAAAGAAAAGAAGAACAGCACAACAAAATCCAAAGTTACTTTTATTGAACTCGGTTCTGTCAACTGTATTCCGTGCAAAATGATGCAGCCGGTTATGAAGAACATTGAGAAGAAATATGGAGAACAGGTAAAAGTAATTTTTTATGATGTGTGGACACAAGAGCAAAGACAATATGCAGAGCAATACAAAATAAGAGTTATTCCTACCCAAGTATTTCTAGATGAAAATGGGAAAGAATTTCATCGCCACGAAGGATTTTATCCCGAAGAGGAGATTGCGAAGCTGCTGAAGAGTCGAGGATTGAAGCCAAAGAATAAGGGAGATTAAAATGATCGAAAGAATCTTTACTGCCCTTTACGAAGCAATGACTGGAGCGGTATGGCTTGCGGTTATTGCATCTTTTGGATGGGGAATTTTATCAATACTCCTCTCCCCTTGTCATTTATCCAGCATTCCGCTGGTGATTGGCTTTATCACTTCACAAGGAAAAATTTCAATATCAAGAACGTTTTATATCTCACTTATTTTTGCAGTTGGTATCCTGATTACAATTGCTGCAATTGGAATTATCACCGCGTCACTTGGAAGATTGATGGGAGATGTTGGCAGCTTTGGAAATTATCTTGTTGCGGGAATTTTCTTTTTAGTTGGATTATACTTGCTCGACATAATTAAGTTCGACTGGAATAATATCGGCTTAAAACAAACAAAAGCAAAAGGTTTATTGGCTGCACTTATACTTGGTTTGCTCTTTGGAATTGCGCTAGGTCCTTGCACATTCGCATATATGGCTCCGGTGCTAGGCATAGTTTTTCAAACTGCACAAACTAATTATTTGTTGGCAGTTCTATTTTTGCTTGCTTTTGGGATTGGTCATTGTTCGGTGATAGTTGGCGCCGGAACGCTGACAGGTAAAGTTCAGAAATACTTGAATTGGTCCGAAGAATCTAAAACGATTTTGCGGATAAAAAGAATTTGCGGAATACTTGTTATTTTTGGCGGTGTTTATTTAATAGCTATCGTTAACTAACAAAAATTTTATTTAATGCAGAATAATGACTCAAGAACTGATGTAATTCTCAACTCAATAGCAGAAGGTGTAATTACCGTTGACAAAGAATTTAAAATTACTTTCATCAACGAAGCTGCTGAAAAAATTACTGGATTCAAGAAAGACGAAGTAATCGGACAGTTTTGTAAGAATGTTTTTAAATCAGAATTTTGCTTATCGAATTGCCCAATCGCTCAAATTTTAAGAAACGGGAAAAGTGTTTTTGATCTCGATACTTTTATAAATTGCAGCAACTCAGAAGTTCTACCCATCAGGATAAATGCTGCCGTACTTAAAGATGAAAATAACATCCCAACAGGCGGCGTTATTACTTTCCGGGATATTTCTCTATTTAAGCAAGTTGAAGATATCATCAAAGCAGAATCTCAATTCCACGGAATGATTGGCAAGAATAAAGCGATGAAAGAGATTTACCAATTGGTTATGGAAATCTCTGATTCAGATGCTCACGTATTAATTATGGGTGAAACCGGAACAGGAAAAGAATTAATTGCTAACGCAATTCAAGCAACAAGCAAACGAAAGAAAGAAAATTTTGTTAAAATAAATTGCTCGGTTATTCCTCATAATCTTTTAGGAAGTGAGTTATTCGGTCACGCAAAAGGAGCATTTACAGATGCTAAATCCGATAGGATTGGAAGATTTGAACTTGCGAACAACGGAACGATCTTTCTCGATGAGATTGCAGAGATGCCTCTTCAAATGCAAACTCAAATTTTAAGAGTCATCCAGGAAGGAACATTTGAGAGATTAGGAGAATCAGCTACTCGCAAAACAGATGTCCGGATAATTGCTGCAACTAACATGAATCTTGAAAATGCTATCTCTTCTGGTAAATTTAGGGAAGACTTATTCTATCGGCTTTCTGTATTGCCAATTGAAGTACCTCCTCTCCGAAAACGAAAAGACGATATTCCACTTTTAATTGATTATTTCATCCGCAAATTTTCATTCATTTATAAGAAAAAGATTTTAGGAATAGATGAAAGTGCGTTAGACCTATTAATAAATTGGCAATGGCCTGGAAATATTAGAGAACTTGAAAACTCAATTGAATATGCAGTCATCAAAAGCAGGGGCAAAACTCATATTAACTCTCACAATTTACCTCTTCGGATTAAAGAAAAAGTCTTTAACGGTAAGAGTGAAAATAAAAACCTGCAGACAATTGAGCATAACAGCGCAAATATAATTGAGCTTCTTAATACCCATAAATGGAATAAAACAAAAGTCGCTGAGATTTTAGGTGTTGATAGAACCACACTTTGGCGAAAGTTAAAATCGTTAGGAATAGATTAAAAAAACAGTTCCTCTTTTTGTTGAATGCAACAGTTTGTTGCATTTCCCATCAACTGATTTAATTTCAAGAGTTTACATTACCACTGCAACAATTCGTTGAATTCTATCACCTATGTATTCTTCAAATTAATGCGTTCTCTTAAGTTAATATCTGGCAAACTGTTTGCATAAGCAAAAGCATGAGTGAAATGTTAGCAAATCAATATTTTCTGGTCAGAAATTTCATTTCTGCAAAATCCATTTACGAAAGTATCCTTGAAAAAGATTATACCAATAAATCCATTAAGAAAAAGCTGACGATTTGCTGCATAACTACCGGAGAGGTTGATAATGCACTTAGTCTTTTTTTATCTCAAATAAAAGATGATATAGACTTCGTGATTCATACAGACATTCGCTCAGAAGATTGTCCCTGCCCTGAACTAATCTCACAAATTGAAAACGAAGAAAAACTATTTAAGAATGAAATTGAAAAAACCATTGCACTAGGAATTCTTTGGCTTTATTGCAGTTTAGAAAAGTCTATTGATTTTTTTAAAAAGGCAGAAGTTAAAAATTCTAATGATAATAGAATTAAAGAAATTAACTCAATATTAATTAACAAACTTATTTCTAATAAAAATAACTCAATTAACTAAATCATTACTATAAAATTTAATTAAAAAGAATGGAGCAAATATGGAAAACAGTGTAACAAGAAAAGAATTCCTGCTTAAAACATCAAAAGCAGCGGTAGGCGCAACTGCGATTGCCGGGTTATCCAGTTTAATTACTACAGCATCAACAAAAGCAAATGCTAAAGTTACTCCCTGGCCCTGGCCCTATACACAACTTGATCCTGAAGCAGTAAGGATTCAAGCACATTATTTATATTGGAATGACAAGGATTGCTGTTCCGGAACATTTGGGGGAATCACATCTGCACTTGTAACTGCGCTAGGTGATCCTTGGACAAATCTACCATTAGAAATAATGCTTTACGGCAGAGGAGGCGGCAATGCATGGGGAGTGTTATGTGGCTGCTTAAATGGTGCAGCAGCTTTAATCAGTTTAGTTACAACCAAAGCTCAGTCAGGTCCACTAATTTCTGAATTGTGGGGTTGGTACACTCAAGCTGAATTACCAACTGATCAAGGGAATCAAGTTGCTATTAATGGACAATACCTTGTTCATAATTATGATCAGGAACTTCTTCAAAATATCTCGGGAAGCCCGCTTTGCCATGCTTCGGTTACAGAATGGTGTATTGCAGCAAATAAAAAAGTGAGCGATATGGAAAGAAAAGAAAGATGTGCAAGAATTACAGGTGACGTTGCTGTAAAAACTGTAGAGATTCTTAACGCTTTTTTTGCAGGAACCTTTACATCTACATACACCGACCCTGCAACGGTAACTGCATGCTTAAGCTGTCATGGCAGTGCAGTTTTTAATAATGTAATGACTAAAATGAATTGCGAACCATGTCACGGTAATCCTCATGGCGCTAGCTCAGTTGCGGAAATTGGTGGTTCTGCTGCTTCATTTAAATTAAGCCAGAATTATCCAAATCCGTTTAATCCATCAACTAAAATTCAATTCTCACTACCACAAACAGAAAAAGTTAAGCTTGAGATTTATGATATACAAGGAAATCTTGTAAAAAGTTTAGTTGATTATGATTTATACCAAGCAGGTAATTATGAAGTGATGTGGGATGGAAAAGATAATCATGGCAGGCAAGTTTCCAGCGGTATTTATTTCGCAAAAATGCATGCAGGTAAATTTGCTCAAACCAAGAAAATGAATCTTGTTAAATAGCGCCAAATATCTTAATAAAATATAATCGCGAAAGCAATTATAGAACGCCCTGCAGGCTTTCGTAGATTACGGAGCTGCTGCATTTATCTATGCAGCAGCTTTTTTTATTTTCATATCATCCTGTAGCACCTAATCATTTAGTCCTAAATTAATTGCATCATTCATTCACTGTATTTCATAAACATAAATTGTTTATTTTTATGATGGACAGTTTCTGAGTCTAATAAGGAAAAAAATGAAAAAGAAAAAACGATTATTTATTTGGTTAATTGTGGTTGCAGCGTTAGCCATTCTCTTAATCCCGAAATTGAATATAACAAGTGATGATACTGACGATAATACTAAAATAAATCCTAAGTCTCGCCAGACCTTAGTTGATGTTTGGATAGTAAAACCAAAACCTCTGCAGAACAAAATATTTTCCAATGGAACTTTAATAAGTAATGAAGAGGTTGAACTGCGAAGCGAAATATCCGGTAAAGTAACCCACATAATGTTCAGTGAAGGTAAAAGAGTAAGAAAAGGCGAAGTATTAGTTAAAATAAACGATTCGGAACTTCAAGCTACATTAAAGAAAAACAAATCAAGAGAACTGCTTGCCAGGGATAGAGAGTACAGATATAAACAACTCTTAGACAAAAATCTTACCAGCCAGCAAGAATACGACCTTCAATTAAGCGAATTAAATTCAGTGTTAGCGGATGTTGAACTAACAGAAGCACAAATTGCAAAAACAGAAATTATTGCACCGTTTGATGGGATTGTAGGATTAAGATCAGTCAGCATTGGAAGCTACATTTCCCCCCTAACTCCAATCGCAAGCATACAAAATATCAACCCCATGAAAGTAGATTTTTCCGCACCGCAAAAATATTTTGGTTTAGTTAAAGAAGGAAAAACAATTTATGTTAAGCTTAGCAGTACCGGGAAAATATACAACGGCAGAATCTATGCAGTAGAACCAAAAATTGAGCAGAGTACGAGAACTGTTCAAGCACGCGCTCTCATCCCGAATGAAAAAGGAGAATTAACTCCCGGCGCTTATGTTGAAATTGACATCGTGCTTGAAAACCTTGATCAATCAATTTTGGTTCCGACTGAGACACTAGTACCTGACTTTGAAGGAGAAAAAGTATTTATCTATAAAAACGGGAAAGCTGTTCCTCAGCTTGTGGAAATAGGAATTAGAACAGAAAAAGAAATTCAAATCACTTCGGGATTGAGTATCGGTGATTCGCTGATCGTCTCAGGAATTATCCAATTGCGTCCTAATGGATCTGTGAGAATAAATAAGGTAGATTGAATAATTAATAAAAGCAATTAGACCAAACGAAAATGAGTTTATCATCAGTTAGTATTCGCAGACCGGTTCTCGCCATTGTAATGTCGATCGTTATCGTTTTATTCGGAATAATCGGCTATACTTTTTTAGGGGTGAGAGAATATCCAAGCATAGATCCTCCCATCATTACGGTATCCACAAGTTACGTTGGAGCAAATGCAGATGTTATTGAATCTCAGGTAACAGAGCCATTGGAAGAGCAAATCAACGGAATTGCAGGGATACGTTCACTTACTTCTGTTAGTCGAGATGGAAGAAGCTCGATCACAGTTGAGTTTGATGTTTCCGTTGATCTGGAAGCTGCAGCAAATGATGTTAGGGATAGAGTATCAATTGCAAGATCAAGGTTACCGCAGGATGTAGATCCTCCAACCGTATCAAAAGCCGATGCCGATGCTATACCTATTATTTTCTTAAATGTCAAAAGTGATAAAAGAAATCTGCTTGCACTAACTGATGTTGCTCAGAACATCTTCAAAGAAAGGTTACAAACGATATCTGGCGTTAGTCAGATTCGCATTTGGGGAGAGCGCAGATACTCGATGCGTTTATGGATGGATCCTGTAAAACTTACTGCATTTAATATAACTCCTTTAGATATTCGCAATGCACTCAATAAGGAAAATATCGAATTACCTTCCGGAAGAATTGAGGGCAATAATACTGAATTAACTGTGAGAACGCTTGGCAGATTGGAAAGTCTTGATGATTTTAATAATCTCATAATAAAAGAATCACAAAGCGGCATAGTAAGATTTAAAGATTTAGGAACCGCAGAATTATATCCTGAGAATGATCGATCAATTCTTCGACGTGATGGAGTTCCAATGGTTGGAGTTGTTGCAATACCGCAACCGGGAGCTAATTTTATTCAAATTGCTGATGAATTTTATAAACGTGTCGATCAAATAAAAAAAGATTTACCTGCTGATATTGAACTTGGTATAGGGTTCGACATTACCAAATATATACGGAATTCAATATCGGAGGTTAAAGAAACTATTATTCTTGCATTTGTACTTGTGATATTAATAATTTTTATTTTCTTCCGTGATTGGCGTACAACATTAATTCCCATTATTGCAATTCCTGTTTCATTGATCGGTACTTTTTTCATAATGTATGCGGCAAACTTTTCTATAAATGTCCTCACACTTCTTGGGATTGTACTTGCTATTGGTATTGTGGTTGACGATGCAATAGTTGTCTTAGAAAATATCTATCGTAAGATTGAAGACGGAATGAATCCAATTGAAGCTGGTATGAAGGGCACATCAGAAATTTTCTTCGCAATTATTTCTACTACCGTTACTCTTGCAGCCGTATTTCTTCCAATCATGTTTTTAAAGGGAATTACCGGAAGGTTATTCGTAGAATTTGGAGTAGTAATTGCAGGATCGGTTATTATATCTGCTTTTGTAGCGCTAACATTAACACCAATGCTAAGCTCTCGCTTGTTAAAGACAAAAGAAAAACATAATTGGTTTTACTATAAAACAGAACCTTTTTTTAGTCGGCTGGAAAATTCTTACACAAATGCCTTAGCTTCTTTTATGGAAAAACGATGGTTGGCACCTATAATAGTGATCGTTTCAATTTTTCTGATTTATTGGATTGGATCGTCACTGCAATCTGAGCTTGCTCCAATTGAAGATCGAGGGGAGCTGCGTATTCAGTCCACAATGCCCGAAGGAACTTCCTTTGAGGCGATGGATAGATATATAACTGAAATGACCAAAGTCGTTCAAAAATCCGTAAAAGAAACTGACGCAATCATTTCTGTTACTGCAGGAGGCGGTGGTTCAAATGCTGCTAATAGTGGATTTGTTAGATTAGCTTTAGTTGATGCGAAAAATAGAGAGAGATCGCAACAAGATGTTGCCGAACAGCTTACCGGAATGACAAGAAAATTGAGCGATGCACAGTCATTTGTCGTTCAAAGTCAGTCCATTTCTACAAGACGTGGAGGCCTGCCAGTTCAATATGTAATTCAAGCCGCTAATTTTGAAAAGCTTAGAAATGTTATACCAAAATTCTTAGATTTAGCACAAGAAGATCCCACATTTGCAAATGTAGATGTAGATTTAAAATTTAATAAACCCGAAATTGCAGTTGAGATAAATAGAACGAAAGCCCGTGAGCTTGGTGTTTCAGCTTTGGATATTGCACAAACACTTCAATTAGCTTATAGCGGACAGCGTTTTGGCTTCTATGTTATGAACGGGAAACAATATCAAGTAATTGGTCAAGTTTTTAAAGAAAATCGAAATAAACCGGTTGATCTAGCTTCCATTTATGTAAGAAATAAACAAGACAAATTAATTCAGCTTGATAATCTTGTAACTTTAAGCGAGCGAAGCAGTCCCCCGCAACTTTACAGGTATAATAGATATGTTAGTGCCACATTTTCAGCGAGTATTGTGCCTGGGAAAACTATTGGCGATGGCATTGATGCGATGGACAAAATAGCTGAGAAAGTTTTAGATGAAAGTTTCTCAACTGCTTTACAAGGTGCTTCAAAAGATTTCGTCGAGAGTTCTTCAAGTCTTATCTTTACATTTTTACTAGCACTAATTCTAATTTACTTAACTCTTGCGGCTCAGTTTGAAAGCTTCCGCGATCCATTAATAATAATGTTCACGGTACCATTAGCAATTGCAGGAGCAGTGTTTTCGTTATGGTATTTTAATCAAACATTGAACATTTTCAGTCAGATAGGGCAAATAATGCTAATCGGTTTAGTTACGAAGAATGGAATATTGATTGTTGAATTTGCTAATCAAAAGAAAGCTCAAGGCTTAAATGTCATCGAAGCAGTAAAAGAAGCAGCAAGATTACGCCTGCGTCCAATTCTTATGACCAGCTTATCAACAATACTTGGAGCAGTCCCCATTGCATTAGCTCTTGGGGCTGGTGCTGAAAGCCGGTCCTCTATGGGAATTGCAGTAATTGGCGGATTGATATTCTCGACAGTGTTAACACTTTTTGTTATTCCTGTTATTTACACTTACCTGTCAGAAAAAACTAAATCCGTCAGCAACGTTATTGTTGAAAGCGAAGCGGAAGTCCTCATTAGCTAAAAAATCTTGAATTGTTTACTTTCAGTAAAAAAGCAAGTTAATGGGACACAGATAACACTGATACAACAGATTGACACAGATCGAAATCAGCGAAGATCAGTTCAATCTGTGTCATCAGTATACTATTGATTTAATATTTTAAATTACTACTGTCCGGTTATAAGTAAAATAAATACAATTAATTAGAAGAATCATAAATTTTAAATCCGGAATAAACTCATTTGTAAGCAATAAAATAGGGCTATTTTCAAAAATTGGGATAATCAAAATCTGTAGAAAAATGTAAAACGATAAATTACCTTATTAACCTTAGTAACATAGGCAGAGGTAAACATTTTCTCCATAGGAGTCCTTCGGACAACCTCATTAGCTTATTATTCCCAAAATAAGATATTATGTTTAAAAAATAACAGCGGCATCCTTTCTGCAAATTAGATATATTGGATTTAAATAAATCATCTAATTAAAAATAAAAACAGTAAAGGATGCCACAATGAAAAATAGCAAATTGGACTTTAGAGGGCAAACAATAAGTGTTGGTATAGATACGCACAAAAAGAACATGGTAATAACACCGCGGTGTCAAGGAATGCAACTAAAGACAATTTCGATGGACCCAGAACCGGCACAATTAGTAAGGTACTTACATAAGAACTATCCAAATGCGAGATATGAAAGCGTTTATGAAGCGGGTTTCAGCGGTTACTGGATGGATCGAAAGCTAAGAGAAGCGGGAATAAAAAATATCATAGTAAATCCGGCAGATGTTCCAATAAAGCAAAAGGAGAAAAGAAAGAAAACCGATAAAATTGATTCGCGGAAATTAGCAAGAGAGCTAAGTGCTGGAAACCTGGAAGGTATTTATATACCAAGCGAAGAGCATGAAGCAATAAGGGCATTAAGTCGGCTAAGGAAACAAATAACAAAGGATCAGACACGGCAGAAGTGCAGAATAAAATCACTATTGAACTTTGTCGGTATTACGCTGCCAGAGAATAGCGAACTAAAGCATTGGAGCGGAAAGTTTATAAAATATCTCTCAGAGATAGAGTTCAAGCACAAAGCCATGAAAATAACTTTAGAGAGATTACTTGAGAGTCTAATAAATGGACGCCAGATACTTTTAGGCATAGTAAAGAACCTTAGAGAAATAGTAAAAGAAGATACTGAAATGAAAAAGATAACAGAATATTTGCAGAGTGTGCCGGGAATAGGATTTATAACAGCAATCACATTATACACAGAAATAATGGAGATAAAGAGATTCGGAAAGTTCGACGAATTGAGCAGCTATGTGGGATTTTCACCCGCAACAGACTCATCGGGAGAGAAAGACAAGGTGATAGGATTGAGCAAACAGCAAAATAGATATCTGAGAAATATGCTGATAGAATCATCTTGGTTAGCAATAAGAAAAGACCCCGCATTGTTACAAGCATATGGCAACCTAGTTAAGAGAATGAGCAAACAAAAAGCAATAATAAGAATAGCAAAGAAACTGCTTAGCAGAATAATGTACGTATGGAGGAATGAAAAGCATTACGTTTGTGCAGTAGTATCTTGATAAACTTTAAGTAAAGAGAAGGAAAAAATCTATTAGCATTTTCAAAAATAAATTTACGTATTGACCGTTTGTTATTACCTGTAAGTGTAACTTTATTTAAATAAGAATGCGGCGATACTTTTGATAACTTAATAAATATTTTGCAGCTCCTGATCACTATAAAAGTGAAAAGACAGGATGTCTGTTTATAACAGGTTGATTTAATTATTGAAAAAGCTAAAGAGTTTTTATCAGAGAAAGGATCCATTAAATTGATTTAGGGACGAAGCAAGGAAGAAAAAGGTCGAGAACGGTGAGACTGATTGTCTGATCTATCGCCTCTTTCTTCCAAATTATTAAGGGAAAGGATATCGCTTACGGCCTTGATTTTTTACATAACAGGTAATAAGGTTGAATAATTATGAATTCAGCAGGTTACTAAGGTAATAAGGTTCAAGTTAAATGAAACTAAGAACATTGAAGGATGTATGAAACTTCACTTTGACAGCAAGCAGGGATTTCAATTAGAAGCTGTAAAAGCAATAACTGATATCTTTGAAGGACAGCAATTGAGTAGTGGTGACTTTGAATTTTCAATCACTCAGCCTGGCGCATTGCTTACTGAAAACGGTTTCGGCAACAAGATTGATTTTTCCCACCTCGACCAGTTGAAAGAAAATATTCAGCGGGTTCAAAAAAATAACGGATTAATAATTTCAACTGAAGATGAAATTATAAATAACGGCTGGAATTTTTCTGTTGAAATGGAAACGGGCACAGGAAAAACTTATGTCTATCTCCGCACCATTTATGAATTGAATAAACTTTACGGCTTCAAAAAACTTGTAATCGTTGTTCCTTCGGTTGCCATTCGTGAAGGCGTAATGAAAAACCTTGAAATAACAGAAGAACATTTTCAAAATCTTTACGATAAAGTGCCGGTGACTTCTGATGTTTATGACAGCAAGAAAGTTTCCAATTTGAGAGGTTTTGCATCTGCAAATACTATTCAGGTATTAGTCATCAATATTGATTCATTTGCGAAAGATGAAAACATAATAAACAAGCCAAACGATAAACTCACAGGCAAAAAACCAGTTGAGTTTATTCAAAGCTGCAAGCCGATTGTGATTGTGGACGAACCGCAGAATATGGAAACTGAAATCCGCAAAAGAGCAATTGAAAATTTATATCCGCTTTGCACGCTTCGCTATTCTGCAACGCACACAAACCTCTACAACCTTATGTACTCTCTCAATCCGGTTAAAGCGTATGATTTGGGATTAGTGAAACAGATAGAGGTTGATTCTGTTGTAAGCGAAAATGATTTTAACTCTCCATTTCTCCAATTAGAAAATATCACTCGAACTGGAAATGCAATTAAAGCAAAAGTTAAAATTGATGCAGCCACAGAAAATGGAGTAAAAAGAAAATCAGTTACTGCAAGTGGAAAGAAGCTTGATTTGTTTCTGCTGTCAAACAGAAATGAGAAGTACGACGGGCTGAAAATTTATGAAATTGATTTTGGCAGTGAACAAATTGAACTTAACAACGGAATTGTTTTGAAGAAAGGTGAAACGCAAGGCGGAATGAACGATGAAGTAATGCGTTTTATGATAAGCAAAACCGTTGAAGAACATCTGAAAAAAGAAAAGAGCTACAAAGAGAAAGGAATAAAAGTCCTTTCGCTTTTCTTTATTGACAAAGTGAAAAATTATCGTGAGTATGATTCCAACGGAAGCCCTATTAAAGGAAAGTTTGCACAATGGTTTGAAGAAATTTATCAAAAGGAAATTTCTAAGCCTGTTTATAAAGGTTTAATTTCTTATCTGGTTGACGATATACACAATGGTTATTTCTCGCAAGACAACAAAGGCAGGGTAAAAGACACAGGGGGAGAAACGCAATTAGATGATGATACATACAAATTGATAATGCAGGATAAAGAAAAACTGCTTGACGTGAATGTTCCGCTTCAATTCATATTCAGCCACTCTGCTTTGCGTGAGGGTTGGGACAATCCAAATGTATTTCAGATTTGCACTTTGAATGAAACAAGATCGGAAATAAAAAAGCGGCAGGAAATTGGCAGAGGACTACGCTTGTCCGTAAATCAGGACGGACAAAGAATTTTTGATCCCAACATAAATAGATTGACGGTAGTTGCAAATGAACGATACGAGGATTTTGCAAAAGCATTGCAGACAGAAATTCAGGAAGATTGCGGAGTTGATTTTTCAGGCAGAACAAAAAATAAGAATGATAAGAAGAAAGTGAATTACAGAAAAGGTTTTGAAGCAGACCCGAAGTTTTTACAGATTTGGGAGAAGATAAGATTTCAAACAAAATACAGCGTCAATTACGATACACAAAAACTCATTACACTTGCTGCAAACGCAGTGAGCAAAATGGATGAAACGAAAAAACCCACCATTCGGTCAACCAAGAAAAAAGTTTTGTTAACTGATGAAGGCGTGGAAGGTCAATTAGTGAGCGATAGTGCAAATGACGATTATAAAATTGATTTTGAAATTCCCGATATGTTGTCTTACATACAAAGTAAAACAGAATTGACCCGAAGTACCATTTTAGAAATAATGAAAAATTCAAAACGACTAAAAGAGTTGTTGCTCAATCCACAGTTGTTTATGGACAATGCAGTTTCAATAATCAAAGACGAATTACACCAGTTGATGATTGACGGAATTAAATACGAAAAAATCGGGGATAAGATTTACGAAATGACCTTGTTTGACGACAGCGATTTTGAAATTTACCTTGACAATTTTACGCATACTGTTAAAGACAGTTCAAAGACAATTTATGAAAATTACATTCCGCTTGACAGTGGAGTAGAAAATCAGTTTGCAAAAGACTGCGAGAGTAGTGAACAAATTGAATTTTATTTTAAGCTTCCTTACTGGTTTGAGATTGCCACACCAATTGGGAAATACAGACCTGACTGGGCAGTGGTTTTCAAAGGTGAAAAGAAAATTTATTTTGTTGCCGAGACAAAATCAGCCGGACAGGAATTGAGAGGAAGCGAAAAGTTAAAAATCGAATGTGGGACAGCACACTTTAAGAACTTTGAAGATATAGTTTATAAAAGGGTTTCATCAGTTTCAGAATTGAGTAATTGATTTGACTATTTTCCATTAAATTGCCGAATAGAGAGTTAATCCCTACTCAACTATCCACTCCTCATAACTTCTTTCACCCCAGAATTTATAATTCTTTCCTTCATATTCAGTTCCGGAGAGAATGCTTTGGATGAATCCGTTTCTTTCAACCAGAACCGTGTGGAAAATTTCAACATTTGGATTTTCTTTTAGGCGAAATTGTACTCTCCTTTTAAGTGTTGTATAACGAGTGAATGATGTATCGCTTTCATCTGTAAACTTAAAATCCTTTTCTAACCTTTCTTTCATCATTTTACTTTTGTAGTAAGTACTGCCTGTCGGACTAACAATATTTTTTCCGTTAATCATTACATCTCTGTCATCATAAGCAATCACACTTAAATAATGATCTCCTGATTCTCTCAACCATTCAAAAATTTTATCGCCATGTTTAATTGAATCTTCGTGCCCATAGTTGCTGTCAAGAAAGGTAATTCGTTCAACATTGTTGGGGATTTTCTCTGCGCTGTTAAGAAATCCAAAGATGAAACTTCCGCCTCCGCTGTGTCCGCTTAAAACAAGTTTAACTTCATAGGGTTTGAATAAATTGATGAGGGAATCTACCAATGACTTAATGACCAAATGATTGTTCTCTGTTTTCCTTCTCCACGCTGGCCAGCTTTTCCCGTCAGTCATAAGGTAGGCAATGATGATGTTAGCATCTTTGTAATGTTCTCTCAAAAATCTTGTCTGTGCACCAATATGCTGAATATCAAAATGCCAATCGTTTCCGGGTTCAAGTTTTTTACCAATTGTCCATTCAATCGAGTTGCCGTTTGGCAAAGCATAGAGAATAAGCAAAGTTTTCTTGGTCGATTCAAAATTATTTTTGGAAGGAGAATTGATGTGAACAGAAACTTCAGGATCAAACCGAAGATTTAGAGTTCTTTCATCAAAGTGTTCGCTTCTGATAAATTTTTCGAAGACATTTCTATCTTCTAAACTCTGCGAGATAATAGAAGTATTAAGCAGAAACGAAGCAATAACTGAAATGTAGGAAGAGTGTATCATACAAAAATATTTTTCATTCATTTAAATAACTCACAAATATAATAGTCCCGACATTCATGTCGGGGATTAGATGAACCCCTAATACGGGGCTTTAACCACATCAAAGTTATTATTGTGGCTATCCGAAGGATTCCTTTGGAAAAGCCAATACTCGTTCTCTTTTCATTAACAGTTGACTGAAGTCAACTGCAAAGAGATGGATTTCCAGAGTTATGCAACAGACCCTAAAGGTCGTGGCTATTTAAAACTAACAACCTCTTAATAAAATTTTGCTTCACCTTAATTTAAGAAAATGTGCTTCTTAGTTTATAATAAATTAAATTTCGATAGCCATTAAAGTAAAATATGTAACAAGTAATAAATATTAAATAATAAATTAAAAATGAAATGCCCTGCTTGCGATGAACTGATGATAGTTCTCGAACTCGAAGAAATAGAGATAGATTACTGCACTGAATGCGAAAGCATTTGGCTCGATGGCGGTGAGCTTGAGCTATTGCTTGAGGAAGCATCTGAGAAAGAAGAATTATTAACCTCATTCAAAGTTGATGATAATTCAGTTGAAAAGAAGTATCGCTGTCCGATTTGTTTTAAGAAAATGGATAAGGTTTTTGTTGGATCGGAAAGTAAAGTCTTAATTGATAGATGTAAGAACCATCACGGGCTATGGTTCAACAAAGGTGAACTTTATGATGTCGTAAAACTCGGCAGCTTAGATGAAGAGAACAAGGTTCTAACTTTGCTCAGAGAAATTTTTAAACATAAACTTTCCGGAGGTTCATAATGGCTTTAATAATTGTACTTGCAGTTATTGCATTCTTGGTTTTCTTTATTATGTCAATATACAATTCATTGATACGGCTTCGCAATCAAGTAAAGAATGCCTGGTCGCAGATTGATGTTCAGCTTAAACGCCGGCATGATTTAATACCCAACTTGCTGGAAACTGTAAAGGGATACATGGTTCACGAAAGAGAAACTTTACAAAACATTACAAATGCCCGTGCACAAGCAATGTCTGCTGCAAGCATTCAGGATAAAGCCAAAGCTGAAGGGCAGTTAACTGATGCAATGACAAAGTTTAACATTGCGGTCGAGAATTATCCCGACTTAAAAGCAAATCAAAACTTCCTTGCACTTCAGGAAGAGCTTTCATCGACAGAAAATAAAATATCGTTCTCAAGGCAAAATTATAACGATCAAGTTCTGTACTATAACAACAAGATTGAAATGTTTCCTTCAAATATTCTTGCGGGAATGTTCAACTTTACAAAAGAAGCATTTTTTGAATTAGAAGATAAAGGTGAAAGAGGCGTTCCCAAAATCAGTTTCTAAGGAGAAAAAAGAATTTGCAGAAACCCCACGCTTCTCCCATAGGGATGCCTCTGGCAAGCGTGGGGTGTGTAAAACTAAAAACAAAATTGGCTTTAGCCCTGATATAAATATGACTTGTGTGGTAGATCAAAATATGGATTCATATTATTGGGGGTAAGAAGAACAATCAGAGTATTTTAACTAATGGCGGCATGAAACAATTTTTTCAACGCATTCTTGAGAACTAAAAGAAGGAACCTATTCACATTTAATATGAAAAGTTATTTACTGGATCTGAATTTAATTTTTAAGGCTAATGCCTCAATTTCACTTCTTACTTATCCCCACGATAAATCGTGGGGTTAATTCAAGTTAAATAGCAATATGCTGAAACACGATTGTATTATTATGAAATAATTTTTTAATAGTTGTATGTGGGAATTAATTAGAGCAAACCAGCGCAAGTCCTTCTGGCTTTTCATAGGCATGAGCATACTGCTTTTGCTTTTGGGTTATGCAATTGGAAGCAGTTTTATTCCGGAAGGCGGCGGTTCATTCGGTGTTCTTGTTGCTTTGGGAATTTGGATGGTACTTTCAATTATCAGCATTGCATTCGGCAGCAATATACTTTTAGCAATCAGTGGTGCAAAAGAAGTCACCTCTGAAGTTCATCCCCAGCTTTTTAATGTTGTTGAAGAAATGAAAATTGCTGCGGGTCTTCCCAACATTCCTAAAATTTATATTATTAATGAAGAAGCCCCGAATGCATTCGCAACAGGAGTAAAACCCGAGAACAGTGCAATTGCTGTTACGGCAGGACTTTTATCAAAGCTTAATCGAGACGAGCTTCAGGGAGTTGTAGCTCACGAAACGGCTCACATCTTCAACCGTGATATACGATTTATGACCTTGGCAGGAATTATGCTTGGTGCTATAGTTCTTATTTCCGAAATATATTTTAGAGGAATGTGGATTTCCGGTGGAGGCAGAAGGTACAGCTCTAAATCATCAAAGAGCAGCGGGCAGGGGCAAGTAATCATTATGATTGCCGCAATTGCACTTGCAATCTTAGCTCCCATTCTTGCACGCTTGCTTTATCTTGCGATCTCTAGAAAACGCGAATACCTTGCCGATGCAACTGCAGTGCGCTTTACAAGATATCCTGAGGGATTAGCTTCAGCTTTAGAAAAGATCTCCGAATCAACGTTAGATTTAAGAAGTGCAAACAAAGTTACTGCACCGATGTATATTGTGAATCCATTGAAAGAAAAAGGAATGAAGATTGCTGATTTGACAAGCACACATCCTCCTATCTCTGAGCGAATTAGAATTTTGCGAAGCATTTCACAAGGCGCAGGATTCATTGATTACCAAACTGCTTTCGATAAGATAAAACGAAAAGCAACCCCGATTATTCCTGCATCTGCATTGACTAATCCAGAAAAAGTTGAAATAAAAATACCGGGCGAGGCAACTGTTGCTCAAGAATCAACCAAGCAGCAAAAAAGAACGCTTGGAGACTTGATGATGACGGTGAACAATTACTCTTTTCTTGCTTGCGTCTGTGGAATGAAAATAAAAATTCCCGCAGGCTTTGGAACAAATAGACCAAAAGTTACTTGTCCAAGATGCGGGCATGTGAGTGCTGTTGCTGCAAACAAAACCATTTGAATTCGCTATTCATTGAGTTAATAAGTTTACTTTCAGTTTTGACGGCTCGTTATTATGATAACAATTTATCCTATGACAGTTATATTATTACAAATGAAATAGCAGCTTAAAAATGAAATGTAAAAAAAAGATTAATCCATTTTATGGAAGATCTAATCCGGTATGTCAAACCCTTCTCACTTGAGAGCAACGCTGCAGGCGTTATTAGTTACATTCCTATGGTCAACATCATTTGTAATTATTAAGTTGGGTCTGGAAGAAATTCCGCCATTAACATTTGCCGGTTTACGCTATGTGATAGCTTTCATTTGTCTTCTGCCTTTTACTTTCACGAAAAAGAAGATCGGCGCTATAAAAAATATTGAAAAGCGCGATTGGCTTAGACTAATTTATCTGGGTATAATGTTTATAACAATTACTCAGGGAGCCCAATTTATAGGTCTTTCGCTTCTCCCTGCTGTTACGGTAAGTCTTTTGCTGAATTTTACACCTGTAATTGTAGCGGTGCTTGGAATTTACCTTCTCGCAGAAAAACCTGGTTTGGTGCAATGGACCGGCATTGCTTTGTTCATTACCGGAATCCTGATTTACTTTTTCCCGGTTTTTCTCTCAGCTTATCAAGGTTTAGGAATTATTGTAATGCTTATCGGTGTTGCAGCAAATGCAGGCTCTGCAATTCTAGGAAGAGGTATTAACCGTGAAGCTAAATTATCTCCACTGGTGGTTACGGTTGTTAGTATGGGAATAGGTTCTATGCTGCTTCTTGTAATAGGAATACTTACGCAAGGTTTACCTTCCATAAACCTTAAAAACATGTTTTATTTATTATGGCTTTCTGCTGTTAATACCGCTTTTGCTTTTACACTCTGGAATTCAACGCTTCGTTCATTAAGAGCTATGGAATCAAGTATAATCAACAGTACGATGCTTATTCAAATCGCGGTTCTTGCATGGATATTTATTGGTGAACCGATAACCTGGAAAGAAGGCTTGGGAATGATTATTGCCGGAATCGGTGCGGTAGTTGTACACATTAGAAAATGAACAAACAAAGATCATCAAATCATTAAACTATAAAATATGAATAAAGCACTTATCAAAACACATTTATTCTTTTTAATCTTATTAATTGGAATTGTTGGATGTTCTTCTAAAGATGTTATTAAAGAGCAAGATAAGGAGCAAGAAGAGGAGAAGCTTGAAGATATTTCGGAAATGACAGAAGAAGTTTTGGAAGTAAAATTTGAGCATGTAGCTAAGTCTCTGCCGGTTATCTTTCCGCCTTCAGCTAAAATAGAATCTATAAATGCTGATCGAATGAATCGACTTTTAGAAATAAATCTCAGCAAGGAATTTTCTTATGTTCCTTTTAGGAACGAAACAGTTGAAATGTTATATGAAGAATTCCGTGATGAATTTGGTTCCGGTTATGAAGATTATAAAATGCAGATAAAAGCGTTGGGCTATCCCATTGAACAGCTTATTCCCAATTATTTTAGAAGCGGATATGCTGAATATGATCAGAGCAGAATTCCATCGAGCAGATTTAAAAGACCAGATCCAGTAGTTAGGAATGTCAATTCTAAAAATAATTCATCGAAAGGGCTTGCCGGCAAAAACATTTTACTTTGGCATAGTCATGGCTGGTACCACAATTTAAAGCTTGAGAGATGGGAATGGCAGCGTCCAAGATTATTTCAAAGTGTAGAGGATTTGATTCCGATGTCATTCACAATTCCATATCTTATTCCTATGCTGGAAAATGCAGGTGCAAACGTTTTTATTCCGCGAGAAAGGGATGTTCAGACAAATGAAGTTATTGTTGACAATGATTCTCCTACTAATCTGATAACAAAATCGAGATTCATAGTTCGCGATGGAGAAAGATTAGTCTGGCAAAAAGAGAATGAACCTGCCTTTGGAATTGGTGAACCTCCGTATAAAGAAAATGAAAATCCATTTAAACTTGGCAGCAGCTTGTTTACCTATTCGAATCTTACAGGTGATGCACAATGCGAGTGGATTCCAGAAATTCCTCAAACAGGTGAGTATGCAATTTATATATCCTACAGACATTCTTCTGAAAATGTTTCGGATGCGCGTTACACAGTTTATCATTCTGGTGGTCAAACCGAATTTGAAGTTAATCAGCAGATTGGCGGCAGTACTTGGATCTATCTCGGCAAGTTTAAATTTGAAAAGGGTTATAATCCTAAAAGCGGAAAAGTTGTTCTGTCAAATAAGAGTAAAGAATTAGGAATGATAGTTTCTTCAGATGCAGTTAGATTTGGCGGTGGAATGGGAATAGTTGAACGGAATGGAACTACAAGCGGCAGACCAAAGTTTGCTGAAGGCGCTCGATATTGGCTTCAATATGCAGGAATGCCTGATACACTCGTTTACAGTCTTAACCAAAATGAAAATGATTACAATGACGATTACCAAAGCCGTGCAGAATACGGAAATTATTTATATGGTAATCCCAATGGACCAAATAAAAATCGGGGTTTTAAGGGTTTAGGAATCCCAATCGATCTATCGCTTGCTTTTCATACTGATGCTGGAATTTCGCGAAGCGATACAGCGATTGGAACATTGTCAATTTACAGTCTTACTTCAAGCGATACACAGTATGTTTTTCCGGATGGAATGTCACGGCTTGCTAACAGAGACCTGGCAGACCTTGTTCAAACTCAGATAGTTGATGACGTTAGAACAAAATATGATTTGATTTGGAATAGGCGCCAATTGCTTGATGCTCGCTACAGCGAATCTGTCCGTCCAAATTTTCCATCGCTCCTGCTTGAGCTGCTTTCTCATCAGAATTTTCTTGATATGAAATACGTTCTTGATTCTCGCTTCCGGTTTGATGTATCGAGGGCGATTTACAAAGGCATGCTAAGATTTTTATCCGTACAGCACAATGTCGATTTTATTGTTCAGCCGCTGCCTGTAACACATTTCTTTACAGAGTTCGATAAAAAAGGCAATGTAATTCTGAAGTGGCAACCGCAATCCGATCCTTTAGAGCCAACTGCATTACCAAATAAATATATTGTTTACACAAGAATTAATGGCGGTGGATTTGATAATGGAATTTCGGTTGAAGAGAATTCTTTTGTAAAAGAAATTGAAAAAGGAAAGATTTATAGCTTTAAAGTAACGGCTGTTAACGATGGTGGTGAAAGTCTTCCTTCCGAAATTCTTTCCATTTGTAGAATGGAGAACGGGAAAAGCCCAATTATGATTGTTAATGGTTTTGATAGAATTGCTCCACCCGCAATAGTTGAGGACACTTCATTCATCGGCTTTGCAAATTTTATTGATGCAGGTGTTCCGGATAAGTATGATATAAATTTTACTGGAACCCAATATGATTTCAATCCTAATTCATCGTATGTTTCAAATGATGCACCCGGTCATGGTGCAAGTCATGCCGATTATGAAACTAAAATTATAGCCGGCAACACTTTTGATTTTCCATACATTCACGGACAATCAATTAAGAATTCCGGTTATTCTTTTGTATCGTGTAGCGACGAATCAGTAATGGAGGGTAAAGTTGATCTAAAAAAATATAAAATGATTGATCTAATTCTTGGTGAAGAAAAGAAAACAAACTGGCAAAAACCTTTTGCGGATTCTGTAAATGGGATTCAGTTCGAAGCAATTCCGACTCAGCTTCAAAAGCAGCTAGTAGATTTTTTAGAGAAAGGAAAAAGCTTATTCGTTTCAGGTGCTTATGTTGGTTCTGATCTTTTTTCAAGTAACGATAGTTTAAGCATTCAGTTCGCAAAAAACACTTTACATTTTAATCTGGTGACAGATCATGCGGCAAAAACGGGAGAAATATTCCCGACAAGATCATCGTTCTTAAAAAACATATTTAGCATTAAGTTTAGTTCTGAATTAAATGATTCCATTTATGCTGTTGAAGCACCTGATGCCATTGCTCCAACCAATGGTGCAGAGACAATTCTTAGATACAAAGAAAATCAATTTAGTGCTGGAGTTAGTTACAAAGGAAGTTATAATGTTGTTGTCTTTGGCTTTCCATTCGAGACAATATCGAAATCTGAAGTTAGAAATGATATTATGAAGGCTGTAATTAAATACTTTGGATTGTGACACACTTTCCTATTGTTAAAGAATTGAATTGCCGAAAACCTTTGCTAAAATGCTCAAACTGCACTAAAATTTTATTATAACAATTGTGCAGCACATCATTTTTTTGCATTTTTGAACAACACAAATTCACCTTTATGAAGGGGCTTACATGAATCCAAAACAGATTAAAGTAGTTCAATACGGTCTGGGACCAATCGGCTTACAAATCACCAGATATCTTTTAGAAAGAAAAATTTTCACGATAGTCGGGGCAATTGATATTGATCCACGAAAAGTAGGTAAAGACCTTGGGACGGTTGCGGGATTAAATAAAAAACTCAGAGTTAGAGTTTCTTCCGATGCGAATAAGGTGCTTAAAAACTCCCATGCCGGAATTGTGGTTTTAACAACTGCTTCAAGTTTGAAAACAATTAAGCCTCAAATTCTTCAAGTAATCTTTCATGGTAAAAATGTAGTATCCACATGCGAAGAGCTTGTTTATCCGTGGTTAACTAATCCACAAATTGCTAAAGAAATAGACCTTGCAGCGAAGAAAAAGAAAGTATCCGTTCTTTCCACCGGAGTTAATCCTGGATTTCTAATGGATTTTCTTCCAATGGCTGTTACTGCTGTTTGCAAAGAGGTAAACAATATTACCGTCGAGCGAATTCAAAATGCAAAGTACCGCAGAGTACCTTTTCAGCAAAAAATAGGAGCGGGAATAACGAAGAATGAGTTTAATAAAAAAGTTAAAGATGGAACGCTTAGGCATGTTGGACTTACGGAATCAGTCCATCTTATCGCATCAAAACTTGGATGGAAACTCGACAAGACACAAGATATAATTGAACCGGTAGTTGCAGCTAAAAATGTTTCGGCAGGAAAAATGAAAATTGCAAAAGGTAATGCACTTGGTGTTCAGCAAACGGGACTTGGAATTAAAAATAATGAAGAGAAAATAAAACTTTTGTTTCGTGCAACAATTGGCGAGGAATCTCCGAGAGACAGAATAATTATTGATGGTTTACCTCCGATTGATATGACAATTAAAAACGGAGTGAATGGAGATATTGCAACTTGTGCTATCACAATGAATGCTATTCCAATTGTTATAAATGCTAAGCCAGGTTTAAGAACTATGGCGGATGTTGAGCCGATATCATGTTTTATTTAGTTTATAGCTATGCCAGATTTCCAAATGTAGATATGCCAGATTTCTGTTGCGTATACGAAATCTCAAATCTGGCATATCTTAACTGCATGTACTTACAAACTGTCAACAACTTTTCTAAGCTTGCTTTGAACTTCGCTTGCAACCTTACCAAGATTTGGATTTGAAACAGCTTGCATTGATGCAATTGGATCTACGGCAGCAACCTCAATTTTTCCTGGTGCCTGCTCGATTACGATAACATTGCAGGGAAGCATGGTTCCAATTTTATCCTCAGACTTTAATGCCTCGTAAGCAAAAGGTGGATTACAAGCACCGAGGATTTTGTATTTCTTAAAATCAACATCAAGCTTTTTCTTTAATGTTTCTTTCACATCAATCTCGGTGAGCACCCCGAATCCTTCTTTCTTAAGCTCATCGGTTACCTTGAGAATGACTTCATCAAAGTTGCCCGTAACAGTTTTATTAAAATAGTAGCTCATAAATAATCCTTTCAAATTTTTGTTAGTGAGATGAGTGAAAGCATAAAAAGTTGCTTATGTTTTAAAGTGACGAAAATGATAGATAATTTTATAGCTGACCTTAGTTTCTTCGTGCCTTAGCGGCTAATTCTTAATCTTTATTTCTAAATTAAGGATAAGTCGTAGTTGCCACAAAGACACCAAGACTCAAAGAAACACTATGAAATTTTATTTAAACCGTTCCTATTAATTTAATCTTAGTAATTGAAACTCTTACTCATCTTAACAAACTTTTTAATAACTTTGCTCACCTCAAATCAATTTTGTTAAAAGGATTTTAAGTACCCAAATGAAAATCAAAACTAAAAAACGTCCATCGTGGGATGAATATTTTCTTAAGCTTGCAATGCTTGCATCGGAAAGATCTACTTGTCCGAGAATGCATTGTGGATGTGTGATTGTAAAAGATAAATTTGTGCTTGCAACTGGGTATAACGGTTCATTGCCTGGCTTACCTCATTGTGAAGATGAAGGATGCCTAATTGTTGACAATCATTGTGTAAGAACAAATCATGCCGAGATAAACGCATTAACTCAAGCTGTGACCCATGGAGTGAATCTTAAAGGATCAACCGCATACATAACCAACATGTCTTGCACAACATGTGCTAAAGCAATGATAGCTGCCGGTATAAAAAGAGTTGTCGTATTTTCGGAATATCATGATACGCTTGCTACAAAATTCTATACGGAATCTCACGTAGAAATTGTTAAGCTCAAAATGCCGGGAAAAGAGATTCACTATGATTTGAAGAGATACACATCGGCACGCAAAACCAAAAAGTCTAAGTGAAAGCTAAACTGCTCTTCTATTGGAAACCGCTTGCAGCAGTTGTGGTTTGGGGAGTCTCATTCATTGCTACTAAAATTGCTCTTGAAGAAATTGCTCCGCTGTCAATCATATTCTTACGGTTAATTCTCGCTTCAATATTTTTAGTTGTACTCGCAGTTTATTCAAATAAAAAGTTTACCATAAGCTGGAAGAATCATGGCAGCATTTTCATTCTTGCACTAATTGCAGCATTTCATCTTTGGATACAAGTAACCGGAATGCAGTATACTACTGCGGCAAATACTGGTTGGATAATCGGAACAGCGCCGATCTTTATGGCAATTGTCGGTTTTGTTGTCTTCAAAGAATCTCTTTCACCAATTCGAATCTTCGGAATTCTTCTTGCGTTCTTTGGTTTGTTAACGCTTATGAGTAAAGGAGATTTTTCATCAATTGATTTCCTTTCTAACCAGGGTGATTTCCTGATTCTTGCAAGCGCATTTACCTGGAGCATTTACTCTGCAGTAAATAAAAAAATATCCTTAAGTTACTCTCCGCTGCTTACAGTTCTGTTTCTTTTTGTGATGATGGCAATAATAATCTCGCCATTCTCAATTCACGCTAAGGCAGTTCAATCAGTAATTGTATTATCGTCTAAAGGATGGATTGCAATTTTATTTTTGGGAATATTCTGCTCGGGAATTGCATATGTGCTGTGGGCTCAAGCTCTAAAAGAAATGGATTCGGTGAAAGTTGGTGCCTTTCTTTACTCTGAACCTTTTGTCACTGTTTTTGCTGCATGGATTCTGCTTAAAGAAGAAATAACTTTTATGATGATTTTGAGTGGAATTATAATTTCAATTGGAGTATTGCTTGTAAATTTTAACGTTCGCAATCTTTTTCGTGATTTATTTCACACGCTTAAATCATCAGAATAAGTTTTCCCAAGAAAAATCTTGCTTATATAGCTTGCAATACTTAGTTTATTCGGCGTGGGTATTTTCTAATTCACTTTTTTCAATAATATAAGAGGTTCACATGAACACAAAAAAATTTCTTACTGCGTTTGTCGTCGTGTTTGTTCTTCTTGAAATCACCAATTATCTAATACATGGAGTGATTCTTAGCTCTACATATGCCGAAGAGGGAGTTAAGCAGATATTCCGGCCCGTGGAAGAAATGCAGAGCAAAATGTGGATTGTCTGGCTTACCGATCTTGTTTGGGCGTTTTTCTTCACATTTATTTTTGTTAAAGGGTATGAGAATAAAGGCATAATTGAAGGAGTAAAATACGGAGTCTATATCGGTTTGTTTTATAGTTTAGTAATGTCATATCAAGGTTATGCGATGTTCCCAATGCCGTATTCTCTAGCGCTTTTATGGTTCATAATCGGTTTTGTCCAAAGCATTGTCTTTGGGGTTGCAGCGGCAATGATTTATAAGCCGAAAGAGGCTGCAGTTTAGTTTTGATAGGTGAGACTCACTTTTAAAGTGAGTCTCACTTATGTTTCCTATCTTCTTTTCTTAATTGCTTTTTCGTAGAGAGAAATATATTCTTTAGCAGAGTTTCGCCACGAGTAATCCCTGTTCATTCCATTAAGCTGGATTTTTTTCCAGGCATCTTTATGATGAAACGCGTTTACTGCTCGCTGCACAGTTAAAAACAATGCATAGCTTGTGTAATCATTAAAAGAAAATCCGTTACCTGTTTCATAACCATGATAATTCAGCTCATCCCAATCTTGAACTGTGTCTGCAAGCCCTCCGGTTTTTCTAACAACCGGCACTGTTCCATATTTCATACTGTAGATTTGGTTCAATCCACAAGGTTCATACCTTGATGGCATTAGAAAAATATCTGAAGCTGCTTCAATTAAATGAGAGAGTTCGTTATTAAAGCCAATGTATGTTGATACTTTGTCAGGAAGGATATGAGAGATGTGCCTGAACATTTCTTCATATCTATCCTCACCGCTTCCAAGAATTACCCATTGAGCATCAAGCTGCATTAAATCCTGCAATGCACCGGCAAAAATATCAAAGCCCTTTTGATTAACCATTCTGGATACTATTCCAATTAAGGGAACATTTTCATTAAATGGAATACCAAAATGTTCTAATAAAAATTTTTTATTCTTATGCTTGCCGAGTAAATTTTCCTTCGAATACCGGAACGGAAGATGTTTGTCTGTTGCGGGATTCCATGTAGTGTAATCAACGCCGTTAAGAATTCCGAAAAGATCATCTTTCCTTTTTGATAGCACACTGTGGAGTCCTGCGCCGTATTCGGGAGTTAGAATTTCAGATGCATAGGTTTTGCTTACAGTATTAATCATATCGGAAAAAAAAATTCCCGTTTTTATGAAAGAAACTGTGTCTTCAAACTCAACAGGTCCGCCGGGATAAAATAAATTACTGCGTATCTCAGCGCTTAAAAGAGTTGACTTGGAGAATCTTCCCTGATATCCGATGTTATGAATTGTAAATAGTGATGCTGTGTGATCAAACATTCTATCCCAATTGTAATTATCCTTTATAAAAAGCGGTACAAGTCCGGTTTGCCAATCGTTGCAGTGAATAACGTCAGGTGCCCATTTTAAACGCTGAAGTGCTTCTATCACACCTTTGCTGAAAAGAATGAATCTTTCGTCTTCATCGTGATCATTAGTATAAATAAGTCCACGGTGAAAATAATGAGGGCAATCAATAAAGTTTACTTCAACATTTGAACTATTCAAAGTAGTTTGAAGAAGATGAACCGATCGCAGGTGTCCGGAAATCCGAATAAGCATTTCACCTACGCTCCAATTGTACCGTAAACCGAACTTGCTTTCATCAATGTAGGAATATTTTGGAAGAAATAGTTTGACTTCACATCCCAGTTCACTAAGTGCTTTAGGAAGAGAGCCGGCAACATCTGCGAGTCCCCCTGTCTTTGCAAATGGAACTGCTTCGGAAGAAAGAATGGCAATTTTCATTATAATTCATTACAATAATTTGAAGTTGTTCAAACTTAAAAAATATTTTGTTGAATGAGAATGAACAAACTATGTATTCTAAGATTCACAACAATGTGGCTAATGCCAAATATTTATCATTACTTCCTTTATGAGGGTGACCAAAAAGTAATATTTATCAATAAATGGAACCACATGGTGGCAGGCCACATGGTGGCAGGCCACATGGTGACAGGCACTGATGATGCTGAGTTTAAATGATTTTCGGAGATTTTTTAACTGAATAATTACTTTTTAGTCACCCTCCAATAGAAAAATTATATTAAAGATTATAATTGCAGTTCACTTTAGGGAGTGTTGCATAAGTTTTAAATGTCATGCTGAATTAATTTCAGCATCTAAATTTTTACTATAATAAGACCCCGAAACAAGTTCGGGGTGACAAATTCGAGTTACGCAACACTCCCTTTAGTGAACTGTTTTAAAAGCCTGAATTACTATTCGGCTTTAGCCACATGATATACTCGTTTTCATTTCCTTATGAGCGCCATATTTTTTATCCTTTTACAGAGAATTCTGTTTGATAAACCATTTTAATAGTATATAAAAGAGCTTTATCATGAAAAATATACTGATTGATAATAAAGTAATAAGCCTTAAACTTGAGGCGCTTACTATAGTTACTAAGTACCTACGTTCATAAATATTGAGATTTATTGTTTATAGCATGTAAAAGACTAACCATTTATCCTTTCATGGTACGTCAACGTATTCATGAATTAGAATACTAAGATTAATTACTTTGAAATTGTTGTTCCTACCTTTAACCAAAAAACACCCGAATATTTTCTTGGATCATTCCAATTTTTCGATGTTAATTCCAAAACCCTATCAATTTTTTCTTAACCTTTGTAACAATCCAACATGAATTGGCTTGGGCTTATTACCATACCGGATAGATATTAAGCTTATAATTTATGTTTGCACTTATCTTCGCGTTATGTTATGCAATTATAAAGAAAAAATGTATTTCCAATTATTCTCTAAAATCTTTATGTTAAAATCTGGATTAATAACTTACTGAAGGAATTATGGAGATAAGCAGAACCGATCTTTCAATCTTTACAGAAGGTAATCTCAATAACAAACCAATAGTTTTCGTGCATGGGTTTCCTTATGATCATACAATGTGGGATAAGCAAATTGATGAGCTGAAATCAATTTATTATTGTGTTGCTTATGACATCAGAGGGTTGGGCCAATCCCCCATTGGTGATGGACAATATACCATAGAATCATTTGTTGACGATCTGGAAACAATAGTAAGCGAGTTGGAGCTTGATAAGCCAATATTGTGTTCGTTCTCAATGGGAGGATATATTTCTCTACGTGCGGTTGAAAGAAATGAATCAAACTACAGTGGATTGATTTTGTGTGATACGCGTTCCTCGGCAGATTCCGATGAAGGTAAAATAAAAAGAGCAGAGGGAATAAAGAAAATAAATACCTTTGGAGTGAAACAGTTTGTAAATGATTTTGTTCCGCTTTGTTTTGCCTTTAAATCAATAACCGATTCAAACGAAGAATATTCTCTTGTATTAAAAAAGTCGCTAAGCTCGAATGCGCTTGGAGTAAAAGGATGTATCCTTGCTATGGCAGGAAGAACAGACACCACTTCTCATCTGTCTAAGATAAAAATTCCAACATTACTTTTATGCGGAGAAGACGACCACTTAACTCCTCCCGATGTTATGGAGCTGATGGCAGAACAAATTCCAGGTTCGCAGTTTGAAATTGTACCCGGGGCAGGACACATAGCGCCATTTGAAAATGCGGCTTTTGTGAATAATAGAATTAAAAAATTTTTAGGAAGAATTTCATGGGTATGATTATTTGTATCAAATTTCTTTCTACTTTATTGCAATTATTTCAAATTAATGTATTAGTTTATTATCCAAATTAATATTTATATCAAAGGACTATAGATTTGATGCACAAGTTTCACATCCCAGTTATGGGGCTTGGGTTTACAATCGACACACCGGTTAAAGTAGCACCTTACGGAATTTCTTCCGTTATTTCAATTGTTGACGATGGTTTGATTGAAAAGATGAGGGAGTATTACAGCCGGAAAATCGGTATTCCATATTCTGTTATTTCTGAAAAGGTGAAAGATTATAGAGCTGAGCGGATTACAAATTATCTCAACTTAATTGATCAACTTGTGAGCGAGAAATTTGCGGAAGTAAAAAATTCTATCCATGAAAAAGGCGAAGAGATTCATAAATACATCGAAATGCTGCCCGATGTTTCGGAGATTAAGAAAAAATTTTATGAGTTAATCGAAAGCGGAAGCGCGGTTAAAAAGGATATACAAAAATGGATTCATGATAATATTCGTGCCGGCAGTATCGATGTAAACATCATGACAAAGGTTGATTCGGAAAATTACAGCGGAGATGAAAAACTTCCCGTCGAGTTTAATGATGCACACGCTGCTTTGAGAGGATTTGCAAATAGTAAGTTGAATTCATCCCTTGTATTGTCTGCGGGAATGAATCCGAGACTCTACGGCTATCTTGAAAAATTTGATGATTTTTATCCTGACGTCAACGGATTTCTCCGTAAGAAAATTACCTTAAAAGTGAGTGATTACAGATCTGCAATTATTCAAGGAAAATTTTTAGCCAAGAAAGGTTTGTGGGTTTCTGAATATAGGATTGAGTCTGGACTTAATTGCGGCGGACATCTTTTTGCAACCGATGGTTTTTTGATGGGACCTATTCTCGAGGAGTTTAAGAACAAACGGGATGAATTGATCAACACTACGCATGAAATTTATATCGGGGCATTAAGAAATAAAAACCGTTATTATCCATCCTCGCCGTTTAATATAAAAATCACCGCACAAGGAGGCATAGGAACTTCTAAAGAACAGGACTTCCTTTTGAATTATTATCAGCTTGATTCGGTTGGCTGGGGGACACCGTTTTTACTGGTTCCTGAGGTTGTAAATATTGATCCTCAAACAATGGAACTTCTGCGCAATGCAAAGGAATCTGATCTTTATTTGAGCGATATTTCTCCTTTAGGTGTGCCGTTTAATAGTGTAAAAAACAATTCGCAGGATTTAGAGAAACAGGAATTAATCGATAAAGGAAGACCGGGAAGTTCTTGTCCGAAAAAATTTCTTACTTTTAATACTGAGTTTACGGAAGATCCTATCTGTTCTGCTTCGCGTCAATATCAGTATCTGAAAATAAAAGAATTAGAAAGCAAGAATTTAAGTGAAGCAGATTATAATCGGGAGTTTGATAAAGTTGTTGATAAGGCATGTCTCTGCGTTGGTTTGGGAAATTCTGCTATGCTGAAAAATAATTTGGAGATAAAAGGTAACAGCAAAGGAGTTTCTGTTTGCCCTGGACCGAATATGGCATATTTTGATAAAATATTATCCCTTCGGGAAATGGTAGATCATATTTACGGTAGGAAAAATTTTCTTAGTGCAAATGAGCGCCCTAATTTTTTTCTGAAAGAATTGAAACTTTATATTGAATATCTGAAAAAATTAATTGCGGAGAGCGGAACACAAATTTCCGAAAAGCAGATTAAGTATTATCAAACTTTTCAATCTAATTTGTCAAACGGTATTGAGTATTATAAAAAACTTTATTTGGATTATAAAGAAAAGTACGAACACTTTAAAAGTGATTTTCTCCACGAACTAGAACTGCTCCGTAGTGAGTTAAGCAAAGTAATTTTTGAGAAGGAGTTAGAAACGGAGGATAGTTTTATGGAGCATCATAGATAGAACAGTAACCACAATTTAAGTCTCAAGTTCTTTTATTTCATATACTGTCTTTAAGTTTCCACAATATTATTAGTCCCAAAATAGGTTTTTGTCTATTATTTATCTCGCCATTTCTTTTTCGGTTCTGCAAAGTTAAGCGGTGATGTGTATTGCTTATACAACTCAAAAAGATATTCAAGCCGCTGTAATTCTGTTGTAAATATTTCTTTGCGGTAGCATTGATCAACCGCATCGTTAATTTCTTTGTGTGCATTAGTTAAATCTTTAGGCATTGCAACCGGGTCATACAAATCGGCGAGAGTTGCTCCTTTTGCAAAGTGTTTTTCTCTAACAGAAAGCATTTCTTTAACTGCTTTTTCAATCCGTGTAATTTGCTTTTCACTTGGATTTTGTGGAAAGGGGAAGTTGTTGTAAACTAATTTGTTTGAGTATCTATAGTCACTTTTTAATCTTCCGCAAACTTGTCTCATCCATGAGTTGTGCATAAGGGAAGTTAGAATTCCGAAGTGGTAATAATTAGCTTTTTCAATTACACTGCATGTGTTGTTAACAATATTATCTTTACTAAAGAAAGACATTGGGATGTATTTTCTATTCTCAGATGAAGTTAATGGAATAAAAATGAAATTAGATTTTGGTTGTCTTATCTCTCCAAAAAGGTAAGGAATCTCAGCTAATTTAACAGTAGTTTCCCTTTTGCTGCTCAAACGATATTTCTTAACGTTTTCAACTCTCATTGCAATTTCTGGTAATGCTCTAATTTCAGTCGGAGAGACATCTTCTAACCAAAGGCACCACCTTGTTTCACCCTTAAGATATTCCTTAGCGCTAATTAGAGGTTTAACATATTTCTTTGCTTTTGGTTCTCTTTTGAGGAACTCTTCTTTTTCCTCATCTGTAAATAGAAAATTACCATCATCATTCGGCATGCTTCCAAATGAAATTGAAGGAACATGCGAAATCGGTTCGTTTCTATTTTCAATTATAAGATCCTGAGTATCAATTAGGTAAGGATTTATATTCTTTGCTTTGATTAAATGCGGTTCGGATTTTGGGGTTTCATAATCGTAGATAAATTTTTCACTCACATCGTAATTTAAAAAACCAATAATAACACAGTAAACAGCGGCTTGTCCTCGTGCTTCATTACTCCATTTAAAAGTTCTGTGCGCAAAATGAATTTTGATATTTTGTTTAAGAAGATAATTCCATAAAACGCCGACTTGCTCGCCCTGTGTAATTGAATTTGTAGAAACAAACGCCACTTTTGTAGAGACATGCCATGGCATGTCTCTACGTTGGGTATCATTTAAATATTGAGAAGTTTTAACGTACCAAGAACAAACATAATCCAACAAACCGTAATTCTTAATGGAACTGCAAACCAAATCCATATCATCGTTTTGTTCTTTTATTCGATTAGCTTTAGAAACAAATGGTGGATTGCCTAAAATAAAATCAAATCCAGATGATGACAGTTTGGCCCAATCAATCCTTAATGCGTTGCTATGGATAATATTGGGAGATTTTTTTAATGGCAATCGGCGGTAATACTGCCCGAACTCTTCTGATAATTTTGTGTTACAAAGATGATCACTCAAATAGAGGGCAACTTCAGCGATGCGAGCAGGAAATTCTTCATATTCAATTCCGTACATGCAATCAACATCTATTTTAGAAAGTAATTCGACGTTAAGTTCAAGCTGCTGAGTTTTTTTGAGCTTTAATATCTGCTTGAGAACTTCAATTTCAAGAAGTCGAATTTCACGGTAAGTAATAACAAGAAAATTTCCACAACCGCAGGCAGGATCAAAAAATTTGAGATGGGCAATTTTTTCATGAAATGCTTCCAGTTTTCTAAGATTGTTTTTGCAACTTTCAAATTCTTTATAAAGCTCATCAAGAAACAAACCTCTTACAACTTTTAAGATATTTTTTTCAGAAGTATAATGTGCTCCAAGGTTACGGCGTTTTTCTTTATCCATTACAGATTGAAACATCGAGCCGAAAATAGCCGGTGATACTTTGCTCCAGTCAAATCCCGCACATGCAAGGAGAATCTTTCTCATTTCACTGTCAAAAGCGGGAACAGAAAATTGTTCCTCAAAAAGTTTCCCATTTACATAAGGAAATACCGCAAGATCTTCATCCAGATTATTAAGCCTGAGATTTTCTTCTGTATTAAGCACTTGAAAGATCATGGCGATATGCATTCCAACATCTGAACCATCTTCGTTAGTTTTCTTTTCAATGTAAAAGTTGAAATGATCTTTAGTGAAAATTCCCGTATCATCAGCAAAAAGGCAGAATAACAATCGAACAAGAAAAACCTCCAGTTTGTGACCAGTATAGCCAGTGCTAAGCAAAGCATCGTGAAGTTTGCCCATCATTTCGGCAGCTTTAATATTTACAGGGTCTTCGTCTTTATAAACTTTCTTTTGGTAACCAAGAATGAATCCGAAACGATGAATGTTTTTAGGTAATTCGTTAAGTGTGAATTCATGAAAAGTATCTCCTTCAATATCGTAAAGCCGGAATCGTGAGAAGTCAGATACAATAACATACTTTGGTAGTTCTTCTTCATCCAATCCGTTGAAATAAGCAAGAGCTTGACTGTAAGCTTTGTCTAAACTTTTGCCTTTAGATTTATGCTCAACAATTAAATTACTTTTCCAGAAAAGGTCTATGAAGCCATATTCTTTATCAAGCAGCTTGACGGGTTCTTCGAAAGAGGCAATTCGGCGGCGTGTAATTCCGAAAATATTAAAGAACGAATCCCAGAAAGTTTTTGCTTCAGCGTGTTCTCGCTCTTCACCTTCAAATTCTTTTACAAATTCGATTGAGCGTTTTTTAATTTCGTTCCAGCTAAGAGCCATAAAAGTAGTTATTGTTTTATTGAAAAATAAAGTAAAGAGGTGTTAAATGGAAACAACATTTCAGTTACAGTATGTTTTAATTTTACACAGCAGTCCTTACCCAAGTACTTTTATCCATTTCGTAAATGAAGCTTAAACGCTCATTTTCACTGGGATATACGATTTCTTTTTTTCCAATATATTTCGCACCTAATTTTTCAATAGCTTTTTGTGAGCGAATATTCTTAACCCCAATGTGAAAGATTACTTTTTCAACAAACTTAAAAGCATAATTGAGCATCAAGTTTTTCAATGCTCTATTGTAAGTAGTTCCCCAATATTTCCTAGCGAGAAAAGTATATCCGATTGCAATGGAATTTTTATTTTCATCAAAATCATAGAATCTCGAACTTCCAATCACTTCATCTGACTTTTTCCCCACGACAAGAAATGCTCCACCTGATTCAATTGCACCTCTGAAGAATTTTTCGAACACAGGTTTTTCATAACGATTCCTATCGGGATGTTGTTCCCAAATCAATGGATCGGAAGCAGCTTGATAAAGAATTCCACAATCCTCGGCTTTGTGTGGAACTAACTTAATAAGTTCATTTTCAACTATTGGCTGAAGTTCAAAATTAATCTGGTTATTCGGATTCTATTTTTCAAACACGAATGAAATCAGTCTTGGAATTTCATTTTCGGTCTGATTATCAAACCACTCATTTATATCGATGAGCTTAAGGTCATTTTTCTTTGCAGAGCTAAGATAGTCCGAGAGGTGATGAACATAAACCTCTAATTCTTCAATTCCATTCGCTGTTTCATATCTTGCCTTGCTGCCGGAATATTGTTTAACTGGATGAAGCTCGGAAATGAAAAACTTACCGCCTGTTTTTAATTTTTGATAGGCTTGATTGAATATGAAATCTAAATTCTTTATATGTTCTAATGTTAAATTACATGTAATTAAGTCGGCAAAATTATTATCTATTTCCCATGTCTTTGTTAAGTCGGCTCTTTGAAATCGTACTTTATCGGTTTTGGTTTTATTCCTTGCCTTGTTTAACATTTCTTCGGAGAAGTCGAGTCCAATAATAAATTTTGCCTTTGTAATCAGCCACTCAGTATTTTTGCCGGTGCCGCAGCCCAACTCCAAAACGTTTTTAAAATCATACTTAGATAAGGTTTCAGTCGTAACTTTTCGATCTAAGTCACGAGTTTTATTTTCATTCGTGTCATATTGTTCTGCCCAAGAATTGTAAGATTTTTCAATGCCCATTATCAGGTTTTCAGATAAAAATAAAAATGTGGTTTTTCAATTTTGTATTTACTAGCTCACCTTTCGCGTGTGGGTTTAAAACCTCCGAGGTTTTGTAATTAGTATATTCTTAAAGTTACCTTTTGGCTCTTAATTGAAAATATTTTCATAAAACCATTCATTGAAACCTCGGGGGTTTGTCATTTTGCGTAATGTGAGTCACTTAGTTCTTTAGGATGTTTCCAGCAGCAAATCGCTGTATGAATTCGAAATCAAATCTTCTTGCCTAATCTTAAAAAGATTTAGGTAATAATTGCATTGTTCAATAAGTTTTTCTTTTCCTATGCTTCCATCGGAATCTATTGCTTCAATTTCTACGAATGTTCCCAAATCTTGAATTAAATCTATATGAAATTTAACATTATCAATGAAATATATCTCCCGTGATTTATCTACCACAATCAAAACTCCAAAAGCTTTGGTTAAGATTTCTTTTAGCGAAGATTTATCTGCCGGCTTGTAAAACGTTACGTTCGATTGCTTAGGTCCCTCTCTATTTTCTCTTTGATAGTGAATCAGAGAATTTTCAATATTTCCTTCTCTCAGTTTTAATCTTCCCGAATTAACATTAAAGTAGGTATCAATTTGATGATCAACTCCTTTGAATTCTGCTCTATGTGCCTTGAGAATTTCTCTAATCAAATCTTGTTTATTTGACCTTGCTTTAATTTCGATGTTTAGCTGTGTCATAAAGCCCAACTTTCTTAGAAATAAAATAATCAAAGGATTACATAATGAACTAGAAACAACAGTAAAATTGTTCATTTTAACTCAAAATCAAAACCTTAAAAGATTTTTTTACAAATGGAACTAGTGCATAATAACATATGTTGCAACATTAGAAGTTATAACATATATTTGTCACGTCAACAAATTATAATTAACTAATAAAAATCAAAAACAAAATAAAGGAGCGTAAAATGCGCAATCTTAAATTTCTTGCAGTCATGTTGGTTCTAGTATCAACATCATTATTTTCACAAACAACCTGGATAGTAGACAAATCTCACTCCAAAGTTGGTTTCAGTGTTACCTATTTAGTCATTTCCGATGTAGATGGTTTCTTTAAGGATTACGATGCAACAATTACTACAAGGGGCGATGATCTTACTACTGCTAATATTGATTTCACAATAAATACGAGCAGTATTTTCACAGATAACGACAAGAGAGATAATCATCTTCGTTCGGATGACTTCTTCAATGCAGAAAAGTATCCTCAAATGGTATTCAAGGGCAAGTCCATGAAGAAAGTTGATGATAAAAATTATAAGCTCATTGGCGATTTTACTATCCGCGATGTAACAAAGCAAATTGAGCTTGATGTTAAGTATAATGGAACTGTAAAAGATCCATGGGGGAACACAAAAGCCGGATTTAAAGTTACCGGAGAAATCGATAGGTTCGATTATAATTTGAAGTGGGATAAAGCCATAGAAGCCGGTTCGCTTGTAGTTGGCAAAGAAGTTGAGCTCGTAATTGATTTACAACTTGTTAAAAAATCGTAAATGAAGCTGGAAGAAGAAATAAAGCAAAAAACATTTAGGAATGAATATCACAAGCTGGCAGTGAATATACTTTATACTCACGGCTGGCTTATTAATCACCATGCAGCATTCTTAAAAAAATGTGGAATTACTGCCGCACAATATAATATTCTAAGAATACTCCGCGGGCAATATCCGAATCCTGCATCTGTAAATCTTCTTAAGGAAAGAATGCTCGATAAAATGTCTGATGCATCACGACTCGTTGAAAGATTAAAACAAAAAGAGTTGGTCGATAGGGAAATTTGTCCTGAAGACAGAAGAAGGGTTGAGGTGGTGATTACAAAGAAAGGTCTGAAACTGTTGAAAGACATCGATAAGCTTGATGATGAGGCGGATCAAATATTTAATAAATTAAGTGCGAGCGAAGCCAAGACTTTAAATGACCTGCTCGATAAAATGCGAGGATAGGAAAAAACCAAATGGAAAATGCAATTAACGGAATACATCATATTACAGTTATGGCGAGTGATCCGCAAAATAATTATGATTTTTACGCTCAAATACTTGGAATGCGATTCATTAAAAAGACAGTGAACTTTGACGCACCCGATGTTTATCATTTGTACTATGCCGATGAAGTTGGAACTCCAGGAACAGTTCTCACTTTTTTCCCTTTCCCGGATGCAAGAAGAGGTAAGCGAGGAGCCGGTGAAATAACTGTAGTTTCATTTAGCGCACCCTCAAATTCATTACAGTATTGGATGGAAAGATTTGCGAATCTTGGAATAGACTTCGATGGACCTAAAAGCAAATTCGGGTATGAATTTATAAGTCTTCTCGATCCCGATGGAATGAAAATAGAAATTGTTGCCGATCCGAATGTTGATTCAACTATGGGGTGGTTTAACGGCGAAATACCCGCCGAACATTCAATCAGAAAGTTTTTTGGTACAACATTTTATTTGAGAGACTCAAAGCCAACGGAAGATTTGTCATTGGGAACCTTGGGAGCTAAGCTTATTTCCACCAGCGGTAACATTAGGAGATATTCCTTGGGAGAAAATGAAAGTCAATCATTTGTTGATATAATTGAAGATGCAAAGGCTCCAAGAGCTGTTGGAGGTGCAGGAACAGTTCATCACATCGCCTGGCGAACGGCAAATGACGAGGAACAGCTTAACTGGAGAAAAAGAATTTTAGACCACGGATTTTACCCAACTGAAGTTGTTGATAGAAATTATTTCCACTCAATTTATTTCCGTGAACCCGGAGGAATTCTATTCGAAATTGCAACCGACCAACCGGGGTTTATGATTGATGAAAGTTTTGAAAATCTCGGAACAACTCTGAAACTTCCAGCATGGCATGAACCCAAAAGAAAATTAATTGAGCAAATATTATTACCGCTTAAAACCAAAAACTATGTAAGACAAAATTAGGTCGATAATGAATACGCTTGATTTAAATAGTATTTCAAAAAATTATAAAGATGTAACAGGTCCGCATCAAAATCAGCACATTGTTCATTACGGAACTATACTCGACGAGGCAAAAGCAGCAATGATTATGATACATGGAAGAGGTGCTTCAGCTCATGATATTTTATCGCTTGCTTATGAAATTGACCTGCCTGATATCGCATACATAGCACCGCAGGCAAAAAATAACAGCTGGTATCCCCTCAGCTTTCTCACTTCAATTGAACAGAATGAACCCGGACTTACATCGGGTTTGGCGGTTATTGATTCTATTGTTGAGATGGTTTTACAAAAAGGATTTACAACCGAACAAATTTATCTGCTCGGATTTTCTCAAGGAGCTTGCTTGAGTTTGGAATATGTTGCACGTAATCCCCAAAAATTTGGCGGAGTTTTTGGTTTAAGCGGCGGATTGATTGGTGATAAAGTAGTGCCCCAAAACTATTTCGGTAATCTGCAAGGGACAGAAGTTTTTCTTGGCTGCAGTGATGTTGATCCGCACATTCCGCTGAAACGTGTTGATGAAACAGAGGAAGTTTTTATAAAACTTGGAGCAAATGTTACAAAGAGAATTTATAAAGGAATGGCTCACACAATAAATCAGGATGAGATTGATTTTGTAATTGCGCTGATGAAAGCACGAGTGTCTGATTACTCATGATTTATCGACCTATCAAATGCAGTAATGTACTGCGAAATGTACGAGTCAATTTTCTTCTTTCTGTACTGCATAATGAATCGTGGGTGATCTAATGTTTCAATTTTATCAAACAGCATAAGTTCATCATTCAAGATTTTTAAATATTCCGCATTCTTTTTTCCAAGGCAGATAACAATTCTTCGGTCAGCTCCAAATTCTATTTGTTTCTTCAACGAAGTTTTTAGATGAGGTTTAATAGATGAAAATAATTTTTTGTCGTCGTAGTAATTGTAGTTCTTTCCATCTTTAATTAATGCAAGCGGATATATTGCTGATAGAAAGAAGTATGAGAAGAATTTCTTCACTCCGCCAAAGTGATTGATTACCTCGTAAACAAATTTACTGGATAGCTCTGCTTTGTTTCCGAGTTGGTTATCAATCCCGCAATGTTTTCTAAGTGCAACAGGATCGGTAAAAGATACTCCTGTTAATCCACCACCAAATCTTCCCGGGTTTATTCCTAAGACGAAAATTCTTTTTCGTTCATCATCATAAAATATTTGGTAGAATTCCTTTACGGCAGATTTAACACTTTCATTTTCATAGGGATTTAAGATTTGCACTCCAGATGGAAGTTGAGCTGGTGCCTTTAATTTTGTGAAATATTTTATTGCTGTATCTGCGAAAGTGGGCATAAACGAAATTAATAATTATTATAAACAAGTAAATAATTTTCCGGGTTGGGGTAATGCAATCATAACAACCTTTTAATTTTTGCTTTACGAAAATATTAGTTTTAATTTTAGAAAGGAAAAATCTAGATTCAAAAAATTTAACCTTATGAGATAGCACTATTTTTAGTGTTACCCCACTTAATTATGGAACTTATTTCATAATGGAGGAGATTTTGTATGGCAAAATTTTGCAGTAATTGTGGTAACGAATTACGTGAAGAACATAAATTTTGTGATAAGTGCGGGGCTAAGGTTTCAGCTAGATCCGAGTTTAATAAAACTTTTGAGGAGCGGATAAATGCTGATGAGTTGAATAAAATACAAGACTTGAGTACTCACACAAAAGAGAAAGAAGAGTTTCATTCAACTCAAGAAAATTTGTATGAAAAAGGGATGGATATAATAATCTCCAGTTCAATTTTATATTCCACACCATTTTTGATGGCGGGGAAACAGATATTAGAACAATTTGAAATCCTAAACGAAAAAACTGCTGAAAATCTATCTTCTCATCTCATTAAAAATATTCCTTTAGAAGAATTCCTTTCTGATTTTTATAAATACTCAAATGCGTTTGTCGAGAGAGTCGCTCAATATTTTTCTGATACCATTCGGAAGAATACGCAAAGGGGAGATGTTAAAGCAAAAACTTCGGAAAGTATTTCAGAAGAAATTAGAAAAGAATCCTTTAAGAAGTTCGATGAGGTTTTATCAAAATATACTATTACCATGAAAGATCTTGGTGTCCAATTAGAAAGTGTCTCTTCTATTAAATCTGCTGTACAAGGAACTTTAATGGGAGGTGGTTTGCAGCTTATGGGTAGTAGAGGAAAATCCAGTGGTGCAGGGATGCTTGCAGGTGCTTTAATCGGTGCTGCTCTTGCAGAAACCGAAAGAATTCAACTTCGAGAGTCGTTGTTGAAAACTGCTTTCGATGGTATAAAAGAAACAGTTGAAACATTACCTAATTGCAATCAGAAACTTATGGATCAGTATTGTTCTTATATTTACGGTAGTAATATAGATTTTGAAAAGCGTGATTATCAAATAGAACGGGGGAAAAAAATACTACTCGATATAAAAAATAATTGTACAGATATTTTAGGTAACATAGTTACTGGAAATTCTTTTTGGCATTTTGCAATAGCAAGAATTAATGAAGTTCAAAAAGGTGTTAAAATTGAAAAATTCTATGGATGGGGCTGTTTAGTAAATGTCATAATTGGTATCATTATTTTCAGTATTATTGGTGATTATTCATATCAAGAAAAGCAGTCTGCCTATAACATTATAACACCGCTGCTTCTTTTTACGGTTTTAATTGCGCCAATTTTAGTGTATCTCTTTTATAACTTATTCGTTAAAAAGAAAAGAACTAATAAACAAAAAGAAGTAATTCTTAAAGAAATAAGAGCTAAAAAAGCTGAGTTCATACAACTAGAAAATTCTGTTAACTCAATTATGGGTTATAAAGATAAAATAAACTTATAGTTCAATAATTAAAAATTTCAAATAAATCATTGGAGTTTGTCATGCAACCATTTAACAAAAACATTCTAATTAATTTTATTGAGAAATTCTATGGATATGGTAATTACAAATCTCCAATATGGTTTGTTGGAATGGAACCGGGTGCACCAAAGGAAAGAAAAAAGATTAAAAAATTTTTTGATGTTTGGAAAGACAGAGGTGAACTGGAAACTGATAATGTTAGGGAATCACATCTCGAAATAGGCATAAAACATTATACTGAACTTTTTAGTGATAATCCAAAATATCAACGTACTTGGGGAAGTTTAATAAAAATATTATTCTATGCAAATGGTAAAAGTAATTTTACAATCGATGACATTAAGGATTATCAGAAAGATAAATTAGGACAAAAGAATTCAGATCATTGCTTGATAGAACTTTTACCACTGCCTTCATACAGTACAACGACATGGCAATATTCAAATACTGGGATTAAAGAGTTAAAGGATAGAGATACGTACGAATCATATTATATACCAAGAAGAATAATTGGTTTAAGAAATCGTATCAAAACACATGTTCCTAGAGTAGTCATATTTTATAGTTTGAAATACAAGATGCATTGGGAAAGATTAGTAGACAAAGGATTTATACTTTATGATGAAATTGATAATAGGAAAATTTGGTACGCGGAATTAGGTAAGACATTGTATTTAATAATTGCACAACCCTCTCAAGGTGTTAGCAATAAATATTTGTATGAAGTTAGTGAACTAGTTAAAAAGCATCTAAATAAATAGAATTCATCTGATGCGCCCATTCCATTCGTGAGATACCTTCCAACCGGCTTGGTTTTTATATTTTACGAAATGAACTTTTAAGTCTGCCTCATTGGGATACTTAACAAAAATAATCTTCACATCAGCTTGATTGGGATATTTAACGTAGTGCCAGATTTCGTCTTTATTTTTTGCTTCACTAGAGTACTTGGCAACATAAACTAATAAATCTGCTTGATTTGAATAATCCGTAACATACATTTTCAGATCAGCTTGACTTTTATTATGTACTACATGAATTTCCCCAGCATTCAACTCAAAAATAAAAACAACAAATAAGATTATGGTATGTAATAAGCTTCTATACAATTTTACGACTAAACCGTTCTCGAATATCTCGCTTTATTTTCTTTTCTCTCGATATAACCGTCAAGACTCATGGCAATGTTGCGGATTAATCATCTGCCCACTGGGCTTATTTATCGTTTATGTAATTCATTCTGATGTCTAATTCCTTTATTCTGTTCTGAAATTGGACTTTGTAAAAAAACACTTCCAAGATATTTTTCATTTTTTCGAATTATATATTCATCTCCACCTTTACTTTTAGATTCTTTCGTCTTACTTATGGTAATGTAACTCCAAGGAATCATGACCGGTTTATAAAATTTTATTGGCTCATACTTTAAATTATATTGAAGATATAAACCAAAATTTGTTATACCTAGTTTTAGGAGCTTATTACCCAATGGATAACTTTTAGGAGAATAACGAAATTCAGACCAAAATCCATAAATTGGTTTTAATTCTAGTCTTTTCTCAGATTCAAAATCTTCCGCAAATTTTTCCCAACGAGTCAATTTAAATCTTATGTACTGAATGACCACAACAGCAGGGAAAAGCAAAAGTAGAAACAGTATCTTTTCCATATTTGTCCATTAAATACTAATTCTTTGACAAACTCTTAATTCGCAACAGTTCAAAAAGAGCGAAAGTTTTTAATTCCCACCCAGTATCAACGGCAAACCATCTTTTCCCGATCCTATAACGATAACCTTTGTATTTGGAGAATTTGCTAACTTTTCTGTCGCTTCAATACCTTTCCATTTCAGCAGCTGGTCGCTTATGCCTTTTGCAACAATATTCTGGAAATCGGAAATTCCTTTTGCTTCAATTCTCTTTCTGTCTGCTTCCTGTGCTTCTTTTAGCAGTATGAATGCCATTCTCTGGCTCTCCTGTTCGGCTTGTAATTTCTCCTCGATGGATTTTGTTAAGCGGTCTGGAAGTTTAATTTGTCTTAAAGGAGCCTGCTCTACAGTTATGCCTCTTGGACCAACTAATTTTTCTAATTCGCTTAAGATCTCTTCGGCTAACTTTTCACGGGAAGCGGTGTAAAGAGCTTTTGCTTCGTAACGCGCTGTTACACCTCTTACAACAGAACGAAACTGCGGGACTAAAATAATATCGACATAATTTGGCCCCACGGTTTTATAAATTTGATTTGCCATCTCAGAATTCAACCTGAAAAGCAAGCTTATTTCCAGATCAACGCTTAATCCTTCTTTAGATGGAACTGACATCAATTCTCTCATTTCCTGTGTTTTGATACTCATCTTCTCAATGTTTGCCATGGGATTGACCAGGTTAACTCCGGGTTTCAAAGTCTCATCGCTAACATTTCCCAGAAAATCTATAACGCCAGTATGCCCCGCAGGAATTATAGTCCAGCATTGCACTAAGACAATGAATGCTGCCACAGCTAAAGCAACTAACGCTAATGAAGACTCTTGTTTATTTGCCCTCCTCTTAGCATTAAAATAAACTATGCTTGCAGCAACAACAGCGAGTATAGCAATTATAAATAACATTTTTTACCTCCTATTTTTTGTATTCTTTTAAGAAACCTTTAAATTCAATTCTGTGAGACTCTTCCATTCCAAGAAGTCGTATACATAAATCTTGAGTCACGTAATCTTTACCCTCACATAGTTTTATTAATTTATTGTATTGCTTTACAGCACCATCCTCGGCTTGAATTACACCTTCAATTACGGATACCACATCTGTAGTATCTTTTAAAGTTTGTAAGTATTTCTGTTCTGCTTTAAGTTCCATTGAACCGGGAACACTTCCACCCAACTCTTTAATTCGCTTGGCCAACGATTGAGCGTGAGCAATCTCTTCTAATATATCTACGCTCAGAGATTTTTTTATTTCTTCTGCTCTAACCCCATCAAGATTAACGGAATTTGATATGTAATTTATTACTGTTTCAATTTCCATCCAGTAACTTTTAATCAAATTACTAATTATTTCCTTATTTGCAGCCATAATGTTTCTCCTTTTTAGTTTATAATTTTTTTAATGATTTTGAGTTTCTTCGTTTTTGTATGTGAAAAAGTTAAAGAATTAAGAATCTTATCCCGTGCTATCTCCAACTTAGCTTTATTATCAGTGAAAACTTCTGCTATAACATCGCCTTTGTTAATTTTGCTGCCAATTTTTGAATAAAAAATAATACCCGCTTTAGGATCGATTTTATCCTCTTTCGTTCTTCTTCCGGCACCCAATTCCAAAGCAGACATACCAATATCGTAATTATTTATGACAGATAAATGTCCTGTCTTTGGAGAAAATATTTTTTTTGAAAATTTGGATTTTGGATACAAATCAGGATTGTGTATATACTTCAAATCTCCGCCTTGATTCTTAACTATTTCAATAAACTTTTCAAAAGCTTTACCGTTCTTTATTAATTCAAACGATATTTTTTTTCCTTCTTCAATTGAACCCGCTTTGTTTCCCAGATAGATCATTGCTCCCGATAAAGTTAAGCTTAATTCTAAAAGATCTTCAACATTTTCACCCTGCAGTACTTTTATTGATTCATGAACCTCAAACCAATTACCAATGTAATTGCCAAGCGGCTGGTTCATGTCCGTGATAAAAGCAATTACTTTTTTATCAAAAGATTTTGCTGTTCTTATCAAAGACTCAGCAAGTTTAGCGGCATCTTTTTCGTCGGACATGAAGGCACCGCTTCCGGTTTTCACATCTAATACGAGTCCATCAATTCCTTCCGCAATTTTCTTGCTCATTATACTTCCGGTAATGAGCGGGATTGATTCAACAGTTGCAGTTACATCACGAAGAGCATAAATTAATTTATCTGCAGGTGCAATTTCCTTGGTTTGCCCGATTAAAACAGCTCCGCATTTCTTTAAAATATTTTTGAATTGAGATAAAGATAAATCTGTTCTGAAACCTGGAATAGAGTCTAACTTATCCAACGTTCCCCCGGAATGTCCAAGCCCTCTTCCTGAAATCATAGGAACTTTCACTCCTGCTGCAGCGGCAATTGGGGCGATTATCATAGAAGTTTTATCTCCAACTCCTCCGGTTGAATGTTTGTCGACTTTTACACCTTTAATTTTTCTGAGATCAACAATTTTACCCGAGTTGATCATCGCATCAGTTAAAGCTGATTGTTCTGTTTCATTCATTCCTCTGAAATAAACTGCCATTAGGAAAGCGGAGAATTGGTAGTCGGGAATTTTTTTATTTTGATAAGAATTGATTAAAAAATGTATCTCGCTTTTTGTGAGCGGTAAGCCGTTTCTTTTTTTGCGGATGAGTTCTACGGTATTCATACTATAAATTTAACAATTATTAGGTTAAGTCGTGGTACTAAAAACTCAATTTCTCTGCACGATTGGGTTCATTCTTTAGAAACTGGATTTATTAAAGTGTGTTAAATGCGGCTAAAGTCGTTTTTATCTTTTTCATTGCCTCAGTCAGCTAAACCAGACTGCAATAGAAAATGTTTTTCTTTTTATAACAATTGACCCTAGGGAGTGTTGCATAAGTTTTAAATGTCATGCTGAATTTATTTCAGCATCTAAATTTTTACTATAATGAGACCCCGAAACAAGTTCGGGGTGACAAATTCGAGTTATGCAACAGACTCCCTAGTAAACTGATTTAAATAATAGCTTAATGACTTTGTCTTTAGCCACATACTAAATTACCTGATATTTGTTTGCCCTATCTTATTTAATTATTTTTAGCCCTCAAAAACAGTGTTTAATTACCATGACAACGAATGAAATGCAATTTAATAAAAGAACTCATACTTGCGGCGAACTTAGAGAAAGTAACATTGGGCAATCAGTTGTTCTTAACGGATGGGTTGATACGAGAAGGGATCTTGGCGGATTAATTTTTATCGATTTACGCGATCGTTATGGAATCACTCAAGTTGTTTTTGAACCAAACTTTAGTGAAGAGGCTCATAATTTTGCTAAAGATTTAAGAAGTGAATATGTCATTTCCATCGAAGGCAGCGTAAGAAAAAGACCGCCGGAAACAGACAATCCTTCTTTACCAACAGGCCATATTGATGTAATGGCGAAGAAGCTTGTTATTCTAAATGAAGCAAAGACAACACCATTCCCGATAAAAGATAAGATTGATACAAACGAAGATATCAGATTGAAATATAGATACCTCGACTTAAGAAGAGCATCTGTTCAAAAAAATCTTTTGCTTCGGCACAAAATGTATCAGATAACCAGGAAATATTTTGATGAAAATAATTTTGTTGAAATAGAAACTCCTGTGCTAATGAAAAGCACGCCCGAAGGTGCAAGAGATTATCTTGTGCCAAGCAGAATTCACAAAGGTAAGTTTTACGCGCTGCCGCAATCTCCGCAAACGTATAAACAATTGCTTATGATTTCGGGCTTTGATCGTTATTTCCAGATTGTAAAATGTTTTAGGGATGAAGATCTGCGTGCAGACAGGCAACCGGAGTTCACACAGATTGATGTTGAAATGTCTTTTGTAGATCAGGAAGATATTTTCCAAATGGTTGAAGGTCTAATGAAGTTATTGTACAAAGAAATTTGGAATTTGGATTTGCAGCTTCCTCTTCCAATGTTTTCTTTTGATGAAGCAATGGAAAAATACGGCAGCGATAAACCGGATTTACGATTTAACCTTTCACTAACTACTCTTAATAAAGTATTTGCAAGCACCACATTTAAGGTCTTCAAAGAGCAAATTGATGCCGGCGGAATCATTACAGGACTTTTAGCTAATGGCTGCGGAGACTACACAAGAAATCAGCTTGATGTGCTAACGGATTTTGTTAAGAAACTCGGCGCAGGCGGTTTAATTTGGATGAGAGTGAAAGATGGCGGTGAGCTTGAAGCACCTATCGCAAAATTTTTAACCGATGAGGAAAAACAAAATCTCATCATGAGTATTAATGCCAAACCAGGAGATTTGATTTTTATTCTTACTGGAAGCAGAATAAAAACACTCAACATAATGGGTCTGCTAAGATTGGAAATGGCAAGACGACTCGATTTAATTAAAGCTGATTCACCGCCAAAATTACTTTGGGTTACTGACTTCCCGCTATTCGAGTGGGATGAAGAGTCCAAGCGTTTTTATGCAATGCATCATCCATTTACTTCACCAAGACTCGAAGATGTCAAGCTTATGGATTCGCATCCGGAAAAAGTTAAAGCCCGTGCATACGATCTTGTACTTAATGGAAGTGAAATTGCCGGTGGAAGCATCAGAATTCATAATGCATCTTTACAAGCCAAAATGTTTAAAGCATTAGGAATTAGTCATGAGGAAGCCGAACATAAATTTGGTTTTTTAACAAAAGCGTTCAAATATGGTGCGCCGCCTCATGGAGGAATAGCTTTTGGGTTCGACAGGATGGTAATGATATTTGTAGGGGAAAGCTCAATCAGAGAGGTTATAGCTTTTCCCAAAACTGCCAGTGCTATATCGCTTATGGATGATTCGCCTTCAAATGTAAGTGAAGAGCAATTAAGAGAATTGCATATTAAGATAAGATAATACTCTAGTTTATTTAAAGGGAGGATCTAAAAACTCCAAATCACAAAAAGCAAATCTCAAATAATCTCCAATAACCAAAATTCAGATGACCGAAACAAAACCCCTCCCTGGCGGGTATTTTTTTGTAAATTTGGTTTTGTGAATTTGTAATTTATTTGTCATTTGGCGCTTATTGTTTGAGATTTTATAGATTCCCTTATGGTGATTTTGTTAAAGGGTTTTAGTGTAATCATCAATTAGATAATCGTACTTTCCAACATTAAAATTCCAAATTTCTTTTAGGCGATTTAACTCCCACAAATCACCTTTAATTATAATAGATAGTCTCTCATAATATTTTGCCAAACTTGGATGAGCTATTTTATTATCTCCAGTCTTTAGTGTTTCCAGATATCCTTCCGGAATCTTACGGGCAAAATGTCCGATTCTCCAAAATTTTTCATTCCTTGGTTTGTCCTTTCCTATTAGCCAATATTCAGTTGAGGGAAGTCTTGCAAGTAGTGGTTCAGTTAATGCATATTGATCTATGATATGCACATTATTCTCAGCATAAAAGCCAAACATTCCAATAGTTGGTTTTACAACAAAATTATTCTTTACTTCTTTGACTGCATAAGCATGCTTAATCCATGGATGTTGTTCAACTTTATTTTCAGAGAGATTATTTAACAGACCCGTGTTTTCGTAATACCAAAATCGTTCATCGGTTATACCTTCATTCATTCCGCTTATCATTGGACCAAATCTAAACGCATGAATTATTTTCGGACCTAAACTATATTGTTGTGTGCTAAATAAATTTGGCCGGGGAGAGAGCAAACCCAATCCAATAATTATAACTGCAGATACTATCGCTAGCTTAATAGATTTGATTTCTATTTTTGAAAATATAATCACTGCACAAAGCAACGGAACGGAAAGAAATCTACCACTCATAAAATCACCGCCGATATTTATGATGTAAACAATATAAAATATTATTCCTGCAGTTAGTGGTAATAATTTTTTGTTTTTTAGGATAAGGGAGATAATTATTCCGGTAATCATGACAAGAATGGTCAGTGGGTCTAAATAAAGAGAATCGAGTAGATAAAGCAATCCTTGTCGTAACAATTCAATTTGGCTTATACCGGTATTTAGTTTTGCGTAAGCCGTATTGGGGAAAAAAAATCCATAATAAAAGAGCGAAAACAATTCCCAGAGAAGTAAGGGAGAAAAACCTATTAGGATAATTGAAAGATTTTTAAGCTTATCCTTTTCTTTTAAATAGATAATTACTAAAGCAGGCAAAAAAATTATGAGAATATCCAATCTGTTTAGGACTGCAAGACAAAAAAGAAATGAAAGCAGGAATAATTTCTTCTTGCCATCTGCGCTACGGAAATAAACTATAAAAAATAACACAATGAGTAAGTGTGCGAGCGGATTTTCTAATCCTGAAGTAGAATAATCAACAAATGCTTTTGAGAATACCAATATTAAGGCTGCAATTATTGAATTAAGCGGAGCGATAGAAATCTTTTCCAGGAGAAGAAAAAAAGCTAATAGTGAAATACCAATTGAAATAGTAATGCTTGTAAAATAAAATTCATTTGTTAAAACATAAAGTCCTGAGATAAGAAACATCCAAAGCGGATGAGTGTAAGCTTGAACTCTTTCACCAATATTCCATGTTAAGCCGAAACCATTTATAAAATTATCTATGCTTCGGAAGGTAATATATGCATCGTCTGAGAGCCAAGCAGTTATAAAGACTATAATCAGATATAAGAATATTAATGGAACGTACATCCATTTAATTTGAAGATATTTTTGTTCATTTAATATCACAGTCAAAATCTTTTTAATTTATCAAAACAATAATAAAGCCAGTAGATTCGCCTTGTAAAAAAATATCGGAGCTGTTTCAGATTAAATTAGCCTAAATGGTAGAAAATTTACTCATAGGTGTTTTCCATCAAATTAGCTCCCATAGGGACAGGCATAAAATTTTCGCATACACATTTTACGGCTGCGATTTTTAAATACAACAAATCTCATATGTAACATTATTACTTAAGCATTCATTGAAATTGTAAAATTTACTTTGAAAAAGTTAAGTTTTGAGTAAAACTTTCCGAGATTCGCCCATAGGTAAACCTTACATCCTTATCACAAAAGGTGTATTCGGTAATTTCGAACCGCATCGAACATATTACTTGTAAAAGTTTCAAAGGTTTAGTTCTTTTATAAAAATCTATCAATCAGAATTAAAATCACAATTATTTCCGGTGGCACATTTTTTTCTGGACTCTTTACGAATGTTTTCAGAAATAATGTATAGAATGAAACTTGGGTCAGCAGCAATTATTATTAATTCTTCTTGGGATCGTAGTTATTGCAATAGCAGTAGCTATAGGCATAAGCTTGTTCAGGGCTCATGCGATATCCTCAAAACGGGATATACTAACAAATGAAACGATTGATATGGCAGCACAAGCAATTGGCTATTACAAAAGAGCAAGAGAATTTGGCGGAGGAGGTAAGTCATTTATTGGCTGGCAAATTCCTCCTCAATTACAAAACACGGTTAATGGCTCATACGTTATTGATGCAATTAATAAAGATGAAGTGGTGATAATTGCAACAGGAACTGAAGTGGTAACCGGGAGCGATTCAATACAGGTTAAAACGACAGTTTACTCGGATAACTATCAAATAGAAGTAATTCACTAATTAACAGAATGGATAAAATTTTAATCCATCTTATAACTAACAATAAACTAAAATAGGAGATCTAAAATGGGTCAACAGCAGCTTCTTTTAATCGTGCTCGGCGTTATCGTAGTAGGTATCGCAGTAGTTGTGGGTATCAACTTGTTTAATGCTAACGCAGTTTCTTCAAACAGAGACGGAGTAGTTTCTGATTTGAATAACTTAGGTGCAATGGGGCAACAGTACTACAAGAAACCAACTTCAATGGGAGGCGGCGGAAACACATTCACTGGCTGGACGCTTCCTGCAGAATTAGATACAACTGCAAACGGAAATTATGTACTGACAGTAAATGCACAGTCACTTACAATTGAAGGATACGGAACTGAACTAGCGCCTAACGGAAGCAAGATAAACCACACAGCCACAGTGGGACCGTCCTCAATAACAGTGGTAAAAACTAACTAATCACATGATAGTTGGAAAATTAAATTAAATTTAATTTAATAAATTCTTAAGGGCTGGTAAAACAAGTTTGTATTATCAGCCTTTTTACTTTTTAAAGGTGAAAAATGATTGTAGTCAAATTTGCAATTGAAAAACAAGACCGATAGACCCTAAGCTGCTAGTTATCGGTTTTTTTATTCGGAGAGGGTAGGAAAAGAAATCAAAAGTATTTGGCAGAAGAGGTAAATCATATACCGGCTGGTAGATTCTAGCACGGATTCGAGTCATAGTGAATAACTTTTACACCAATAATAAAATCAATGATGATAAGATGGGGTAATTACAACTGGCACTGAAGTTGTTAGCAGAGATGATGAAATGCAAGTTAAGACAATAGTTTACGCAGATAGTATCAGTTGGCAGTAATTTGCTAATTCATAGAATGGATAAAATTTAAATCCACCAATAACTGGTAATCAATAAGAAAATATAGGAAATCTACAATGGGTCAACAGCAGCTTCTCTTAATTGTGCTTGGCGTTATCGTAGTGGGTATCGCAATAGCAATTGGTATTACTTTGTTTAGTGCTAACGCTGTATCTGCAAACAGAGACGGAGTAGTTTCTGATTTAAATCACTTGGGTGCAATGGCGCAGCAGTTCTACAAAAAACCAACCTCACAGGGCGGCGGTGGAAACGCATTCACAGGCTGGACACTTCCTGAAGAATTAGATACAACTGCAAACGGAAATTATGTGCTGACCGTAAATGCACAGTCAGTTACAATCCAAGGATATGGAACTGAGTTAGCGACTAACGGAAGTAAGATAAACCATACAGCAACAGTAGTGCCCTTTGCTGTAACAGTGGCAAAAACTAACTAATCAAATGATTGTTAGAAAATTAAATTTAAACCAGTTTAATAATCTTTTAGGGCCGAAAAACAGTTTGTATTTTCAGCCCCTCTACTTTTTAAAGGTGAAAAATGATTGAAGTCAAATTTACAGCAGAAAAGCAAGACGGACAGGCAATAAGCGGTTCACTATCGGTTTCCTCTTATGGTGAGGGGAAGAAAAAAATTCAACGTCTTGCCGAGAAAAATCATTTGAAAATAAAAGCAATTGAGCGTAAGGTAACCTATCTCTACAAAGCCAGGAAAGGTACAGATAAACCAATTAGGGGCGAACAAAAAGCATATTCAAAAAAAGAGGTAGATGATGCTTTAACTAGATTGGGTTTTAAAGTTCTGTCCGTCAATCGTAAATTAATTGACTTTCAAAGAAAACCACCAACGGCTGAAATAGTAACTTTTGTCAAAATCAGTGCAGAACTCTTGGAACAGAAACTTGCTTATGGCGAAATATTATCGCTTCTGATAAATGATACTCAGAACAAAACTCTTAAGGATACATTAAAGGAAATTAATAATGATCTAAAAAAGGGTGCTGATAGTGAGGCAACATTCTTGAAGTATCAAAATGTTTTCGGAAAGTTCACTGCTTACATGCTTGGACTGGCTTCTAAAAGCGGTAACATGTCTGAAATTTATAAAGCCACTGCTAAATTTTTAGAGAGACGACAGGAATTCAAAAAGAGTTTAAGAAGTGCTTTAATAACTCCAGCAGTTACAATATTTGTCTTATTCTTAGCGGTTGTGTTTTATGTTGGATACATCTTTCCGGAAACAGCTAAACTATTCGTAAAATTTGGAATCGAGCTTCCGCCAATGACAGCGTTTACCCTAAAGATGAGTGATTTTCTTACAAGTTATATTTTAATTATCATGGGATTAGCCGCAATACCACCGATTGTTCTTTGGCAAATGTCGAAAACTAAAAAGGGAGGAATAATTCTTGGGCGGATGATGTTGAAATTGCCTGTAATGGGTTCGCTCATACACAAAACATTAATTGAGGTTTTTTGCAGAGTATTTTATACTCTTTACAGCGGTTCGGCTGAGAGTATCGAACCGATTAGAATTGCATCAGAGGCAGCAGGTAATAAATATTTCGAAGACCGAATAAAAAATGTTGCTATTCCATTAATGCTTAAGAAAGGGACAGGACTTACAGAGGCATTCGAAGCTTCCGGAGTTTTTACAGAAACAGCACTATCAAGATTGCATTCAGGCGAAGAAACCGGAACGGTTAAAAACACTTCGCTGCAGCTTGCAAATTATTATGAAAGTGAAACTGTTTACCGTTTGAAAAACTTGATTGAAGTGATTCAGGTAGCAATTGCGATGATAATAATGGTTGTAATGATTCTCTTGACATTAGTATCTGCAGAAACGGCTACAGTAAGACCGCCGACACCTGGAGCATCAAATCAAATTAATGTTGAAAGAAATATAGGATGATCGAAACCAATCTGGGCATGTCCGATAAAATTGGTTACCTCCTTTTTAAAAAAGGAATAATCGATACACAAATTCTCGAAAAGTCGCTGAATGTTAAATCGGAAGAGAAGGGGAAAATAAAGCGAAACCTCGCCCAGATATTAGTACAAAATTTTGATTTTGATCATGATACAATATTTAAAGAAGTTGCAATACTTTATGCTTTCCGCGAACTTGAATTACCGGAAGGTGAGCCATTACAACATAAAATTGAAACAATAAAACAAGCGGTTGATAAAGTCAGCGATCAATTAAAACAAATGATGGCTGAGCATAAGGTAATTCCTTATGCTTATGATGAAAGGTTAAGAGACAAATTAATTCTCGCAGCAATAGACCCGACCGATCGAAGTATTCCCAAAATAGCTTATGCATTAAATGCCAGGAAATATGAAGTAGTCTTCCTAAAAAAGAAAGATTTTGATAAAATAAGTCAATCAATACTTCCGGTCGAAAACGTTTACTTAAAAGCAATTGAAGACTCATCAGTGGAAATGGATATTGAAAGCGATGAAGCGTCTCTTGATGAGCAAGAACTTGATGCCGAAATAAATAAGAGTGCATTAATAAATCTCGTGGAAGGTGCCTTGGTAGAAGGAGTTCGAAAAGATGCCAGTGATATCCACTTTATACCCAAAGCAGGTCATAAAACCGAAATTCTTATTCGTATAGATGGAAATCTTCAACCATGGCATATCCAGGAAAACACCCTTCCCGAAGCAGTTGTTGCAGTTATTAAAGATCGTTCAAAAGGAATGGATAGATTTGAAAGAGAAAAAGCACAAGACGGTTTTATCCAGAGAGAGATTGACGGTCAAATAATAAGATTCAGAGTTTCAGTTCTTCCAATGGTGGGCACTGAATTAAGAAATAAATTTGAAAGCGTAGTAATAAGAATTCTTGATGACCGAAAGGTTGTTAAAGATTTAAGTAAGCTTGGACTTACGGGCTATGCTCAAGATGCTTTTGTAAAAGCCATCAGTCAGCCGCAAGGAATGGTTATTCTAACAGGACCAACTGGAAGCGGTAAGAGTACCACATTAGTTGCAGCACTTTACCAGGTAATTGATCCAAGCGTAAACGTTCTCACCGTAGAAGATCCCGTTGAATATGTAATTGAAGGTGCCCGTCAGCTTAAAATTGGATACAAGATGGATTTTGAACAGGCAATTAGGTCCATTCTGCGTCATGACCCGGATATTGTTTTGGTGGGTGAGATGAGAGATAAAGAAACTGCTGAGGTTGCTATAAAGTTGGCAAACACAGGTCACTTGACCTTTTCAACTTTACATACTAATGATGCACCAAGTGCTGTTGCCAGATTGTATAAAATGGGTATTGAGCCGTTTTTAATTGCGTATGCAATAAACATCATAATGGCACAAAGGTTAGTTCGCAAATTATGCGAAGCTTGTAAAACAAAGGTTACTAAACTGGATGAGGATTTATTGTCAGCTGCTGGTATAGATATTAATGAATTAAAAAAGCATACAATCTTTGCAGCAAAAGGATGTGATAAATGTCATGGAACTGGTTACAAAGGTAGAATGGCGATACACGAAGCACTTTATTTCACAAAAGAAATACGACAAATCATCGTGCGCTCAGGTATTGAAGTCGATGAAGAGAAGATAAGAATTCAAGCTAAAAAAGACGGTTCAAAATCATTAAGAGACTCTGGAATAGAAAAAGTAATGTTGGGTCTTTCCTCGATAGAAGAGGTACTTGCTTCAACTACCGACGAGTAGTATCCCTTTTACTAAGGTAATAATTACTAAGAATTGCTTTCGATTTCGCAATAAATTTATATCACTGACTGGAATTTACTTGCATAAAATTTGATTTGAATCCTACGGCACAGATACTTAAAAACAAAATTAAAGGCAATAGTGTGGCAGTCCAAGCTCTAGATCAAGTTCCTTCGAAAAGGAAAGCAATTCCTGTAGAAGAAGTAAAAAGAGTTCTTTCGGAATTTACTGAAAGCATTCCGGGCGACCTGAGAGGTCCTGATAAAGTTCTATATCTTTTCGAAAACAGTGTGAAGCTTCCAACCGAGAGCAAAGTACTATTGAAAGAGTACTTTGATCATTTATTAATTAATATGATTGAGCGAGATGCCTCTGACATTGAAATCGGTGGGCATGGCAACGAGGGGTATATATGGTTTAGGATTTATGGAATTAAAGAAAGAGCAATGGACCTGCCTCGTTTTACCGAAGATGAATCTACAATGATCATCATCAATTTATTAAATGCCAACCAAAAGAAATATATATCGGTCGCCAAAAATCTTGATTTCAGTTACTCATGCTATTACGAAAGGAAAAAGTTAAACATTCGTTTCAGAGCAGATGCATACTTTGAGCTTGATACTCTTGCCCTAAACATGCGTGCAATCAATTTGAATATAAGGCCTCTCGACTCACTTGGCTTTCATCCAAACGTTGTAAGAGTAATGAGCCATAGCTACATCAAGTTTGGCTTATCGTTAATAACAGGAATTACCGGTTCGGGTAAATCGACTACGCTTGATGCGATAATTGATGAGCATAATAAGTGCGATCCGGCACATGTTATTGTTATTGCTTCGCCTATAGAATATGTACATCGTTCGAACAAATGTATAATTAAACACAGAGAAGTTGGCAGAGATGTCATCTCTTTTAAAGATGGTGTTATTCAAGCGATGAGACAGGATCCGGATATTATAGTAATTGGTGAAATGAGAGATCCCGAAACAATTTTAGCAGCACTTGAAGTTACCGATACGGGGCATAAAGTGTTCTCAACTCTCCATACTTCATCTGCGGTTGAATCAATTGATAGAATTGTTGCTGAGGTTAATCCTCATGAACAGGAGAGAGTAAGACATAGATTGGCTGATGTTTTAGTGTCCATAGTCTCACAAAAATTGCTTCCGGGTGTAGATGGTAAATTAGTCTTAGCAAAGGAAGTATTGGTAGTTACCCCCAGTGTAAAAGCCGCAATTAAGAACAATACCACAAGTGAAATTTACCTTATGATAAATCAAGGCGGCCCAATGGGTATGTTGACAATGGAACAAGATTTGAGGCGATTATATCTGAATAAAAAAATATCATTGGAAAATGCCATTGCATATGCCAATAATAAAACAAGAATTCAACAACTTTTATCGGCTATCTAATGAAACCTATTGTATGTGTATTTTGCGAAGGCAATGACACAAAAATTGCTGTCGTAGAAAAAGAAAAAGAAAAAATTAGAGTCCTCATAACTGGTTCGTATAATGTGATTCAACCTCCCGTTGTGGTAACCGAAGGTATTACAAATCTTAGAGTTGATACTGACGATCTTTCTTTTGAAGATTTGGATAAAGCATCTCCTATTACTGATGTAGAAGTGGTTAGCACTTCTGGTTTAGCATTAATAAGTACATCTCTCAAAGGAATTAATCTGAATAACAGCGTATTTATTCCGATTCTTACCGAACCAGTGCTTCATTACCATGTTTATGAGGGAAGTAAATTAGGCAAATCATCAAAATTCACTCAAGAGCTTATTAGAGATATTTATGAAACCAAGAACATAACAGTAAGCAAAGATGAATTAGCGTTTGTTGAACTTGCTGATAAATCTTCTCTGGCTGTTTTTCTTAACGGAGAAATAAGCTGTGTTAAATTGATAAACTCTCTTGCCGGATATAACGGTAAAAAGTTTTACAAAATACCAACAATTAAAAGTGCTGAAATATCACTTGCAAATTATGTTGCTAAGAAAAAGAAATTTTTCCCCGATGATCAATCTCTTATTGTATATATCGGTAAAGAGTATAGCAAGCTTATCTTTTTACAAGGAAGAAAATTAAAGCACATTGGTACAACGCTTGATATTGGTACCACAAACCTACACACTTACGATGTTTACTTCTCCAAAATTTTACTTGAAATGGATAATGGCGGTATAACATCACTTGATAATATAATTGTTTGCGGTGAAGATGATTCTGAAAATTTAATTCTTTCTTTTTATGGTACCTTTCCCGAAGCCAATGTTTCTAGATTAGAATTTGATGAGATAGATTATTCATTATTGAGCACCGAAGCTCAAACCTCAATTTCTGCATACAGCATAATGCTGGCTATAGCAAATGAATACTTCGACGATCAAGTACAAAAACACTCGGAGAGTATAAACCTTTTACCAAGATATGTTAAAGAAGAACAGAAGGTATTTCAGTTTGCATGGCACGGTTATGCTATTCTTCCATTATTATTTGGAGCAACTTTCTTTTTAACACTTCAGATACTGATGAACAATAAAAAGGTTAATGAATTAGAAAAAGAAATTGCACAGCAAACGGTATTGCTTAGGCAGAATCAGGAAATACTTGGGCGTATTGCAGCCCTTGAAAGCAAGATAAGCGGATTTGGTCAAACTCAGGCAATATTAGATTCTGCATCCGTTGGAACTGGTGTTTGGTCAAAAGTAACAGAACATTTTTCTGATTTCTTTGGAGCTAAACAAAATATTTGGCTTACAAAGGCAGGTGCAGATGGGAATAACATAGCTCTGGAAGGTTTCACATTATCAAAGCTATCGCCAACAGAATTTGCATACTCAATCGATGGTTCGGAATTGAAAGGAATTTATTTCGAATCGATTCGTGAGAAAAACGCTTATCGTTTTAACCTAAATTTTAATCTATCACAATTTCCCAAAGTGACACAATGAACAGGAAACTAAAAAATACGTTTGCTCTTGCAGGGCTGTTGTTATTTATTTTGATAGCCGGTGGAGTATATATTTTAATTTTACAACGCGGTGAATTGTCCGCTAAAGAAGAAAAACTAAGAGAATTAAAGGCAAATGATTATAACACAGAGCAATTAACTCTTCAATATGAAGATCTTTACCAAAGATCTGTAGTTCTCGATTCAGTACTTGCAGCTAGAAAATTTAATATTCCACAAAATCTATCTTCCATAAAATTTTATGATTTCGTAACTCGGTTAACTAATTTACTAACTGAAGATACAAAGATTGATGTTGAATATGGAGAACAAAAACAAGAGCGAGATTTTTATTACTACGAGTATAAAGTTAAAGGTATAGCCCCTTACAACGATCTATACAAATTCATTTATGGAATTGAACAAAGCAAAGAGCTTAAGAAAATTACATCGATCACTCTAGGAAGTCTTGTTAAAAATGAAAAAGAGGAAGGTCCGAAATTCCTTGTTGCTTTTGCGTTCGTTGTTCATGTTTATTTTTCGAACGATAATCGTTTTGCCACAGCAGAGTTTGTAGAAAACAACCTATCAGCGCGCCCTTTGTATGATGCATTCTATCCATTACTTAGAAACGAAATTCCTTTAAATACCGAAGGTCTACTTGATATTCAGGGTGCAAAACTTCTGGCACTTGTACCTGAAGGTGCATTTCTAGCGGACGCAACTGGCAGTACATTCTTACTGTGGGAAGGTGAACCAGTTTACCTTGGGTATTTGACCAGCATCGATTATAAAAATAATAAGGTGAAGTTTATTATTAACAGGGGCGGTGTAATCGAAAAAGTAGAGTTGTTTTTGGAAAAAGAAGAAGCAAATAAGAAAAATAAATGAGAGTAGAAATTATGAAAACAGTAATATTATCATTGGTGTTGTTTTCGTTTGTCACTGTAACTGGATTATCTCAGCAATACCTTGAAAGGCAATTCAAGGGTTATATAAATCCAGATGAGTTAGTTACTATGTCCGCAAATCTGCCATTTGACCAAGCAGTTGATCTCCTAAGCAAGGTTAGCGAGAGCTTGAGAGGAAAAAGGATAGTATCAACCTACCAAAGCTCGGAACCAATCGGGTTAGAAATCGAGAACATGCAATATGAAAAGGCATTGGTTGTTTTGGTTCAGTATCGTGGATTAATGTATGAAGAAAAAGAAGATGTAGTCATTATTAAAAAGAGGGGCGAGAAAATAGATAATAGAACAGCCGAAAATTATGTCTCTGTTGATTCGCGAGAAGTAAAAATTTCAGCTGTATTCTTTGAAATGGATGTTAATGAGGCGCGGAAACGTGGGGTAGATTGGAAACTAATTTTTGAAAAGAAGGGATTAGACATAGGCGGACTTTTAGGTGTAGATAAAACCAAGACTCAAAGTCAAGGAACAAGCACTTTGCAAGAACCAACTTTTGATCTGGGCGTAGCCGGCGATTTTAATATAGGTAATTTCTTCGGTGAAGCCACGGCAATATTTAAGTTTTTTGAAACTGAAAATATAGGAGAAGTAATTGCAAGTCCTACGATAGTTGTTCGAGATGGTCGCCCGGGAAGAATTCAGGTTGGTTCGGATATATCTATTAAGCAAAAAGATTTTGCGGGAAACGTTATCGAGAATTTTTTCTCAACCGGTACAATCATTAATGTAACACCTTATGTAATCAATGAAGAGGGTGTGGACTATACCCTCTTAAAAATTATTGCCGAAAGAAGCACCTTCGTGCCCGATCCATCTAATACTATAATCAATAAAACCCAAGCTTCTACGGAAGTTATTATGCTTAATGGTGAAGAAACTGTGATAGGTGGATTATTTGTAAATGATGAGGTAAAAATACGTTCAGGTGTCCCGATTCTTAAAGATCTTCCGTGGTATGTATTAGGACTTAGGTATATCTTTGGTTCAGATGAGGTTCGGTTAAGTAAAAAAGAACTTGTAATTCTTCTTAAAGCAGAACTTGTTCCAGCATTGAAAGATCGCTTAGCCGGCACAAGCTCTACTACTCCTGTTCGTGATGAAGTTTTAAAACAGAGAGAAAAATTAAAAATGTATCAATTCAATCAACAATTTGGTAACGGGAATTAGAGCCTGTTTATGGAATCAATTTTAATTGTTGATGACGATTTAGGAGTATGCACAACTTTAAAGGAAGAGCTGGCTGAAGTTGGTTACGAAGCAGATTTTCTTTTAAGAGGTACAGAAGTATATGATTATCTGAAAACCAATTCGGTTGATCTTATACTTCTGGATTTAGTACTGCCCGAAAAAGACGGTTATGAGGTTTTAAAAGAAATCTCGGAAAATAAATTTGATGTGAAAGTTGTAGTATTAACAGCATATGCCGATGTGAAGAGTGCTATCGATTCGGCAAGGCTTGGTGCGAGTGATTTTATTAGTAAACCATATGATTTAGATGAATTACTAATAACAATTCGTAAGGTTCTGCAGCGAGATGATTAGTAATGAAAATAAGCTACCGAATACTTTTTATTAACTTTTTTGTTGTAGTATTAATTATAGGAAGCGCCTCCTTTGCTTTCTATTCCATAATGTATAATGTTCTTACCAGTCAACAATCCAAATATCTACTTAAATCCTCCAATGATTTTATTTTTGCATACAATGAAACTTTTCAGAACACAGAAGATGATTTTAATCAATTATCAAGAACAGAATTATTTTCTGGGGAAAGATTAAAATCTACCAGCATTGATTTTATCCTGGAACAAGATTCAAAAAACGTAAAAATCTATTCACGCTCAGTTGTAAAAGCGGGAGTAAATCTCTCGCAAAAGTTCTCGTCGCTTGAAGAATTCATCAGCAATAATCCATCGGCAGTAATTAAAAGCCATACATTTCCGGATGGAACTTCGGTTTATTATGGTCGTTTGCTTACGGATGAGTTCCTTAATTCCATTGCTCAAAAAATAAATGCTCAAGTTGTAATCATAACAGGCAACTCAACACTGCAGGTATCAAATCAGTCGGCTAATCAGCAGTACATTTACTTTCTGAATAAAGCCTATAATAATTTATCCCGGCGAGAAAAATTTAATGTTTATTCTGAAGATTCAGGTCAAGCTGATATCATATCAACACTTTGCAATATTTCGTCTAATATAAATGAAAATCAAAACCTCAAATTCCTAATATTCTCAACACTGAATGAAGCGGCAGATTTACGATCTAGCATTAAGTATATTTTAATCACAGTTGGAATAGCAGGTGTATTACTTTCACTCATTTTGACTTTCATGTTTACGCAAAAAATTAGAAGTCAGCTTCATTTGTTAAGTAATGCAACTGAACTTACAAAACAGGGAAACTTCAAAAATAAAATCGAAATTAAATCAAATGATGAAATCGGACAATTAGCTTCGGCCTTTAACAACATGCTTGACGAGCTAGATAAACATGATCGAGCAATTACGGACTATTCCGATTTTATTGCTCTCATCAATAGAAATGCTTCTTTAAAGGAAATTGCAGATGCGGCATTGAATAAAATTATTAAAACGTGTGGATTTGCCGTCGGTGCAATCTATGCAGTAAAAGGCAGTTCCATTACGCTGATTCGTTCGTATGGTATTAAAGGAAAAACCGCCGCGGAAGATTATGAGTTTTTCGATTCAGCAATTAAGAATCGTGAAATGCTCGAGCTTAATTTTGAAAAGAATTTTCCGACAGTTTCATCGGGAATTATCTCTCTTGAAATCAAGCACATGCTGTTGATTCCAATTATTTATAACAACGAGGTAATTGCACTTCTGGAACTTGGCGGTTTGGATAGTCCATCTCAGGCAGTAAAGAATTACCTATCAAAGATTCAAGAACAGCTTGCGATTGGCTTAACAAATGCTTTTGCATTTGTGCAGCTTGAAAATCTTGTTGTTGAGTTGAAGCTTTTGAATGAAGAATATCAAAAACAGAATCAACAGGTAAAGCAGCAAAACGAATCATTAATAAAATTACACGATCAGCTCAGGGATAAAGCACGCGAACTTGAAGTTCAAAAATTGAGAGCTGAGGAATCTACAAAGCTAAAATCCCAATTCCTGGCAAGTATGTCTCATGAGCTGCGAACTCCAATGAATTCTGTACTTGGATTAACAGAGCTAATACTCGATGAATCAACGTTATTAAACCCCAAAACTAAAGAACGGTTGGAAATTGTTCATCGCAGCGGTAAACGTTTAATGAGTTTGATAAATGATATTTTAGATCTGTCCAAAATCGAGGCGGGGAAAATGGATCTTAAACACGATGACGTTCTGCTCGAGGATATAATTCTTGATCTGGAAGCTTCAATAAGGCCATTAGTTGTAAAAAAGCATTTAGAACTTAAGATTGTTAGGAAAGCAAACACAAATGTTTTCATTGCTACCGACAGAGGAAAAGTAACTCAAGTTTTAATCAACTTACTGGGCAACGCAATTAAGTTTACTGAGCGGGGATTTGTTGAGCTTCATGTGGATGATTTGGGTGAAAATCAATTAAGATTTGATGTTGTTGATTCGGGAATAGGAATATCGATTGAAGATCAGAAAATAATTTTTGAAGAATTCAGGCAGATAGATGGAACTGCCGCGCGAAAATACAGCGGCACAGGTTTAGGATTATCAATCTGTAAAAAAATTGCAGAGATGCTTAACGGTTCGTTAAGCGTTGAAAGTCAGCTTAACAAGGGTTCGGTTTTCTCATTCATAATTCCTTTTAAAGTTTCATCAGAAAAAGAGCGACAAAAACAATCCGTTAATGTTGAAACCTTGAGGAAGAATAGAAAAAATCCAATCCTGGTAATTGATGATGATGCCGATATTAGAATTACTATTGGGCAATACTTGGAATCAAGGGGCTACAAAGTTGTTTATGCCGATAATGGTGCAAGCGGTGTTAATCTTGCAAAAGAACTGCAGCCGTTTGCAATAACTTTAGATTTGCTATTGCCTAACAAAGATGGCTGGACCGTTCTTAAAGAATTGAAAGAGAATCCTGCAACTAAGAATATACCGGTTATTTTAGTTTCCATTATTGGCGATAAAAATCTTGGTTACGGGCTTGGAGCTTTCGAATATTTCGTAAAGCCAATATCACACAATGAGCTACTTTCAGCATTTAACAAACTAGAGAATTACGCTAGAAAAAAAATAGAAAAAATTATTTTGGTTGATGATGATGAATTAGAATTTGAGAGATTCAAGCGAGTATTGCATAATGATGGGGTTACCGTTCATTTTATTAAAGATAGTCAGTTTGCGTTTAATAAGATAGTTGATATTCAGCCCGATCTAATTGTTCTTGATTTACTTATGCCCGGAATAGATGGAATTACACTGACGCATGAACTAAGAAATTATAAAGAAACCAAACACATACCGATAATTATCAGCACAGCAAAAGATTTAAATGATGAAGAAAAAAATTCGCTTCGGCATATTGTTGAAGACATTACGGTAAAATCTAAAGGTCATCCTCACGATGTTCTAAAAATTGTTAGAGATAGGATAAGAATGGATGAACTTTCATACTATGTTGAAGATACCGCAGGAAAACAGCCTTTGGAAGAGATAGAAATTCTGAGTGACCAGATTCGGAATGTTTCTTTAGATGAAAAAAAAAACCGCAAAGAATTGCTCGGAGAAGTTTTAATTGTTGATGATGACCCTGACACTTTGTTCACAATCAATGAAATCGTTCAATCGTGCAATTGCACAACTTTTGTTGCTAAAAACGGACTTGAATGCCTTAACATCTTAGAAAAAAATTTACCCGATCTTATTTTACTTGATATCATGATGCCGGAGATGGATGGTTTTCAGACCATAAAAAAAATACGCGAAAACTCAAATTGGAGGCATGTACCGGTTTTTGCAGTCACGGCACGCGCTATGCTGGAAGATCGGCAGATCATCCTTAAAAATGGATTTGATGATTATATAACTAAACCTGTCAATGCAGGGGTTATTTCATTCAAAATTGAAAAATTATTTTCAAAGATAAGGGCAACATAATATGAAACGAATATTGGTTATAGATGACTTACCTGAAAATGTATTTATGCTTCAAGATCGGCTCGAAAATGAAGGTTATGAAGTAGTAACAGCTTACGACGGAAAAACCGGTATTGCCAAGGCAACAAACGATATGCCCGATCTTATTCTTTTAGATGTTATGATGCCTGAAATGACAGGTATAGAAGTTTGTAAAATTCTTAAACAAGATCCCGGTACAGCAGACATTCCAATAATAATTGTTACAGCTAAATCCGGTGCTGATGATGCTAAAGAGGGATTAGATGCCGGAGCATTGGATTACATCAAGAAGCCATTTGAAAAAGTAGAAATGTTAGCAAGAATAAATTCAGCTTTGAGATTGGCAGAAGCACATAAGCAAGTTATTGAAGCTGAAAAAAGAAGCACCTATGCGGCTACCGTTGTAACCACTAATCATAAAATTAAACAGCCGCTAACATTGATGAGCCTTTCTTCTGCGGCGATTAAGAGAGAATTAAATAAAGAACAGATTTCTAAAGAAGCAATCTTAAATCGGTTGAATTATATTGAAACAGCAATTAATGAGATTACTAACATTCTTAATCAGCTTAATGCAATAAAAAAACCACAGACTTCAGAGTATGCAAAAAATGTAAGGATGGTAGAGGTTGAAAAGGATTCTGCGGAAAATTTCTCAGATAAACTTGCGGATAGTGGATAGCATAGTATCGAACTCATAGGGTTTTGTGACTAAGCTTGTAACCCCCACTTTTTTAACATCAGGGCTCGATTCTACGGACAAACTGCCTGTTGATAAAATAATTGGTATTTTGTAATTAAGTTTTCGCACTTGTTCTACGCAATCCAATCCATTCATACCTGGCATATTGTAATCAATAATAAGTAAATCCACCTTCATTTCTTCAGTTAACACTCTTAATACCTCGGTACCGGAGGTAACCCTGATCACATTAAATCCACTGGATTCTAAAAGCTCAGCGAGCAAATCTCTCAGCATAATTTCATCATCGGCCAATAAAATTATTTTTTCAGAAGGCTCTGCCGTTATTTCATGAGAGATTGGTTCATAAGCCGGAATGTATACGTTAATCGTTGTTCCCTCATTTAATTTACTTGTAACATCAACGTGTCCTTTGTGAGCTTTGATAATTCCGTAAGTAACATATAATCCTAAACCCGATCCTGTATCCTTTTTCTTTGTGGAGAAGTATGGATCAAAAATTTTGCGGATATTTTCTTCCGATATTCCTTCTCCGGTGTCAGTGACGGAGAAACAAACGTATTTACCCTTATCAAGCCATGGAAAATTTGAAATGTTTTTAGCATCAACAAAAACATTTTTAGCTGACAAAGTTATTTTTCCCGCACCAATAATAGCTTCCTTAGCATTAACACATAAGTTTAATAGTATCTGGTAAATTTCAGTTGGGTTTCCTAAAATATCGCTTATTTTTTCTTCAGTGACGCTTTCAAAAGTAAGTTCTTTGGAAAATGTTTGATTGACTACTTTGGAAAGTTCAGTGATAAGTAGGTTGGGTTTTATTAACTCCTTTTGTTTAAGGGTAGGCTTCCCGAAAGATAATAATCCTTTTGTTAGATCTCTTGCCCTCACGGCACAATTCTCTATGTTATCAATCATTCGAGTAATATTATCTGTTTGAGGGACGCGCTTCTTCAGTAGGGTTAAACTTCCGAAAATGCTTGACAGCAAGTTGTTGAAATCGTGAGCCATACCGCTGGACAATTTTCCGATGGTTTCAAGCCTTTGTCCCTGCAAAAGTTTTTTTTCAATTTCAGTATTTAGGTCACGTGCTTTTATGCCGCTTATTATGAAGGCGAGCAGAGAGGATAATTGTTCTATGTTACCCATCTCATGATGCGAAAATTTATTTTCTTTTTTACCAAGAATAACCGCAGCTAATAATTTATTTTGAATAAAACATGGTGAAATTAATATATAGTTGCATTGCAAAACGTGAGCTAAGTTAAAGCCAATACTATTTGGTGCAGATGTAATTGTTAAGGGTTTTTTATTTACCATTAACCACTTAGTAATAAAAGAAAAACTTGCTTTCAATTCTTTTTCTACGTCTGGTTTGTTTTGTATTTGATTGTTCGTGTCATTAAAAAGTATTTCATATCTCGTATCTTCTTCACAAAAGACTATTAGCCCTGAATTGCTCTCTGTTATTTTTTCGCCTCTCGTCAATATTTCTTTACATAGCACAGTTAAAGAGTTTTCTTTTACAAGCAGGCTGAGAATATCGTGCAGCTCTTTCTGAAATTCAACATTTTTTTGAATAATGTTTTCGTGTTTTTCGTTTAGAGTTCGCTTTGTTTGAGGTGAATAAATTCTTATAAAATAACCTTCGGGTTTATTCTTTTTAACTAAGGGATAGACGCTTAAGTTTTGATGTGCGGGTAAAGTAATATTGAGAGGTTTGTTTTTTTCTAAAATCCTCAGATCATCTTCATCTTTTATTATGAAAAGATCATAAAAGGATTTGCCTTTAATTTTTGCAAAACCAGAATTTTCTTTGAAACTTTTGTTGAACCATAGAATATTTCCGTCCTTATCAGCAATAGCCAGAGAATTGCCTTCAACTTCTAAAAGCTCCGAGAGAGCAAAGTTAGAAATTATTTTATTCAGCATTTCGTTAGTCTTGCCTGATCTCGTATTTTTTAATTTTTGTATAAAGTGTTTTAGGACTGATGCCAAGCTGGTTAGCTGTCTGAGTTCTATCCCACTTGTTAAGTTTAAGAATTTTTGCGATATGATGCTTTTCCATCTCGTCCATACTAAGTATTTCAGCTATGCGAATATTCTCTTCATTCATTAGCGGCTGTGATGCCCTTGCGGTTGCACTTACAGGAAGATTGAGGTCGTCCGGTTCAATTAGTTCGCCTTCCGAGAAAATTATTGCCCGCTCAATTGTGTGTTCAAGCTCGCGGACATTGCCGGGAAAATTATAATTCAGAAGAGTCAATTCGGATTTTGGCGAAAGATTTTTTGGCGATCTTATTGGTGATTTTGCTTCAAGAAAAAATTTAGCAAGTACCGGTATATCATCTCTTCGATCTCTTAGCGGAGGAATTGTTAGCGTTATAACATTCAAGCGGAAGAGTAAATCACGTCTAAAATTTTTATTATCAGCTTCTTCTAAAAGATTTCTGTTCGTTGCCCCAATTACTCTAACATTAGAATTGAGATTTGCAACTCCACCGATCCTTCTGTATTCACCATTCTCAAGAAAGCGTAAAAGTTTGGGTTGAAGCGATAAGCTCATTTCACCAATTTCATCTAAGAATAAAGTGCCGCCATTGGCTATCTCTACTAAACCTTGTTTTGTATTTTTTGCATCTGTAAAGGCTCCGCGCTCATGTCCGAAAAGTTCGCTTTCAATTAATTGATCGGGAAGCGAGGCACAGTTGATTACAACAAATGGTTTGTCTGCACGGGTGGAATGTTTATGGATATATTCGGCAAAAAGCTCTTTACCGGTACCGGTTTCTCCTTCAATAAGAATGTTTGAATCGGACATAGCGGCTTTACTGGCAAGATTAATAATTCTTTGAAGCTGCGGGCTATCGCCTACAATGTTATGAGGAAGTTTTTTATTTACAATATCTGTGAGAACAGTATTCTTAACTAAAAGAGATTTATGATCTGCCGCATTATTTATTGTCACCAGCAATTCGTCAAAATCGTAAGGTTTAGTAATGTAATCATAGGCACCCATTTTTATGCAATCTATAGCTTTGCGAATTTCATTTTGTGCTGTGAGGATAACAACAATTAAAGACGGGTTATAATCATTTACAAACTTTAGAACTTCTTCTCCGGGAACTTCCTGCATATTCAAATCAAGAAGAAGCATATCATAATTTTTACGTTTAATTGCTTCTATAGCGTATTTACCGTCATAAACGGTATCAACCGAGAAACCCTCTTCAAGAAGCTGTTCCTTCAGAAGATAGCTTAGGGTTTCATCATCATCACAGACTAAAATTTTTGAATTTTTAGACATATCTTAACTTAGTTTTATTGTACTAATTTCACAATTTATTTGAATTAAAACCTCAAATTTCTATATTTGTGCTCAAAAAATTGAGGGCGTGTAGCTCAGTGGTAGAGCATTTGCCTTTTAAGCAAAGGGTCGGTGGTTCGATCCCACCCACGCTCACTTTTTTAATAGTAACCGAAATATTGTACTAAATTTTCCATCCGGTATTTAACAAAATCATTTTGAAAGTCTTGTTAAAGAACGCAATACTCTCAAATTGCCAGCAAATATAACTATAAAATTTTTAATTCACATCTGTTGATTTTCCAAATCCCAAAAGAATAATCTGCCTTTTTAACTTTTTTTAAATTATCCTAACCGGATTATTAAAATGTTCTTTATTATTAATAAAAGGAATTATATCTTTCGAAAAAATTAAAAAACATTTAGGAAATAGATTGGGCGAAATTGTATTTTGGACTATTATGCGAACGGCAATAACCATTCCTTTGGTTTGGCTTCTTCAAGGTTATTTGGACTTTCAGTTTTGGTGGGTGCTTAGCTTATTTGCTATATACGGGGTGATAGTTCATCCTGCAATCATTCATTATAGATTGTTTGAAGAAAAAAATAAAGAAATTATTGAATCAACTTTATGTTCTACTTGTATGCATTTTGATAAATCGGCAGTGCTTTGTATGAAACATGATACACATCCCACACAAGAGTTTTTGCCTTGTGAGGGTTTAGACTGGGAACCAAATGCATTTCAAACAAGTAAAGACGAGCTGAAATCCGAATAATGAATTTGCTAAATGATAGTCTACCAAACCACTCTCAATCATCCACAGTATAATCAAATCTAAACTTAATTAAATCGGGATCGAATTTCCTCTTTCTTATCAACTCATAATCATAAATAACCTTTCCGATGTTTGGAAGGAAAGGAAAAACTATTTGATCATATTTTTACTTACCATTATCAATTAAGTAATAATTGATGTATTCATAATAATTTAGTTCATCTTAAAAATTTTCTGCTAATTGTGTCACTTATTTCCCTTGAAAGTAACTATACAGATAATAAAATAGAGAAAGAATGTTTGCTCAATCTCGTAGAAAAGTCGTTATAAATATTTTTGCATTTCTGATTATTGTATCCACCTTAATTATTTATGCCAAAGAAGAAGGTGTGGTTGGAAGAACTCAAAAGAATCGGAAAGGTTGTACTTGTCATAATGAAGTTCCCTCAAGCGATGTTTTAGTTTCCATCTCGGGTCCGGATACGTTACAAGTTAGTCAAACTGCAGTGTATAACGTTACAATCTCTAGTAATTCTATAAAGGCGGCAGGAACTAATATTGCTGCTTCCGATGGAGAATTATATCCTGTTTCAAATGACTTAAAAATACTAAAGGGAGAGCTAACGCACACTTCTCCAAAATATTCTTCTTCAGGAAAAGTCACATTTCAATTTTCCTATTCCTCACCTCAAATTGCCGGTACGCAAAGTCTCTATGCCAGTGGTAACAGCGTTAACATGAATGGGAAAAAGACTGGTGATTCATGGAATTACGCTCCGACTAAAACAATTTCAATTATCGGTAAAAAATTTTAAATACCTTTAGGAGGTCAAAAATGTTTGTTAGTTTTCAAAGGAAAAATGTTATTAATGTAGCGGCATTTTTCATCATAGTTTCAACAATAATTATTTATGCTGAATCAGGTGGAATTGTCGGCAAAACCCAAAAGAACGGATTTGGTTGTACATGTCATAGCGAAATACCATCAGTTAATGTTTTGGTGGCAATTACAGGGCCTGATACGCTTGCAGTTGGACAATCGGCAACTTATACGCTAACAATACAAGGAGGACCTTTAGTTGCAGGTGGTACCAATATCGCCGCTTCAGACGGTAACTTGCTTCCAATTGCCGGCGATTTAAGAAAAGCATCCGGAGAATTAACTCATGTTTCACCCAAATCTTCCTCTGGAGGACAAGTATCTTTTCAGTTTACCTTCACAGCCCCAGCAACGTCTGGGACGCAGACGCTATTTGCTAACGGAAACAGTGTTAATTTTAATGGTTCAAACAACGGAGACCAATGGAATTTTGCTGCTAACAAAATTATTAATGTAGTTCAGCCAACAGGAATTGATGATCAATTTTTAGTCAATTCATTTGAATTAAGACAGAACTTCCCCAATCCGTTTAACCCAAGCACAATTATCAGTTGGCAGTCCTTAGTCGGCAGTTGGCAAACTTTGAAAGTATACGATGTACTTGGAAATGAGGTTACAACGCTTGTTAATGAATGGAAAGAAGCAGGCTGGCATTCGGTTGAGTTTTCTACCAATGGCGGAGCCGCCTCTGGCGGAGAAGCAAGCGGTTTATCTTCAGGGGTGTATTATTATAAACTTACTACTGATAAATTTTCTTCAACGAAGAAGATGATACTGACAAAGTGATTTAGACTCAGAGAAGGATTAAGGCTGACTAAAAAGTAATATTTTTTAGTAAATAGAACTACACAGCGGCAGGCACTGATGACACTGATGTTTAATGATCCTCCAAAGGCGGATAGGTTTTCACAGATTTTATAATTGATGAATTACTTTTTAGTCACCCACTAAGGATGAGGTCTTTTATTAAGGTGGTCTTCGGACCGCTTTTTATTTTATCCCTGTTGTCATGATGCGGAGTATCATGACAACCTTATTACGTTAATCTATTCTATGTTAAGATTTTTCTTTTTGTAAACCGATTCTGTTATTGTTTCCGGCGTGAGTTCTGATATGTTTTATTATTCGTTGAGAGCCCAACCAATTCTTTCTTAAAATTTACGTAATTGAAATGTGTTATAGTTGTAAGGAGGTTGACCAGCAGGCCAATATGGATGAGGTGACACATCATCCTTGAACCGAATAAAAACAACAAGTACTTTAAATTCACCTTGTGCAGTTAGATAAATACCACCTTCGTAAGTTAAATCAATTGACTCACCGGCTGGTCGTGTAATACTTCAATCTTTATCTATTTGTGCAAATATATATCGTGAAGTTAAGATGAAGATAAAAACAAAAAATGTTAATAACTTTTTCATGATAATTTCCTTTTAAAGTTTTTATTTTATTAAAATCATTGAGTGGGTTACTTTTACCGAACCGTTTATAAGCCGGTAATAATAAACCCCGCTTAAAACAGGTTGATTTGAATTGTTATTACCATCCCAGACAATTTTATGTGAACCATAATTAAACCATTCATTATCAATCACTCTCTTTATTTCATTACCCATCACATCATAAATAATAAGTGAAATGCTTTCTGAGCTTTTAAGTTTAAAACTTATTGTTGTTGATGAATTAAATGGATTAGGGTAGTTTTGATGTAAAACGAATTCAGTTGGCAGTTTTTCTTCATCGCTAATACCAACAGTTGTGGTATCACCGTAAACTACTCCCTCTATTACACAACCCTTGAGAATATCCTCGGCTTGCTCGTATAATCCGTTAAGCATGCCGAATTCTTCAGTCCAGTATTCCCGGCTACCAACTACACCACTATCAGTACGGTCAACTACAAAAATTAATGTACTTATATTGAACACTTGTGCAGAAAAAGTATCAATTATAGTACTATATAAGGTTGCCCCCTCTAATGCTAAATTCTGTTCCCATTCATCTCCTATTTTTGGATTTATTTTAAAGTACTTATATAGCGAATCCGGCATTGATTCATCATACCTTGCATAAAATTCATTATTCAATAAGGTCATATAAGTCACATCATTATAAGGTGT
>Ga0208961_1000035_pt1 | contig 75281 bp, 70 predicted proteins | sample RifOxyB3_FD_184034 | JGI IMG/M metagenome (GOLD analysis project Ga0208961, IMG submission 184034) | Groundwater microbial communities from Rifle, Colorado - Rifle Oxygen_injection B3 (SPAdes) | ecosystem: Environmental > Aquatic > Deep subsurface > Groundwater | place: Rifle, Colorado, United...
TTTGTTTTTATTAAAAATTTAAACCATACAAATTATACATTACACTATTGCGAATCTGCAAAAACTTGTCTTGCACACACCTTTCGAGCATGATAGTATATCAACGCTTATTGATATACGAATATGAAAAAAACAGCCTCTGCCTTCAAGGCGATAGGGGAGCCTAACAGATTGAAAATAGTCGAACTGCTTTCGTCGGGCGAGAAATGCGTATGCGAAATAGAAGCTGCACTCGACTTGCCGCAAAATCTTGTGTCGCACCACTTAAGAGTTTTAAGAGAAGCGGATCTGATAACCGTTTGTTGCGAGGCGCAATGGAAACATTACTCTCTCAATAAAAAATCGATAAATTCTTTAGCCAAAAATTTACAAAATTTAACCCACAAAAAATGTTCGAATATATCTCCTCGCAAATCGTGTACTCTATGATGGGCTTGCAAACAGGCTCTCGCGAAACGGAAGTGATTTACTTCTTTATATATGATTCGATCAAGATTTTGACGCTGGTTTTCGCAGTTGTAACGGTAATCGCTTTCATAAGAACGTTTTTTGCTCCGGGAAAAACGAAAGCATTTATGGCGAAGGCCAAGTATGGATCTGGCAATCTTATAGCTTCAATGTTCGGCGCCGTAACCCCGTTCTGTTCTTGCTCTTCAATACCTATTTTCATAGGATTCATTAAGGCCGGAGTACCGGCGGGAGTTGCGTTTTCATTCTTGATCACGTCACCGCTCGTTAATGAAGTTGCATTTGTAATAATGGGAGGAATGTTCGGATGGCGCTTGGCAACACTATATGCAGTTTCAGGAATCGTACTTGGTGTTGTTTGTGGAATACTTATAGATTTAATAGGGGTGGAAAAAGAAATAATTTTGGAGAGAGGGCCTAAGATAATGCAACCGGATTTCTTGCCGAAGACTTTTGATGCGAAAAGCAAATATGCAGTTAAAGAAGGCTGGACAACGCTTAAGAAACTTTTTCCATACATATTGGCGGGTGTAATGATGGGTGCTCTCATCCACGGATATGTTCCTCAAGAGTTTTTCATGAAGTACGTCGGCAAATATGAAATGCTGTCCGTACCTATAGCTGTTCTTATCGGCGTGCCGATTTATGCAGGCTGTTCGATGCTAGTACCTATTATCTTCTCAATAACTGCAAATGGCGTTCCGCTCGGAACATCGCTTGCGTTCATGATGGCTATAGCCGGATTATCGCTGCCAGAAGCCGTAATGCTCAAGAGGGTATTAAGCATAAAACTTATCGGAATCTTCTTCGGCATGGTTGCCGCAGGAATTGTGATAATCGGATATCTGTTTAATTTCCTGAGCTGAGAGTGGTTGCGGCCTTAGCGATTTTTAACCGACCTCATACCTTCGGCCCAACTCAAACCGTCTTTTATAGTCATACGTCTACCATGACGCGGATCAAAAACAGTATCGCGATCAACAGGTCCACCTTGGTCATAATTAAAATGTACCCCGACAACTCTGGAATCAGGCTCTATCAACTTGCCTAAATCGCTTTCACACCTGAAAGGAGCATCCATCCCGTCAAAATATTCTGAAACTATACGCAGGCCTAAACCGCGCACATCCTGACAAGTGGAAGTAACCACATTTATTCCTTGTGCCTCCTCCGTTTCCTGACTCCATTCGCCGGTTTGTCCTTTTAATACACCCATAGCTCGCCAAACTGCATAAAGGATTGCCAAACGAGTGGTTTGAATAGGGCGCTCTCTTAAACATAATGCGCTAGGTTGCACAACAGATTGAATTTCAGCAACATCAGCTTCTCCTACGCCACCCCTCATTGCACTTACAACCTCCATCCCATCATTTATTATGAATGGAACTTCATCTTTGGTTGTCCCGCGTAAAAGTGCCCGCAAAAGTCTTCTATCGAGAGGAGGGTTTTTTAAAATATCATTCGTTATGATTTGTTCTTGAGGTGTAAGATTCATAAATGGTTTTTAATAAGGTAGTAGAGTATCACGATATTGCGTTTTGTCAAGGGTGGGGAGGTAAAGCAACAGAAGAGGCAGGCTTCCGGCGCTATCGTTTTTATGGTATAATTACAGGATTGAATCATACTAAAATATGCCAATTGAGGAAGGACAACCTGACCCAGACATCTATACGCCTGAAACGCGTGCGCTTTTGCAAGAGGCGGATATGACGCCGGAAGATGTTCATGCCGTGGCAACTTTTACAGGGGCTTTTCAGAGGAGGGTTCTCTCTTTAACCGATGAAACGGAACGTCGTCGAATTAGCCTTATTAGGCATGTCGAGAGGGATGAACAAGCATTTATAAGTGTGGTTTCGGATGAGTTTTTTGATGTTTTTGACAAGAAAAAACACAGAGGAATGGTTCGTTCTTTAGGTAAAGATATACGGAAATGGAGTGCCTTAAAAACAGAATTGGGAAAATCTAAAGCACAATCACTTACCAATCCTTTATTATTATTTTTATTGGAAGAATTTCATTTATTTCAAGGTGAAGACGGACGTTTCGAGAAATTGTTGGAATTCATGCGGTATTACAACAACGGGGCTTCGACATATGCTGTAAAAGCAAGTTGTGATGAATTTGGTCGTAATTTTAGAGAAATAGAATCGGACGGGATGTTAGATATATATTTAGATACATGTTTGAAAAATAAAACAGAATGGGAATCGACGAAAAGGCCAGATCGACATTATGGAAGTTGGGCATTTCAATTTGCCAAATTGACAAAAGTTTTTAAAGGGGATCGCAAGATTTTCGACGAATTAGCTGATATGAATTTGTCGGTTTTCGGATGTTCAAAATCAGAAAATTTTAATAAGATTTATCAAGAAGACATGGTAAAACTCAGAAGAGTTTATGGCGTTTTAGATAAAGAATACAGATCTGGTTTATCTCATGGCTTGTTTGATTTGGCCATAAGCGTTGCCAAACCAGGGGATGTTGACGAGTTTGAGCAGGCTTTCAGTTTAATACGAAGTACGTTTAAGAATGATTTACCTTGGGGTATTAATGATACTTTTCGCGAAAATTTGCCTAAATTTAAAGCTTATTGTGTTTTAATGCAGACTTTAAATAACTGTTACCCTTGTCAGGAGTTTCTTCTTATGTCTGAAGACATGCTTTTAAGAAGCGCCAAATTTGTAAAAGATAACAAGCGAGATGCTTATTTCTCAAGGGAGCTCGTCGTAATTTTCGCAATGTTTGACTCGGCCGTTTTGGATGATGAATCTATGATGCAAATATATAGAGATCTATCCAGTTTATATCCAGGTCGTAATTTTTCACAGCTGGTTATTCGGTTAGTGAGATTAGCAGGTGTTTACAGAACAGATCCCTCTAAATTCGGTTTGCTAATTAGAGATAGTGGAGGGAGGCTGGACTCTCTGCATCACATGGTTGATATTGATGATTATCAAGACTTATTTGGTGATGATTTGAGTAAGTTAAATGAGGTTTTGGACTGTTTGAATGGTTTAGGTGGGCATGCTCATGATGCAGGTCGTTTAAGAGATTTGGCCGATTTTTATCGTGGTGATTTTGATAAATTTAAGGCTTTCATTAAAGCTGTTGGGGCAAAATTGGGCATAATGGATCGCGAAATTCATATCGAAAATTATAAAAACCTGTTCGGTCAAGATGTGGATAAGCTGAGTACGGTTTTGGACGAATTAATAAGTTTAGATCCGAAAAACGTTAATGATCTCAAAGCTTTAAAAGATTTGCATGGTGACAGCATGGATAGATTTAAAATCGTTGTTCTTTTCTTAAGAAAATCTCCAGTATCTGATACGGCTGCTTGTGCAAGATTTATTGAAGAGTATGAGAGAGGGGGAGAGCCTGCAGCACGGGATTATTTGGATGATCAGGTTGAAAAATCAAAAACTCTTATCGGTTCATCTTTACCAGAAGAGTTACGAGCTGCTCGGGAGTATATGTTTTATGTAAAGCGAGTTTTCCCGAAGGGGAATTATTCCGATCATGATAAAAATGTTGCATGCGGAGATAATCTTGAGCACTTAAGCGGATATCATTACGATAGACAGGGGTATCCGGTTCAGATGACAGGGCTTTTGGGATACAGGTTGAAGGATGGTGCGGAAGAAGACGTTGATAAGCTTGAGAGTTATCAGCGAAGACTAAATGGTATTCGTAGTTTTGTTGCCAGTAGAGGACCCGATAACAAAGCTCTTCGGAAAGCTTTTGAAGAGAAAGTCGAAGCGATGTTTAAATCCAAAGCGAGAGCTTTTGCCAGCTTGCCAAATCTAAGTGTAAAAGAACAAATGCTTGCATTGTTTCTCACGGAAGTGATTAGGAAGGCGAAAGAAAGTGCTTCTTATAAGCCTGATGCCGAGGTTACAGATCTTATAGTAGAATACAAATATGCTTTTCAAGAAGATCTTGAGGCTTATGTTGTACGAACGGCTGACGAGGCTCGTAAAGGTAAAGATGAGGTAAGCCAACATTTCGTATTGTGGAGAGAGCTTTCTACTATTTATGGTGAAAACGTTAAGCATATTTTGCGTCATGATATTTTTGGCGAGCTTAGTAAAGAAGGTGGGAATACGGCGGCTTTGGAGGAATGTTTTTCTCGTGCTATGCCAGGCGACGGAGAAGATCTGAAATTAAAAAGCAAACAGCGGGATACACTTGCTCAGACCTTTGATAATGAGAGAATTCAACATGGGAAAAAACGAAGTGTATTGCAAGGACAGTGTGTTCGTATTTTTGGTGCGAATATTAAATTTGGTAGCGATGCAGCAAGGACATCTTTTGATGCGGAACTTGATAATGTTCTGCAAGAGTTAGCTTCTGTTGGGAGAATGGAGAAAGCTTATTTTTTCGAGACATCTGTCCCGAAACTGCTGGTAATGCGACAGAGATATGTTCTCGATGTCAATTCAAGGTTAGAGAATTTGTTTTCTTATGATATCAACAGAATCAATGAGGAGATTGCTAAGTTTGATGAGGTACTGGAAGTCGAAGCAAAGCAAACCACTATGGGTGGTGATCGCTCAAGAGTGGTTGAAAAATCAGCTAAAAAACGCAATATAAGAGGTTATTTTACAAAAACCAAAGAAACCGCGAACGCAAGAATGGGGGCTTATCTTTGCATTGCCGGAGACGAGAAGATGTGGAAAAACCCGAACTATTTTGAAATGGTTATGAAGGATGAAGATACGGGGAAATGTGTTGGGCTTACAATGCTGCTGCGAATTGATGCTAAAAATGGCAAGAAATATTTGTGGTTTGGTCCAAATCCTTTTGAAGGCTTTTTGGGGCAAGTTAGCTCTGAACAATGTTATCGTTACCAGTATTCAATTGCGGTTGAATTTGCTAGAGCAAACGGATTTGATGGAATAGTTGTCCCATCTCAAGATGGTCAAATTTTAGGAGCTTGTACAAACAGAGGCGGAGACTTCCCAGATCTTCTCAAGGCTTCTCGTCTTAGAGATCAAGATGGCCAACTAAAGATTGTTCGATTTGGTGAAAAGCATGAACTTGGAGGAACATATGGTTATGAAGACGGTGTATTGATTTGGGAAAGGGAAGCAGCGTAGCTCCTTACTGCATCTCCAACAAATCGATAGTCGAATTATGTGCATCGATAAGTTGATCGTAATAGTCAAAAACAATGTTGTAATCCGCGCTGTTTTCTTCAGTTACAAGTCCGGCATTCGCATCGTCGATAAGTTTCTTAACCTCTACTTCGAAGCCTGTTAAAACAGATAGATATCCGCTATTGAAGGTATCAATCAAGCTCTTGTATTCATCAGTTGTTATAGCATCAAGTTCCGTCTTTTCTTCTTGATGTTTTGCAACCAATCCATCATAAAGAGAAGTTAATCCCGCAACATCAGGATTAACAAAATCCCAATAGTTCAAGACATCCAGAATTTCATCAACCTTATCTGAAAGAAGCGTTATTGAAACGCCGATTTTCTCGACAGGGTCGGTCGTATCCTCATTCAATTCTCCTCTTGCGGAAACCTGATATTCGCTGATCAATTCGAACAGAGTATTTTGCAAGTCCAAGGCATTATAGTAACTATCTATTACAGCATTATCCAGCTCAAGAGCGTATTCGATATTCGTCTTGTAAGTATCATTGCCATAGTAAGTTGCAGCTTCGTTATATTTCTCGAAGAAAACTTCAAAAGAATCAAAATAACTGTTCGTTGCGGCCTCGAGCGCAGTTTGCTTGGTAGTATCTGGAATAATCATATCACTCGTGAAAAGACTGGCTCTTGCATCAGCCAAATCGGCAATTGCAGTCATATAATAAGACCCATAAAAATCAATCTCCATATCCGCAGTCGCATTCTCAGGTACGGTATTTATGTAGTCTATATAACCATTGTCGAGTTGTTCGGCTAACGGATTAATATAGTCTATATATGTGTTGTAGTAAGTCATCTCGTCCATTGCGAAAAGAGAGCATCCGCTTGTTAACAATATAGCCACGCCGCAGATCGCAATCAGTAATTTTTTCATTTTTATTTTTGATTAAATTTAAAACATACAACTTATACCAATAAACAATAGGTTCCGCAACTACGTTACTATGTCACTTCTCATACTTCTCATACTTCAAAACACTTCATTTTTTATGTCCTCCGGCAAGACACCTTTCCCCAAAAAATAAGTTCTAACGCTATCTGACATCTGTTTACTTCCGCAGATATAGACTTGAAGATTTTTATAATCAAAATCCGTTTTTTCGATAAGATCGGTAACGCGTCCGACGAATCCACTATAAGCACCTTCCGGTCTCGAGACGCAGATTTTATAATTCATACCCAAATCCTTAAATTCCTCTTCCATAAAAATATCCGCCAAATATCTAACGCCAAAAAACAACTTCACATTTCGCCCGCTCGAAATATTAGCATTTATCATCGCTCTAATAGGAGCAAGTCCAGTTCCTGTCGCCACAAATAAAACATCTTTTTTGGATGAAGTATCCATTAAGAAATGTCCGAAAGGTCCTTTGAAATTCAAGACTGCACCGTCTTGAAGACCGTTCAAAAATTGAGAACCGCGTCCATCCGGCAGAATCTTGACCAGTAATTCGAATCTTTTTCCGTCAGGTGCAGATGCAATTGAATATGCGCGAGACACGCCCGAAGGATCCTTACCGTCCGTGATTTCAACCATCACAAACTGCCCTGATTCATAAGGAAAATCTTCTTCCGCCTCAAACACAAAATGCTTAACATCTGCCGTTAAACCTTTCGCGGAGACGAGTTTTGCTTTAAATTCTTTCATGTAATTAAATTTCGTCATGAGTTTATATTGTTTACCAATTAAGGCAAGAACTATAAAAGAGCTCGAAGCGACATGCGTACCGTATGCCGATATTATAGAAATTTGGTTAGATCAATTTGAAGAGTTGGATTTTCAAGCTTTAAAAAAACTCCAAAAGAAAATCAAAAAACCATTCTTATATGTCCTTAAGCCAAAATCCGAGAAAGGTGCATTTAAAGGAACGGAGAAAGAAAGAATAGCTCTATTGAAAAAATCTCTGGATTTCGGTGCGAGCTATATAGATGTCGGCATAAAGACGCGCACATCAATCGGAGATCTAATCGCAACAGCTCGTAAGAAGCATGTGAAAACGATAATTTCCTATCATAATTTCAAAAAAACACCTTCTGCAGCAACGCTCGCAAATATTTATGCACGCATGAGGAAGCACAAGCCGAACGTGATCAAATTCGCCGTAAAAATAAACAAATCTACAGATATAGGCGTGCTTTTCGGTATGATTATCCGAGCTGAAAAAGACGCGCAGCCTATCATAACGCTCGGGATGGGAGAGAAGGGGAAAATCACTCGCATACTTGCGCCCAAACTGGGCAATTACTTATACTATGCGCCGCTGACCAAAGAAAATTCAACGGCGGAAGGACAGCTTACACATGCAGAATTAATTAATTACTGGAAATAATATGGGACTCAAAATAGGAATAGTAGGACTGCCGAATGTCGGCAAATCAACGATTTTCAATGCACTAACAAGAACAAAAGGGGCTCAAGTTGCGAATTATCCTTTCTGTACAATCGAGCCGAACGTTGGAGTTGTAGAAGTACCTGATGATCGACTTGGCCATCTGGCGAAGATCGTGACTCCCGAGAAAATAGTTCCTGCGATTATAGAATTCGTGGATATTGCGGGTTTGGTGGAAGGTGCGAGTAAAGGAGAAGGTTTGGGTAATAAATTCTTATCTCATATAAGAGAATGCGATGCGATCGCGCAGGTTGTTAGAGTTTTTGAAGATGGAAATATCATTCATGTGCACGGCGGAGTGAATCCGAAAAGAGATATTGAAATAATTGAATCGGAGTTGTTGTTTGCGGATATGCAAACGATGGAAAACCGCATAAGTAAGGCAAAATCCTCGGCAAAGTCCGGTAAAAAAGAGGACAAGGATTACGCAGATTTGCTTGATAGAGTTTATGAACAAATGGGAAACGGAATACTTGTAAGTAATATAAAATTAACACCTGAAGAAAAAGAACTTTTGCGCGATTTGCATCTGATAACCGCCAAGCCGTTTATGTATATCGCGAATGTTCATGAAGGAGAGATTTCAAAAATCGATATTGAAAAAATCAAGAAAGACATAGGGATACCGGAAGGGGCGACTCTCATACCGATTTCGGCGAAAATAGAAGAAGAATTGGTAGGGTTTTCAAAAGATGAGGCTGATAATTTCTTGCATGAACTCGGGCTTACGGAAACAGGTTTGAATTCGCTTATAAGAAATGCTTATGAATTGCTTCGCTTAAGGACATATTTCACAGCCGGTCCGAAAGAGGTGAAGGCTTGGACTATCAAGGCGGGCGATTTGGCTCCAAGAGCGGCCGGTGTTATACATACCGACTTCGAGAAAGGATTCATAAGGGCGGAAGTTATAGGATATGGCGACTATGTTAATCATGGTGGAGAAACAGGTGCGAAAGAAAAAGGAGCATTAAGGGTCGAAGGTAAAGATTATGAGGTAAAAGATGGCGACGTTATGCATTTTAGGTTTTCGAAGTAGCGAGATTTGCGTTTGGTAGCGGAGAGAAGGTGAGCTCCGCTAAGCTTTCTCGGAGCGGACAACGATTTTCAAGAAATAAGTTTCTTATTTCGCAAAAAATCGAGCAAATCCCTATTGAATAAGTAGCGAGAAATCTGTTCCGAAGCGATAAGAAGGCGAGCTCCGTCAAGCCTTCTGAGAGCGAAGGACGCCGAATAGAGAATTCAGATATTCTGTTCATAAGAACAGACTTCTAATTTTCTAATGAGGCGAGTTTTTCTTTCGGAATCGGAATTTAGGTATTGCCTAATGCCCCATGCCTAATATAAAATAAAACCTGCGAATTTATAATTTAATAAAACCAAAATGAAAAAACTTCTTGGGACAGCCCTGTTGATGGGGATGCTCACGGTTTTTGCTGGTTGCTTCAGCGTCACTGTTGATGGCGGAGAAGATACTCCTGCTACGACAACGACATCGACGACAACAACCACATCTTCAAGTATTTCCACGGACTGGCCTTCAGATGTTCCATTGAACCCTGCTTGGGAAGTAACAGGCAGTTCTAACACAAGTTATGAAGACAGTATCTATATATCCAAGACGCAATCTTGCGATTCTTGCACGAAGGATGAAGTCGTTCAATATTACAGAGATGCTTTAGCTGCTGAAGGATGGACGGAATATTCTTTCACAGATTCATCATCAGCTGACTACGGAGATTCAGTATCTGTAAGTTTTGAAAAAGGAGATTCTAAATACGTTTCGGTTTATTACAGCCAATGGGAATACCTTGGAACAACGATCGACGTAAGCTACAGCGAATACAGCTACTAAAAGTTGTAATTTAGATAAAATGACCGGCTCTGAAAGGAGTTCGGTCATTTTTTTAATAAGAGTAGAGAAGTTGCCTGCAAAAACCTTTTAGTATACTTTTAATACATGAAAATAATTCCAAACATATATCTGCTGGACGGTAAATGCGTGTCGCTCTACAAGGGGAAAGAGAACGAGCAAAAGAGAGTTTATTATAAAGAGCCTTTTCATACAGCAAGATTATTTGAGTCGGAAGGCGCAAAAACAATACAAATAACAGATTTGAATGGGAGTAAAACGGGAAGCCTTTACCATACGACAATAATCAAAAAAATCTGCTCGGGAGTTGATTCGGAAATACAGCTGGCTGGCGGAATAAGAGACATGGACTCTGTGGAGAAAGCTTTCAAACTTGGGGTATCAAGGGTGATTTTGGGTGTATCTGCGATACGTATTTTAAAAGAGGCTCTGGCAAAATACGGCAGTGATAAAATAATTTTTGGTATAAAAGGAAGAAAAAATATGGTTGATACGGATTTAACACTTGAAGGCTCTGCGCCGGAAGTAACCGAATTGGCAAAAGAGGTTGAGAAAACAGGTGTGACGCAGATTATTTACAAGGATTTGGAAATGGAAGGTGCGCTATACCATCCGAATTTTGACGAGATAGAGAGGTTGATTTATGAAACCGATGGAAGAATCGCCGTTTACAGCTCCGGAGGCATTGCGGACGAATATGATATTAAATTATTAAAAGATGCCGGTGCGGCAGGTGTAATAGTGAGCCGCGCTTTCATGGAAGATGTATTGGATCTAAGCGATATGATCGAGAAATACTAAAACATTTGACAAGTTTTCGGGCTTGGTATAACATGACAACGTTTTAATACGTTAAAACACTATGAAGACCGGAAAAACAACAATCAGCGACAGGGCAATTACGCCATCCGGTTTTGACGTTCATCATCATATCGCAAGGTCGTAGGTCGAGAATTGATTCTCGATTTATGACCGTTCACTGCTTATATAAGCGGTCTTTTTATTTTTTATCTCAATATAAAATGAATGCAAAAAAAATCAGTCCGATAATACTGAAAGGAACGCGAGATTTCTTGCCTTCAGAAGTAATTCAAAGGAAGAAAATCATGGATATTATACAGAAAATGTTCGAGAAATTCGGATATGTTCCAGTTGAAACGCCTATACTGTGTCCTGCTGAAACAATACTTGGAAAATATGGAGAAGAAGGCGAGAAATTAACTTACAATTTCAAAGATGCGGGAGGTAGAGGAATTGCTCTCCCTTATGATCTTACGGTGCCTTTCGCGAGATATTTCGCGGCGAATTACAACAATCTTGAAGTGCCTTTCAAAAGATACCAAATACAAAGGGTATGGAGGGCGGAGAAACCTCAAAAAGGCAGGTTAAGAGAATTTTATCAGTGCGATATAGATATTATCGGTTCAAAGAGCCTTATTTGCGAAGCTGAAATCGCAAAAATAATAGTCAGCACTCTTCTAGAACTGGGGATAGATGATTTTAAGATTAAAATAAACTCAAGGAGGCTTATAAATGCGATTCTGAAGTCTTTTGGGATCCCGGATTCGAAGGTAACTCCGATGATCAGGATCATAGACAAAAAAGACAAAATAGGAGAAGAGCAGATGGTCCAAGAATTGAGTAATATTGGAGTGGAAAACGGTCTGGAAGTTTTGAGTCGCCTGAAACCGATGAACTCTAATAAGGAGACTATGGATAAATTGAGAGACTCTGATGTTTCAGAATTGGAGACTTTTATGAGATACGCCTCGGATCTCGGGGTTGACGATAAATGGATACAGTTCGATCCAATGATGGCGAGAGGATTGGATTATTACACAGGGGTAATATATGAAGTCGTAAGCGAAAACTCTTCTCTTGGGGCGATATGCGCGGGCGGAAGATATGATGATTTGTGTTCGATGTTTTGCGACCAGAATTTCTCGGGAGTCGGAGTGGCTTTCGGTTTTGAAAGGATAATGATGCTTCTTAAAGAGAGGATGCTTGTTGTTGAAAATAAATCTTGTTCAAATGTTTTGGTGACAGTATTTGATGAATCCGCATTGAAAAAATCTCTGTCAGCATATAACTCGCTTGTGGAAGCGGGAATCAATTCGGAAATATATCTGGGTTTGGATAAGTTGAATAAACAGTTCAAGTATGCGGACAAAAAGAAAATCCCTTTTGTTGTCATACAAGGTCCGGAAGAAATACTGGCAAAGACGGTAACCGTTAAACGTATGGATACCGGTAAACAGAAGACTATTCCGGACAGTCAGCTTGTCGAATACATAAAAGGATATTATGAAGCCAATTAGAATTGCAATACAAAACAAGGGTAGACTAAAGGAGGAAAGCGTTGAATTCCTTAAGAGTTTCGGGTTGAAAATATTAAATAGTGATAGAGGATTAATCGGAAAGTGCGAAGGGCAAAACGTGGAGATTCTATATGTAAGGCATGGTGATATTCCGGTTTATGTACAGAGCGGAGCTGCAGATTTTGGGATTGTTGGCGCGAATGTTCTCAACGAGCGTAAGTTCTATGTGAAAAAGAACAAATCTCTCGGATTCGGAAAATGTAAGCTTGTTATAGCGGTCCCGAAAAATTCAGGTATAAAAACAATTTCTGATCTTGAAGGAGAAAGAATTGCGACTTCTTATCCGAACAGTTTGAAAAGGTTTCTGAAGGAAAATGAAATCAATGCCTCGATTATAGAGGTCAGAGGATCGGTTGAGATATCGCCTTTGCTAGGGCTTTCGGATGCAATATGTGACATAACGCAAACCGGTGAAACGCTGAAAGAAAACGGGTTGAAAAAAATTATAGATATATTTGAGTCGGAAGCATGTCTGATACAGAACGGTTTTTCAGATAAAGAATTTTTAAATTAAAATATATGAAAAAACTTTATTTCGGAGATGCGAAAAATTTATGCAGAAGAAGTGGAGTGAATTTTGCAAGATCATTCAGTACGGCGCAGGCTATAATCGCGGATGTGAAAGACAGGGGCGACTCCGCTTTGTTCGATTACGCGAAGAAATTTGATTATGCGGACTTGCAAATGCTTGAAGTATCAGATGAGGAAATCGCAAAAGCGACAAAATCGATTCCTGATGAAACAAAGAAAGCTTTTGAATCTGCAGCGTCTAATATAGAAAAATTTCATTCTCTTAAATTGCTCGGCAGACAATCGGTCGAGACAATGAAAGGAGTAAAATGTTTTGTTGAAAGTAGAGGTATAGAGAAGATTGGAATATATATACCGGGAGGAACGGCGCCTTTGCCTTCCACGGTCTTGATGTTAGGGATTCCGGCGAAAATTGCAGGATGTAAGGACGTAATTATGTGTACGCCGCCGAATTCAAAAGGTGAAGTCCCGAATATAATTCTTTTTGCAGCGCAGATTTGCGGAATCAAAAGAATATTCAAAATTGGCGGAGCTCAAGCCATTGCAGCGATGGCTTACGGTACGAAATCCGTACCGAAGGTTTATAAGATATTCGGTCCGGGGAATTCATATGTGACTGCCGCGAAAATGCTTGTTTCGATCGATCCTGAAGGTGCTGGGATAGATATGCCGGCCGGACCATCGGAAGTTCTGGTTATAGCGGATAGATATGCGCGTCCGGAGTTTGTTGCAAGCGATCTGTTGTCACAGGCCGAACACGGAGAGGATTCTCAGGCAGTTTTAGTTTGTACGGATGACAACAATGCCGAAATGATAATTGGAGAAGTAAATCGTCAGATTAAAACGCTGAAGAGAAAGGAGATAGCTATGAAAGCTATAAAAAACAGTTTTGCATTGATTGTTGAAGATATTGAGGAAGCTCTTGAGTTTGCGAATAAATATGCTCCCGAACACCTGATATTGAATGTGGAAAATCCTAATGAGTACATTTCGAAAATCATAAATGCCGGATCGGTATTCCTTGGGCAATATTCATGCGAATCCGCTGGCGATTACGCGAGCGGTACAAATCACACGTTGCCTACTTACGGATACTCAAAGGCGTATAGCGGAGTTTCGGTTTCAAGTTTTCAGAAGTCCATAACATTTCAAGAGATAACAAAACAAGGTGCAAAGGCTCTATGCCCAATCGTTTCTCAGATGGCAAGGCAGGAAGGTCTGGATGCACATGAAAAAGCTATGGAAATAAGATTAACCACAAATTTATGAAAAATCTCGCAATCAAAAGAATCCAAAAAATGACACCTTACAGCCCTCCTCTTAACGGGAGGTCCGGCTTCAAAGGCATTTTGCTGGATTTCAACGAAAGAACGGTGCAGGTTAATAAAAAAGCTATAAAAGCTTTGGAGGAATTTATCAAGAAATCAAAAGTACAAGTCTATCCGGAATATTTCACTTTGCGCGAAAAAATCGCCAAATATGTCGGAGTGGAAAAAAATCAGATAATGCTTACGAACGGGTCTGACAACGGTATGGATATTATATTCAGAACTTTTACCGAGGCTGGAGACAAAGCGATAATTCCAACACCGAGTTTCGCAATGTTCTATCAATGCGCGTCGATTTCTGGGAACGAGATACTGACTCCTTTATACAAAAAAGAAGATCTGTCATTCCCTGAAAATGAAGTTTTGAAAATGATTGATGATAGAGTGAAAATTATCGTCATATGCAATCCGAACAATCCTACGGCGACGGTTGCAAGCTTGGATACGATCAAGAAAATAGCCGAAAAAGCAAAGAATGCCGTCGTATATGTAGATGAAGCATACTTCGAATTCTGCGGGATAACTGCCGCAGGATTGATCAAGAAATATCCGAACATAATCGTTACGCGAACATTTTCAAAAGCATTTGGTCTGCCATCTTTAAGGATAGGTTATGTCGTAGCTTCAAAAACGCACATAGATGAGATGATGAAGGTGAGAGGGCCTTACGATGTAAACATGCCGGCCTATTTTGCTGCGCTTGCTGTAATCGAAGATATTGATGAAATGAAAAACTACGCAAATGAGGTCATGCAAAAAGCAAAGCCGATGGTTGAACAGTTTTTCGAAAAGAATAACGTCAAGTACTACAAGTCAGGGTCGAATTTCATATTGTTCAAGCCGGAAAAGGCTGATGCAACCTATAAAAAACTTATTGAAAAAGGGGTGCTTGTTCGTCCGCAAAACAGGACAAATATCGAAAACACTTTGAGAGTCAGCATTGGAACTGTCGATCAAATGAAGAAATTCATTGATGTATATCGAGTAAACTGCTTGCCTCGTTTGAAAAAGTACGCATTTTTGGATAGAGATGCGACTTTAATTTTTGAACCTCAGGATACTTTTCAGATAGACAGCATTGATAAGCTCGAGATTCTTGATGGCGCGATAGAGGGCTTGCAGAAGCTAAAAACGCTAGGATATGAACTGGTTATGATTTCCAATCAGGATGGTCTTGGCACGAAATCTTTTCCGAAGAGAACTTTTGAAGAACCGCAAAACGCGATGTTGAAAATTTTCAAAAAAAACGGGATCGAATTTAGTAAAATATTAATCTGTCCTCATTTCAAGGAGGAGAACTGCTCTTGTCGTAAGCCGAAGACAGGACTTGTCAAAGATTTTCTGAAAGAGATCGATTTCAAGAATTCATTCATGTGTGGCGACAGGAAGACTGACGAAGAGTTCGCGAAGAACGTAGGGATTAAATTCGTATCAATTCCGACAAACGGAAACTTAATTGCATCATTAAATAAATCATTATGAAAAAACGTATTGCAAAAATATCCAGAAAGACAAAGGAAACGGAAATAACACTGTCTCTCAATCTGGACGGAAAAGGTGTTTATAAAATTGAAACAGGAATAGGGTTCCTGGATCACATGCTTGAGCTTTTCTCGAAACACTCTTTGATAGATTTAGACATAGAGGCGAAAGGAGATCTGAATGTTGACGAACACCACACGATTGAAGACGTGGGTATATGCCTTGGACAAGCCATAAAAGAAGCTCTGGGTGATAAAAAAGGTATCGAGAGATATGGGTTCTTGTTGCCGATGGATGAAGTTTTGGCAGAAGTTGCAATAGACTTGGGAGGTCGCCCGTATATGGTCTGGAATGTGAAATTTAAGCGTGAAAAAATCGGTGATATGCCGACAGAAATGTTTGAGGATTTTTTCAAGGCTGTTTCAGATGGTATGAGTGCAAATCTGCACATCAATATCAAATACGGGAGAAACGAGCACCACATGGCGGAAGGCATCTTCAAGGCGTTCGCGCGAGCGTTGAGAATGGCTGCTGGCAAAACCGAAAGAGGAAAAAACATATTACCATCAACAAAAGGAAAATTATGATAGCAATAATAGATTACAATTCGGGCAATGTCGGATCTGTAAAAAACGCAGTGGAGAGGTTGGGATTTGAATGTATTGTGACTGCGAATGCGAAAATGATTTTGGAAGCCGAAAAAGTCATTTTCCCCGGTCAGGGAAGGGCTGGGTCGTCGATGGAACAGATGAAGGCGACAGGTCTCGATAAGGTTATAAAAAGCATAAAAAACCCCTTTCTCGGAATCTGTTTGGGCATGCAATTGCTTAGTGATTTTTCCGAAGAAGACAGTACGAAAGGATTGTCTGTTATAGAAGGATCTGTTGAAAGACTGGATGTTGATTTAAAAGTGCCTCACATTGGATGGAATAAGGTTAGTTTACGCAAAATCGATCCATTGATGAAAGGAGTGCAGGATGGGAGTTTCTTCTATTTCGCACACTCATATTATTTCAAGGCGAAGTTGCAAAACGAAGTGGCGGTTACAAATTACGGGAGGTGTTTTGCATCTGTTGTGCACAAGGATAATTTTTATGGAGTTCAATTCCATCCCGAAAAATCAGGTTCATCCGGAGAACAACTGTTAAATAATTTTTTAAACTTATGACATGGAGCCTCTGAAAAACATCATTATTCCTGCAATAGACATCATAGGAGGTAAATGCGTCAGGCTTACAAAAGGAGATTACAATCGCATAAAAGAATATTCGCAATCTCCGATATCAGTCGCGAAACAATTTGAAGAAGAAGGTGCGAAGTTTTTGCATGTTATAGATTTAGATGGAGCAAAAAAAGGAGAAACGGTTAATCTCGAAACGATTTTGGCGATAGCGAAAAACACCAATCTGGAATTGCAAGTTGGGGGAGGAATAAGAACATTCGAATCGGCGGAGACTCTGCTCAATAACGGTGTGGCAAAAGTTATAATCGGCACTTCTGCGCTCGAAGACAAACGCCTTCTCAAACGATTGATTACCACTTTCGGAGAAAACAGGATAATTGTTTCTATTGACGTGAGAAAAGGGAAAATCGCCACGAGAGGATGGTTAAACGAAAGCGACATGGGATTAAAAGTTTTCTTGGAATCGGTAAAAGAAGCAGGCGTTAAGACGATAATTGTTACGGATATAGAGAAGGATGGGATGATGAATGGTCCGAATTTCGCAATGATTAATGAGTTTTCCGGAAACGGACTTAATGTGATTGTTGCAGGCGGAGTATCTTCACAAAAAGATATAGCGCTCTTGCGGAAAAACAATCTCGCCGGAATCATTATAGGAAAGGCGTTATATGAGGGAACGGTGACGATACAAGAAGCGCAGAACGATTTGGCGAGGAGGATTATACCGTGCATGGACATGAAAGACGGCAGAGTGGTAAAAGGCACTTGTTTCAAGGAGTTAAAAGATGCGGGAGATGCGGTTGAACTTGGGAAGTTGTATTCGGACATGGGTGCGGACGAACTGGTTTTTCTGGATATATCGGCAACATTGGAGAATAGGAATACGCTTTGCGGATTGGTTGAAAAAATAGCCAAGACGATCAATATACCGTTTACGGTTGGCGGAGGAGTAAGAACGGTTGAAGATATCAGAAGGCTACTTAATGCAGGCGCTGATAAGGTTTCGATAGGATCCGCTGCTGTCAAAAATATGGATTTGGTGAGAGAAGCTTCCAGAACTTTTGGCAATCAGTGCATTGTGATATCGGTGGATGCTAAGAAGGCGGAGAACGGCTGGAAACTCTATATAAAAGGGGGAACCGAAGAGACAAATTTGGAAGCAATAGAATTCTCTCGCATGATGGAGGAATGTGGGGCAGGCGAACTGCTTGTTAACAGTTTGGACAGGGACGGCACCAAAAAAGGTTTTGATATTGAGTTGCTCAAAAAAATAACCGACACGGTGAAGATACCTGTTATAGCATCAAGCGGAGCTGGATGTTTGCAAGATTTCCTAGACGTTTTGGATAAAGCAAAAGTTGATGCGGTGCTGGCAGCCGGCGTGTTCCATTATGGGGATATAAAAATACAAGAATTGAAGAATTATCTGTGGGAAAACAATATTAACGTAAATATATGAAATTAAATTTCTCAAAAATGGGCGGACTGATTCCGGCTGTAATACAAGATGCGGATACAAAAGACGTGTTGATGGTAGGTTTTATGAATAAAGAGTCTTTTCGAAAAACGCAGAAACTTAAAAAAGTTGTTTTCTGGAGCAGAACACGTCAAAAAATATGGATGAAAGGCGAGTCTTCAGGCAATACGCTTAACGTGGTATCGATAATGGCGGATTGTGACAATGATACGGTATTGATTTTGGCGAAACCTCAAGGTCCGACATGTCACAAGGGTACATACTCTTGCTTCAATTTAAAGAGAGAAAACGACATAGGATTTATTAAGAATCTCTATTCACTTATAAGAGATAGGTTTGAGCGGAAACCCGAGAATTCTTACACGACATCACTATTCAAGTCGGGTATTGATAAAATAGCTCAGAAAGTAGGAGAAGAATCTGTCGAAGTCGTAATATCCGCAAAAAACAGATCAAAAAAGCGTATGATCGAGGAGGTGTCGGATCTTATTTATCATTTGTTAGTCTTGCTTGTGGCTAGAGGTATATCGCTTGAGTCGATATTAAATGAGTTGCGGACTCGGCAGAAATAGCTATTATCTAGGCAGTATGCAAAAGAGCAAAACATCTAATGAGTGGGAAAAACAGTTGCCTGATTTGTGCAACGCGTTTTTGTCGATGAAAACAGTTTCGGAATGCAAAAGATTTCTTAGAGATCTATGCACGATAACCGAAATACAGGCGATGACTGAAAGATGGCAAGCTGCGCGAATGATAAAACGAGGCATACCTTATCGCCAAATAGCTCGAGAAACAGGAATAAGCACAGCAACTATAACAAGAGTCGCAGCATGGCTGAAGGACGGTGAAAACGGGTACGTGATTGCGCTTAAACGGACTTCGAAACATTGATTGTATTCTCGATAAGCGATAATGCTCGCAAAGCTCTTTCAAGGTGGTCGAGATCATATACCTCGATTGTTGTAACGATTTTTTTCACGGATTGAGTGTCGGTATCGAAAACGCGTAGATTATGTATGTTTACGCTTAAGCCGGCGAGAGTAGAGGTAATATCGCGCAGTAGCCCAACACGATCTTTACAAATGATATTGATTTCAACACGATAAATACGCAGAGATTTCGAACTGGCTTTTTCTTTCAATTCCTCGTTGCCGGAGATCATCGGTATTGAATTTGCGAGACGATCTCTTGATACGCGTTCCGCATTATCCAAATAGTCGTTAACTGCAGTACGGCGTCCAAGCAGTTCGCGGTTTGTATAGAATTCGTTAAGAACATCCTTTATGTTTACAGTTCCTTCGCCCATTGCGGTAATAAGCTTTTTCATATTTGCAGATCCGAATTTTTCCAATATCTCTTTCTCCCGTTGTTTCGGCACTTTTTTAAGTTTTTCCTGACCAAAAAGAGCGAGTTCTTTTTTGAGCAAATCCATGCCTGCATGATAATTTTTGCTACTGCTTTCCTGTTTAAAAAATCCTTTTATTCTTGTTCGTGCGACATCGGTTTTTACAATGGTAAGCCAATCTCTTTGAGGACCTTTTATACTTTGGGAAGTTATGATTTTGACTGTGTTGCCGGTTCTTAATCTGGTTGTCATTGGCAATCTTTCGCCATTTGCTTCGCACAGAACTGCATGGTTGCCGATATCGCTGTGTATGGCATAGGCGAAATCTATAGCGGTCGCTCCGTAAGGCAAGTCGATAACCTCGCCTTTTGGCGTGAAGACAAAAATCCTATCCTGAAAAATGTCGAATTTAAGAACTTGCATGAAATCATAATTGCTCTTGATGCCTTTTTGGATATCGAGAATTTTTCTTGCCCATTCCGAGTGTTTCTTAAGCGCATCAGACAAGTTTTTCTTGCGGACGCGCTTATCCTTCAATGTGTCATAAAAATAATGAGCCGCGATACCATACTCATCTTCAATATGCATCTTGTAAGTGCGGATTTGGAATTCGATTATGGTTCCGACAGGTCCGAAAACCGTTGTATGTAAACTCTGATATCCGTTAACTTTTGGAACGGCGATATAATCTTTTACTCTTTTATGTTTCGGGCGAAAAGTCTGGTGAACAATTCCGAAAGATTTATAGCACTCATCTATCGAATCGACGATTATTCGCAGAGCTATAAGGTCATAAATATCATAAAAAGTTTTACCGGTAAGCATCATTTTCTTGAAAATACTGTAGAGATTTTTCTGCCTCGCATGAACTTCCGCCTTAACGTGCTTGGTGCGAAGGGCAGATCTTATTTTATGGAGAGTTTCTTTCAAGATATCTGTTCTTTTCAGGGCACTTTCATCAACAAGCTTCTTAATCCTTTTGAAATCAGCCGGATAAATATGCATAAAACTCAAATCCTCAAGTTCGGACTTTATTTCCCATATACCTAGCAAATTCGCAATCGGTACATATATCTCGAGAGTTTCTTTTGATATGCGAAGTCTTTTCCCAATATCATGCAAGTGTTCAAGAGTGCGCATATTATGCAGGCGGTCTGCAAGCTTGATAAGGATTATTCGAAGGTCTTTTGCGCTATGAAAAAAAAGTTTCTTAAGAGACTCGATTTGCCGTTCGGCCATGTCATCCTTGTAATGGACTTTCGAGAGCTTGGTTATGCCTTCTACAAGGGAAGAAACGGACTTCCCGAACTTGGTTTCGATCTCTTTTAGAGTAATGTGTGTGTCCTCAGGTACATCATGCAATAACGCCGCGACAAGAGTGTCTTCATCAACCTTCAAATGAGTGAGTATTTCACAAGTGCTCAATGGGTGATGAATATATTCACTACCGTCTTTTCTCTTCTGATTAGCATGCGCAGCCTCGGCAAATTTATAAGCATCAATAATCCGATTTTCGTTCAAGTCGGACATATACGCTTTCGCGGATTTTATTATGGTGGATATTCTCATTTTGCAGAAGTCGAGTGGTAGGCTAAAATCATTATCGCTTTTAATAAATAAATTACAATGGCAACTATTGCTGTGGCGATGTCGGGAGGTGTTGACTCTTCTGTAACGGCAGCAACCCTGAAAAAACAAGGACATGAATGTTTCGGAGTTCATCTCGACTTATGGTCGGATGCTCCGTCAAAAACAAAAGAGATAAACACCCGTCATGCCGAAGAAGTTTGCAAACGTATAGGAATCCCTTTTCACGTGGTGAATTTGAAAGATATTTTTAAGAAAAAAATAGTCGATTATTATTTGAAGGCTTATAGAAACGGAGAAACCCCAAATCCATGCGTTGTCTGTAATAAGGAAATCAAATTCGGCGAACTTCTGAAAACCGTACGCAAAATGGGAGCGGACTACTTGGCGACGGGACACTATGCGCGCATCAAGAAGGTCGGGAATAAATATGAGCTGCACAAGGGCTCGGACGTGCGAAAAGACCAAAGCTATTTTCTATACAGACTTTCACAAGACCAGTTGAAGCATATACTTTTCCCTCTTGGTGAAATGACCAAGGTCGAAACCAAGAAGATCGCTCGTGAAATCGGACTTCAATTCGTGGAGGAGAAACCTGAAAGCCAAGGAATTTGTTTTATACCTGACAAGATTTATACGGATTTTCTCAAGAGAAATTTACCTGAAAAATATTTCAAGGAAGGGTTGATAGTTGATATGGAAGGCAATAAGCGCGGACGCCATCGCGGACTGCCTTATTACACTTGCGGTCAAAGAGAAGGGCTCATGATAGGAGGGCTGAAGGAGCCGCTATATGTAGTCGGGACGAAAAGGTCAAAAAACATACTGCTTGTTGGAGAGGATAAGTATTTGTGGCATAACGAGATCGGCGTCTCGGATCTTGCTTTTGTATCCGGATTGAAGCCAAAAGGCAAATTGCGAGCCGAAGCGAGAGTTCGACATCTTGGACATCTTGATAAATGCATTCTTGAAGGATCGCGAGTTAAATTCAGTAAACCGATCAGGGCTTTCACCGAAGGACAATCGATAGTTTTTTATAAGGGATCGAAGGTTATAGGCGGAGGAATTATGCATGTAGAATAATTATTTGGTTTGGCAAGCCCCGCTATCTTCAATAAGAGACGTTTTTAAGGTATAATGTATAGATATATTTATACCTTGGAATGGCGAAAAAAACCTCAATAAAACAACTCGTCAAAAAATTCGACACCAAAATGGCGCATTTGAAGCGTACCGAATTTTACAGAATAGATTTTCCTCCTGAAGGGGAGCCTTTTGATATAAATGAAGCGCTTGCTTATGAGATTTCGCCGAATTGGGCTGTGAATTTTGCGGCGCAAATAATACAGATGGCAAAGGTCGGAATCGTGTCGGTGGTTTTATTTTTTATATTTTTCCTTTTATTTAACGCACCGGCTTATTATCAGATTCTCAAGAACGACATCCTGAATGTTGTCGCGAATGTGGAGGAGATAGAGGTGGCGGAACCCGTTACGCAAGAATTGATTGTTTTGAGTAAAGATCCTGTCGCGCAAAAACAGGAATTCGGAACATTGGCGCTGGAGGTGACCGCGCCAGATAATAGAATCGTTATCCCGTCTATTGGCAAGAATGTGCCGATCGTGGAAGTACCTGCTTCCGAGGTGATCGGAAGCGATTGGACAAATCTTAATGATAAAATTTTGGAAGGGCTTAAGGATGGAGTTGTGCGTTATCCCGGTACGGCAAGGCCGGGCGAGGAAGGTAATGTTTTTATAACGGGTCACAGCAGTTATTATCTGTGGGATGAAGGTCAGTATAAGGATGTCTTTGCCCTGTTGTCAGATGTGGAAGTGGGCGACGAAGTGATTATTTATTACAATCAGCAGAAATACGTTTATACGATAAACGAGAAAAAAGAGGTGTCGCCTTCGGAAGTTGACGTATTGGAACAGCCTGTCGGCGAGAAGCGATTAACGCTTATGACTTGTACGCCGGTTGGGACGAATTTGAAGAGGTTAGTTTTGATTGGGGAGGAGATGTAGGGGGGGGCGTGGTGCGGAAACTCGCGACACTTTTTTCGCTCGGCGCAATTCGGAAAAGGTGAGCGCGCAATCACTTGCCGTTTCGTCCAGTCAGAGTGGTTGATTTCTCCTGTTGGTGCGATATATTGGTCGTGTTATTTGATAATTCCGTTTTATGGAAAAACTGCATGAGAAATTCGTTAAGTATGGTGCGAACGCGCGGCATTGGTTGCGTCAGTGCGCGCTCTTGCTGCCTGAGATCGCTCGTCAAGAAATCTGGCGCGCAAAAGGATTCTCGAATATATATGAGTACGCTGCCAAATTGGCTGGAATGAGTAAGGCGCAAGTAGATACGGCGTTATGGGTTGTTCGAGCTGTCGAGGATAAGCCTGAGTTAAAGAAAGTGGTTGAAGAAAAAGGAATCAATTGTGTTAAGCCGATAGTTGCAATCGCAACAAAAGAGACAGCAAGCTTTTGGGCGGAGAAAGCAACCGAAATGAACCAACATGATCTTGAGACATACGTACGAGAATATAAAACTGATTTTCTCCGCGCGGAGAAAACTGAAACCATAGAAATGTCTCTCGACCCGAAGATTGCCGACCAACTCAGGAAGATGAAAGGCGCTCTAGACTGGAATACTTTCATGAAAGAACTTCTCGACAACCAACAGAAACCCGAACCTGCACAAACGAAACAAGTCCCGACTCGCATAAAAAAACACGTCATAGCCAAGACAAACGGGATCTGTTCCTATCCGGGATGCCACAAGCCGGCAGAAGAACTTCACCACGCCAACAGACAAGCCCTCGACCCGACACATAACCCTACCCATATCCACGCGCTCTGCAAATCACATCACCATCTTGCCCATCACAGTCTGATCGCCAATGAACAAAGACAACCCTGCGAATGGCGCTTGCTTGCCCAACCCGACAAGACGCAACCGAAATACCGAATCGATCGGCTCGTGCAGAAATACCGTTCGCCATAGATAAGCGCGCTACACATTATTCAATTGCGCCAAAACATCTTCTTCGGCTTTCTTATCTTCAACCTCGGCTTTCGCCTCCGCATTTTTTCTCTCTTCTCTCGCTTTTTTGGTTTCGAACTCCTTCCATTCAAGCAAGTGTTTATCATTGATTCTCTTAAGCTCGGCCTCGTATTCCTTATCCAGCTTGGACAATTGTTCTTTTTCCTTAGCCAAAATTCCTCTCAACTTATTCACCTGTTCGTCAGTCATGATAGGCAGAATTTGGAACCAATAAGTGCGTTCCGCGTCAGTCATGGACTCGGTTTCCTTGATAAGCGCGACCAAGTCAGGATATTTCTGCATAACTGCAGGAGGGATCTTGAATTTGTCATCTGTTGTAGCGCCGGTAGCGCCTGTTGTTGTTTGTGTTTTTGTGTCAGCCATAATGTAAGTTTATTTTATTGATAAAATTTAATTAAAGCAAATTAAGCGGCTGCGGCACCTCCACCTTCCTCTTCATCTTCTTTTGCCGCAACTGCAGGTTCTTCTTCCGGTAATAAATTTCCGGCAATATATTCTGCAAGATTCATGCTGTCATTATCTTTGCTGTCTTTTATTTTTGGATCGGCCATAACTTCATTATAAACTTCTTCGAAAAGAGGGAAGCTGCTTTGCATACTTTCATTTGGCATGTCATCCATCTCGAGTTTTTCTTTGTTATCACCTCTCTCTACATACCCTTTCAAATCGCCGACTGTAAAAGTACTGGAAGTGAGCGACTTGACCATTGCGGCATCACGTCCTTTGTTGTGAGACTCGAGAGACGTGATCCAAGACGTGCCTTTTTCGCTATTTGATTTCCATTCCGTGTCTTCAGGTTTGTGATCTATATAAGTGAAATGTCCTTCATTCTTCAAATCTGCAAAAACCTCTCGTGTATCGGTTTCGGGGAAGTTTTGTATGACCATATCCGTCAAACTCGGAAATATTTTGGACAAAATCATGAAAACCGGAGCCAACCACGCCATTTTTTCCATATAAGGCTTCATATCTTCTTCGGATAATCCGAACCAGTCGCTGATAGCACCGATGATGCCTTTGCTTTTTGCTTCTGCTTTATCTTCGAGATTATTGAAAAACTCAGTTATATCATTTACTTTTTCAAGAGTTTTTCGCTTTGCTTCGTCTAGAGTTTTCAAAACAGCTTCTTTATAAGGCGTAAAAACCTCATTCATTTGAGTTGTAAAACTTTCAACTGTAGCAGCAGTTAATCCGCCTGCAGCTTTTTTTGCGGCTTCGAAATCAGTTTTTAATTTCGCCACCTTTGCTTTAATTGCATCTTTCTTGTCAGAAGGAAGTTTGTCGAAATTGGCTTCGAATGTCTCAATTGCATCTTCAATTATGCCTGTTTTCTCGGACAGTTCGTCCGTAGTGGGAGAAACTTGTTCGAGGTCGGCCATGAAATCTTCAAAATTGTCATCCTTATTTAAGCCTTTATCCGGAAATTTCTTAATTATCTCAGTTTTATATTTTGTAAATATTTTATTGAATTCTGTCTCAAAGTCGTTAGTTTTGGTAGTCATCTTGGTAGGATCTTTTGCATCTTCTGTACCTTTGAAAGCGGTCAAGTCTGTCTGCAGCTTGTCGATTTCTGTAATCAAGGAGTCCGGAACATTTTTTACTTTTGACTCACGATCTTTAAGTCTTTGCAACGGAGTTGTAACTTTTGTATCAAGCGCTTCAGTCGAGGTTCTTAATGCTGTTTCTTTTGATTTTTCTGCGGTTTTGATTTTAACAAGCTCTTCAAAAACTTTTTCAAAAGCAGGTTTCAACAGTCCCATACATTCTGCCGTTTGAACAGCACTATCTCCCCAGTCCCAATCGGCAAGAGGTTCAAGTAAAGCTTTATTCGCAGTAAATGCGTTTGTATAGGCTGTCCTCAAGTCTTCTTGGGAAAATGTGTTTGCCAGCAAAGCCTTTTGCTCACTATTAAAATAATCCGGAGTTGAGTCCAAATAACTGCTTGCGGCAATACGTACTTTTTCTCCATAACCTGCATCTAAACCTTGAGTAATGCCAGCAGTTATCATCGCGCTGAGCATGTCTTTTGCAAGAGCTGGATTCCCTGCGCTTTCAGTAGCTTCCGGTGCGACTGGTGCAGCATCAGCCACGGGTGGTGGCGCAACAACGGCATCTGGTTTTTTATCTGGTGTGTTTTCTCCGCCCATATAATTTATTTTTTATTTATTAAAATTTTCCAAAGGATTAATTGCCTGTCCGCCAACTCTAACCTCAAAATGCAAATGAGGTCCGGTGGACATCCCTGTGCTTCCAACTTCTCCTATTTGATCTCCGGCATCAACCTTATCGCCTTTCTTAACATTAAATCCTCTTAGATGCGCGTAATAAGTTTCAGATCCGTCAGTATGTCTTACAACAATCAGCTTCCCATATCCGCCACTGCTTTTTGCCTTAACGACAACTCCATCCTTCCATGCTTTAACCGGAGTGCCTTTTGGAGCGCTAAGATCCAATCCCGTATGCAATCTTCTTATGTGCAAAATAGGATGATTGCGCATTCCATATCTGGAAGAGAGTCTGCATCCGGGAACGAGCTTCTGTATATTAACTCCGCCGACCAAGACGTCTTGGCGCTCTTTTTCAGTTACAGGATCGCGAACTTGCCTTCTATCCATCGCGCCGTTGCGGTGAGCATTGGCGAGCCTGCGACCTTCATCTCGCGCATCATCAATCGAATCAGGGATAGAAGAGCCTCTATATTTGAAATAATTTTTGTATAAATTGTTAAATTGATTCGGATTGCCTTCCGAAGGTGAATAAATTTCGGAGAAGAAAGCGATAAACTCAACTGTATATACGCCGTTTTTTTCAGCTTTCTTGCCTGAAACATCTTCATAAGTGGCTTCGCTGGACTTGATCGTGCGGATGGCCATTTCGAGCTGCATTTCAAATCCCTTGCAGCCTCCAGCCATAACGCCGAAAAATCTTCCGTCATTGCCATTCTCGGCTTGCAGAAGCGACATTGTCAACGAAGGGTCTATGTCGTTTTCGGCAGAAGCCTCCATGATATGGTGCGCGATTTCTTCAGGAGAACCGTAAACCTCATTCACATCTTTGTATTTCTCATTACCGAGAGTGTTCAGCAAAGAAGTGAATAGTCCTGCCTGCTTATCGGATTCGAATTTAGCTGTGGCCTTCTCTTTTTTCGCAAGAAGCTGCTTAAGATCTCGCGAATCGCGATCAAGTTTCTTGGTAACAGTGACCTTATATCCGGTCAAAACCTCAAGATAATCTCCGTTTTCATAGAAACTTCCGGTAAGACCTTTTCTTTCGCCTTTTCGCACCTCTCCGCCTTGATCTTCAGGATACTGAACATCAATCTGCCTTATTTCTGGAAGGTGTTTGAAAAACCAGCTCAATCCGATTCGGCTTTCAGCAGTTGAATTTCCTTTGAAATCAAACTCGTAAGTGTCGCCGGTTTGTGTGGCGAAAACCTCAAGCAAAGCGCCGGGTTGTTTTTTCTCTATCTGATAAAAAACCTCATTCGAGATACCTGCGGCATTTTCTTTTACCTTTTCCATATCTACTTTGCCATCAGGAGTCAGAAACGTGCTGATCTTGATAAGATCTTTCTGCTCTAATGCAGAGTCGGCTTTTCGCGCCTCTGTAGCTTCGGTCGCAACAGCATCGGCCTCTTGCGCCTCGGGCGTAGTTGGAACCGCTTCGGGTGCTGCGACGGCAGGTTCTTGCGACTGCTCGACCGTTACTTGTTTTTCAGGTGTATTTGGTGTCATTTGAATTTTTATAATACATAAACATCCCCGCACTCTTTCTCAGTTTCCTCCTTAAGGATCCTGAATTTTTGCAACATATTCTCGAACTGATAACTGTTATTCGAGTATGGTGATTTGTAAAAATTATAGATATCCCTGACTGTTGTCAGCATGTTGAAGGACATCTTATCGATTTTTGCCTTCTTGGCATCGTCGAGCTTGTCATAAACATCCTGATTTAGAAGGCTTGAAGGCCTATAAAGATTGATCTTGCCTTCATCAACAAGTTTCACAATCATTTCGGCGAGAGAGAGGTCATCCTGTCCGAGCCCGTTCGGCTTTTCTACAGGAGTGTTTACGACTTTTTGAGCCTCATCCGAAATCGGCATATTGTCTGTCGCCGGATCGAGATAAGGATTGTACTTTTTTGTTGGTTTGAATGCCATAAGTTTGTTTTTTGTGTTTTTTTATCTTAAAATTATACCAGAAATAAGGATAAAAATCAACCCATGGATAAGCAAGAGGCGAAAGTCCGTATAGAAAAGCTTAGATCGAAGATTAATGACTTGAATTACAAGTATTTCGTATTGGATGAGTCCGAGGTAAATGAATCTGTTAGGGACTCTCTTAAAAAAGAACTGATCGCGCTTGAGACGGAGTATCCGGAGTTAATAACGCCGGAGTCGCCGACTCAGAGGGTGGGAAGTGCACTTTCAGCTAAGTTCAAAAAAATTGTTCACAAAACGCGCAAATGGAGTCTGCAAGACGTTTTTTCAGCTTCTGAAATTGGAGAGTGGTTCGAACGCATCAAAAGATTCGCGCCAAATGAGCAGTACGATTTTCTTACCGAATTGAAGATCGACGGCCTCAACATCACACTCTGGTATGAAGAAGGCCGTTTGGTGAAAGCTCTTACGCGCGGGAACGGGGTTGAGGGCGAGGATGTGACGCACGCGGTCAGGGCGATCGAGAGCGTGCCTCTCGAGTTGCGTGAAAAGGTTACGATTGATGTTGGGGGAGAGGTTTATATGCCAAAAAAAAGTTTGGAGAAGTTGAATGAGAGGTCGGAGGAGAAGTTCGCGAATCCAAGAAATGCGGCTGCCGGAAGTGTCAGGCAACTCGACCCGAAGATCACAGCAGATAGAGATTTGGACATGCTGTTCTATGAAATCGGGGCCAACAACCTCCCTAAGCAACCAGAAACGCAAGAGGCGCTTATGCAAACGCTAAAACGGCTCGGACTCAAAACAGACACGCACTTCAAGTACCACGACAATATCGAATCGGTAATTAAGTTCTGCAAATCTTGGGCGGAAAAGAGAGACAGCTTGCCTTATGAGATTGATGGAATTGTAATCAAGGTGAACAGCCTCGAAACTCATAAGAAACTTGGATTCACGGCAAAGGCTCCGAGATACGCAGTCGCTTATAAATTTCCTGCGGAGCAAGTGACGAGCAAGGTTCTAGATATAATCGTGCAAGTCGGGCGCACGGGCGCACTTACTCCTGTTGCCGTCCTAACGCCGACTCTTGTCGCAGGTTCGACAGTCTCCCGCGCGACTCTTCACAACGAGGACGAAATCACTCGCAAAGATATTCGGATAGGCGACACTGTAATTATTCAGAAGGCGGGCGATGTGATCCCGGAAGTTGTTGAGAGTTTGAAGGATTTGAGGACTGGTTCTGAACGGAAATTCAAGTTCCCGACGGCGTGTCCGATTTGTGGAAGCGCGGTCGTTAAGCCGGAAGGCGAGGCGGTTGCCAGATGCAGTAACGAAAAATGTTTCGCAGTCACGCGCGAGTCGCTGATCCATTTCGCGACTGCCATGAATATCGACGGCTTGGGCGAGAAAATAATCGATTTATTGATCGAGGAAGGTCTAGTGAAGACACCAGTTGATATTTTCGGGTTGGGTAAGGAAGATTTGTTTGGATTGGAATCTTTTAAGGATAAAAAAACTGAAAATTTATTGCGAGCGATCGAGGTTGCGAAAACGGTCATGCTTGATAAATTCATTTTCGCGCTCGGTATCAGACATGTTGGCGCGCAGACGAGCGGGTTGATCGGAAGGTTTCTGCAAGGTCGCGATGTGCCGGCTGAATATATGAAGCCGCCTAAAACTATCAGTAAGGAGGTGGCGCAGGTTTCGATGTTTGGTGACGAACAGGTTAAGGAGGAGGCGAAGGATATTTTCCCGATTCCTGCCGTGATTTATTTGATGAAGCAGGTTGATTTGGAAGAGTTGCAGCATATCGAAGGTATGGGCGAAAAAATCGCACAATCTTTTTATGAATGGTTTAGCGCGAGCGAAAACATCAAGATGCTCGAAGGCTTGTTTGAGAAGGGCGTAAATGTTCTCAAAATGCCTGCGGTTAAGGTGAAGGAGGGCGTTACGGGAAAGGTGTTCGTGCTCACCGGCACTATGGCAGGGATATCCCGCGCGCAAGCAAAAGAACTGATCGTTAAGAATGGCGGTTATGTTTCGGGATCGGTAAGCGCGAAGACGGATTGTGTCGTGGCAGGGGAAGAGGCTGGGAGTAAGTTGAAGAAGGCGAAGGAGTTGGGGGTAAAGGTGATTGGGGAGGGGGAGTTTGGGGAAATGATGAGGTAGGGGGAATGTAGTCACTTACACGCTGTTAGCCGGGGTAATAATAGTTTCCTGTTTTTTCTTTTTAAGTTCTTTTCTGTCATTTTCCTCCTTTTTTTTTCGAGCTGTAGAAGTTGGGTCTTGTTCTATTATTTCGATAACTTTTTTAATTGGTGTGACGATAGCAATACCTTTATTTACAGCTTCTTTCTCAAGAGTATTATTTATATCATCAACTACTTGATCTTTTTCTTTGTAAAAAGATTGATCCCAATGTCCTTGTGCCAGGCCTAATAAGTAAAAAATATCTCTATTAGGGTGTGGTTCTTTAAGTCTCCTTCTGTCAGCTCCAAGATGTACAAAGACTGGGGAGCCGCTTAATCCTCCGATTGATCTACATTCTATTAAATACGCATCCATTGGTACTTTTTTGTCTCCTAGAAGAGCTTGCACTGGCTCTGCTGGCATCATTGCAATATTGCCAGTGCGCAAAATTGGCAAATTCTTGTGTTCTCCGAAGTGATTAATAAATAGTCCTGTTAAACAGATTTCGTCTCCGATACCAATACCTTCTTTTTCAAGAATTTCTTCGTGGCAAAACTCACTAATTTTAAGACATTTATATTCTACTTCAGACGTATCGGGCGCACCGAAAAATACTGCTGCATCAGCAAAAGGATCTTCATCATGAAACGCCCAATCATCAAGACTTATAGATGCTAATTTTATGCCACCTTCTTTTGCATTCATTCTTAAATAGACATTCCCATCATTGTCTTTTCCTCTGATGCCAGCGATAACATGTTTGGCTGTGATGATATAAATATATGTTTTATCGATATCTTCTACGAAATCACCTAGAAAAAAAGCTGTTCCAACGTAATGAAGAAAATCTTTGCTGTCTTTGTACAACACATAAGCAACACATTCTAAAATTTCTTTTTTTACAAGCATGAAAATTATTATTAACAACTCAAGATTATACGAATTATTGCCCTGGGGCAAATCCGTTAACCGGATTTTAATGTTATCGAAATCGATAACATTAATTTTTCTCCCCGGGGAGAAAAACCCCTAACTCCATCACCAAATACCCACTCCCACACACCACCGGCACAAACCCCTCTGGCAACTTCTCAATCTTATCAACAACTTTCCCCAACTTTTCCAACTCCTCACGCCCAATCGCCCTTTCGTGTTGTAGCGGATAGAGCCACACAAGATCTTCCTCTTTTTTAAGCGCCTCAATAATCCCAAGCGCATTTTTATCTTTTAAGAAACTCATCACAAAAAGGAATTTTTTTCCGAAAAATTCCTCTTCCAATCTTCTCCTTAAGTACTTAGCACTCTCAACCGTATGCGCCATGTCGAAAATCGCCTCTCTCCCAAGCCAAACACGCTTCTCGAACCTGCCAGGAAGCGCCACATCAACCTTCGCCCAATCAATCTCGCAAGAAGGACACACGAATTCCAAAACATCTTTTGCCAATCCTAAATTTCCATCCTTACCATATCGAAACAATTTCGCCCCGCCTCTCAGCACGGCCAATTTTTCCACCTCAATTTTCTCGATAGTATCGCCCAAGATTTCCGTATGTTCGAGCTCGACTCGCGTAAGCACGACACATTTAGGCTCACGCGCGCAATTGGTCGCGTCCAATCGACCGCCCATTCCCGCCTCCACAACCGCATAATCGCAACCGGAATCCGCAAAATATGAGAACGCACAAACAGTCAGAAATTCAAAAAACGACATCTCTCTCGCCTCCGCAATTTCATAAACACGCGCCGCCACACTATCAAGTTCACTATCGGAAATTTCCATACCATTAAGCCGAATCCTCTCGTTCAATCTGTAAATATGAGGCGAGTAATAAGACCCAACCTTATATCCCATCTGTACAAGCCCTTGCTCGATTAAGCGGACAGTCGAGCCTTTCCCCTTCGAACCGACAACATGAATAAGAGGACACTTGTCCTGCGGATCGCCAAGCCTCGCAAGCACGCGCTTAACACGTTCAAGACCGGCTGAGAAATCAGGAACAATGCCGGTTTTCTCGTAATTCGGAAGAGATTGTAGGATTTCTTGGTAGTTCACGAAGAACAGTATACCAAAACCGAATTAAAAATCTTTGTACATGAACATTTTACCGTCTTTGCCGATTTCACCCCTTGCGTATCCCCATTTTTCATATACGGAGATTGCAGAGGAATTTTCAGGGTGAACCGACAATAATAAACAGGAGGGTTTTGATAAGTGACTCGCGCGTTCTTTCGCCTCTTCATAAAATGCATTATGCAACTTGGAAGAAACTCCTGTACCTCTCGAAAGCGCATCTACAATTATCCATACCAATTGAATATAAACTCCATCGTCATGATCAACTTCACGCATTTCGAGTAAACCGATTACTTGATCGCGAACATCTTGCGCGACAAAAACAACCCTGCCTTCCACCAATAGATCATTCAAGGCTTCGTGACTATTTCGTTTGGCAACATCTTCAGCTCGATTTTCTGGTGTATGAGCGGAAGGATAATTCCCTTCGAAAATTCTTGCCACCTGTTCGGCAATTTCAACCGGTAAAACAGCATCCGCACCATATTTTTTTATCTCAAAATCCATCTGCAAATTATAGCACTTTATGACCGTTACGTCAAAAAAGCCTCACTCATTTTCTCTTCTCTGCTGTCTGTGTCTTGTGTCTTGATCCTTACCCTTCCACTTCCCACCCCAACGCCTCAACCGCCTTATTCACCTCTTCCGTTGCCTTTGACGCGCCGAGCGAAGAGGGGAGATTTACCTTACCCAATTCAAATTTCAGCTTAACTGTTTGAGAAAAAACTTTCTTAAAAGCCCTCTCGATCACATCATGTCCTTGCACATTATTTACCTTTTCGAGATGGAAATTTGTCGCGAAAGCGATCGTAACCTCATACCCCTCAACCTTAATTGCATTACCTGTCTGGAAAGACCTTTTAACAGATGGGGTTGCGATATTTTCAAGTATCCTCGGGAAATTTCTCTTCACGCTATCGAGTGACATTTCAAGTACCGCATCCGCCGCACGCTCTTGCACCGCTTCAACAAGCGGAGCCTCTTCCGGCTCTTCCTTCTTAACTCTCTTCACCTCTTTCTTCTCTTCAATCTTCACTTCTTCAACTTCTTCTACTTCCCCAACTTCTCTTACTTCCCCAAGACATATCTTCACCGCCGCAATTTCAAGCGGCAACTGCGGGATTAGAGCGCCTCTTTGCGCCTCGTAAGCATCTTGGAATTTCTCGATCATATTCAATAGCAGAGGCACGCCCGCAGAGTTGCCCGTGCGAATTTCCTCAATCATTTTTCCTCTCAAAAATTCCAAAAAATCTTTTGTGAATTGGCTCAAATCATATCCGTCAAAATGGATTTCGTTTATGGTCGCGAGCGCTTTTTGGACATCTTTTTCAATCAAGTGCGCAAATAATTGCTCGATTGCTTTATGGCCGGTGAGGCCGAGACTTTTTTTCACAAATTCATAAGTCAATTTTCCATCAAAAGTCAGCTGTTCCATAAGCCCGATCGCATCTCTAAGCCCTCCATCAACATTTCGCGCAATCAGCTCGAGCGCATCCAATTCCGCCTCGACTCCCTCCTGTTGCGCAATAAACCCAAGGCGCGCAACAATCGACTTGATATCAACTCTCTTGAAATCAAACCGCTGGCATCTCGAAATAATCGTCTCCGGAACCTTATGCGACTCGGTAGTCGCCAAAATGAAATAGACATGTGAAGGCGGCTCCTCGAGAGTCTTAAGAAGCGCATTAAAAGCATCCTTACTCAACATATGCACCTCATCGATAATATAAACTTTTGCCTTCGCGCGGGTCGGAGAGAATTTAATTTTCTCCTTAAGATCGCGGATTTCATCAATACCTCTATTGGAAGCGGCATCGATCTCAATCATATCTATGAGCCGTCCTTCCGTCGCCTCAACACAAAAATCACACTTATCGCACGGCTCGCCGTTCTCCTGAAGAGCGGAACAGTTTATCGCCTTCGCGACCAATCTGGCGCTTGTCGTCTTTCCGGTCCCTCTCGGCCCGCAAAAAAGATACGCGTGCGAAACCCCGCTATTCTTAATCGCATTCAGAAGCGTTTGGCGAATATGATCTTGTCCAACAAGATTTCCAAAGTTCTGAGGACGATATTTACGATACAATGCGACTTCCGCCATGTGGATAGTTTAGAGGAGAGGATTTTAATCCTTTAAAAAGTTCGTGTCCATAGTAGCACGGGCGCGTCTCGGGGCAAATCTGTTAGTCTTTCTCCGCGCGGAGAAGCGGACTGTACATCATCATCGCGTGATTTTCTGTAATGAACTCCTCGGCAACCTCTTCATTAGTGTTTTTATCGATAACTTTTCGGAAAAGCTTGTTGTTTCTTGAATATCCGCCAAAAAGTTCGCTTTTGATCTCATGATCCCTATCTATAATTTTATACTTAAATCTTATCGGCTTATCGGAAAACCATTTGCCTATTAAATACTCGTTATCGATTTCAAGCGACAATTGGAATTTCTGCGCGGTATTATTCCGGATTTGCAAATCAATGTTCGGGTACGAACAAGTCGCACCGCTTCCAAAAGGCTGATCGCGCCTTACATCAGGGAAAACATCATAACTGTGCCTCCATCGTTCGATAACCGTTAGGGGAGTATGCAGCGTAATCCAGTAAATCAGGTTTGATAATTGGCAAAGTCCGCCTCCAATACCGGAGATGACTTGCCCATTATGTAGTACCATCCCTTCAAGATAACCTTTTCGTCTTGTCGGCTTCCCGATTTGCCGCCAGTAAGAAAATACTTCACCGGGTTTTAGAACCAAACCGTTCAGTTTTCCGATCGCAATTCGCAAGTTGTTTATTTTGTTTTCCTGCATCCACATATCAACATCTTTTAATTTCCTGCGCATAGGAGTTTTTTTGGAAAAAATCTCGATCGGCAATTTCTGATCTGTAATTTGGCCGAATTTTGCACGCGAAAAATTCCAATAAAAATGTTTTTTCAGGCTAAAATATATGGTACCGAGAAAAATTCTGATTTTTGATCTGCGTATAGTCATTTATTCCATCGGGGTATTCTCACAGAACTCCTTGCTGTGGCAACCGGCGTAACTCGAGACTTTTGTCTCGCCACAAAATTGGCATTGGCTTTCATCACCACAGGCTGCGGACGCATTGCAATACGCTTCAAGATCTTGCGAGGAAGGAGCGCATCCGGAAATTAATAGTAGTAATGAAGTGAGAAGTAGAGTTTTTTTCATGAAATAATGGTTATACGAATTCTTGGCTCGGGGCAAATCTGTTCCGCCTTCCTAGGAAAGCCTTCACTATGTCACTTCTTCAACTTCCCTAACTCTCTCTTAAACTTCTCCACAAACACCTCCCGATCAAACTCCAACGCGTGCTTCCTGATCTTCATATATTGATAATTCGGCTCATTTAGCAACAACCTAGCCAAGCCGTCCTCAATCGATTCAAAAGTCGGTTCGTAAAAAAACTCTCCCGTAACTCCGGGAATAACAGTCTCCGTAGCCCCACCCCTTCCATAAGCCAAGACGGGTTTTCCGCAAGCCATCGCCTCGACTGGAACAATTCCGAAATCATCCTCACCGGGAAACAAGACGCCACGGCAATTTTCCATATAATCCTTAATCACCGCATCGCTCTTAAATCCTAAAAAATCAATACTGGGTCCAGCCATTCGTTCAAGATATCCGCGCGCGCTTCCGTCTCCGATAATCACGAGCCGTCGCCCGAGTCTATTGAACATGGAAATAGCCAAATCAATCTTCTTGTAAGGCGTGAGAGTCGAAACAATCAAAAAATAATTTTCATTGGTCTTCTTGGGAGAAAATCTACGCACATCAACAGGAGGATAAATCACTTCCGAGTCCTGCCTGTAATACTTCTGGATTCTTCCTGCCACAGTGCGAGAATTTGCAATATATTTATCAACCCGATCCGCCGCCGCCATATCCCACATTCGGACTTGTTCAAGCCGTTTCATTGCAAACATTTTTGCCACACCATTAAGCCGCTGTTCACCCATATAATTATGAGTCCAATCCCACGCATAGCGCATAGGCGAGTGGCAATAACAGATATGTTTAGTGCGTAAATTCGTGACGACCCCGTGCGCGTAAGCGTTGCTCGAGCTGATGACAAGATCATATCCGCTCAGGTCGAACTGCTCGACTTGCGCAGGCATTAGAGGGAAAAGATATTTATGCCTCTTCTTAATAAAACTTGGAAGTTTCTGCAGACCGGAAGTAATGACCCTCTCGCGAGGGAAAGTTGAGCCGGCCAGTTTTTCATCATATAAGATCGTAAAAATCGGCGCCTTCGGATACATCTTCGCGAACTCAGCAAGTACGCGTTCCGCGCCGCCCATCCTGACCAAAAAATCATGTACGAGTGCAATTTGCATGAACACAGAATACCGAATACAGAGATAGAAGGGAACTTGACGGATTAGACGCCTGCTGTTATAATTACACGAAGTAATAATTAACAAAAATAAACATGGATAGGCCATTCGCAGCTCACAAGCCTGATAATCACAGAATGTCAAAAGACATGAATCATCCTGAAGAGGACGTTTTGACTCATCAAAAACCTCATCAGCCTACGCCTGAGAAAAAGGCTTAATGTTGAAGCGCAGCCCAGGTCTTTTCCGCGCTTTTATCCCAACTGAACTTGCCGAGTTGTTTATTACCGAACTCGACCATTCTTTTGCGCATCAACGGATCGCGAATAAGTTCAAAAATCGCCATTGTTATATCCTCCTCGCTCAACGGATCGACGAAATAACATGCCGTCCCTCCGATTTCATATAGCGCCGGAATGCCTGAAGCGATAACCGGCACATGTGCGCGGAAAGCTTCAAGAACCGGCATCCCGAATCCTTCATAAATGGAAGGGAACAAAAACATTGAAGCGTTTTTGAGTAAAATCGTCTTCTCGATTTCGCTTATATATCCGGTAAAAACTATCCTGTCTGAAGCATCAGATTTTTTGGCGAGCTCGCGAATTTTTTCATATCCATATCCGGGCTTGCCGCCAAGCACAAGCTTCCATCCCTTGTTTGCCATGGAGGAAAAAGCCTTAATTATTCTTGCAACATTTTTCTTCTGCTCGATCCTGCCGACAAAAAACATATATTTATCACTCGGATGTAATTCGAATTTCTTGAAACAGTCGGTTTTATCCGCCGGAGTATAAGTCGGGAATTCGTTTACGCCGTGCCTAATGACCTCGATTTTTTCACAAGGACAATGGAATGCCGCTTTTAAATCATCAGATGTGAATTGGCTCGGTACCAAAATTCTATCGGCGTGTTTAACCGCATATTTCGTACTCCAATTGAGATATTTTCTCTGCCACCAAGTATAAATTTTCGGATATCTCGCAAACGCTATGTCGTGAATCATTACAACATTCTTCTTGGCTCTAATAAGTGGTAAAACATGAGCAGGAACAAATAAAACATCAGGCTTGTTGAGTAGCATTTTCAGACTTAAGCCGCAAAGCGTCCACAAGAATTTCAAACGAATAGGGTATTGAACCTCTTCCGGAAAATTAGGCAGATACTCTTTTACATACATACGAACTTCATGGCCTTCCGCTTTCGCCAAAGCATAAACGCGATTGATTATTTCAAAAGAATATCTTTCCGTTCCGGTTGCTTGAGAGTGGCCGTATCTTGATGCGTCTATGGCGATTATCATGGTGGCAAGATTTAAGAGCCATGTGCCAATATTACCCCGTAAATTTCTTTTGCGCCAGCCTGTTTCAAAACTTTGGCACATTCGCATAAAGTCGCTCCGGTAGTGGAAATATCATCGATAAGAACAATTTTTTTGTTCAAGAATCGTGTCTGGATTTTTTCACGAATCGCAAAAGCTCCGTTCAAATTTACAAGTCTTTTTGTTCTATCGAGTTCAGCCTGCGGAATTGTGTTGCGAGTTCGTTTGAGCGGTTTAATTATCGGCCATGCAAGCCCGCGAATCAGCTCTTCCGACTGATTGAATCCGCGCCATTTTTCTCTTTTTGGATGGAGAGGAATCGGTACAAGCACGCAATCTTTTTTGGAAAAATTTTCGATTAAAAAATCCCCCAAGTCTTGCCGGAAATAAATAGCGATATCGCGAATAAATCTATATTTGAGCGCCTTGATCGCCATCTGTAAAACGCCATGTTTCTCATAGCGGTAAATCGCATAAACACAATCAAGGTTCGGTATCGTAAGCGGCTCATGAATTTTTTTTATACGGGCAAAACAATTCTTGCAAATCGATTCGCCAAACGTGTTACACGCAACGCACTTGCGCGGGAAGAAGAGGTCGAGAATCAGCGCAAGGAAGCGAAGCGGTCCTCGCGCCTTATTATTAGGCTGTTTTGCGAATGCAAAACTCATTTTTTTATTGCGGTTAAATTATTTATCACATACGATAAAAAAGCACATTCACATTAAAAAAAGATGGAAAATTCAGCAGGTATAATTATTTACAAGGAAGAGGCAGGCGAGCGCTTATATTTATTGTTGCACTATCCACAGGGCCATTGGGATTTTCCGAAAGGGCATATTGAGGCGGGCGAGTCGGAGTTGGACGCGGCAATTCGCGAAACGCGCGAGGAGACGGGATTGAAGGGCGTGGAAATCATCGAGGGATTCAATGAAGCGATGGAATATTTTTATTATAGAGATGGCGAAAAATCTTTTAAGCGCGTCGTGTTTTTCTTAGGTCGTGTTAAGGGTGGAGAAGTGAAGGTTTCGCACGAACATATCGGTTATGAATGGCTGAATTATGCAAAAGCATATGAGCGTCTGACTTTCCAGTCGGCAAAGGAGTTGCTTGATAAGGCGGCAAGCCGGTAGCATGGCGAACGACTCTCTGGTCGGTTTTCTCCGCGCGGAGAAAACTTTCCTTGCTTCCAAAATGCAAAATCACTAAAATCGTGACGCGTTTCTAAGTTAAGGACGGTTAGCTCAGTTGGTAGAGCGCATCGTTGACGTCGATGAGGTCACTGGTTCGAACCCAGTACCGTCCACCACCATGTATCTTTTACACTTATCAAATCAATCATTATACTGATCGTATCTTTTCTTTAAAAACTCAAAAATGAAAACCAAACATTTCTTGCCTACGCTTCTTTTGATTTCTGCAATAGCCTTATCCGGCTGCCTTCCGGCCATGGAACAGACTCCGACTGAAGACATGGATGTATCTAAGGAAACGGATACCCGTTATATCGGGATGTGGATGCGTCAGGGTAGTTATGTTAATGGAGAATTGGTTTCCGCCGAGCCGGCATCTCTTGAGATGAAGGATAAATCTTACGAAGCTTTTACTGTATTATGCTCAACAACGGGAGAACTTGTGGCGGAAGGGAATGCACTTACCATGAAAGTCGCCAGCAGCAATTGTCCCGGACCTGTTACGGATTATATTGTTTATACTTATGATATCTCGGAAGACGGCACGCTTCTTACGATAACTGCAATATACGCGGGACAAGAGGTGAAAGAGCTTTATGAACGAACGGAGCAGAAGTGAATTCTTCACGCATAAAAACTGGACAAGTTTTTAGTTTAGTTGTATAATAAAGTCTTGATAATACGAATTGACTGTCTTCAGGGCGAAGATTAAATTAAAAATCTAGAAAAATTTAAATAAATTCATCATATGGATAGCTCAAATCCACAAGGGCAACAACAAGACGATTCAGGAATGGGAGGCTTCTCGGGAAGTTGGAGTTTTCAATATGATGATACTACTCCTGCAACGCCAGTTACTCCTGTTACACCAGCTCAACCGGTTCAACCTGTTCAGCCTCAGCCTGCACCTTTATCCCCAAATGGGGGTTTCGGGATGACGCCGCCACCTGTTCAACCTCAAACACCGGGATTCAGTAACGGATATGGTGCTGCTCCGCAGCAACAGATGCCTGCACCTAGACCTGCGGCTCCAGCATATATGCCACCGGCTCAACAACCGGCTCCAACACAAGGTTTCGGAGGCTACACTCCTCCGCCACCACCTGTACAACCGGCAATGCCGCAAAACAATGGTTTCGGAGGTTATAATCCACCGCCACCGGCACAACCTTTCGGAGGCTATACGCCGCCACCTGCTCAAACAGGAGGGTTCGGTTCATATACGCCACCGGCTCCAAGACCCATGATGCCGCCACCTCCGATGGGAGGCGGATTTGGAGGAGGAGGCTTCAATGACGGATTTGGAGGGGGCGGATTCGGAGGCGCGAAACCTGATCCTGCGCTTGCCAACTACAAGTTCTGGGATCACATGAAGGATTTCAAAACTACAATAAAAATACCTGCTCATAGCCTTAAATTTGATGAAGCTTATTTCATTAAATTGCTCGCAGGTTCGATATCTCTGACAAGAGACGAGAAGAAGAGGATTGTCGATTCAATCCCTAAATTAAGACAAGAACAAGTTGATGAATTGGTGAAAATCCTTGAAGAGGAACGTGAAAAATTCATCGAGCTTTCTCCAAAACATGCCGCTCAACTTAAGAAACTAGAAGAAGAACATAAACGCGATTGGCAAGACATAGAATCCATGTACGTTCAGGAGTCGAAGAAAAAGGAAGAGGCTACAAAAGTTGATGATATCAAGAAGCAGTTGGGGATATAACAGCAGGCAGCAGATTAAGAATCTAGTTTAAGCTTTTTGTTAGTTTGTTTTGCGGAGTAAAACTCCGCTTCTTCTTTCAATTTTGCATAAAACATATTAAATTAAAAGAGTTCTCAATAAAATTTAATAAAAATAAAATGAAAAAAACAATAAGCATACTTGCGCTCGCATTATTGCTGGGATCTTTCGGATGCGGAGAAGACTCGTTAGAAGATACGGATGATGGCATTACGGCAGGGGACGTTGAGGTTGATGTTGAGAGCGGAGAGGTGTCTGAAGAAACATCTAATCCTGAAATTGAACAGGATTTAACAACGCTTGAATCAATAATTATAGACTCGTCGGCAAATAGCAGCGATTGTTCAAATATCGAAGATGAAGAACTTAAGAAGACTTGCGAACAGAAATTTATCTATGATGAAGCCGTAAGTACAAAAGATAAAGGGATGTGTGGCGAACTGGAGAACGTATCGGATCAGGAAACCTGCGTTGCGGAAGTAGAGAAAGAATAAAAGAAAAAAGCGCCGGACCTTTTTATCAAATCGTAGTCGGGCGCTTCTTTATTTGGAACTTGAAGATACTTTAGAATGAGAAAGATCGAAGAGTGGTTGGGCTGAATGTAGAGCTCAATCCATCGACTGCAGTATTCAATGTGCTAATTGAATTTATTACGCTAGTGAATGCAGTCTCTATAGTTGTTGACATGTCGGATACCGTAGTGCTCAACGCTGTTACAGTGGCTCTTGTAGCATAACTCGAGAGGGCTGTTGTTAGTGTTGAAGTTCTAACATAGCTGCTCAATGCGGTAGAGAGATCTGTCATTTGCGCGTAACTGTTAACATCCAAGTAAGTCGCAAGATCAAGTTGTCCGTCCTGATCTGTAGGCAATGTGCCCATAAATGCTTTAGCTTCTTCTATGTCAGTTTGCGCTTGCGCTAACTCTGCTCTGAGCGTAGTGAAATCTGTATTTGCTTCCAAAGCCGTTGATATTTGTGGGGAAAAATCATATGAAGCAACTGCGGTTGTGACGGCATCGGTAAGACGAGAGTCTATAGTGGTAGAGACGCCCATATCATCAAGGGTTAATGTTCTTAAGCTATTCGTAAAAGCTGAAGAAGTTATTGTTCCGCTCGATATGTTTGTAGTACCTGTTTGACCGGTTCCGCCATCAGGGCTGAAACATATTGCCTGTGCATATATATGATCTGATTCGCTCAATGTGTCGCATTCGGCACCTCCATTTGACCAACTTTGAGAATAATATAATCCAACAGGTGAATCCAAACATGCGACTGCATAATCACCTGTAGCACAGTATGTTTTCACCAAGTTATAATCTGCATTATAAGAATATGCCGGACAAGTACCGCTCGCACAATTGGCAACAACGGTATAGAAAGATCCCATTGTACCTGCAGTTAACCCTCCTGTGACAGTTGTGCTGCCTGAAACACTCAACGACCCGACAAGTGAAATCGAACTTGCGGAAGGCACCAATGTACCTGTTTTTACATAACTGGTAAAAACACCGGCTGTGGAACGAAGACCTCCCTCAAAGGTTCCGGTACCGCTTACTACAAGATTACCGGATGATGGAACCAATGCAGTGTCTCCAATTTTCATGGCTGTAAAATTCGGTATAACCGTGCTTGTGGCGGCAAAAGTTGTGCCTACTGCAGCCATAAATACGACTCCTGCAACAAAGCCCGTAAGGACTTTTGAAATGTTTAGATGCAACTTCATTTTTATTTTGGTTAGATTTAAATCGTATTATTGTACCACGAAACGGCCACTAGTGCAACTCTCGAACTATGAAAAAATTGCAAAATAGGTGGTTATGTCTATTATTGGATTCGATTTAACAAACAAAAAATGACAAAAAACAAAACAATCACTCTTGTAATCATGACATCTCTACTCGTTGCCGCAATTTCGGGATCGGGAGTTTATTTATGGAAAAATTCTGAAATTACGGAGATTCGTAATAATTTAGAGACCGAAATGGTATCGGTTTATGCAAGTTTTGGAGATGTTTTGGCGAACTCTTTTTACTGTGCGGATAGCGAGGAAGAGATAAGAAAAACTTATAATTTGGCAATTATTCCATCTGCTCAAACAATGGTCTTGGAATTTCTTAACGGATCGAACTGGAAAGGATTGCAGGAAAAAGGTGATATTTTGAGTACGGAAATTTGTTACAATCCGGATTTGGATAAAATATCGTTCGTATTATACGTTGATGGGAATTCTGAATATAACAACATCATAGGAACATACGATAATGAGAAAAATTTCGTAACAGACGAAAAATATAATGACGCATCGGGCGATATAGGTGTTTGCAAGACGAGTGGATATATTGGGGATGACCTAGTCTATTCTTGCAATGGGGGAGACGGTCCTAACGGATGGGAAACGGTTTACGTTTTGAAATCGACTGGAGGAAGCACGTTGGTAAAAGATTGCGTATTCAATACGGTTTATAGCGACGAAACCGGTGAACATGAAGCGAGCACGACTTGCTCGGTGGACATGCCGATGTAACTATCACTCCATCGCAGTCCAAACGACTTTTGCCGCCTCTCCACGAGTCATATTATTAGAAGGTCCAAAAGTTCCATCTTCATATCCACTGACGAACGAATTATCGTACGCTGCCATAACGTACGGGAAGAACCAATCTTCGGATGAAACATCGTCGAAAACTTTTTCATAATTATCATCAGTGAAAACACCGAATCCACCGATAATTATTTTAACGGCCTCGGCGCGATTTATATTTTGATTAGGCAGAAAAGTTCCATCAGTATATCCGCTTATTATTCCGAGCTCGTAAGCTTTTTCCACATATTTCCAATGCCAATCGCTGCTCTTAACATCAGTGAAATATCCTTTGTAAGTCATGCTGTTCATATTCGTATCGACTCCTTCGAGAACAATTTTTAAAAGCTCGGCGCGAGTGATGTTTTGATCGGGTTTCATATCACCTGAATATCCACGCATTATTCCGGCATCTTTCAACTCTTCGAGATAAGGAGACGCCCAATGAATTGAAACAGTTTGAACGGCAGTCGCCACTTCATCATCTTCATCTTTTACTTCAAGTCTAACGGAAATTTCACCGGTGCCTTCATCAGTATCAAAATAATGAGAAGTGGTCTTGGTATGAGTCCAACTCGTATCATAAGTGATATCGCTGTCGCCGTTATAATCGAAATCCCACCTGTACCACAAACTTGCGGAATCTGTCTGTCCGTCATAAGAAGAGGACGCATCAAAAGCAAAAGCTGTCGAATAAGTTCCGTTATCAGGAGAAACTGTAAATGCCGCAACGGGAACGGTATTCGATAAGACGGTAATTTCTTCACTCGCTTCTGCGGTTTGTCCTTCAGGATCTTTCACCTGCACAACGACATCATAAGTGCCCGAATCGTCATAATAATGTCTTGAACTTTTTGTGGTGGAGAAATTCGTGTCCCAAGTCCCATCACCTTCATAATCCCATCTCACTTCAAGATATGCTGACTTGTATTGATCATCGGAGCAAGAACCTGCATCGAAAGTGAATTCTACCCCCGGAGTAGCTTCGGTGGGATCAACATCAAAAGTCGCATTCGGAGGAGTATTCTCGACAACTCTTATCTCATAATCATAAGTCGCAACATTTCCATCGGAATCCATTACTTCAAGAGTAGGAATGTATTCGGCGGCTTCGGTATATGTATGATAAGCGTACTTCGTATCATCTGAAAAAGTCGTATCCCATTCTCCGTCACCTTCATAATCCCATCTTACCTGCAAAGCACTGGCGGAGGTCTCTTCGTCTTTTGAAGTTGTGGCATTGAAAGTGAATTCGGTATCGGTCGTGCCGACATCTTTATCCGCCAATCGGCTATCAACACTAACTGTAAATTTCGCCTCCGGCGCAAATCCTTCCGATCCGATTGTTATGTTAATACTTGTTTGATCAAGATTTCCGTCGCTATCTCTTACTTGAACCGTAGGCTCGTACGCTCCGGCAACTGAATATTTCCAATCTGTATCAGATTCGCTTGACCAATCTGTATCCCAAAGCCCATCGCCTTCGTAATCCCATCTATATTCGAGATCGAAATAATCATCAGTATCAAAAGAGTCCTCTGCGGAGAAATAAAATCTGGTGTCTTCATTCCCACTCGAAGGATAATAATTCAAAGATGCATTCGGGTCGTCATAAGAAGAGGAAACTGTAATACTGCCTCCGCTTGAAGCATCTTCAGTTTCATAACCTCTGATCGTCATAGCGGTGCCGTCAGGTGCGGTAATCTCGAGAATAGGGGTATAAGTTCCGGATGTGCCGTAATAGTGAGACATATTTTCCGAAGTTGAGGAAGTTGTATCATATTCGCCATCCCCGTCGAAGTCCCATCTGTATTCAAACTCGGATAATGGAATAGTTATGTTTGTAGTTACGTCTATATCGAACGCGAATTCCGTATCGAGATCACCTTTTTCCGGATTGACGGTGAACTCAGCTTCGTATGGGATATCCTCATCGACTTTTACTTCAGTCCATGCGTAATCGGTATAGCCATCGGCATCTCTTACTTCTACTTTTATGCTAATAGTTCCGGCCTCGGAGTATTGATGAGTGACAATCGAATCACTGCTCCAGTCAGTCCAGTCGGAAGATCCTGTATTGAAATTCCATCTGTATTCAAGCGTATTGTGAAATCCTCTGCTATCTACAGATTCGGAAGCATCAAATACGAAAATCGTTTCAAGAGAACCACTGCTTGGAGAAACGCTAACCGCTGCATCAGGCGCATATTCCGTCGCCATAGCGCGGTATGGGATAAAGCTGAACAGAAAAATGCAAATAAGTATTTTTGAAATTTTCCCCATATATTTTTATTTTAAATTTTCAACTACGTCACTATGTCACTTCTCCAACTTCTTCTACTTCTTCCTAGTACGCCTTCGCAAAATAAACCTTCTTGTCCGCCTTCTCTCCACACATTAGACACTTCCCAGAATGTTTTTCTTCCGAAATTACCCTTATAGTCGCCTTGGTTTCATCTTTTATTTTTGATTCGCATTTTTCATTACCGCACCATCCGGAAATGATAAACCCACCTTTCTCTTCAAGGATTTTCTTGAAATCTTCATAGTTGTCAGCTGATCGAGTATTGTCCTGTTGAAATTTAAGAGCTTGTTGATATAAATTCTCCTGAATTTCATCAAGCAGTTTAGGCATAGCGGTAAACAATTCAGACTGTTCATAAGAAACCTTCTCGCCAGTATCGCGTCTGGCAATCACACATTCACTTTTCGCAAGATCGCGAGGACCGATTTCGATGCGTGCAGGAACACCTTTTATTTCCCATTCTGCAAATTTGAATCCCGGAGTCACACCTGTCCTTTCGTCGATTTGAACGCGGAATCTTTTAAGATCGTTTTTGATTTGATTTGCAGCTTTCAATACGGCATCACGCTCTTCATCTGTTTTATAAATAGGCACAATCACAATTTGGATAGGTGCTACTTTAGGAGGAAGTCTGAGCCCTTTTTCGTCACCATGGACGACAATTAAAGTGCCGACAAGTCTTGTGGAAACGCCCCAAGATGTTTGCCAAACCTCTTTTAATTCACCATCCACATCTTGATATTTGATATTGAAAGACTTTGCAAAAGTTGTGCCAAGATTGTGTGAAGTACCGGCTTGAATGACTTTTCCGTCTCTTGCTAGAGCCTCTGTTGTTAATGTGTATAGAGCACCTGCAAACTTTTCCTTATCGCTTTTTACACCTGTTAGTACAGGGAGAGCTAGGAATTCACGATCGAAATCCTTGTACATTTGAAGTGCGCGATGAGCTTCAGTATCGGCACCTGCTTTATCTGAATGAGCGGTATGACCTTCCTGCCACAAAAACTCAGTTGTACGCAAAAAAGGACGCGTTCGCATTTCCCATCTTACAACATTTGCCCATTGATTTATCTTGAGCGGCAAATCGCGATAAGAGTGAATCCACTCGGAAAAAGTGTCATACATTATAGTTTCAGACGTCGGACGTATAACTAAGTTCTCTGTCAATTTCTTGCCGCCGCCATGTGTTACAACAGCACATTCAGGAGCAAATCCTTCGACATGCTCTTTCTCGCGATTCAAAAAACTCTCAGGTATCAATAAAGGGAAGTAAACATTTTTAACGTCGGCTTCTTTGATTCGTTGATTAAGCTCTTGTTGAATGTTTTCCCAAATAGCATATCCGTAAGGCTTGATGACCATGCAGCCTTTTACCTTGGAATAATCTGCCATATCGGCTTCTTTAACCACATCGAGATACCATTTGGAAAAATCTTGCGATTGCGGAGTTACTTTTGACATGAAGATAAAAGCTAAAGGATAAAAGACAAAATAAAATCACCAGCATTTTACCATTCCTTCTGCCTTCTGCCTATTGCCTTCTGCCTTCTGCCTTCTGCCTTCTGCCTTATGCCTCCTCACTAACCTTTATCTTAATATTCTCTCTCACGGTCGGAATAGTCGGAGCCCATACTGGCCATGATTTGATTTCAACCTTATTTATTTCAGGTAAATTCTCGATATAATCTTTCGCTTCATCAATAGTTTTTCCTGCTACATGATCTTTGATTTTTTCTATAAGAAGAGCACCGCTCTCCTCTTCAGGATCTAGAACATACTCTTCTACGCCTTTAATCGTTGCGGTGATTTTTATTTTTTCGGAAGATTCATCGAAATCTATTATTTCGTAATAAACAGAACCTTCATCTATCGATTGAAGTTGTTTTTCCGGACTTTTATGCAACTTCAATTCATTTCTCAATATATTTACAAGCTCGCTTGAATTGTAAGCGACTCCGGAGACATTCATCGTGCCGGATATTTGGAAGTTCTCAACCTGATCGCCGTCTTTTACAGATGGAGTTGTTACATAAGGCTCTCCAGCTTCGAAAGCTCCATACCCCTTAAGTAAGACCAAGTCATCGCTTCCCTGAGTGGAATTCATTTCGATAACTTTGGTGTTGAGAGTTGATTCAATAGCCGTGTTTAACTCAGACTCTACTCTCAAATAAGAAGCTTCAATATCTTCCGCGGTAACATACTTGGTAACGACGGTTTTACCTCCTGATAAAGGAGCCGCATTCGTGCCATACAGAAGAGTTTGACTGCTCTCTTTCAACCCGGGCAGAATAAAATGAGTATTTGCCGCCAGATTACCGCGATCTCCGATAACTTGATCATTTGCATCTTTCTCATCCGCAATAACATAGACATCGACCGTTGAAGCGCCGGCTTCCGTAGCGGCAGGTATGGAAACAAATTGCTGTGTTCTGAAAACAATGCCATCGGGACTTTGAAGCCTTGTGAAAGCCACCAAATCCCACTTGTAATCAGCTTCATTGGTAAGAGTGATTGTGCCTGTCGCATTTTCTCCGCTGAACAACTGACCCGTAGCATCATAAGTGACGTTTACAGAAACAGTCGCCTCAACTTCATAAGAAGCTATTGTATAAGAAGGGTGCGTATCGAGTTCGAGCTTGTTAAGATCGGCGTCAGCCAATGTAATATTTGCACTTGCCTCCAATACGTTAGATTCGGCTGTGAGATAAACCGTTGCCCCCGGAAGAGCAACGTAAAAAATAATCAGCAACATAGTAACGCTCGCAATAACGAGGGTAGTGAGTGCTTTCTTATTCGGACCGCCATAAGAAAATTGTTTGCGATCTTTTATAGCCTTAGCGTATTTTTTGCGAGCATCCCACAAGGATTTGAAACTGAAACTTTTCTTCCCATCCTTTGCGCTCTTAACCAATTCGAGAATCGAGAGTTTCTTTTGCGGTATTCTGGAAGGGGAGTCGTAATCGAGTTCGTTCGCCGAAGCGTTTATCGGCTGTATTTTTAATTTAGGGTTCAAGATTTCCTTAGTCACCTTGCTGTTATCTTCGATCTTATCAAAAACCTTAATTCCGGCTTGAATCGCCAATTTGGTGCCGACGGGATCTGTGGTAATGATGAAAATCTTTTTGCCTAATTCGGACAGTTTTCTTCTCAAAATTTTCAAATTCACAACGCTCTGCAAGATCACAGATCTCTCAGGTACGACAAGATACATATCCTCGATCTGAAGTCTCTTCACGCGGTCATAAATAGAGGTTATTTCTTCATCAAGCTCAACGTAAATAACCTTTTTCTTGGAAACCTTTTTAATAGGCTCCTCATGCGCTTCTTCCGGATTTTTATTTTTGTTTTCTTCTGCTTTCATAATTTTTGATACGTATCTGTTATCTCTTATCTTTAATCTTATTAGACCTGCATCAACCTAACAACTTTCCTGAGAAGTTTTGTAAGAACTTTTTCTTCTCCGGCAAGCTCAAGGGCCAAATTAGCCATGGCCATCGGCGTTACGTCCTGTGAATCTTTTAGTTTTTTTGTTTCATCGATTATATTACTGACATTCTTAGGTTTAAGGAAGCTGACTTGCGGTTTTCTGGCGAAAGGAAGGCTTTTATACCAATCGCGTCCGTCGAGAGCCTCTTTTATTTCAGGCAAATGCGATCCGCCTCCGCACAGGTATATTTGAGAGGGGAGAATATCTACATTTACAAACTCGCTAAGCGTCAAGGCGACCCCTGTAAGCCAAACTTCGCAGTCGCTGGTCATCGCTTCTTTGACTATTTTATGCGACTGTTTTTCCAGTTGATCGTTTGAGTAAGCAAGCTTGATTTCCTCAGCTTCTTGAAATGAAACATTCAAGCTTTGAGCGAGTCTTTTTGTAAAAGTCCTTCCGCCAAGCGTGAACATTTTCGTCCCTTCGACTCCGCCATCTCTGACAATAGCAATGTCGGTTGTGCCGCCACCGATATCTATAAAAACTCCACTGAAATTTCCTGCGTCTTCATGTCCCATGCATCGCGCAACCGCATAAGGTTCGGCGGTAATCGCGAGCAGATCCATGTCCAATTCGGCCGCAATGGTTTGAAGCGCGCCAAAATGAACGAGTGGAGCAAAAGCGTTGAACACGCTCATAATAACTTCGCGTCCTTGGAATCCGACAGGGTTTGAGACTTTGTATCCATCAATTCGAACATCTACAATCGCCGCATTCACCAGTTTAACATCTATTTCGTTGTATCCGCTTTCATAAGCCAATTGTGCGCGAACATTGTCGAACGCTTTCCATTGAACTTTATGCACTATATTCTTAAGCTCCTCGAGATTTATCTTCGCACTAGGATCGCTTCGTGTATATTTGATAGTCGAAGTTGCACCCTTAACAAGCTCTCCGGCAATACCCATTATAAGCTGTTCCGCATGAACTCCGGCCATTTTTTCGGCCTCATAAATAGCTTCGCGACAATTCTCGATAACACCAGCTATATCAGTTACGACGCCGCTTTGCATCTCCCCGAGGTTCTGTCTGCGACGTCCAACACCCAAAACAGCTCCGGTCTTACCGCGCGATTCGCATAACAAAGCCTTAACAAACTCGGTCCCTATATCTAGGGAGAAAAAATAATGACCTCCTTTGGATGCCGCCGGTTTACGTTTGAAAAAATCGAACATGAATGGAAAAATTGAGTGCCAATTAAATTTACTCGAAAGGATAGGGGAAAGACAAGGGGTTTTTCAAGACGAATATCGAATTACGTGCAAATCTGCAGATCTTCCTCTGTGTTCTGCTGTCTGCTCCTTGCTATCTACCCCAAGCACTAATAAATAATTTTTGATTTTGAGCGACCTTCAGGCCGGAACGGCCCATTATTATAGGCATGTTTGCGTATGCAAACTCATCTTAATTCTGATTACGGGAGCGAAAGGCCGATAAATTATTTATACCATTCCGATCCCGACTCAAACTTCACCTTATTCCTGCTTTTATCCTTAAACCTCTCAATCGCCAACTCGACCAGCCGATCAATAAGCGCTTCATAAGAAAGTCCGCTCGCTTGCCACATCTTAGGATACATACTGATAGAAGTGAAACCGGGGATTGTATTTATTTCATTTAGGAAAAATTTTCCAGATTTCTTATCCAAGAACAGATCAACTCTCGACATCCCTGCTCCATCAACCGCTTTAAACGCCGAAGTAGCCAATTCTTGCGCCTCTTCCTTCTGTGAAGGAGTGAGATCCGCAGGAACGCGCGAAGTCGATTTCCCATCAACATACTTATCGTTAAAATCATAAAACTCTCCGCCGACAATAATTTCTCCAACTTCGGCAACCTGTACTTCGTCATTCCCCAATACGGCCAATTCGATTTCGCGAGCTTCAACTCCTTGTTCTACGACAATTCTCCTGTCAAACGCGACCGCCAATTCAATCCCTTTAATAAGCCCGTCTTTATCCTTAGCCTTGGAGATTCCGACACTCGATCCCATATTCGCCGGTTTCACAAACATCGGATATTTCAATTCGTTTAAAATTTTCTTAATAATCATTTCGCGATTCGTCTCCCACTCTTTTCTTAAAAACCCGACATAAGGCACCTGTGGCAAACCGGATTGCTTCCAGACAGCCTTAGTCATCAACTTATCCATAGAAACGGAAGAGGCCATAACTCCGCAACCGACATAAGGCACCCCGGCGATCTCAAGAAGTCCTTGAATAGTTCCATCCTCGCCATAAGGTCCATGCAAAACAGGGAATATGACATCGAGAGCTTGAAGATTTTTCATGACATTTTCTTTTTTTGCGCCATAAACGGTACCTTTCTTAAGAGCCTCAAGACTTTCTTCTCCAAAAATCCACTCACCGTTAGTTGTAATACCTATTAGATGAATCTCGTATTTATCAGTATTGAGTGCCTTGATTACATTAGAAGCCGACACAAGCGAAACCTCATGTTCTCCACTGCGACCTCCGAAGATGATGCCGATCTTTAACTTAGACATGGAATACGAATTAGTAATATCGAATTACGAATAAAGGATACAGATTTATTCATACTTCTTCAACTTCTACCATCTGCAACTTGCTATCTGCTATCTGCAATCTGCAACCTGCCATCTGCAACCTGCCATCTGCTATCTCCCCATCAACTCCCAACTCCCATACAGCGCATCTTTTCCGCAATCCGCCGCCCACAATCTGTCTCCGTAGCTGAAATGCCACCATTCGTCAGGGAAGTTATAGAACCCCTCCGCTGTTAAAATCGAGCGCAATAGCATTCTGTTCCTATGCCACTCAAACTCTTGAGTGCCTTCTTCGGCATTTCGAAAATGCATAGTAAAAGAAGGCTTATCGAAAAGGTCAAAAGCCGTTCCCATATCCACTTCCTCGCCATTCGGATAGACGAGAGTGAGATCAAGCGCCGCACCGGTATTGTGAGGCGAGGGTTTTCTTAAATCAAAACTTGGCTTCATTACGAATTCTTCAGTCTTCTTTAATGCCCTTGCCCCGGCCAAAAGCGGCCTTTCGCGTACAATTTTTTTATACAAACCCAAATACAAAACGGTTTGAGTCTTAAGAGTCCTGTATCCATCCCAAATTTTGAAGTTAAGTCCATCCCTCAGTTTCGTCTTCGCGACAAGCAGCTTCTTAAGAACGCTCTCTCTCGCCAAAACATCAGGGGAGTCCGCAAGTCCTTGGTTGAAATACCACGGCTCGACCAAAAAACCGAACTCTCTCGGATCCCTCAACTCTTCCGAATCTTTTTCAAACGAGAATTCTTGAGATGCGCTCATTTATGCGAGTGGTTATTTCGTAATTGATTGTTCCTATCCAAGAACCTAATTGTTCGGCTGAAATTTCATCTTCCCCTTGAGCACCCAGCAATACAACTTCATCTTCTGTTTTAGCCTCCGGTATATCTGTAACATCGGCCATAATTATATTCATGCAGACGCGGCCACGAACGGGCGCTCTTTTGCCGCGAATCAATACATAGGCCTGATTGGAAAGCCCTCTGTCATATCCGTCGTAATATCCGACAGGAAGTATGGCGACTCGGACATCTCTTCCGGCACGATAACTGCATCCATATCCTATATATTCACCCTCTGGGACGGTTTTTATTTGCCCGACAATGGTTTTCCAGGTCAAAAACGGTTTCAATTCGACTTTTTTGCCGGCACTTTTCATAGAAACGCGAGTTTCATTCGAAGGCCACATCCCATATGCGGAAATACCAAGCCTTACCATATCGAAATGAGTTTCGGGGAAGAGCATTGTTGCCGCCGAATTCGCACAGTGTTTGATTTTTACATTAAGCCTATTGGCCATTCTCTTAAATTTCTCAAGCTGTTCCATAGCGAAAGAGTGATCGAGAGTATCTTCTATATTCGCGAAATGAGTCGCCGCACCCTCTAGTTGTACAAATTTTGTGTTCGCGAAAAGCTCTTCAAATAACGGGAGATCTTGCTCTCGAACACCTTGTCTGTTGTTGCCCGTTTCAAGCTTCAAATGAACACGAACGGTTTTGCCGATTTTTTCAAGCTCTTGGAGAGTTTCTAAGTTATAAGCAACAACTCTCAAATCAAGTTCTGAAATTTTATGCAAATCGCTCAAAGGCACGTATCCCATCACGTAAATAGGGGATTTAATGCCAGCCTTCCTTAACCTCTCTGCTTCATATAACGCATTCACATTCAACCAATCGGCACCATTTTCAGCCATAAACTTGGCGCATTCAACAAGTCCATGCCCGTAAGCATTTGCTTTTACGCAAACAGACAATAGCGTGTTATGGCTCAAGAGAGCCTTGAACTGGCGCAGGTTGTGTTTTAATTTTTCACCCGAAATTTCCACCCAAGAAGTATTCATGCCAAAAAATAATAAGGGAATTAAACGGTAAAATCCAATGGACTTTCAAAAGCGCGAAAAACCTCTTGTGTAAGCCACGATAAGGCTTTCGCTTCAATAGTCCGGAACTTGACGCAGTGTCGTTTTTGCCGTAGAATATAACAATACATAAGGGCTTAAAAACAGAAACTTTAAAATATATATCAAAAAATGTTCAAAAATTTAACAAAAATAAAATGAACAAACAGGAGTTTTCACTCAAAAGAGTGGCATTCGGTGTTCTTATCGGAGTTCTTTCGATTTCAACTTTTGCCGGAATAGGGCGCATTACTCAAGCAAATATGTTCAATAATCTTTTTGCTTGGCTTGTATCTGAGAATTGCTACTACGATTCAGTAGGCGCATACGTTTGCGATGACGATACGGTAAGCGGCGAAGAAGAGAGTGATTCTTCGTCATCATGCTATGACGCAGCCGGTAATTATACATGTGAAGACGAGCAAGTTCCTGAAGGAGGTTGCGGTGACTGCGACGGCAGATGTGTTCAGGTAGGAGAGACATATTCTTGCGAAGCATGGGATGATTACGAAGATGGAGATGACGAATATCAAGACGATTACTCCGATGGTTATGGAGATGACGAATGGCAAATGGATCCGGAACAAATGGAGGAAGATATGGAAAACATGGCGGAGATGCTGGAAGAAGCTGCCGAATGGCCGGAAGATATAGCGGAAGCACAAGAAGAGGCTATGGAATGGCAAGAAGACTTGATGGATAGAGCGGAAAGATGGCAAGAAGATTTGGACGACATGACGGAATGGGCGGAAGAGGGCGAAGACATTATGATTCAGCCGATATATGAAGAAGCTATCGCTTATACGCAAACCGCTTATGATGCGATAGAAGAAATACTTCCTGAATTTGACGCGCTTATAACAGATTCGGAAGATGCATTGGCAGCTATGGAATCGGCTTATGAAGCTTATGTTTCGGCAGGTGATGGCGATTCCAGTGCATTCTGGGATGCCCAAAGTGATTCAGGAGTCAACGATTGGAGAGATATATACAGGTCACAAGCCGAAATGTGGGGAAGGGTTACAAATTTCTATGATTTCTTGATCGAGGCTTCAAGAATAGAATCGGAAACCGGAATGACCTCGGAAGAAATCGGAGGAGAATTCGCAACTGCGGTTGCAACAGCCGAAACAACGATTGACACTATCATGTCGATTCTTGAAGACGGAGGAGATCTTGATGCCATTATCGCAGCGGCTGAAGCCGAAATATTAGCCGGAGAAGACTCATGGAGTGCCATGGATGACGTAAGGGATTATCTTGATGATATGAGGGACTTGATGGATGTCGATAAAGATATGTGGGATTCGCTGGAAGATGCTTGGGACTTGGTGAAAGATAAAGAGATGAATCAATTCAGAGATGAAGAACTCGCAATGATAAAAGAAGATATAGAATGGATTAAAGAAGAACTCGACAGTCTAGAGTCTGAAGGCGAGGATGTAACTGAAGCAAGAGCTATTATCGAGGAAATAGAAGCGCTTTTGAGCAAACTCGAGGTTGCAACCGATGGTGATGAATTGGAAGATTTGATGCGTGAGCTTGAAAAACTCGGCAAGAAAGCTGAAAAAGAACTCACAAAGCTAGGTATTGATTTCGGAGATTACGATAAAGAAGCATATGTAAACGCAATCGATATCAACGATCCTGATGCATTGTTGAGCCTTCTTTCAAGCATACCTCAAAATGTTTTAGAACAAGTAATCGCAGCATTGCTGGCTGGTGTTAATTCAGCCGACTTGGAGGATTTCATGACTTATAGTGAAAAGTTCGGTGATGTAGGCTTCTTCGATAACGCTTCAATCGCATATATGGATGAAGAAACTCTCAGCGCCATGATCGAAGATAAAATGGCTGTATTGGCCGAGCTTGACAGCAAGATATCCGCATTGATGGAAGAGGTTGCATCTTTGGAATCCGAACTTGCAGATATGACGGAAAAGATTGCAGGCTACAACTTCTATGGAGATGCTGCCGACGAAATTGTCGAGTTGCAGAGCGAAATATATGAAGTTATAGATGAATTGAATTCCGGAGGAGCAACCGAAGAAGAGATGAAAGAGGTATTGGCGGAATATGATGAAGATATAGAAGATCTAAAAGAAGAAGCAAGAGAAGAGAAATATGATGATGGTTTAATTCCGTTCATGGACACGGATGATGACCAATGGTTCATGTCTTATGTAATGGATGTGAAAGAAGAAGGAATAATCGGTGGTTACAAAGATGAGAACGGCGACCTTACTGGCTATTTCGGTCCGTCTGATAATGTTACAGTGGGTGAAATCTTGAAGATGGCTCTTGAAAGCGCCGGTCAAGGCGAAGGTGAGGGAACTCCGACAGATCCTTATGCGCAAGATCATTGGAGTGCAGGATATTGGAATAAAGCCGAAGAACTTGATATGTCTGTTGTAGAAGATATGACGCAAGATCCGAACGAGTACGCCACAAGAGGTGAGGTAATCCAGAGTTTGTTCGAAGCATTGGGTGTTACGGTCCCGTCTGATGTTGACATGGGCTTTGAAGACGTATCTGATGAGTATGAGTATTATGATGCGATCGCTTATGCTCAAGAACTTGGCATCATCAATGGTGATAACGGAGAAGGCGAGGTTTTCAGACCTAACGACTCTGTTAACAGAGCTGAAGTTGCAAAAATGATAGATGCATTCTTGGAGACTATGGAATTGGAAGGATTGGTTGAGTATTAAACCGATTCTTTAATCTTTTAAAAAGCCCTCGCAAAAGCGAGGGCTTTTATGTATTCTATTATCTGTAATTCTGTAACTCTGCTCTCTGTAATTCTCTCATGAAACTCAAAATATCAAATTTCATTTCGCTCGCCGTCGGCTATAAGGAAGAAAGCGATTTCAAGATAAAAGAGCCGATAGACGACTTGAGGCTTTCCAAGCCGATAAAAGCGCATTTGACACTGATGCGCTTAAAAGAAGGCATATCTGTGAAAATAGAGGATATGGAAACAGCGTGCGATACCGCTTGCGTTAAATGCCTCTATAAGTTTTCATCAGGAATAAAAGTACCTTATGCGGAAAGAGTTTATTATATGGAGAAACCACAATCTTTTGATGTCGAAGCGGATCAGCCGGATATATTCATGGTGGATTTGAAACAAAACGAGATCGATTTAACGGAAATGATTAGGCAGGAAATTCTCTTGCATTTCGAGCCTTATCAGGTATGCTCTAAGGGCTGTAAAGGCTTGTGTCCTAAATGCGGAACGAATTTGAACAAGAAAAAGTGCAAATGCAAAATTGAAAAACCAGACCCTGAAGGCACATATAAACCATTCAAGAACCTCAAGGATTTAATCAAATAAATTACAAGTTACTAACTACAAACTAATATGGCTAAACATCCAGTACCTAAGAAAAAAACCTCGAAAGGCAGAAGTAGTCGCAGATATAAGTCATTTGCGAACAAAACAAGAAAAAAGATTGTTGAAAAGATAAGAATTGTAGACTGTCCTTCTTGCGGAGAGAAAATCAGAATGCACCACCTATGTCCTTCTTGCGGAAAATATAAAGGCAAACAGATTATCAACAAGAAGAAAGAGATGGAGAAGAAGATTACAAAAATTAAGGCTTAAATAAATGGCAAGTCATCGCCATCAGGCAAGGGTAATAGCGGCGCAAGCTATATTCGCAATGGAATTTCGCGCAGGAGATCCTGATCAGATTCTTGATTATTTAATGGAGGAGTTTGGCGCACAAATAGCCGAGAAGGATTTTCCGAAAAAACTTTTCAAGGGAGTCCTCGAACATAAAAAAGATATAGAAGACATAGTTGTGGAATCGGCTCCCGAGTGGCCTCTCGATAGAATACTCGCTATAGACAGGGCTATCTTGGAAATAGGTATTTATGAGCTTATGTATGAAGAGGACATACCTCCACTTGTAACTATTAATGAAGCTGTGGAATTGGCAAAAGAACTTGGAAACGACAATTCGCACAAGTTTGTTAACGGAGTGCTGAGTACTGTAATGAAAAAATATAAAGCTAATAAAAATGACAAAATACCAAAACCTTGAAAAACTTATAGGCATAAAATTTAAGGATGAGCATCTGCTCGATCAGGCTTTCATCCATAAATCTTACGTCAACGAAGCGAGCGAAGATAAAGAACATAACGAGAGGCTGGAGTTTTTGGGCGATGCGGTTCTCGAGCTTGTGGTGACTGAGTTTTTGTATAAAACTTATAAAAATCCGGAAGGGGATTTGACCAATTGGAGATCCGCGCTTGTAAGAGGGGCTAATTTGGCGGAGATAGCTAAGAAACTTGGTCTTAATAAATATTTATATCTTGGCAGAGGAGAAGAAAAATCAGGCGGTCGCGAAAAAGGTTATATTTTGGCGAATACGGTTGAAGCTCTGATTGGAGCGATTTATTTGGATAAAGGGTATAAAGACGCACACAAATTCATCACTAAATTCATAGTGTGCTATCTCGGCGAAATACTGGAAAAAGGTTCGTACATTGATTCAAAATCGAAATTCCAAGAAATATCTCAAAGTAAATTCAATATCACTCCAGTATATCAACTGATTGAGGAGTCGGGACCGGATCATGACAAGTCGTTCAAGATGGGGGTTTACATAGGAGATAAAATGTATGGAGAAGGTAGTGGTTCCAGCAAACAACAGGCCGAACAAAATGCGGCCGGAGATGCCCTGAAAAAAACAGGCTGGCACGCTAAGAAGAAGTCGCCAGCAAATAATACAAAATAAAACTCAAAATCGCACCGTCCAAGAAGGCCGTAAGGAGCAGCAGGCCCAAACTAACATCGCGATCTCTTCCTAGAATCTTAACTTTTACCTTGTTTTTGTTCTCGAAAAAAGTAACTGCATAAAGCGAGCACATTAATATCGCCAAGAAAAAAATGAAATATTTAGCCATAATACTTTTCTTGGTATTTTTTTAGCAAATCTTCTGCCTTTTTATAAACAATTTTATCTCCGATTCCAACCTTTAGTTTCTGTTGAAGTTTCTTCATGTCGTCAGCTCCTTCAAGAACGGCCTCTTCAATATCTTTGTTATTTTTGTGACGGGATCAATGACAACACCTCCATCAGGTACAATTCGCTTAAACTGCTCCGTTCTTCGGAAGTAATCATTTATAGCTTTGCGAAGAGCTTTATCGCCGAGGACTGAGCAATGAACCTTGCGAGGAGGTAATCCTCCCAATCGCTTCAAAATATCTTGAGGTGTCAACTTGAGCGCTTTTTCAACAGACATACCGCCTTTTTCAACTACCATTGTAGACAGCATTGACGTACTCGCAATCGCTGAAGCGCAACCAAAAGTCTGCCATTTGCAATCTTTTACGCGATCTGTTTTTGGATCTATTTTTACCCAAATCTTCATCATATCTCCACAAGCGGCGCTCCCTACTATGCCGACACCGTTATATTTTTTCTCGTTAAACCCCTTAAGATCATCAACTAGATTCTGAGGGTGGAAAAAATGATCTTTCACTGCCGGAGAATAGACCCATCTGTCTCCGGATTTGCCTAGTATATTCATGAAAACTTCAGGTTAGATATTTAAGCTCGCCTTTGGTGTCATTATCCAAATTGAGAGGCGAAATTTTCCTCAATATGGATGTAATTTTCGGCATTATCTCCAACACGAAATCTATATCGGACTCTTTTGTTGAATGACCGAGAGTGAACCTTATACTGCCGTGAGCGGCTTCATATGGAAGGCCGATTGCCGTAATAACATGAGAAGGATCCAGACTCTTGGAAGTGCATGCGGAACCCGTGGAAGCATAAACTCCCAATTCATTTAAGAATAAAATTATAGACTCGCCTTCGATATCGAGAATGGTGATGTTTACATTGTTAGGAAGCCTTTTGGTTGGATGACCATTGAGAAAACACTTGGGAATTTTCGTGGTTAAGCCCTTAATCAATTTGTCCCGTAATTTAATCAGTCTTTTATTCTCGCTTGTACAATTTTTTTGTGCAAGCTCGAGCGCTTTCGCGAATCCTATGATTCCGGGAACATTTTCTGTTCCGCTTCGGAGTCCTCGCTCTTGCCCTCCTCCATAAACTATCGGTTCAAGCTTGATGCCTGATCGTATATACAAGCATCCAACTCCTTTTGGTCCATAAATCTTAGATCCGTTAATCGTCATCAGGTCCACCCCGAGCTTCTTAACATTAATCGGCAATGCGCCTCCTGCTTGGCACGCATCGGTATGGAACAGTACGCCTTTCTTGCGACATATTGAAGCAAGCTCTTTTATGGGTTCAACAGTTCCTATTTCATTATTGGCATACATAACGGAAACGAGAATCGTTTCTGTCTTAATCTCTTTTTCAAGTACGCGCGGATCCACAAGCCCATATTTATCAACCGGCAGAACCGTAACGGTAAATCCTTCTTCTTTCAGATGCTCAATTGTATCTGAAACCGCATGGTGCTCGATAGCCGAAGTAATAATATGACCTTTGCCTTTTGCCCTTGCGACACCGAGAATTGCAAGATTGTCGGATTCCGTGCCACTTCCGGTGAAAATCACTTCATTGGGAACGCAACCGAGAATTTTAGCGATTCTTGCGCGAGCATCTTCGAGCGACTCTTGTGCACGCAACCCGATTTCATAAAATGCCGATGGATTCCCAAACTCTTCAGTGAAAAATGGATCCATAGCCTTCTTAACAACCGGATCTACAGGAGTTGTCGCAGCATGATCTAAATATATGCTACGCTTTTTGTAAGACTTAAGAAGTTTGTTTATATCTGAATTAACTGACATGGTGTGATTTATAACTTATAATTGCTTATAAAAGTATATCAGAAACCGGTAGATAACGAAATTTTTATATTGCTTTTATTATTGAAAATCATTATTAATAGGGGGCATCTGGTAAAGTTTATTTAATAAAAAATACAAAAATGACAAAGAATGAAATCATAGAACTCCTTAATAAGGATCTATCTCTTGAATTCGCTGCGGCTATTCAATACATACAGCACGCTGCCAAGATAACCGGCGCTGAGTATCAATCCATACAAAAAGAGTTGATAATTCATGCGAACGAGGAGATGGGACACGCGAATGTACTTGCGGAACAGATAGCATATATGGGAGGCGAACCAACTCTTGATGTCGGAGATAGAAGAACGGCCGGAGATAGCGGTGAGATGTTAAAGCAAGACTTGGAAGGGGAAAGAGATGCTGTGAAAAGATATAAGATGAGAGTGGAGCAAGCTCGTTCCATTGGAGAATTCGGTTTGGCAAGAGCTCTGGAAGATATCTTGATTATGGAAGAGGAGCACGAGAGAGACTTGATGGCGGCTCTTGGTTTATAAGGAGCAAGACACAAGACACAGATAGCAAAAAAGACTGCAAACTTCATCTGCTGTCTGCGTCTTGTATCTAATTCTGATTACGGGAGCGAAAGATGAATATGTTTTCTTTTCCTTGTAAAAAACCTTGGCCTGATTTAATTTGCACATATGCCAATATCAGACGCGGAACTGCAAATCCTGATAGAGAAAATAGCACTGGATCACAACTGGGATCTGAATGCTTATAAATGGCCGACTTTGAAGCGTAGAATAAAGGCTCGAATGGTTGAAAAGAAATGCGAAACACCTGAGAAATATTACGCACTTATAGATTCCGATCCGGAAGAGTATAAAAACCTGATTAATGCGCTTACGGTTAATTATACTCAATGGTTTCGAGATGATTCCGTTTGGGATTTGATTTTGGATATAATGACAAAACAAGCGCATGATAAATCGGAAGTGAGGATATGGAGCGCAGGGTGTGCAACGGGAGAGGAAGCTTACAGCTTGGCGATATTGGCGTATAAGATAAAAAACTTCTATTCCAAAAAAGGGCATAAAGTTGATTTTATTATTCACGCAACAGATGTGGACGAGATTTGTATAAAAGCTGCTCGCGAAGGAGTTTACGAAATAGCGAATGTGAATATTTCGGAAGAAGAAATAGATCATTATTTCAACAGGAAAGGAAGCAAACTTGCAATTAAGCCGGAATACAAAGAGATGGTTACATTTTCAAGATTGGATTTGGCAAAAGATCACTATCCGGCAAAATTGGATCTGATATTGTGCCGTAATGTAATGATTTATTTTACAAAAGAGCTACAGAAGATTATTTTCGAGAATTTCTATTACAGCATGAAAAAAGGCGCGTATTTGGTTACCGGAAAAACGGAAGTGATGCCGGTTAAAACGAATTCGCTTTTCGAGATTGTGGATTTGGAGGATCGAATCTTCAAGAAGGTGAATTAGGGTTCTCGTGCCCTAATTGGAGAAAGGTGGTTCACTTATACCCTATAAGAGGGTTGATTTTTTTGTAGAAAAATGTTATAATATCAGGAATAAAATTCTAATCTAAAACAAAAATGAAAAATTTGACCGCCCGTCTTGCATCTTTGTCTCTTGGGACAAGATTCGTAGCATGGTTCCTGTTGGTATCACTTAGTGCATCATCGATTATCGGGTATCTGAGTTATAAGGATGCGCATGATGCATTGGAGCATGAAGTGACTCAAGATTTGCAGTCACTGAATGATGCATTGGCGAATAATGTGATTACTTATTTTAGTGAACAGATGAACTCGGTGGCTTTGATTGCTCAGAATTCGGTTTTCCAAAATCAAACGGATATTGAGGAGGTGCAGAAGGAAGTTGAACATTATTTGGAAGCTGTCGACACTATGTATGACGTTATGATTCTTGATAAAGAAGGAACAGTTATTGCGGCAACAAATCATGATGAAATAGGGCTAGACAAGCATGAAGATGCTTATTTCTTGAACACAAAAGACGAGCCTTATATTAAAGACGTTTATCACTCGGACTCTGGAGTTACAGGGTTTACAGCTTCGGCTCCACTTATGAACAACGGATCATTTAACGGAGTAGTAGTAGCAAGATATAAACTGAACGACTTGAATACGATTATGGCGGGTATTAACACAACAGGCGAAACATATAAGGCTCACCTTGTAGATTCAAACGGTTATATGTTTACGGCAACAAGATTTGAGGGCGAAGAGGCGATTTTGACTCAAAAAGGTGATTCGGAAGAGGTAAAAGATGCTTTGGAGAAAGGCGAAGAGTTCTTAGGAATGACTATAGATTACAGGGGTAAAGATGTATTAGCATCGATTAGTTCAAATAAGTTCATGGAAGAACTTGGTAAAAATTGGGTTCTGGTTGCAAGCGTAGACGAAGTAGAAGTTGATGCTCCGGTAATTGCATTAAGAAATGAAATAATAGTAACAGTATTGATTCTTGCTTTTGTTATAGTTTTACTTGCTTTATATGCTTCAAAATCGATAAGCACTTTTGTTAAGAAGCCTATAAAGAACGCATCGGAACAGCTTCTGATGTCTTCGAGAGAACTTGAAGCTTCTTCGCAGCAAGTATCAAGCGGAGCGCAACAGATTGGATTAACGGTCCAGCAGATTGCGAAAAATTCACAGAACCAATCGCGCCAAGCCGAAGAAACTTCCAAGTCGGCAGCACAATTAGCGACATCAATTCAGGAAATAAGCAAAGGCATCATAAATGTCTCAAAACTTGCAAATAAAATCAGTACAACAACTCAAGAAGGAAGGGTAACGGCTGAAAATGCTGACAGAAAATTAAACGCATTGAAAGATTCGATTAATACATCGGGGAAGATGGTGAAAGATTTAAGTTCAAAAAATAAAAAAATCGGAGAAATCACGAAAATGATTACGGGGATAGCCGAGCAAACAAACATGCTCGCTCTTAACGCCGCAATCGAGGCTGCAAGAGCCGGAGAACAGGGTAGAGGTTTCGCAGTTGTAGCCGATGAGGTAAGAAAACTTGCCGAAGAATCGGGTAACGCTGCAAAACAAATTGAAGCTTTGATTAAGGAAATTCTGGCTTCAAACGAACAGGTCGACGTGGCAATGGATAACAGCAACAAGAATGTTGCGGAAAGCGCGGAGACTGTGAGCAAAGCTCTTGATGTTCTTAAGACTATTCCGACTTCAATCGAAGAGATAACTGCAAATATAGAGAGAGTAAGTGCTGCAACTCAGCAACAGACGGCGAATACAGATCAGATCATGAAGAATATAGAGCTTAACGCATCTTCTGCGGAAGAGGCTGCGGCTGGAACTGAAGAGGCTTCTGCGGCTGCGGAAGAACAATCTGCTGCAATGCAACAGGTTGCAAAATCCGTAACCGATTTGAGCAACCTTGCCGAGAATCTTATGAAGATCGTTGGCTTGTCTAATGTTTCATCTCAAGCTCAAGAAAAAACAATGGTCAGAAAAGAATCTTCAACATCAACATATTCGACAGACCTGTCGGTACCAAGACAGAAGACAACTAGAACCGAAGAAATGGAGCAACATATTGCTGACGCTAAGAAAACAAATAAGAAAAGAATTATGATAACCAACCACAAACATGAATAACCAAGAACAAACCAAAGAGACAAAACAATTGGTGGTTTTCACTCTTGCGGATGAAGAGTATGGTGCGGAGATAACCGATTTGAAAGAAATAATCGAACTCCCTCAGATTACGCATATCCCGAATGCGGCGGATTTCATAGAAGGGATTTGCGATCTGAGAGGAAAGATAGTAGTCCTGATAGATTTAAAGAAAAGATTTGATCTTCATTCTGAAAAACAAGAAGATCCGACAGAGAAAAAGGTAATAGTGGTCGAAGTTGGTGAAAATGTCTTCGGCATTCTTGTCGATTCGGTAAAAGAGATACTGAAAGTCCCGGTCGATTCGATTAAGAAAACGCCGGATGCGGTTTCGAGCAAAATACATTTGGACAACATTAAAGGAGTAAGCACATTTGAAGGAAGATTGATTTTGCTTCTGGATGTGAAGAGGGTTTTGAGTGAAAAAGAACTTGAGGACGTCGCAGTTATGTCAAAAACGCCCGAAGGGCGCTTGTTATAAGCTGTTTTGCGGATGCAAAACTCCTTAAAAAAATAAAAATTCATAAAAACAAAAACATATGGCAAAAATTCTCATAACCGACGATTCGGAATTCATTAGGACTATAATGAAATCGATTCTTGCGGAAGCCGGCTACACGGATGTTATAGAGGCGAAAGACGGTAAAGACGCCATTAGTAAATACAAGGCCGAGAAGCCCGATCTTGTTCTTCTGGATATTATTATGCCTGACATGGATGGCGTACAGTTTTTGGAGCAAATACAGCCTGTAAGTTCCAAGATTTGCATGGTGAGTGCGGTAGGTCAAAAAGACATGATTGATCGCGCGAAAAGCCTTGGAGCTGTTGATTACATCACCAAACCTTTTGAAAAAGAAAAAGTAATTGAAACTGTAAAGAAACTTCTTTCTTAAAAAATCGCACCAATGAAAGGATCAAAAATAAAAGTACTGATCGTAGATGATTCCTATTTTATGAGGAAGATTTTGACAGATATTTTATCAAAAGATCCAAGAATCGAAGTAATGGGAACAGCTGAAGACGGGATAGAAGCTATCGCAAAAATAGAAGCCTTGAATCCGGATGTTGTGACGATGGATATAAACATGCCGAAACTAGATGGCAAACAAGCTATTAAAAAAATAATGGCTCGCCATCCCGTGCCGGTGATTGTGATAAGCGCATATACCTCAAAAGACGCACCTCTTACATTGGATTGCTTGGAATTGGGCGCAATCGACGTAGTGGAGAAGGCTTCTGGCGAAATATCTTTTGATCTTGATGATTCGACTGCTGAAATAATAGAAAAAATTGTAGCCGCATCAAAAAGCAATATCGCGATGCAAAAGAGCATTCCCGAAATGGAAAATGGTATAAAAGATTTCGTGAAAAAATTAAGCAAAAGTAATAACAAAGTTGTTGTAATAGGAGCAAGTACCGGAGGTCCGAGTACGATAGAAATGATAATTTCAAGTTTAGACGGAGATCTGAAAACTCCGATAGTGATCGCTCAACACATGCCTTATGTTTTTATAAAGAATTTCGCAGAAAGGCTTAATGGAAAATATAGAATAAAAGTTAAAGAGGCTATGCCAAGTGAGAAATTGGAAGAAGGATATATTTATATATGCGGAGCGGAAAGCGATTGCAATACTCTAATCAAAGAAAAAGATGATCATTTAGTATTTTCATGCGTGAAAAATACAAGTCCTGGGAAACATCTTTCTCCATCTGTGGACGAGTTGTTTGTTTCGGCGGCCAAGGCTGTCGGAGAAGGTTTACTTGGGATAGTTCTAACAGGTATGGGAGATGATGGGAAAAAAGGTGTTGTGGAGATTAAGAAACATGGAGGGATGGTGATTGCGCAAGATGAAGAGTCATCGCTTATTTATGGTATGCCGGACGAGGCTGTAAAAAGCGGCAGCGTTGATATTCAATTAAATCCGATCGAAATAGCTCAAGTAATTAACAAGTTTGGTGCATGAATAACGATTTGAAACAATACATGGGCTTATTCGAGACAGAGTCTAAGAAATACATACAAGACTTGAACAATAATCTTGTTAAACTTGAAAAAGATCCGAAAAATCAGAATTTGCTTTATGAGATCATGAGATTTTCACACTCGCTTAAGGGTATGAATGCAACTATGGGATTTCATAAGCTGCAAGAATTGTGCCATAAAATGGAGGACATATTTGATGCTGCTAGAAAAGGGAAGCTCGATATAACAAAAGAGGTTACAAGTGTTGTATTTGAAGCACTTGACGTTTTGGAACTGGGGTTGAAGAAAGTTATGAAAGAAGAAGCCGAACCGGAAACGCAGGAAATGGTTTCAAAACTCGAAAATTCGGCAAAACAGTCCGGAACGACAACGGAAAATATTGCCGATATTCAAAAAAAAGAGCCTGCGCAGCAGATTGAAGTGGAAGAAATAAAAGAAGTTACGGTATCTGTTGAAAGACTCGATACTCTTATGGGGCTTATGGAAGACATGGTAACTCTCGAAATGCGTCTGAGCGAGATCGATAAGACCAAAAACTATAAAAATGTAAGCGTGGAAATAGATAAATTGAAGAGGATTACTCAAGAAATTCAATACAATGTTACGCAAGCAAGAATGGTGCAGGTCGGATATCTCTTTCAACGATTCCCGAGAATGGTGAGAGATCTGGCATCTGAACAGGGAAAAGAAATAGAATTCGAAGTCGAGGGCGATGATATCAAGCTTGATAGAAATATAATCGATGAATTGAGCGAACCGCTTGTACATCTCTTAAGGAATTCTGTCGATCATGGGATAGAAAAAACCGGCAAGATCAGACTGGTTGCAAGAAGAGAGAAAAACACCGCAATTATAGAACTAAGTGATAATGGAAAAGGATTGGATTTGGTTAAAATAAAAAAAGTCGCTATTGATAAGAAAATAGTTACAAAAGAAGAGGCGGACAGCCTTGATGAAAAAGGGATAATTAATCTTATTTTCGATCCGCTTCTAAGTACAAAAGATGAGGTAACGGATGTTTCCGGACGCGGAGTTGGAATGGCTGCGGTGAAGAGCAAAATGGAAGCTCTGAACGGAGTTATACATATAGAAACAAAACTTGGAGAAGGTACCAAGTTCACGCTCGAACTGCCTCTGACCCTCGCGATAATCAAGGCGCTACTTGTCGGAGTGGAAGACGAGATATATGCGATACCTCTCAACTACATAGACAGGAATGTTTATTTCTCGAATAAAGAAATTAAGAAAGCCGCAGACAGCAAAGTTGGGATACTTGAAGGCGATGATATTCCTTTGGTAAGCCTTGCGAACGTGTTCGGGATTAAGAAAACAAAAGAAGAAAAAGATAAAGTTTTGGCGGTTGTGGTAAGGAAAGGGGATGGCAGAGTCGGACTTGTAATAGACAGGCTCATTCAAGAACAAGACATAATCGTTAAGCCATTATCAAAATTATTCAAAGGCAGAAAAGAGTTCGGCGGAATAACCGTGCTTGGAGATGGCAGGTCTGTATTAATAATAGATGTACAAAACTTAACTTAAACTTATGATTTCAAAAGAAGATTTGAAAAAAATGGGTGAGATATCGGAGGCGGGAAGTAAAAGCGCATCAAGCGCGCTTTCCGTTATGACCGGGCAAGATATAGCGATTGAGATTTCAGATCCCGAGATTGTACAGATAGAGCAGTTACAGAAAAACTCTAAAAACGGACTGGTTGTCTCGGTTTTGTTGAAGATAGAAGGAGAATTGAACGGGGAAATGTTGCTTGTATTGCCTGAATCATCGGCGATGAAATTGGTTGATATTTTATTGAGAAAGAAATCGCAGAAGACTGTGAAACTGGATAAGCTGAGCGAATCGGCACTTAGAGAAGTAGGGAATATTTTGGTGGGGAATTATCTGTCGGCATTATCGAATGCATTAAAAATGGAACTTCTTGAGTCGGTACCGGACTTGGTATTGGACACAAGAGAATCGATCATGAATTCATTGGTGGTGGAGATAAGCCAACACGGATATGAAACAATTGTATTTAAGATGGAATTCGAAGTGCAAAAAGAAGAGGTAAAAGGTGAGATGTTTATGTTTTTCAATCCTCAATCGATCGAGAAAATTCTGGAAAAAATTAAGAAATAAAAATGTCGAGTCAAATATACGAAGTAGGCATGAGCGAATATAAAATAGCGGAGAATCCGGTAATACTGGTGTCTTCCGGTGTCGGTTCGTGCTTGATAATAGCTCTTTACGATAGGACGAGAAAAATAGGAGCGATGGCTCACGCGATGTTGCCGCAAGCCGCAGATTTGCAGGCGGCAAAAGAGACTCCGGCAAGGTTTGTAGAGCAAATAATCCCAATACTCATAGAAGAAATGGAAGATGTCGGATGCAAGAAAGAGAATATCATTGCGAAATTGGCGGGCGGTGCGAATATGTTTGCAACTCTGGGTATATATTCAAGGGAAATAGGTGTGAAAAATATACAAAAAGCGCACGAAATGCTTGAGCATTTGAATATAGAAATAGATGCGGAGAATACGGGTGGAAATAACGGTCGCCATGTGGAATTCAATTTGGCAAACGGAGTGCTTTCAATAATTTCTAAAATATAAAAATATGAAAAAAGTATTAATCATTGAAGACGATTCATTTATCCAAGAAATGTTTGCGGAAAAATTCGCCAAATATGACGCGATCACCTTAAACGCAAGAACTTCTGCCAAAGGGGAGAAAATAGCAAAGGAAGAGATGCCCGACATGATAATACTCGATCTGGTACTCCCGGATGGTGATGGCTTGGAACTCTTGAAACGATTGAAGTCTAATGCGGAGACGAAACACATAAAGGTTATTGTAATTACAAATATGGACTCAAAAGAAAAGATGGAAGAGGCTCTTAGCCTTGGAGTTGAGGATTATTTTATAAAAACAAATGAATCTTTTATGTCGGTAGTAAAAATGATAAAAACTTACCTTGGACTCAAAGATGCGAAATAAAAAGCAAATAATACAACACACAGAAGTCTTTAGATCTGTTATTGAAAAGATAACGACAGGTGTTTGGGTTGCGGATAAGCACGACCGTATATATTTCGTAAATAAAGGGATTACGAAAATAGCTGGTATTGATAAGAAATCGATGGTCGGATTAAACGTCTTGAAGGATTTTGGAGAAGAAACATTGAAATACTTCAGGCCGATCTATTTAAGAGCAAAAAAAACTCTCAAGAAAATAAGTTACGACTCGATACCCGTATTGACGCCCGCCGGAGTGCAGAGCTATCAATCCGGTTGGATAATACCTTTGAAAAAGAACGGTAAATTCGATGGGATTCTATGTACTGTAAAAGATGTGACTTTTCAGGAGCAAGCAAAGGAAAAATTCGCACTCGGCAAAAAAGAGCTGGAAATAGCTGTAGATAACAGCAAGCAGCTAATATACAACTACAACATTACAAAAGGTGACATAAAATGGTCGGGCGCAATAAAAGAAGTTACAGGCTACAGCAAAAAAGATTTTGAAAAAATGGATATTAAAAAATGGAGTGAATATATACATCCGATGGATAGATATAACACTTTAAAGGGGTTGGATGCGGCTGCTAAAAATATCACCAGATACAGTGAGGAATATAGATTCAAGCACAAGAACGGTTCGTATGTTTATATCGAAGATCAAGGGATATTCTTGAAGAACAAAGACGGCTCGATAAGAATGCTTGGAACGATGAAAGATATAAGCGAAAGAAAAAGAATCGAGCATGATCTTATACAAAGCAATAAAAAATACAGAGAGCTATTCGAGCTTAGCGGAGACGGGATGTTGATAGTTGATGCGAATAAGCACGAGGTGAAAGAAGCGAATATCGCAGCGGCGGGGATATTAGGCTATACGGTCTCGGAACTGAAAGGCATGAGCTGCAATAATATTTTAGATAAAAATTCAAAAGCAACATGCGACCTTATGAGTGGCGAAAATTTATTTTTCCAGAAGAAACCGTTGGTTACAATGGAGATAAAGAAGAAAGATGGTAGTAAGATTTTCGTTGAAGCGAACAGTACGATAATAGTTTCTGAAGGCGAAAAGATAATGATAGTTGCGCTTCGCGATATTACGCAGAAGAAAGAGGTTGATAGAATGAAGACTGAATTCATTTCATTGGTCTCTCATCAGTTGAGGACTCCTTTGTCGGCCATAAGATGGGCAGGCGAAATGCTGAAAGATAAAGAACTCGGTAGTCTTAACGCAGAGCAGCTGGATATATTAACTGATATCAATACACTTAATCAGAAAATGATAGATCTTGTTAACTCTTTGCTTAATTTGTCGAAGATCGAATCGGGTAAGATAACTGTAGAGAAGAAGCCTGTTGATATACCTGTGATTTTGCAGGGTATAGTTTCAGTTTTTCAAGAAAAAATTCTTAATAAAAACTTGAAGATAATAATAAGTAAACAAAAGGGAATTAAGAAAGTGACAACCGATCCGAAGTTGCTATCGGAGATTTATTTCAATCTTATAAGCAACGCTATTAAATACTCTAACGATGGAGGTAGTGTGACGATTTCAATCCTTGAAAAAGGGAACGAAATAATATCTAGTATAAAAGATGAAGGCATAGGAATACCTGCGGATGAAGAGAAAAAGATTTTTGAAAGATTCTTCAGGGGAGTAAGGGTAACAAGAAAAGATACCGAAGGTATAGGACTGGGATTGTATATAACAAAACTTATTGTTGAAGCATTGGGAGGAAAAGTTTGGCTAGATGGGAAAGCAAAGAAAGGTTCAACATTCTATTTCTCTATTCCCAAAAAGATAATAGAATGAAATTAATCTAATCAGAAAAATGGATAAAAAAACAAAAGTATTGATAGCTGAAGATGATAAGTTTTTGAGCAAACTTCTCGAGAAGAAACTTGGAATGGAAGGATATTCTGTAATGATTGCATATGACGGGAAGGAATCGCTTGAAATGTGCAAGAAAGACCCACCGGACATCATATTGTTGGATTTGATCATGCCTAACATGAACGGATTCGAGTTTCTCGATGCGATTAAGAAAGACAGCAAGCTGAAATCAATACCTGTAATTATATTCTCGAACCTTGGACAGGATGATGATGTTAAGAAAGGATTGGCCGCAGGTGCAAAAGATTATGTCATCAAAGCAAACATCTCAATAAATGATATCGTTGCGAAGATAGAGAAATATCTCTAAGCAAGCTTCTTCGCTCGTTTCAACCTATCATCCGCATGTTCGGGCAAATCTCTGCTTGGTGCATAAGCTTCTATATACTCTTTTACGCGTGCAACAATCTCTTCGGGAGACATGCTGCTCTTTACAAGATATCCTATAGCGCCAAGCTCAAGGCCATGTTGGATATCGTCATCTGATCTTGAAACGTTTGTAAGGAATACGAACGGAATTTTCGCAAGCTTCTTATCGGCCTTCAGATGTTTAAGAAGTTCAAGGCCGGTCATTCCGGGGACCATTATGTCGCTCAAAACAAGAGTTGGAGGGTCTTTCTTTATTTGGGCTAATGCGTCTTCACCGTTTGTAGCGATATGAATATCATATCCGGCCTGCTCGAATTTATCCGCATACATGCGTCCGAAAAATCTATCATCTTCAAGAATAACAAGCTTAACCATATGTTTCTGATTTTTAAATTGACCTATATATCTATTATAGATTAATCTTTAAAAAAATAAAAAACAAATACATGGGGGACATGAAAAAACTTAAGAAGTTAACTTCTTGCATACTTATTTTCGCAATGGCGATAGGCATGAATATAGATACTGCTATGGCAGCTGTAAGCGGTACTGCGGGGTTTTCGCCTAATTGGTTTCAGGCGGGTACGCAAGGGACTCTGACACTTACAGTCAACGGCACTGGAACGACTAATATAATATGTGTAGCGGTTAAGAACCCTTCGACAAGCTATACTTGGGTTTCCGGGGTTGCATCAGGATGGACTTATAAAGTTTCCGGGGATTCAATAATTTTTGACGGAGGTCCGATTTCACAAGGCGGTAGTCAAACTTTTTCAATTACATTCAGCCCTCCCTCGGCAACCCAAGGGAGTGCGAACATCTCTGTAAAAGGAGGCAGCAGCGCATCAAACAGCAACAGTTGTCCGGGAGGGAAGACTCTGGATGCCTCTTCAACAGGGGCGCTTTCAATAGGTACAGACGGTACAGCTCCTGTGAATAACGGCATACTAAGTGTTACTGCTATAAGCTCAACGGAGATTCAAGTAATTGCAAATGCGGGAAGTGATGCGAATTCCGGACTGAACAGTTCTCCATATCAATTCGATGAAACGACAACAAATTCGGGAGGTACTGACTCCGCATGGCAGTCTTCGACAACTTATAGTGACACCGGATTAAGCCCAAATACTCAATATTGTTATAGAGTGAAAGTTCGTGATTTTGTCTTGAATGAAAGTACTTATTCTGCGCAGGTTTGTGCAACAACGCCGGCTGTGGTAACCGATTCGGATGGGGATGGATTGACCGATGCCCAAGAAGCTACGCTTGGCACAAATCCGAATAACGCGGACAGCGACGGTGATGGATTGAATGACGGAGCGGAAGTAAATACTCACAACACCAATCCTTTGGCTTCAGACAGTGATTCGGATGGTTTAAGCGATAATGCGGAAGTTTCGACGCATCTTACAAATCCTAATTCTTCAGATTCAGATAGCGACGGACTATCCGATGGAGCCGAGGTAAATACACATCAGACGAACCCATTGGCCTCAGATAGCGATTCCGACGGACTTAGCGATAGCGTAGAGATTAATACTGAAAATACCGATCCGCTAGACTCGGATAGTGATAATGACGGACTTAACGATGGAGCGGAAGTTAATACATATTTAACCGATCCGCTTATTGCAGACACTGATGGAGATGGGATTTCGGATGGGACAGAAATAACAAATGGAACAGACCCTTTGGATGCGAATGATCCGGCTATTCCGCCAACCGATACGGATGGAGATGGACTTTCTGACAGCGCAGAGACAAACACATATGGCACCAATCCGAACATGGCTGACACCGATGGAGACGGACTTAACGATGGAGCGGAAGTTAATACATATTTAACCGATCCGCTTATTGCAGACACTGATGGAGATGGGATTTCGGATGGGACAGAAATAACAAATGGAACAGATCCTTTGGATGCGAATGATCCTGCGATTCCGCCAACCGATACGGATGGCGACGGACTTTCTGACAGCGCAGAGACAAGCATATATGGCACCAATCCGAACATGGCTGACACGGATGGAGATGGACTCAACGATGGCGCGGAAGTTAGCACATATTTAACCGACCCGCTTCTTGCAGACACGGATGGAGATGGAATCAACGATGGGACAGAAATAACAAATGGAACAGATCCTTTGGATGCGAATGATCCGGCGAGTCCAGACTTAATAGTAATGAATATTGCAAGAAATGCAGGCGACCAACTTGTATTCACATTGAAAAATCAAGGGAATCAAAACGCTTCAGGAGAAGGTTCGGTATTCGTTTGGATGGATGACGTATACTACAAAAGTTACGATTTTAGTAGCATAGATACAACATTTATGACTGCCGGCAGTCAATCCGATTTTAATACTTTTTCGCAATTCGAGAATCCTGTAGAAGTAAAAGCCTGCGTGGATGCAACAAATCAAATCGCTGAAAGAAACGAATCTAATAACTGCCTAACGGTGAATTTTAATGCGTCTGCGAATTTGGATTCGGATAACGACGGATTAACAGACACAGATGAAATAAATATACACGGAACCAATCCGAACATTGCTGACACGGATGGAGATATTTTAAACGATGGTGATGAAGTAAATACATATAATACAAATCCTTCAGACGGAGATAGCGATGATGACGGTATAAATGACGGGACGGAGATATTCATTACATTAACAAACCCTCTTAGCGATGATAGCGATAATGATGGGCTGAGCGACTATGTTGAAGTAAATACATACAATACCGATCCGAATAATTCGGATACGGATAATGATGCCTACTCTGACGGAGTTGAATTGACAAATGGTACGGATCCTTTAGATCCACTTGATCCCAGTAGCAGTGATTATGAAGGTGGTGGAGGCGGTGACAATACTCAACAACCAGCAAGCCAAACGGATGAAACATCTTATGGAGGAGGTGCTATAACTTATCCGGAAACCTCGTCGGAAAATATCGCTACTGATATTATTACAATAATCAGCGAAGAAGAGCTGATAGATCTGGATCCTGAGGATTATTTAATACCAATCGAACAGGAGGAGATTGTAACAATAGATACAGAAGCTGAAGTAGGTGCTTCCGGCACAACAGTTCCTGTAAATAGTCCGGGAGAAACAGCCACACTGGTACCAATTGCGGCAACTATCGGTGATGAAACACCTCCTGAAGTTGAGATACAGCTATTATCATCAGGAGTTATTGAAGGAGATCAATTGTATTTCGAAGGTGCAATATCAGATATCGGAGGTGTTGTAGAGGTGATCAGAATATCTCTTGATGGTGGAGTTTCGACGTTCCCAGCATCTTCTGTGACAGGTCTTGGCACTAGGAATGTGAATTTCTCATTCGACACATCTTCACTTGTAGATGGAAATTATAGAGTTATGGTTTATGCGGAAGACAACAGCGGAAACCTCGGAGAATCCGCAAGTTACGAAATAATTATAGATA